>Ga0210401_10000745_pt1 | contig 39231 bp, 29 predicted proteins | sample IncBWH32MmetaG_FD_150866 | JGI IMG/M metagenome (GOLD analysis project Ga0210401, IMG submission 150866) | Forest soil microbial communities from Barre Woods Harvard Forest LTER site, Petersham, Massachusetts, United States - Inc-BW-H-32-M | ecosystem: Environmental > Terrestrial > Soil >... | reverse complement strand
CGCCCGTCGACCCCATATAAAACGTGTACGGCTGGGACGGGACTCCGGTCACTGTCGTCACACGCCCGCCGCGCTCCGGGCCAATCATGCGATACTTCATTCCCGACCACAGCGCCGGGTTGTAAGCGGCCCGCTCGGTCGCCGCGAACACCGTAAACCCCACTGCGGCGGCAAGAGTAAATCGAAACAGGTTTTGGTTCATTGGATGATTCCTTAGCTCGGAATTGTCCCTCATGATAACCCAGGATTCCTAGCAAAGAGGAATGCGACACCTTTCTCGTATGGCCCGCCCGCTACAATGTAGGGCGAAACAGAGCATGCCAAACTCGCGCCGCCTATTTCTCAATCGTGCATCAACCGCTCTCATAGCCGCCCTCACTGCTTGCCGTAAGCCGACGCAAGACTCGGGGGTTCTTCCGCCCGGGGCCCCGCCGGCTTTCGGAACTGCGCCTGATGCGGGACCGCCGGTCTCAACTTCCACCTTCGCCGAGGCCGAAAAACTCGTCCAATTTGAGCTAAGCCCCATCGACCGCCAAGCAGCGGCTGGCAATTGGCGCAAAATGATGGCGCCCCTCTACGAACGCCGCGCCGGACCGCGTAAGTTCTTTCCGCCGCAGTCGGTCGCGCCCGCTACGCGCTGGGATCCTATGTTACCGGGGCTAGAGGCAGGTCCGAGGAGTGACCGCTTCATCCGCACACCCGGCACGAACGGTCCCCTTCCCTCTAGCGACCAGGACATCGCTTTTGCTACGGTGTCGCAACTGTCCCGCTGGATCGAAACGCGCCAACTAACGTCTGAACGCCTCACACGGATCTATCTGGACCGCTTACAGCGGTTCGATTCCAAGCTCCGTTGCGTCATAACGCTCACTAGCGATTTGGCCCTTTCACAGGCCCGGCAGGCCGACCGCGAGATCGCCGCCGGACACTACCGCGGACCGCTGCATGGCATACCTTGGGGCGCCAAAGATCTGCTGGATACCGCCGGCATTCCTACCACCTACGGCGCCGAACCATATCGCAATCGCGTGCCCCAGCAAGATGCCGTGGTTGTGAAGCGCCTTCACGATGGCGGAGCCGTACTCGTTGCCAAATTGAGCCTCGGTGCACTTGCGCTCAATGACATATGGTTCGGTGGCCAGACCGTGAATCCATGGCTTTTGGAGGAAGGTGCGTCCGGATCCAGCGCTGGCCCGGGCGCCGCGACCGCCGCGGGATTGGTCGGCTTTTCCATCGGGAGCGAAACCGGTGGCAGCATTGTCAGCCCCTCCGTGCGCTGTGGCGTCACTGGGCTGCGCCCGACCTATGGACGGGTTCCGCGCACGGGAGCCATGACGCTCTGCTGGTCGCTCGACAAACTCGGGCCCATGACTCGTGGCGTGGAAGACGGACTGCTTGTGTTGCAAGCGATCTCCGGCCCAGACCCCGGGGATGTATCCAGCGTCCCGAGCCACCTCGATTTCGACGTTTCTGCGCCCGTTACTGGTCTGCGGGTCGGCTACATTCCCGTTTGGATGAAGGAAGCGCCCGCCACCGATGTCGATCGCGCCGCTCTGGAAACTGTCCGCAAGCTCGGTATGGTTCCGACCGAAGTGTCGCTTCCGGATTGGCCCTATGATTCGCTAGACCTGATTCTCTTCGCTGAAGGCGCCGCTGCTTTCGAGGAGCTCACACTCTCCGGGGGCCTCAAAGAACTCAAGGCGCAGGTTCCCGACGCATGGCCCAACCTCTTTCGCCAGGCCCGGTTCCTGTCCGCCGTGGACTTCGTCCAGGCCGATCGTTTTCGACGCAGCGTGGCGCAAGAAATGGCTCGCATTTTTTCCCAAGTGGACCTGCTGCTCGTCCCGTCACTTCGCGATGAGATCCTTACGATCACCAATTTCACGGGCCATCCGTCTCTTACTCTCCGGGCCGGATTTGTTGAAGTGTCGGAAGCGCGCAGCGATTGGGCTCCGGACCCCGCGCACCCGCTTCCCAAATTTTCCCCGCCCCGACGAGTGCCTCACGGGGTCACACTCATTGGACGCCTGTTCGACGAGGGGACCATCGGACGGGCCGGGCTGGCCCTGGAGCGAACCTTGAATGTGGCGGCCGAACGCCCGCCCGGCTTTTGAGCGATGCACTGCCCGCGCCTCTGCGCGTCTGGTTTAGCCCTACATTCAGGCAACAGTCCGGCTCGGCTTGGCCACGAACGTCTGTTTTCATTGAGCTGGGATCGTGAGTCTCGGCCATGTGATCGTAATCGTGGCATCCTGAGGTCGGGCCCATATCAGCGAGAAACCAGCTCGAAGGAAAAGTCGTGGAAGTGACGCTAAGCGACATTATGGAAAACGTGAGACAAGGTCACCGTCGTAATCAAGTCGACGGGGGTCATGCTCCAGAAGGACTAGAGCCCTTATATTATTTCGAGGCGGTTGGTCTGCTTATTGTGGTCCAAGGGTCGCTCCACCGAGGATCGTGAAGCAACTCTTCGTCAGTGAGCGATTTGAGGAACTCGATTAGATCGCGCTTTTCATCGTCCGTCAGGCGGAATGGCCGAAGGATCCGCGATTTATTCGGGTGATCCATTTTGCCGCCGGCCGCGTAGTGATCGATCACTTCTTCCAGCGTGGTCAGACTGCCATCGTGCATGTACGGCGCTGTAAGTGCGATGTTCCTCAGCGACGGTGCTCGAAATTTTCCAACGTCCTCTAGCCTTAGCGTGCGTTCATAGAGACCGCGGTTCGGCGGCGCATACAGCGATACGCCTGTGTTGAAAAACCCGCCGCGCGGATCGCCTTCGGCGCGTCCATCCCGCTTTCCGTCGAATCGGATTGTCGTAAAATTCCAGCCGCCGTGGCATTGAAAGCATCCCCCTCGCTCGCTCGAGGAAAAAAGGAGTTCTCCTCGCTTGGCCGAATCCGAGATGGCCGATGAGTCGCCGCCCCAGCGGTATCGGTCATAGGGCGACCTCATGGAGATGATCGTCCGTTCGAAGGCGGCAATTGCTTTTGTGACGTTCTTGAGCGTATAAACGTCGCCTACTTCCGGGAAAGCTTTGGGGAACAGCCGCTGATAGAGCGGATCACTCCGTAAAAGATTCAGAAACTCCTGCTCATGTCCCTTCAGCCCAAGTTCGATGGGCTCCTCCCCCAGCATCGGAGTCACTGCCTGCTCTTCCAAAGAATCGAGTGTAGGATTCGCCCATGTCAATAGCGGCGCATATGCCACGTTGACCAGACTCATACTGCTGCGCGGATGGACTTGTCCAGTTGTACCTTCCGCACGAGCCAGTCCATCGGTGAAAGCCAGATCCTGCCGGTGGCAAGTCCCGCAAGACGCCTTACCGTTTACCGAGATCCGTTTGTCATAGAAGAGGCGCCGGCCGAGTTCGACCTTTGCGGCGCTCATCGGGTTATCGGCGGGGACTGCGGGACGAGGGAAACCTTTGGGCAATCTCCAATCGAAATCAGCGCCCATCAAGGCCGCCCCGATGGCGAACGCAAGGGTGACGCGCTTAAGCAACCAGCGTTCCGGTTTCCGACGTGTCATAGCCGGCCAGTACCTCCAACTTGCGGCGCAGCGTGGCACGTTGCAAGACATCCAGGAAGGCTTTAACCGCCGGCAGATCCGCGGTGCGCTTGCGCATCACCAGATCGTAGCGCTCGCTGTGCAGCGGTATGAAATCCAAACCAAAGGTCTGAGCGGCAGATCGAGTCGCCAGGCAAACATCTGCCTCCCGTGAGACGACGTAATAAGCGGCCGCGAGATGGCCATACGCAACCCGATCATATCCCTGGACCCTCAGAGCCTCCATCCCATTCTTCTGCAGAAGCTGATCTAATAGCCCACGGCTGCCAGAGCCCGGCTCCCGATTCACGAACCTGATATTTTTCCGCGCCAGATCTTCAACTTTGCGAACACCTTTGGGATTTCCGGACGCGATTACCAATCCTTCCTCCCAGCGCGCAAACGTGACGACAGTGAAATCTTCGTCCGGGAAATGTTTGCGGATGAAAGGCAGGTTGAATTCGCCTGTTTTCGGATCTTCAAGATGCGAGCCGGCGATGTGCACCTTCCCTTCCGAGAGCCAGGATAGGGCGAGCTTACTGGAGGCCGCGGCTGAGACGATTTCCACACCGCTGATTTTTTCCACCATTCTGGCGAGAAGACCGGTAGCCGGGTCGCAACCAGCTAAAATGAGCCGTTTCTGGGCCGCTTCGTCCTTGGCAAACACAACCAGGTCAGCACGACCGCTCGTTCGTCCAGTGCGCTGGATGATGCCATCGGCTTCCGGCATATAGTAAGGAGAGGCGCTGACTGGAACGCTGACCCACCGCGATCCGATCTGGCAGACGCGCACGGGCTGGCCCTTTGAAGGTGCTTCCGCGCTGAGCACTTCTGCCGCCAGCGACTCGGGCGACTGCCGGGATCGTTCCTGCAGCGAAAACAGCTCGTCGATCGTGACTTCCAACTCGCGGGCGAGATTCAACGCAACTTCGGTGTTGGGAACGTAGGTCCCGGCTTCGATGGCGTAAATCGTCTGCCGGCTCACGTGTACCCTTCGAGCCAAGTCCGAGGCGCCTACGCCTCTGCTCTTTCGAATTTGGCCCAGCCGGTTCTCGACGCGTGTTTTCACAATGACTATTTCCTCAACTGAACGACTTCGAGCTTGGTCAACATTCGGACCGAGCGCGCGCCTGGTTTGTCCTTCGGCACAACCAGCCTGAACCGGCCCTGCGCGCCGAACAAGGGCTTGCCATTCGCGGTATCCGCCAGCAAGATCTCGTTATCGATAAACGCCGGGTCGAGTTCACCGAGCGAGAAGACGACTTGATACCCGTCCTGAGCCTCGGCAATCACATAGCTCGAAAGCGCTTTGCCGCGAAGCTCGCTTCCTTGTGGAACGCCCGCCTTCTTCAATATTTCGTGGAGCCAGACTCCTTCATAAACCGTCTCCATTCCGTTGTTTGTGGTTCGGACGGTCGCCCGTGGCATTTTCGCGAGATCGTCGGCGGTTAATGTGAGCGCCTGCTTGACCGATCCGGTGACTTGAACGGATGGCTGCGCGTCCTGCGCCGGCAGAAGAATAGCTGTAAGAATCGCCAAACCCAGCGAGCGTCGTGTATACATGACTACCTCACATTGTAACGTCAGCCGGAATACGTCTTACCAACGCAACTTCAGACCAAACTGAATCTGCCGCGATGTTGTGGCCGTGCTCGTAATCACTCCGGCGGTCGGCGAAACGCCGGAAGGTGTGAACACAATAGCATTCGGCGTATTGAAGTTGGCCTTGTTCAGGATATTGAAAAACTCCGCGCGAAACTGCAAACTCAATCGCTCGCGTATCCGAGTCTCCTTGAAGACGGAAAAGTCCAGTGTGGCCAAGCCAGGGCCAATCAAGGTGTCTCGTCCGAGATTCCCATAGAATCCACTGTTGTTTGGCGGCGCAAGAAATGCCGCGGGATTGAACCACTGATTCGGGGTGCCCAGGATAACCGAACTACCAAAAGCGGGGTTCACGAAAGGACGCACAGGGTTTCGCGTGTCGCCATTGTTCGATGGGTTGTAGCTGAGCTGCGGCGTAAACGGGAATCCCTGCTGAAGCGTGAGAATCGAGTTGATCGTCCAGCCACTCGCCAACCCGTTTCCGAAGCCGCGCGCATTGTTCAGCAAACGCTTTCCTCGTCCAAATGGGAGTTCATAGACTCCACTGACAGCAGCTGCGTTTCTGACATCAAAGTTAGCCAATCCACGATCCGCTCGGAGGTTGAACGGATTGGATGCCAGTGCGGGTTCACCACCTGACGTAGTCGCGTTGAGCGAGTCACCGTCATCGATGGTCTTCGACCACGTATACACTCCGCGTAGCGCAAAGCCGGTGCTGAACCGATGATTCACATCCAACTGCAGCGCGTGATAGGAGCTGTCGGCCTCGGAAAAATAGGTCCACGTATTGGCGATCGCGGGGTTGGGTTTTGTTGCAGTCGGGACGTAATAAGTCCCTGCCGGAACGGGTGTGCCAGCGATGCCAGCCGGGAAATTGTTGGGATAGTTCGCCGGACAAGGAGTAGCGGGGCAAATGACGGGAAAGGGTTCGTTGGCGTCGATGCCAAGAATTTCATGATAACCGTGAGATCCAACGTATCCGACCGTCAAGGCCGTGTTCGCGGTGAGTTCTTGTTCGATTCGAAAGGACCAGGAGATCAGGGTGGGAGTTTGCAGGTCCGGTTGCACTCCGCCCGGCACTAACTTCGCAGTGGACGGCACCGGGCCCGACGGCGACAAAGGCAATTGCGAAACCGGCTCACTAGGAAGGCTGTACGTTGGATTGAACGGCGCGTTTTGATCGGTGCGATAACCGAGGGCGTCCTGAAGGTCGTTGTACATTCCGAAGCCCGCCCGGATCACGGTCCTGTTTTGATTGCCGAATGGGCTCCAAGCCAATCCAATGCGCGGTTGCGGCAGAAATTTCCCGTTATTCACGGTAAAGGCCGAGTCACCGATGTGGGGCTGGGTGGAGATAACGTCGTTCGGGAAAGTATACGTGGACGCACGGCCGTGAACTTCATTCCATCCGTTCGTGAACTCGTCTCGGAATCCCAACGACAAGGTAAGCCTTGAATTCAGTCGAATGACATCCTCGGCATGGAACGCTCCGAACCATGCCCGCCAGCCGAGCGGAGTCGGCGCGGGATCGTATAGAAGAGTTCCAACCGTTCCTTGCAGGAGGGTTTGAAGACTAGTGAACGTCGCCTGTCCGTACTGACTGAGCGCGAGAAGCTCATTTGACTGAAGCCGCTGGAACCACGCGCCAAAGTTGAATTGATGGCGGCCTTTCGTAAAAGAGACCTGGTCTTCATAGGTGAACAGGTTTCGAGCGACGCGCAGATTGCTTCCGTTATTGCTTCCAGCGAGGCTGATTTGGGCCGTTGGATTCGATGCGGCGCTACCCCCGACGACGAGCGCACCGATCGGATCGCCGGCTAGGAAACCAGGCAGATTCGCCGCGGGCGTGCCGGGCGTCGGCTCCCCCGTAAAGAAATAACCGGCGCGCGAAAAACCCACACGAGCGGTGTTCAACAAGGTCGATGAAAAAACGTGCGTTTCCTGCAGACTCACGACCTGCTCTCTTAGAGTTGCAACATCCGCGGCGTAAAGATTCGTGCTGGTGGGTGTGAAATCCGCACTGTCATCGATGGTGTATATCCCGTTCAGAAAATCATTTTGCGAAAAATTATGATCCAGGCGGAAGGTACCGAAGTCATCGCGGATGGTTTGGAGCGGGCTATTGAGCGCCTCCGCGATTCCGCCGAAGTCCGGAGCGCCCGGCGTTGGCGCGGCCCACGCCGAGATAAGTGGCGAAACCCCGACGAACGCCAATCCAGAACTGGGGCAGGGATTCGGCGTCGGGCTGACGATCGCGCACGGAAGGAATCCATTTCGCGCGTTGTTGTCCGGTACCAGATCTACTCCGGTCTGGTGCAGGTGCTGGCGAAATTCTTCGTAATTACCAAACACAAAGGTCTTATCCTTCCGGATCGCTCCTCCTAGAGCCACGCCAAACTGATTCCGATGAAAACCGGGAACGGAAGGAGGGTCGAAGAAATTCCGGGCGTCGAAAGCGTTATTCCGGAGGAATTCGTACAAAGAGCCGTGGAACGCGTTAGTCCCAGATTGAGTGACGATTAACACCTGTGCTCCAGGGCGCTTGCCGTACTCTGCGTCATAGGAGTCTCTCAGTACGTTGAACTCCCGCACGGCGTCGACGCCGAGAAGTTGCTGGCTGGTTCCACCCGGCTGCATGTTGTTCTCAGCCGCCCCAGTGAATTCAATCCCGTTCAGTAGGAACAAATTCTGCTGAGGCCGATTGCCAGAAACCGCGAAGTTATTCCCATTTGTGGAATTGGATACGCCGATTCCGCCGGTCTTCTCCCAGGTGAAGTTGACGACTCCAGGATTTAATGTGAGCAGCTCGTCATAGCTTCGTCCATTCAGCGGAAGATCCTTGACCTGCTGCTCGCCAACCAGCCCGGATATGTCCCGAGTGGCAACACTAACCAAGGGAGCGTCCGCGTTCACCGTGACCTCTTGGGTTGACCCTCCCACGCGCAGGCCCAAGTCCACTGTGGCGCTCTGGCCCACTACTAAGTGAACACCTGTCCTCACCGCATCGGTAAAACCCGGCTTCTGCGCACGAATCTCGTATTCTCCAACCGGCAGAGAGAAGGCTCGATACAGGCCAGAATCGTCCGTTGAAGTAGTTCGGACCGCCCCCGTGTCGACACTCTTCACTGTGATGGTGGCCCTTGAAACGATCGCGCCGGACTGGTCCGTTACCGTGCCCGAGACGACCGCCGAAACCTGGGCGGTTAGGGCCGAGATGCATGGCCCCAACAAAAGCCAGAAAAAGCTGAGCCGCGATGGTTTAGACATAACTGGTGTGCTAAACGAACCTCGTTATGTTAACACAACATCCGCCGGTGTGGAGTCTACGAGACACTATATAATTAACGCAACAGTGTCAATCCACCCCCGTCATGCAGAATGGATGCTATGCGCGGCAGTTATTCTGGGCTCGTGCGGCTCGCGGCCGAGTCCCGAACTGCCGGCGACGCTTACCGTGGCAGCCGCTGCAAACCTCATGGACGTTTTCGGCCAGGTCGGCCGCGCGTTTAAGGCCAAAACAGGCATCGAGGTGATCTTTAGCTACGGCCCCACTGCGCAATTAGCGCAACAGATCGACAACGGCGCTCCATTCGACCTTTTCGCCTCCGCCGATACCGAACATGTGGATTCCCTCGTGACGTCCCGCAAGCTGATCACCGACAGCCGAGCCGTGTATGCCAGAGGCCAACTTGCCCTGTGGATTCCCAAGGGCGAGCAAAGCGGTATCCGCGAATTGAGAGACTTGGGCAGGCAGCAGGTTCGCTTTATTTCCGTTGCTCAACCGGAGCAGGCGCCTTACGGTAAAGCGACCATAGAGGTCCTGAAGAATTCACATCTTTGGGAAGCCGTTCAGCCAAAGATTGTGTACGCCAATAGCATTAGTCAAGCCAAGCAGATGGCGGTATCCGGAAATGCCGACGCTGCGTTCACGGCCTATTCACTCGTGCTGCACGACGGAGGAACCGTTTCAAAAATCGATCCGCAGCTCTATCATCCGATTGAGCAGGCGATAGCAATTGTCACCGGATCGGCGCGAATCGAAGAAGCGAAACAGTTTCGCTCATTTCTGCTCGGCTCAGACGGCCGCGCGATCCTGGCCAACAGCGGGTATCTGCTGCCATAGAGTTGGCCCGCATCAACGCCTATCCCGGCAGTACTGCTAGGATGAGTGTTATTTGGCATCATAAGATATTCCGGCATTGATGAGGTCGACATTGACTGAGGAGTCGAGATCGGTATGTGGCTAAGAGTTTCTTTCTTCGTTTTGGTCCCAACGATATTGCTAACAGCGCAGGGAGTGCAAAACCCCGCACTGACGGGCGAGGCAGTACGTGGCAAGAACATCGCGCAAACTAATCCCTTTAACACTGAGGCGGATGTCCAGCAGGGTGGTGGCTTATTCCAGCTGCATTGCTCCTACTGCCACGGCGGCCACGGCGAAGGCGGCCGGGGTGCTGATTTGACGGCGGGCGAATATGAAATGGGGGGATCGGATCGGGAATTGTTCACGACCATCCGCAGCGGAATTCCCGGAACTGAAATGCCTGCGGTGCGGGTGGGCGATGATGACGTCTGGAGGCTGGTCGGCTTTGTGAAGCGAATCGGATCTCAGGGCCTTAAGGAGAAGGCGCCCGGCAATGCCGAAGCCGGCAAGGTCAACTACGCCAAAGGCGGATGTGTCGCCTGTCACCGAATCGGCAACGAAGGGTCGGATTTGGGACCGGACCTGACGGATATAGGGCGGCGGCGGGGCTTGGCGTTTCTCGAGGAATCCATCGTGAAGCCGGAAGCGTTCGTGCCGAATAAATATCGTGCTGTCCAAGTGGTCACGACGTCCGGCTCAACAGTTTCGGGTATCCGGCTCAATGAAGATGACCTGTCCGTGCAGGTGCGGGACGTCAGCGGCAACCCGCGGTCCTTCCTGAAAGAAAACATCAAGGAAGTTCGCCGGGATAAACCTACCGTTATGCCGTCCTATGAAACCACGTTCAGCAAGAAAGAACTCGACGATCTGGTGGCTTACTTGAATTCCCTGAAGGGGGCGCAATGAGAATACAGAAGAGAAGCATTTGCCTCGGAACCGTAGCGTTGGCCGCGGCACTGGTCTGGACCTTGAAAGGTCAGGCGCCCCCAACCCAGGGCCCGGTAACCTACGAGCGGTTGCTGAAGGCCGCGGACGAGCCCGGCAATTGGCTCATGTATTCGCATACCTACAATAGCTGGCGCTACAGCAACTTGAATCAGATTAATGAACAGACCGTTAAAAACCTCCATGTCAAGTGGCTGTTCCAGGGCCGGCACATCGAAAAGTTCGAGACCACGCCGCTGGTGGCGAACGGCATCATGTATCTGACGCGCCCGGAGAATGCCATCTATGCCCTGGATGCAACCACCGGACGGCAATTGTGGAACTACGAATACCGGAATCCGCCGCGCACCTTCAATTGCTGCGGGAAAGTGAATCGCGGGCTCGCGATACTCGGCAATACGCTATTCATGAATACGCTCGACATGCACGTCGTCGCGGTCGACGCGAGATCCGGTCACGAATTGTGGAAGACCGAGATGGGCGACTACACCGCGGCCGGGGGTTACGCGGCACCCGGCGCGCCTCTGGTAGTGAAAGACAAACTGATCGTCGGAATGGCGGGCGGCGAGCATGGCGTCAATGGATTCCTGGACGCTTATGATACGAAGACCGGGCAGCGTTTGTGGCGCTTCAATACCATTCCACAGCCGGGCGAAGCGAACTTCGGAACCTGGGCTGGAGATTCGTGGAAGACCGGCGGCGTGACCACCTGGAATAACGGCTCGTACGATCCGGAAACTAATACCCTCTTCTGGGGCACCAGCAATCCCTGGCCGGATTACAACGACGACTTTCGCTTGGGCGACAACCTGTATTCGTGCTCGGTGCTGGCGCTCGATCCAGACACCGGAAAGCTGAAATGGTTTTTCCAGTTTACTCCGCACGATCTGCACGATTGGGATTCGACGCAGATTCCGATCCTGCTCGATACCGAGTTCCGCGGAGAGATGAAAAAGACGCTGGCCTGGGCCAACCGCAATGGATTCTATTATCTCCTTGACCGCACCAACGGAAAATTCCTGACGGCCAAGGCCTTTGTGAAGCAAACCTGGGCAAAAGGCTTCGATGACAACGGCCGTCCGGAAGTCATTCCGGGCAACGAGCCGACGCCCGAAGGCAACGATCATACTTGGCCCGGCGTGGATGGCGGCGCCAATTGGATGTCGCACAGCTACAGTCCCCTCACCAAACTTCTCTACGTCTTTGCGCGGGAGGAACACCGCAGGTTCTCGAAGAACGCGGTCCCTCATCCGACTACCGATCAGCCGGATAGGCCGCCCGCCGGCGGGGGCTTGGCCAATGCGGGGGCGTATGATCCGGCACTGGGCGGAGCCAAAACTCAAGGTATCGGCGCGCCGGAGGAAAGCTGGGGCGCGGTCACAGCTATCGATCCCGGAACAGGAACGATCAAGTGGCAGCATAAAGTCCTCACTCCTCCTTGGGGAGGCGTAATGGCGACGGGTGGAAACCTGGTGTTCGGGGGAACGCTCGAAGGCATGATATTCGCGTTGAACTCTACCACCGGCGAACGGCTGTGGACTTTCTCATCTAATGGCCCTGTGTTCGCGTCGCCGATCAGTTATCTTGCCAATGGAAAACAGATGGTGTCTATTGCAGCCGGAGACCTGATCGTCACTTTCGGCCTGGATTAAAAGCAAGGTGTTCAAACAGATCGGGCCGGCAATGCTGGCGCTCACTCTCGCCGCGCAAACTGGTCAGTTAAGAGTGACCGGTAATGCCCCGGCCGGTAAGTCAATATTCGAAGGCAAGGGCGGGTGCGGAGCGTGCCATTCCATCGGAGATCGCGGCGCCAGTTTGGGACCGGATTTGGGCGATATCGGTATCCGGCGTTCTGCGAAGTCGCTGCGGTTATCGCTGATCGAACCGAATGCCGAAATTTCTCCCCAATATTACACCGTCGTCATCGTCCCCAAGCGCGGAGAAACAATTCAGGGTCTAGCCTTGAATGAAGACGACCTCTCGATCCAGATTCGTGACATCGATGGCAGCCCCAGATCGTTTCTGAAGGACGACCTAAAGAGCACCTGGCGGGAGCAGCGGTCGCTGATGCCATCCTATGCGACTCGGCTTTCGGGCGCGGAAATCGACGATGTGGTGGCTTACCTGCGTACGTTGAAGGGACCTCCCATCGCCGCAACCATGAAGCGTACGCGTCAACCGAACCACGCCTATTCGGATGTGAGCTTTCTCAATCGGATCGGGCGCGACGCAGAAGAACGTCCCGATTCGCTAGTGAACGCCCTGGAGATTCCAGTTGGCGCCACTGTTGCCGAGATAGGGTCCGGCACGGGCTACTTCGCGTGGCGCCTAGCTGGAAAAGTCGGGCCGATGGGCAAGGTCTTCGCCGTCGACGTGCAGCAAAAGATGCTCGACCTGACCGCCGAGACGATAAAGAAGCATCAGTTTTCCAATGTCGAGCTGGTATTGGGCGGCGAGAATGACCCCCATCTGCCGGCCACATCGTTCGACTTGGTCCTGATTGCTAATGCCTATCACGAATTCTCTGAGCCGGAAGCCATGCTGACCGCTGTCAATCGGGCTCTAAAGCCGGATGGACGTCTGGTTGTAATCGAATTTGCCGAAGGGCACCCCTTTGGCCCACAAGACAAAGCGGAGCGGATGACCATCAATCAAATCCGCGCAGAAATTGAACCGATTGGATTCGAACTGGACCGGGTGCTGGATTTGCTGCCCGTTCAGCATGGTCTCATTTTCACTAAGCGGCCCTGACATGCCCCCTACCAACTTCGCGCAGAGGAGTACAATAATGCCGATGGGCCGCATGTCCGCAATACTGTTGGTGGGTCTCCTCAGCTTTTCGCTGATCAGCCCGGCGGTGTTGGCCTGGGATGCATATTCCAGCGTTCCGGCGTGCTGCAAACGTGCAGGACAGCATCATTGCACGATGACAGCGACCCAATCGGAATCGTCGTCGGGTCCCTCGGCGGAAGCTGCCAAGTGCCCCTACTATCCCGCGGCGAAGGGCGTTCCAGCCAGTCCAACCGTAAGTTTGCCTGGAACGTCACGGGCAATCTTTGCGGGTCTCGTCAATCATCCAGCGTCGCGTCCACAGACTGAAGCGCTGGGGCGAATCTCCTACAGCCGCACTCGTCAAAAGCGCGGGCCTCCCACACCTCTCTCATAAGCGAATCCTGTAGTCGTGGGGCAGGTCCCTGACCTGCCGAGAGGAGCATTATATGAAATCCGTGTCCCTAGCTTGTATAGTCTTTTTCTTGTCGGCGACGCCTTTGCCGGCCGCCAATGGCACTCTGAAAGGCGTCGTGCACGACCCGCAGCATCGCCCGGTTCCGGACGCCCAAGTGCTGATTCGCGGCCGCGATTCCACCGCGACCAGAACCTTGCAGGCCAACTCCAATGGTGAATTTCAAGTGGACGATCTTCCGGAAGGCACCTATCAAGTCACGGTCTCTGCTGCCAGCATGCAACCGCTCGAACAGCAAGCCACCGTAACCGCCGGAAAGATGCCAGTTCTACATTTCCAGCTCGAGCTCGCCGCAGTGCATCAAGCGATTGAGGTGTCGGGCGCCACCAGTAAGCTGAACACACAGACGGCGACGGTTCAGACCGAGGTCTCGCCTCAGGAAATCGCCCAGACCGCAGGGGCAGATCAAACCAACAGCCTCGCGATGATCACCGATTTTACTCCGGGAGCTTACATGGTTCACGACATGCTTCACATGCGCGGCGGCCATCAGGTGAACTGGTTTTTCGACGGCATACCGGTGGTCAATACCAATATTGCAGCCAATGTGGCGCCCCTCATCAATCCCAAGAACGTCGCCGAGCTAGAGGTGGAGCGCGGCGGTTTTTCGAGCCAGTACGGCGATCGCACCTACGGATTTTTCAACGTAGTAACGCCTTCCGGCTTCGAAAGCTACAATCAGGGCGAAGTGATCGCGTCAGCGGGCAACTTCTATTCCACCGACGATCAGATCAAGATCGGCAGTCATACCCAACGCTTTGCCTACTACGCCAGCGTAGACGGAAGCCGGTCGGAGTTGGGGCTGGCGCCGCCGGTTTCGCAAGTGATCCACGATCAGTACAGCGGGGTGGGCGGATTTCTTTCTTTGCTCTATAATCCGAACGCCAAGGATCAACTCCGCTGGATCGGTTCGTTTCGCGAAGACCACTATCAGATTCCCAATACCCAAGACGATCAGGCCGCCGGAATTCGCGATCTCGATCTCGAGCAAGATGATCTGGTGGGCTTCCATTGGACACATAGCTTCGCCGATGGGATCACATTCACGCTCTCACCCTATTACCATTACAACAGCGCTCATTACCTCGGTGGGCCCAATGACAATCCATTCGTTCTGAACGACAACGCCCGTTCGAACTACTTAGGCGGCCGCTCCGTCGTCCAGGTGCAGAAGAACAGACATAACGCGCTGGCAGGCATCGAAGCGTGGGGCCAGCATGACAACATCTTTTTCGGGCTCACGGCCAATCCCGGTGGAAATGTTCTGAATCACGTGGAAACACATTGGGCCAGCTCGACCGCTTTCTTTTTGCAGGATCAATACAGAGTCACCTCCTGGCTCACCCTGGACCTCGGCCTTCGGCTCACGCACTACGCCGGACTGCTCAATGAAAACGCCTTCGATCCCCGGCTGGGCGCGGCCATCCGCATTCCGCGCCTGAATTGGACGCTGCACGGCTACTACGCGTATTACTACCAGCCTCCTCCACTCGATAGTCTGGCCGGACCGTCGCTCGATTTTGCGGTGTCACTAGGTTTCGGCTTCATTCCGCTGCCGGGTGAGCGCGATATCCAGCATGATGTCGGATTGAGCATTCCGGTACGCGGATGGTCGATCGATGTGGATAATTTTCACACCAGCGCGCGTAACTTCCTGGATCACGATGTACTCGGCGACTCCGGTATTTTTATTCCATTGACGGATGTGGGTGCCATCATCAGCGGCACCGAAGTCACTTTGCGCTCGCCCCGGCTTTTCCATATGGCTCAATGGCGAGTGGCGTACTCAAATCAGATTGGGCAAGGAATCGGCCCAATTACCGGAGGGTTACTGGAGGACGCGCCGACGGGGAATTTTCTTCTCGATCACGATCAGCGCAACACTGCGACTTCCGTTCTCTCTCTGACATTGCCGGGCAACATGTGGGCAACACCGGCATACCAGTTCGGCTCCGGCTTTCTCAATGGCAACGGGCCGTCGCACCTTCCGCCGCACTCTACTTTCGATCTGTCCATCGGCAAGCGTTTTGGAGAAAACTGGACCGTTTCCGCCAACGCGGTAAATATCGCCAACTCTCGCTATCTGCTGGATACGAGCAACACTTTTGGCGGGACCCACTATATCAACCCTCGGCAGATTTACGGTGAGATCAGGTACCGGTTTCACTTTTGAACGGCCATATATCACGCCCTTCCCGCATCTGCAAGCTCAAGTCTTCTTACTTTTTGCGGTGGGCTTCGGTTTGAGGGACTTTACGTACTCGTAACTGCTGTCGAAGTACTTCTTCAATTCGCGCGTCGACGCGAGCAACGAGTCGGGAACCTCGACGTACTCGGGCTGAACCTTTCCATAGGCGTCGCACAACTTCGCTTTGTACTTCTCGAGAAAGGCCGCCCGCTCCTTAGCCGGAAGCCGGAGAGCCAGTTTGCCCTCTTTGCTAAGGTAACTGAACATGTGGCCGTTCAAAGATGTGTACGGCACGGTAGCACCTTTCCGTTCGACGTTCGGATTGGTGGCCACTAATTTTTCGTACAACTCAAGTTTTGCTAGCGGCACGGATCCAGCTGCCGGCTTGGCCATAGGTTCAGCCCTCCTCGGTTAACGCAACAGACAGTGTATCCAAAGCCCGGCTCGGTCAGGTTTGGTGTATGCTCTCGGGAGAGGCCACGAACCGATGGCCGTCGAAAGGAACAACGGAAATGGATACCACCCGCCGCAGTTTTCTGGCCGCAACCGCCGCAGCGCCATTGATTCTTGGAGCCACCGACAAAGCCGGCACCAAAGCACCCGTCCTGGGCGATGGCGAATACAAGTACGAATGCATTCACGACTGGGGCGAGCTGCCGAGCAATATCAAATACGGCAACACGCACGGCGTTTGTGAAGACTCGCATGGGAACATCTACATCCATCACACCGTTGGCGCGGCGAGCGAGAGCAACGACACCATCGTGGTGTTCGATCAGAAGGGCAAGTTCATTCGCTCCTGGGGCAAGCAATACAAGCTCGGCGCGCACGGCCTGCATCTGCGCAAAGAGGGCAAAGACGAGTACCTATATATTTGCGATCAACTGCACGGCATCGTCACCAAGCGAACGCTGAAAGGCGAGGAAGTCTGGACTCTGGGTTATCCGAGCGAATCGAAAGCCTATGAGAAGGGGCCCGGCAAACCCGGCTTGAATTACCGGCCCACCAACGTGGCCATCGCGCCCAACGGCGATTTCTTTGTCGGCGACGGATACGGCTCGTCTTATATCAACAAGTACAACAGCAAGCCCGAGCTGATCGCTACGTTCGGCGGTCCCGGGAAAGAGCCCGGCCAACTCAACACGCCGCACGGCTTGATGGTGGACACGCGCGAAAACACGCCGGTTCTGTTGGTCGCCGACCGCACCAATCGCCGCATCCAGCGCTTTACGCTGGAGGGCAAGCACATCGATTTCGTCGAAGGCACCCAGCTCCCCTGCCATTTTCACGAGCAAAACGACGTGGTTGTTGTGCCCGATCTTCTCGCCCGCGTCACCCTGATGGACAAGGACAACAAAGTGATCGCGCATCTGGGCGACGGTAAGTACACCAATCAGGAATGGAGCCAGCTCCGCACCAAGGAGCGAGATAATTTTACGCCTGGAAAGTTCATTGCGCCGCACAGCGCCATTTTCGATCACGTCGGCAACATCATCGTGGTCGAGTGGGTGGAAGTGGGGCGCGTGACGAAGTTGCGCAAAGTCGCTTAGTAGCAAAATTAGGGACAGTGCACTCAAATACCGATTTTCCGACACCGGAGAGCAGGAAATTGGGATTTGAGTGCACTGTCCCTAATTTTCGTGCTCTACTTCTTCTATGCGCCCGACGGCACGCCTCGAAATTCACCACTTCATCGATCAATTGCCGCTCAGCCGCTACCAGCTTCTCGTCGCCATCCTCTGCGCCCTGGTGCTCTTCATGGACGGCTTCGACGCTCAGGCAATGGGCTTCGTCGCACCCGCGCTGATCGACTACCTGCACATCGCGCGCGCCTCACTTGGCCCGGTTTTCTCCAGCGGACTGGTCGGCATCATGATCGGGGCACTGATCTTCGGCCCCCTCGCCGACCGCTTCGGACGAAAGCCGGTGCTCGTATTCTGTACCGTTCTGTTCGGCGCCTGCTCGCTGCTCACCGCCACCGCCACATCACTTCCATCGCTGCTCGTCTATCGCTTAATCACCGGCTTCGGTTTGGGCGGCGCAATGCCCAACGCCGTGGCCCTGACGTCGGAATTCATGCCGAGGCGGCTGCGTGCAACCGCGGTTACGCTCATGTTTGTCGGCTTCTCCATCGGCGCCGCCGTAGGTGGTTTCGCGGCTGCCGGCCTGATCGCTCGCTTCGGCTGGCAATCGGTATTCGTCACCGGCGGGATCGTGCCCTGCGCGATCGCCGTGCTCTTGATCGCTCTTTTGCCCGAATCGATCCGGTTCCTCCTTGTGAAAGGCGGCGAGGACCAGAAAATAGCTCAGAGCCTCAGGAGAATCGCACCCGGCACCTCGCCTGACCTCGCGCGATCGCTGCTCCTCGAAGAACGACCCGCCCGCGAATTCGTCGTCAAGGAGCTTTTCAGGGCCGGACGTACATCAATGACCCTGCTGATCTGGGTCATCTTTTTCATGAGCCTGCTCGATCTTTATTTTCTCAACGCCTGGTTGCCCACGGTAATTCACGACGCCGGAATCGTCATCGAGCAAGCTATCATCCTCACCGCTCTCTTCCAGGTTGGCGGCGCAGTCGGATCGTTAATCATGGGGCGCCTCCTCGATCGCTTGCTCTCTTTTCGTGTCCTGGCCGGCGCCTATCTATCCGCTGGCATCTTCGTCATCTGCATCGGCACAGCCGGTAAATCCGTAGCCTGGTTAGCTCTCGCCATCTTCGCGGCCGGATGCGGCGTGATCGGCGGACAAAGCGGTGCCAACGCGCTAACCGCCGAATTCTATCCAACACCCATGCGCTCCACCGGTGTCGGCTGGGCCCTCGGTATCGGACGCGTCGGCTCCATTATCGGGCCTCTGCTCGGTGGAGCCCTGCTCTCATTTGAGCACCAGACCCGTCGCGTCTTCTGGGCCGCGGCAATCCCCGTCCTGATCGCTTCGGCAGCCGGATTGCTGGCCAGCCGAGTGCAATTCTCAGCAGCGCGGGAATCTCGCTGAAGAAGATATAATACCCCTGCAGATGAAAATCGATCTCTTCAATCACTTTTTCCCCAAGCGCTTCACCGACCAATACGTGAAGACCGGGGTTGTCGGCCAGGATATCGGCAAACGCGTATCCAATATTCCCACCCTCACCGATCTCGACGCGCGCTTCCGCGTGATGGATGAATTCGGCGATTACCGCCAGGTCCTTTCCATGCCCGCGCCTCCGCTCGAAGTCATCGCTGGGCCGGATAAGTCGCCGGAGCTTGCTCGCGTCGCCAATGACGGCCTAGCCGAATTAGTGACCAAATATCCCGACCGCTTCATCGCCTTCGCCGCTTCTCTTCCGATGAACAATCCCGATGCGGCCGTCAGGGAGATGGAACGCACATCTACCCAGCTTGGCTCGCCTGGAGTGATGTTCTTCACCAACGTCGCTGGAAAGCCGCTCGACCTTCCGGAATTCTCGCTCATCTTCGAGGAAGCCGCGCGCCGCAATCTCACCGTCTGGATCCATCCCGCCCGCGGCGCCAATTTCCCCGACTACCTCAGTGAAGACAAATCCAAATATGAAATCTGGTGGACCTTCGGTTGGCCCTACGAAACCAGCGCCATGATGTCCCGCATCGTTTTCTCCGGCATGCTCGATCGCCTGCCCAATCTCAAGATCGTTACCCACCACATGGGCGGCATGATCCCCTACTTTGAAGGCCGCGTCGGCTACGGTTGGGATCAGCTTGGAACGCGCACTTCCGACGTGGACTACAAGTCCCTGCTGCATTCCATGAAGAAGCGGCCCATCGACTACTTCCGCATGTTCTATGCCGACACCGCGCTTTTTGGCGGGTTGTCGGCCACCAAGTGCGGACTTGATTTCTTCGGCGTCGATCATTGCGTGTTCGCTTCCGACTTACCCTTCGAGCCTTCGCCCGGCCTCTACATTCGGGAAACCATCCGCTGCATCGAAGGGCTCGATATTTCGGCCGACGACAAAGATAAGATCTACCGTCGAAACGCCCTCCGCCTTATGAACATGGAGAGCAAGACCCAAAAAAGCGCGCCATGAAAACCACGTTGCTTTTCCTCCTTTCCATTCCGTCATACGCTGCTTCATGCGATAGCCTCAGCTCCCTCACACTGCCAGACACCACCATCACGCTGGCCCACGTCAGCACTGTGGCCCAGGTCTTTGCGGTCGCACAGGTCCCCGACCTGCGATTCAAGAATCTCCCCGCATTCTGCCGCGTCACCGCCACTTTGAAGCCCACCACCGATTCCGACATCAAGATCGAAGTCTGGCTGCCGGCTTCCGGGTGGAACGGCAAGTTTCAAGCGGTCGGCAATGGTGGCTGGGCCGGAGTGATCAGTTATCCAGCGATGGCGCAGGCGCTCGAGCACGGCTACGCTACTAGCTCCACCGACACCGGCCACGTTGGGGCAACCGGCAGCTTTGCGCTCGGACATCCGGAAAAACTGACCGACTTCGGATATCGCGCGGTTCACGAGATGACCGTCAAGGCCAAGGCAATCGTCGCCGCTTTCTATGGCGGCCCGCCTAAGGTCTCCTATTGGAACGGCTGCTCCACCGGCGGCCGCCAAGGGCTCAAGGAAGCGCAGCGGTTCCCGAACGACTACGACGCCATCATCGCCGGCGCATCCGCCAACCCTCGCACCCACCTTTCCACCTGGCAGATTTGGCTTGCGCAAGGGGTTCTCAAGGACCCGCCCAACTACATTCCAGCAAGCAAATATCCGGCCATCCATAAAGCCGTACTCGAGGCCTGCGACGCGGCCGATGGATTGAAGGACGGTCTCCTCAACGATCCTTCGCTCTGCCACTTCGATCCCAAAGTGATCGAGTGCAAGGAAGGTGACGCCCCCACCTGCCTTACGCCGGGGCAAGTCGACGGGGCGCGGAGAATGTACGCCGCGCCCAGGAATCCGCGCACCAATCAGGAAATCTTTCCGCCCGTCGAGCCCGGCAGTGAACTCGGCTGGGGCATGCTGGTGGCTGGTCCCGAGCCATTTTCCGCCGCCACCGATCAGTTCCGCTACGTGGTGTTCAAAGATCCGAATTGGGATTGGCGCGCACTCAACCTCGATGGCGACGTCGCCCTCGCCGACAAGATCGATAACGACACCATCAACGCCATCGACCCGAATCTGAAGCCCTTCCTTGCTCGCGGCGGAAAGCTGCTGATGTATCACGGCTGGGCCGACCCGGGCGTCGCGCCCCGCACCAGCATCAATTACTACAAGGCTGCGGTAGACACTCTGAGTGGTGCAGGTCTGGGGCCTGCGGATTCCATCCGCCTCTTCATGGTCCCCGGCATGGGCCACTGCGGCGGCGGCGAAGGCCCCAACACTTTCGACATGGTGAGCGTGCTGGAACAGTGGAAGGAGCAGGGCCACGCTCCGGCTAGAATTGTCGCGTCTCACCGCACGGCCGGAAAAATCGATCGTACCCGGCCGCTCTGCCCTTACCCGCAGGTCGCCCAATACAAGGGCACGGGAAGCATCGACGATGAGGCCAACTTCGCTTGCGAGCTGCCCTCTCCGGCCCCGGCAAATGACTAACCGGTTTCGCGCCGAACAGGTAGGCAGCTTGCTGCGCCCGCCCGAATTACTGGAAGCCCGCGCTTCGCATGCCGAAGGCCTGCTCACTCTCGATGAATTGCGTGCAGCAGAAGATCGAGCCATTCTTTCGGCCCTCGACAAGCAGCGACAGATCGGGATCGACGTATGCACCGACGGCGAATTGCGGCGCGGCTCCTGGCTCACCGATATGGCCGATGCCGTGGACGGTTTCGTGTCGCAGAAGGTAATGCTGGAGTGGAAAGGGCCCGGCGGCGGAACGGAAGGCAGCACCGCTCAGGCGGTCGGGGCAAAGCTTCGCAAGCTCCGTAAACTGACCGCCCACGAATTACCGTTTCTGAAAAAGAATGCAGCTGGTCCGTTCAAGGTCACCGTGCCAGCGCCTTCCAATTTCTTAGTGGCGAGTTTCAAGCCCGGCCTTTCCGATTCCTACTATCCAACTCAGGCCGAGTTGCTCCACGATCTGGTGGACATCGTGCGCGATGAGGTCCGGTGGCTGGTTTCCCAAGGCGTGCACTACATCCAGTTCGACGCACCGTATTATTCTCACTTCCTCGATCCACGGCAGCGTGAGAAACTCCGCGCATCCGGCGTCGATCCCGATAAGGAGTTCGAGCATGCGGTCGCGGGCGACAATGCCGCGTTGAAAGATGTTCCCCGTAATCATGTCACGCTCGGGCTGCACGTCTGCCGGGGTAACAGCCGGAGCCGCTGGTACACCGAAGGCGATTACGACGCCATCGCCGAGAAACTGTTCGGCATGCTCGAAGTCGATGTGTTCCTGCTCGAATACGATAGCGATCGGGCCGGCAGCTTTGAGGCGCTGCGCCGGGTGTCGCGGGGCAAAACGGTCGTGCTAGGGCTGATCACCACCAAAGAACCCAAACTGGAATCGCAGGATGATCTCCTGCGCCGCATAGATGATGCCTCCCGTTACGTGCCGCTGGAAAACCTGGCCATCAGCCCGCAATGCGGCTTCGCATCGGTCGCCGCCGGCAATCTTCTTTCGATCGACGACCAGTGGCGCAAGCTGGAACTGGTTGTCAATACCGCCCGCAAAGTCTGGGGCTAGCCTAAAAACGGACGCGCAAAACGATCGTTCCATTGCGCGGCTGCGCATACGGAGTCGTCGGCGAAACGGCCAGATTAATCCAGCCGAAACCACCGCTATTCAGCCCGGTTAGCGGCCCAACTTTGTTCGTAGATTGCGGGTTCGAGAAACCGGTCGCGGTGGGATTGTTCAGATACGTGCGGTTGAAGATGTTGGCGAAATCAACGCGCATCTCGAGACTGAATCTTTCCTTGAGACGCCACACACGGCCCAGGCCCATATTTTCGATGGGATGGCGGGCGTAGCGATAGTCGTCGTAGAAAGGCGCCGCGGTGCCGAACTGGCCTTGAGGTGGGTTAACCCAGGCAGCCGGGTTGAGGATAAAGGTTTTCGACGGGTCGAAGCAGTGGCAGTTGATGTTCTGCGTATAGAGCGGCACGCCGGGAATCCGATCCGCCAAAGTCGGTTGGAACAGTTCGTTGGCAAGACTGGTGGTAGCCGGAGGACTAGGGATCGGTAAGCCGCTGGCATAATCGAAGAAAGCGTTGATTTCCCAATCGCGAAGCGCATACGAGAGAGCCTTGTTGCCTGGTAATTTCGGCACTGTGTATGTACCTGCGAAATTGAACATAAACGGCTGATCGAAACTCGAAAAACTCTTGGCCAGCATCGGATTTCCGACAGCGCCAACGTAATTAGCGGGCGGGACGCCGGCCGTCGTACTGACGTTGGGATCGATGCCTTCCTCCAGTGATTTCTGCCAACTGAAAGAGCTGCTGAAGACGAAGCCATGGCTGAACCGCTTGGTCCCTTTCATCTGCAGCGAATCGTACCAGGTTCTGCCGGTCGGATCTCCGATAGCGGGAATATTGCCGAACTGTGGGAATGGCCGCAGCGACTGCGCGACAGTGTTGGTGAGAGCGAAGCCGGGATACGGCGCCTTGTTGAAGCCGCGGGCGGCCGCGGTGGTCGAGTTCAGAGTGGAAAGCAGCAAGGCTTGATCGTTGGCGTTGGTTATGGCGAGCCCAAATGCCGAGAGTCTTTGCGGTGTGATGGCATTAATGTCCTCGAGTGAGGGTGACGTCCACCAGGCACCACGATTCCCGACGTAGGCGGCTTCGACTATCAAATCCCGGCTGATCTCGCGCTGGATTCCGACGCTCCATTGTGCCTGCCTGGCAGGACGGCCGGCATTGGGATCCAGGAATCCGATGCCGGTGGGGAGAGCTTGACCACCGGCCGGGCTAGTGGGAAAAAGACCCGGCTTAAATACTGGCCAAGTCGGCTCGTCTTGTGGCGGTATGCCACCGGAAAGCGTCATGGCAGGTTGGCCGGCGCCCGGGGAACTAAATGTTGAAGTGGTGGCGACACCAGCCGAAGAGTAGCCTAGCTGGGTCGTGCCGGTTTGATTGTAGATAACGCCAAAGCCGGCCCGGAAAACAGTTTTTGGAGTGATCTGATACGCGACTCCTACCCTGGGGCCGAGGGCATAAGGATAATTCTTGGCGAAGCTGCAGTTGCAAGTGGACTCGAAGATAATCGCGCCCGGGAATCCTCCGACTGTCGGGTTAGGCGTGGTCGGGGAAAAATTGGCGCCGCGGCCGTGCTCTTCTTTGAAGTAGGTTCCGTAATCCCACCGCAATCCGTAATCCACCGTCAAGTTGCGAGTCACCTTCCACGAGTCCTGAACGAAGACGCCCCATTCCTGTTTTGAATTCCGGTATTCAGCCGGCGCCGCGATGGAGAAATTGTCGACCAGGCCCAGCAGGAAGCTGGCGTATGGGAAACCCGGCGACCCGCCGGCGAATGTCCTGCCCACCAGATAGGGCTCGTTGGTTTCGTTGGCACTGAACCCGTACGATCCGTTGGTATTGGTGTAGGGAATAGTTGGAACCGCCAAGAAGTAAACTTCAGCGCCAGCCTTGAACGTGTGACTACCCTTCACCCACGTGCCCGACACATTCCCGGTGGGCTTCTCATAGTATTGATGGCTCTGCCCGGCACTAGGTCCCATGTTGTACATGCCGCCTGCGGCTGTGCAGGCTACACCTCCAATCCCAGCCGGCGGGCAGAAGCCGGTGAATACGGGTACATTCCTATTAACGGTGGCCCCTACGAGTCCGAACGTCTGGGCTGCGTTGAAATTCAGAATCGGTGCGTCATCAAAGAAATTGTTCTGCTGGTATCCCGCGCCGAAATGAAGCAGGAAGGTCGGCGAGACAGTGTAGTCGTAATTCAGGCGCTCGACATGGGAGTGGATAAATGTCCCACGGTCGGCTGTGATCTGATTCGGCAGTCCTTCGGATTGACCGTAGATCGGAGAGAATGGCGAGTCGGTGTGCGTGAAAGACCAATAGAACGACAAGTGTTGCCGTTCTGTGATCTGTTGGTCGATTTTCGTTGCGGGAATGGTCGTATGACGGACGCTGGGGTAGGTGGGAATCAAATTGTTTATGAGCGACGACAGAGCCGGAGCCGGAATGAAGCTCTGGATCTTGAGCGCTACCGGATCCCATCTCGACATCGGAATCATGTTGCCCGGGAAAGGATTCGAGACTCGGCTCCCACTGGCAGGATCGGTGTATTGAGTGTTCGGATCAAAGATTTCGTTCGCTAGAACGGACCGCCCCAGAACGTCCGTTGTCAGTACAGTATTGTTTGCGGCCGCAATGGCGCCGCTGAAATCGCCGTTGCGATACCCCGTGCTCGGAACTGTGATGGCAGTGTTGTTAACGTCCTGAGTTTCGCGGAACTGCTCGAAATTGAAAAAGAAGAAAGTCTTATCGCGGCCGTTGTAGATCTTCGGGATGACTACCGGACCACCGACGGTCCAGCCGTAATCATGTCTTCTTGCAACGGGACGCACCAGTTCTCCGGGCTGTGTGTTTGTGAATGGGGGGCCGGTGAAAGGCGTACCAGCGTTCAGTACTTCGTTCACGATGTAGTCATAGCCGCTACCGTGAATCGAGTTAGTGCCCGAGCGCATGGTCACGTTGAAGAACCCACCGCCCACACCACCGTACTCGGCGGCAAAATTGCTCGTCTGGACCGAGACCTCCTGGAGTGCGTCCACGCCCTGCTGCACCTGAGCCGGAGCATAGGGGTAGCCCTGATTGGTGGTGTCCTGGCCTTCGACGTGATATGTCTGCGTGTTGCTGGGAGCGCCGTTGATCTTAACCTGCGCGTTAGGAACGTAATAAGTTCCTGGAACGACGTTAAGAACATTATTGGGATTGCGAATTCCGGAGCTACCCGAGGCGGCGGCTCCAACTCCCATCAGCGGTAGTTGGGTCAAAGTCTCCGTGTTGATGTTGGTGCTCACGTCGCCCGTTTCGGTCTTCAGCATCGAGGCCTCGGCCTGAACAGTGACAGCTTCAGTGGCAGAGCCCACCTCCAGCGTGATGTCGACGCGCAAGGTTTGTGCGACCTGAACGGTGAGGTTTTGCCGGATGTACTTCTTAAATCCTGGCACGCTGACGGAAACTTCGTACGTGCCAAACGGCAATTCAGCGAAGGTGTAGTTGCCAGTGGACGTGGTTGCGGCCTGATAGGCCGTGCCGGTTTCCACGTGCCTGGCTTCAACCGCTGCGTTGGCGATGACCGCGCCCTGCTGGTCGACGATAGTGCCGGTGATAGTGCCGCGATCGCCTTGCGCAAATACCGCCAAGGCCAACAGGAAGAAGCCGACTGCTCGGAACAGTGAGCGCATACAATTCTCCTCCAACGCTGAGGTGGAAAACCCCTTTTTTCGCTTAGCAATACTTCAATGGCCAGGGTCCATTAACCCTGCTTTTGGATGAGAATATGCGATCTGCACCTGAAAGTCAAGGCAAATTTGACATATCAGGGCGAGCTGTCGAAAAGAAGTACGGCCGGTCTTATTTACAGGGGCGAATCGGGCCGCGCGATGGTGCGCCACATGTGGGCGACCGGACTGTTGTCGTTGCCCAGGCCTTCTTTGGGCTGCTTGAAGTGGCGTCCGACGATGTCGACGAACGGATCGATGGTCACCACTGCGTTGGGGTCGAAGGCGTACAAATCGTTTACAGTTACCAGCCGTGGTTCCATGTACCACTTGTGGTTTTTGAGCATTTTATACGTGGCTTCGATGTGCGGCGGCGGCGTGTAATCCTTCCCGAATATTCTGTAGTACAGGTCCGGGTACTCATATCCGGCCGCTGAATCGGGATAGAAACGAAGGGTCTGGTGGTACCGAATGGCGAAGGTTGCTTTGGGAGAAATATAGGGCTCGAAGAGCTGAGCGCCCCACCATCCGTGATCGGGCTTGATCAAAGACTGCACGACGTCGTGAAGCAGGCAGGCCAGGATGATTTCCTCTGTCATGCCAGTTTTCATAGCGCGGGTGGCGCTTTGGAGAACGTGGTTGGCGGGAGCGAACCGGTACTTGAAGAAATCGAGCAGGGTTGGGTTGGCGGGCAGCGGCTCGAGCTTCTTGACGTTTCTACCGTTGTTGGCAAAAAGAGTGCCGACACCTCTGCGATAGTCACGCGTTGTAATCTGGGCATCCAGTTCGGCTACGGTTGGAAACTTCTTGTCGGGGCTGGTGGTGGAAGCGCTGTTGGCTGCTCCGTTGTCCAACTGCTCGGACATATAATCTTCCAGTGCGTCTGCTTTTGCCTCCGAGTCCATGGCACTGATGGCGGCCGCGCCACCGAGGCTGGCAAAGAACGCGCGTCTGTCGATCTCCATTTGCTCTCCTTTCAGCCGGATCTCGTCGTGGTTCCGGGTTAGCAGCCAGTATACAGCAAGCTGCGCTGGATCGCACCGGGGGTGGGCACGGGCGTGGGCGAGCCTGCCTTGCGCACGTTCTCAAACGTGCCGTGGCTGGACTCCTGCGGACGCCGTGAGAATGGCCTAACGCCGCCTGGAGTGGCGGCGCGCGGGAAGAGAATCCAAGGGGGAGTGACCCAAAATGGCAAGCTGATAAAAACGAGAACAGACTATGCTACTGCTGGCAGCCGATCCCCAGGTACAGGAGATTTTGGCACGATAAACAGCATCCGAGCGGGGCTCTTTATGCGAGAGCTGCAGTTTGGTCTGAAGCTTTATTCTTAACGCCGTTACTGGGGCAATTGCGACAGTAGCGGAATGCTCTTGGCGGCGGGGGATTCGGGAATCGATTTGATGTACGCGTACACGTCGGCGAGGTCGGAGTCGGACATCACCTTTTCCCGATAGGCCGGCATCTGGCGCGGGGCGCGCACGTAGGCCGTGAACACCGGCAGCAGCATCTTCATCGGAACCAGGCGCGCGCCGGCGCCTCCATGGCCATCGAAGCTGTGACAGGCGTAGCAGGTATATTTCACGTACATCTCTTTGCCGCGCGCGGCGTCACCCGAGGGCGCTTTCGATTGCGCCGCCGCCATAACGGCCAAGACCAGGATCAAGATTATCTTGTTCACGCTTACTCCTTACCGCGGCTGCGTGACCACGTCGATCATGGCCGGCTCGCCGCGCTTGACGACTTCGATGCCACGCTGGAGCGCCGCGACCAGGTCCTTAGGGTCGCTGATTGGACCTTCGCCGTGCATGCCGTAAGCTTGCGCCATTTTTGCGTAATCGATATTCGGATCCCACAGCTTGGTGCCGATATGAGCGCGATCGGCGCCGCGATTGTGCAGGCTGGCCTGCTGCTCGACGAACATTACCTCCATGTGATAACCGCGGTTGTTGTGCATAATGGTGAGCAGCGGGATGCGGTGATGCGCGGCGGTCCACAACACGCCGGGAGCGTAGTTGAGATCGCCATCAGTCTGGATGTTGAGCGAGAACCGGCCGTACTTCTTGTTAGCGAGCGCCGCGCCCACTGCCGCCGGAGCGCCGTAGCCCATGCCGCCCGCGCCTTGGCCACCGATGTATTGGTAGTGCTTGTCGAACTTCCACAACCGGTTCGGCCAGTTGCTGATGAAACCTTGCCACGACACCAGCGACCAGTCTTCGTTCTTGATTAGCGGCCACAGTTCCCCGCAGAGGCGGGCCAAAGTGATGGGGCTCGAATCCCAGCCGTACGACGCCTGCTCGATCGACATCGCGCGAGCTTTCTTGTGCGCCTCGGCCAGCTTGGCGCCCCGATCTTCCATGGCGCGTTTACGGTCCGGCGTGATGAGACGCTTGCAGGCTTCGATCAAGGCCGGTAGCGTGGCTTCGGCATCGGCTCCGATATCGATGTCGACGTCGGCATAGCGGCCGAAATCCTGGATGTTGCTCTTCATGAACAGATCGACCGAAGAGATGTTGATGACCTTGGCGTTGCGGCCCCGGGCGATGCGTTCGGTATTCGAGACGTCGTTGACTTCGAGGCAGAGTGTGACGTCCGGTTGGTAACCGGGCCAGCCGACGCCGTTGAGAGGATGATGCGACGGGAAATTCATCCGCTCCTGGTTCTCGACCGGCGCTTGCAAAGTCTCGGCCAGCTCCACTAGCAGCGTGACACCCTTGGGAGTTCGGGCGGATCGTTGCGCGATGATCATGGGCCGCTCGGCCGCGACAAGCAGCTTGGCCGCTTCGTTCACGGCGTCCGTGTCGCCTTGCGGAGGCGCGGTCGGAGTCATGTGCGGAATGCGCAGACTGCTGGGTTCGGTATTGGGCCGCGACTGCAGTTCGTGATGCGCCACCAACAGCACCGGACCCATGGGCGGCGTCATCGCAACTTTGTAAGCGCGCACGGCGGAATCGGCGAAATGCTGCAGCGAAGCCGGCTGATCGTCCCACTTTACGTAGTCGCGCACCAGCGCCGGCAGATCCTGCGCGCTGTGATACCATTCCACGCCAGGCCGCCGGACCGCGGCGTCGGAGTGGTTGCCGACGATCATATAGATCGGGACACGGTCGGCGTACGCGTTGTAGATGGCCATCGAAGCGTGCTGGAGCCCGACGGTGCCGTGCAGAAGCGCCATCATCGGCCGGCCTTCGATCTTGTAATAGCCGTGCGCCATGGCGACGGCCGATTCCTCGTGGCAGCAGGTCAGGAACTCCGGCATCTGGTTGTTGCCGTAATTAATGAGCGACTCATGCAGCGATTCAAAGGTTGAGCCGGGGTTGGAACCGAGATAGTCAATCTTGAGCGACTTGATCACGTCCACCATGAAGTCGGAGCCAGGATGCTCGATGATTTTTCCGGGAGCTTCGGAGCCGCGTCCGCCCTCGCTGGTGGGGGCTTCGCGCTCCAAGGCGGCGCTGGACGGAATGGGCGCGGTGGCGTTGCCACCTTTCTGCGCGGTTTGCTGTGCAATTGTAGGTTGGGGCTTAGCAACCAGAGCTGCCGCGCCGGCGGCCGCCCCCTTCAAGAAATTACGACGAGCAACCGAAGTCTTCTTGGATTTCGCCATCGCGCAATCCTCCTGGATTGTTTCATAATGTAGCACGGCTACGTGGATCGCGGCCGATCAGATATTTCAGAGTCTAGGCTTCAAACGAATGAGCAAAGTTAAAGTCGGTGCGTTTTCAATTTCACTGGATGGATTTGGGGCGGGGCCCCGGCAAGACCTGAATAATCCCCTCGGGGTTCGCGGCCTCGAGCTACATACGTGGTTCCAAAACACAGAAGTATTCAAGAAGGTGCACGGTCAAAGCGGTGGCACCCAAGGCATCGATAACGATTTTGCCGCTCGATCTTTCGAAAACGTGGGCGCCTGGATTCTAGGCCGTAATATGTTCGGGCCGGTTCGGGGTCCATGGAAAGATGATTCCTGGAAGGGATGGTGGGGTGACAATCCTCCGTACCATACGCCTGTTTTTGTGCTCACGCATTACGCGCGGTCTCCCCTCGCGATGGAAGGCAGTACCAAGTTCCACTTCGTCACTGATGGGCTGGAGTCTGCTTTAAAGAAGGCGAAAGAAGCGGCTGAAGGCAAAGACGTCCGAATCGGCGGCGGCGTATCCGTGATCCGTCAATACCTAGCCGCGGACCAGATCGACGAGATCCACTTAGCCGTCTCGCCGGTTCTTCTGGGCGAAGGGGAACATCTATTTTCCGGAATCAATCTTCCTAAGCTCGGCTTCACACCCTTCAGGACCGTCTCCGGAGAAAGTGCAACGCATGTTCTTATCAAAAAGAAGTGAGTCGTGTGTCGCGTTGGTTTCTTGCAGTACCTTGACAGCATGGCGCCCTGGGCGTACCTTCTAGGTTGATGTTATTCGCGAAGTCCGCCGCGGCGCTAGCCACCATCTTGCTTCTATCCGGTTTGTTCGCCTTTGGGCAAAAGCCGGCCGCTCCAACCGGTGCCGCGCCCAGGCTCCCCGACGGCAAGCCCGACCTCAACGGCGTCTGGCAGCGGCCCTATGTTCCCGATATCACTAAGAACGGGCCCGGCCAGCAGGGCGTTCCAGAACTTTCGTTCACAGCCTGGGGCGCCGACAATTGGAAAACCTACGACCCGGCGAAGAATGGCGACTACACCGGAAGCTGCCTGCCATTTGGCCTCCTGCGGTCGATGAACTCGCCGCACGCGATGCAGATCGTGCAGAGCGCGAAGTACGTTGCTTTCTTGTACGAGCAGAATACCTGGTTTCACGTTGTCCCTACGGACGGGCGCGGCCATTCGAAGGACCTGGATCCCACGTGGTTTGGAAACTCCGTCGGCAAGTGGGATGGTGACACCCTGGTCATCGACACGATCGACTTCAACGGCCAGACACGACTCGACACCGTCGGGCATCCCCATAGCGACGCCTTGCATATGGTCGAAACCTTCGAACGGGCGGATGCGGGCCACGTCACTTACACGGTGACGGTGGACGATCCAAAGACCTATGCGAAACCGTGGAAAAACGTTCGAACGTTCACGCTGCGGCCCGACTGGGAATTGCTCGAATACTCGTGCGAGGAGAACAACAAGGATCTGCGCGAGGGCCACATCAAGGCACCCCCACTGGCGAAGTGACGCTCGCCCGACCTACTGCCCGCGGCCGCCGAGCACTATCATCAGTGGCCGGAGCCGCTCCGGCGATCCGGAAAATATTCCAACGGGAGGCTGGCGGTACTTCAACATCTCGCGATACAGAGCGTCGGCCATATCGGAATTGATTCCCCACCCGGCCAGATAAGACAGGCGCAGATCTTTGTCGGTGTTGATCAGCGCGCCTTGGGTCCAGGGCTGCAGATCGGATCCAGTACCCGTATAGGTCGAGAAAAGATCGTAAGGAGAATTGATCTCGATGTCGGCGAGTGACTGCCTGACCGCCGCGTAGTCGGGGCGGCTGAACCGGCGCTGTACTTCATCCAGGTCGATCTTCAGCGGCTCGACTTGTCCCATGAAGACCATGTCGTAACCCTGGCCTTCGCGCAGGTTGGCCCACAGAGTGCCGTTCGGAAAGGCGTCGAAGAAAGTCGCCAGCTCACTGCGAATGGTGGGTTCGTCGGTTTCATAGAGCGGCACATAAAGCGTGAACATGCCGCCCGGATTCAGATGTTCCTTGACGGCGTCGAAATATTCCCGCGAATACAACGCGGCGGTCCCTTTGATGAACACGTCCAGGGGATCGGACGCGATGATGTCGAACTTCTCGGTGGTGGTGAGCAGATAATGGCGGGCATCGTCGAAAACGATGTGAGTCTTCGGGTTATTCGCGACACCGTAATTCTGCGCCGAGAAGAATTTGGTCGACGCCGGCGGAATGACCGGCTCGATCTCGCAGATCGTAATTTTCTGGATCCCTGGATAACGGGTGAAGGTTCCAGCGGAAACGCCGGCGCCGAAGCCGATGCCCAACACCGATCGCGGATCGGGATGCAGCAGCGCCGGCAGATGTCCGACCATGCGCTGCAGCGTCATGTCATAGGCCTCGGTGGTGGCCTCCACGTGGCCATTCACGTTGACATAGACGGTGCCGTTGTACCATTGCGAAATCGCGACCGAAGAGTTCCGGCCCTCGGCGGTATACAGGATTTTCGAGTTGCCGGCATTGATAGGCATGCGGCGGCCGTAAGCGATGAGGTCTCCGGGGATCGGATCGACCTTCCAGGCTAGAAAACAGACCAGCGGAACGGAGGCGACAAGAGCGGCCGCGGCGACTATCGAACGGCGGAAAAGCGGCACCAAAATCAGCCAACCGGCGATTGCGGATGCAACGACCAGAAGACGCTGCGACTGCTGCGAGCCGATCCCAGGGATCAGAACCAGGCTCATCAGCAGTGCGCCGGCGATTCCGCCCACGGTGTTGGCGGCATAGACTTCACCGGCCACGATTCCCGGCTCTCCGCCGAGCTGAGCCGCAGCCGCGCAGGCGAGCGGGAAACTTGCGCCCCAGAATAGAGTGGCCGGAAGAAGCGCGAGCAGGCAGCGGTTCAAATCGAGCCCGTACATCCGCCATGCATCGTTGGTCACGAGCACGTTGTCCTTCCAGACGGGCAGGATGTGGACGATCGTGTAAGCGGCCCAGGCGACCGTTACAGTCAGCAGGATCTGGCACCAGCCGAGTGCGGCGCGCGAGTCGATACGCTTGAGGAGCGAAGAGCCCGCGGCGCTGCCAATCGCCAGGCCCGTCAAGAACACGGCCAGGATGATGGAAAACACATAGACCGTGCCCAGCAGAAGCATACCGAGCAGGCGCGTCCAGACCACTTCGGCGGCGAGAGCGCAGGCACCCGACAGCGCGATGGTCAGATAGATCGGCCACCTGCTATCTGATGTGATTAGCCGGATGGGTTCCCTGAGGGGATGAATTGCCCCGTGGTCCGGCATGTTCGCCGCAAGTGCGAGACTGGCCGCGGCTACAACGAGATTGATGGCTGCCGCCACGTACGTCGCGGTGGCCATGTCGTAAATCCGCAGCAGATAGAAGCCGGCCAGCAGGCAGCCGAACACGGCGCCCGCGGTGTTGCCGCCATAGAAGAATCCCCACCAGTTGACGCGAGGGCGCGATCGCTCCACCCAGCGAATGATGACCGGGAACGACGCTCCCATAAGGATGGTCGGCGGAAGCAGACAGATTCCAGCCAATGAACCGCGCAGCAGCATTCCAGGCAGTCCATGTTCGGCGCCGGCGATGTAAATGCGATTGAGGAAGGGAAGACCGAACTGCACCAGGATCGCGCAGACGCCGATGCCCAGCTCGAGCGCGGCATAAATCTGCAACGGGTGGCGCCGTGGGAGAACGCGCGGCAACCACAGACTGCCGATGCACAATCCGCCCATGAAGGCAGCCAGCAGAATGCCGAGCGATACGGAGGTTGACCCGATCGCGAGCGGCAGCAGTTGGTACCAGACCACTTCGTAGATAAGCGCCGCGCAGCCGCTAGCCGCGACCAGGATCAGCAGCAGCGGAAGACGGTCTCTAGTGGAGGACGTTAGGGGCGTAGTGGTGGGTGCGATGGTGGCCATGGGTGCTGGCTCCAAGGAAAAACCTCGAATTGGAAAGAATAACATGCGGGTTCGGTGCGGAGCATTGTGCTTGGGCGTAAGATGAGACGGGAGGCTGTCTTATGACCCGTTTCCAGAAGTCGATGGGTATTGGGATAGTGGTCGCGGGAGGGTTGGCATGGGTCGCGTCGGCACAATTTCAGCGGCGTCCTGTGCTCAGCCCGCCGACTAGCGCGTCGGTCACGATCGAAGGCAAGACCATTCGGATTGATTACGGTGCACCGTCGGCGCGCGGGCGCAAAGTCATGGGCGGATTAGTGCCCTACGGCGAAGTGTGGTGCACCGGCGCCAACGACCAGACGTCCATCATGACCGAGGCCGATCTGGATATCAACGGCATGAAATTGCCCAAGGGCAACTACACGCTGTATACGCTCCCCACGGAGAAAGAGTGGAAGCTGATCGTCAATAGGCAGACCGGCCAGTTTCACACCGAGTATCATCCCGATCGTGATTTCGGCCGCGTTCCGATGAACATCAAGACGCTGCCCGAGCCGGTGGAGACGCTCAAATTCACGCTAACGAACGCCGGCGGCAATAAGGGCACGCTCGCAATCGCTTGGGAGAAGACCGAAGTTTCGGTGCCGTTTACGGTGCTGCACTAACACACGGAGATCGCCCGCAGGCTAGGGCGCCGCGCAACTGAAATTCGCTGCGTCGTCGATGCTCCCGGTCCCTTTATAGCGCGCGACCTGCGGATACGGACAGAGGGGACGCATGCGGTCTACCGTCCCGTTCTGGCTGTGCGACGCAATGATCCGCTCGGGGGCGTGTCCTTGCTCCACCCATTGCTCCATGGCGCTGACCATGTCGAAAGTGTTGGGTCCTTCGCCGCCCGCGCAGTGCGCCATGCCGGGGACCATGAAGAGCCGGATCTCATCGGCGGCTTTCGACGCAGCACCCATCTTCTTCACCACGCTTTCGTAATAATTCACGCTGTTGCCAGGCGCGATGAGCTGATCACTCCAGCCGTGATACATGATTAGCTTACCTTTGTGACTGAAGAATGGCTTGAGATTGGGGTCGATGGCGTCGATCAGGCCATTATCGATCTTGTCGGCGAGCTCGGTGTCAGTTTCCGGATTCAAGGTGTGCCAGTCCCAGTTGGGATCTTTGTACACGATGTAGGTGAAGGTATCGGTAGCAACGGAGGCAGCTTTCGGTCCGGCGAGCCCCGCCCAACCCAGTTCGCTGCCGGGCTCCATGCCAGGGAAAATCTCCGCGCCGGTGCGAGAATTTTTCACTGCTGCATAGATCTTGCGGGCGGCTTCCACCTGCGGCGCGGTCAAGCATGAGGGCGAATCTTCACCCTGGCACTCGATTACCTGGGGATCGAAATGGCACCGCGTCGGATCTTGAATCAAGCCGTCCTTCAATCCATCCAGCGCATCGCAGGCTTCCAGCGCTGCTTTGTGAATGGCCGGATATTTCTCCGGCGGAATGTAGCTTCCGGGTTCTTTGTGGACTGCCTGGGCTACCGCCACAGACCATACATGCAGATGCGTTTGATAGTTGGCGGGAGCGCCCGCGATAATGCCGTCGAAGTCGGCCGGAAATCGCTGCGCTTCCTTCAAACCTTGGCGGCCGCCGGTCGAGCAGCCGTTCCAATAAGAGTAGCGCGGGCCACTACCGTAGAAATTCGCGATGATGGCCTTCGAGGTGACGGTCATTTCATGCACAGCGCGGTATGCGAAATCGGTGAGCTTTTCGGGATGGCCGAGCGCGAAGCTGGCGCTGCCACCGCCCGTGTGACCAGTGTTTGCGGTGGCCGTTGCATATCCGCGGCGTAGGGCTGCGTTGAATGCTTTGTAGTTAATTATGCCCCAGCCGCTATTTCCGACGGCTTGAAACTTGCCATTCCAACCTGAGATAGGAAGAAAGATTTCGACAACGATGTCGGAGTCACTAGTAGGGGCAATCGTCGCCAGCACTCGGCAGAAGGCAGGCAGATCGCTTACTTCAGGGTCCTTCGGGGGTGCGAGTCCATGATCGGGAGCCGGCGCGTTGGGACCGGCGGCGGAGAATTGTGCCTTGGTGATCGTAGTGTTCGGCAGAATGAGCTTAGACAGGTTCACGCAGGAGGCACGGTCGGCCGGCGCGCCCACGAGCGCGCCTGAGGCGGCCAGTAAAAACAACGCTCTCACTTGGCTCCGTCCACGAAAATAATTCGGTATCGCACCGATTCGATCTTTTTGAAATCCAGCCCCGGCACATTCTTCAGATCGGCCACATCCTTAAGGTCGCCTTTGTCTTGCCGGTATTTCACAATTCCTTCTGCTTCGGTGCCCGTAAGTTCGAACTGCGTCTCCAATTCTTTGGCCGCGGCCTTGTTCACGTTGACTCTCGGACCGAAACACTTGGCCAGGTAATCGATGATCGTGTCGAGCTGCTCGTCGGTGCCCTCAGCGCCGCGCGCCGCCATTTCGTCCACCGTGGTCTTCCACTTTTCCTTGGTGGTTCGAGTCTTGAAGACGACGTCTGTTCCGTGACAGGAACCGCAGATTTTTTCATACAGGTCCCGGCCCTTGGCTTCGGGCAGTTCCTGGGGCTGCGCCGGCAAGCAGAAGAACAGAGGAAAGAGCATCAGTGCGAATCGATAGATATTCATGACTTATTGGAAACGATTTTACCGCAGACGCATTTGCCCTATCATGGTCTCGAATGAAGTTCACACGGATCAGCTTGGCCCATTGCGTTCTGATGACGTTGTTCGCCGGGACATGGCCGTCCGCCGCCTTCCAGCCCACGCATCCTATCACCGGTCGAAAGATCGCGGGCGTGATGGGCGTAGGCGGCGCGGATTGGCTGGAGCGGCCCGAGCGCGAGACCGAAGAGCAGCCCGATAAAGCGCTGGATGCTCTCGGCCTGAAGCCCGGCATGACCGTCGCGGACATCGGCGCGGGCACAGGCTACATGAGCCTGCGCATGGCCAAGCGCGTGGGCCCGGCCGGAAAAGTTTATGCCAACGACCTGCAGCCGGAGATGCTGCGAATGTTGCGCGAGAATGCGGTCCAGGCCCAGCTCTCCAATGTTGAGACAGTCCTCGGAACTGAGACCGATCCCAAGCTTCCGAAGGGCCAGATGGATCTGGTGCTGCTGGTGGACGTCTATCACGAGTTCTCGCAGCCGCAGGCGATGGTCCGGAAAATCCGGGAGGCACTGAAACCGGACGGACGGCTGGTGCTGCTCGAATATCGCAAGGAAGATCCCAAAATCCCCATCCGTCCGGAACACAAGATGAGCGTCGCGGAAGTGAAAACCGAGCTTGAGCCGGAGGGGTTCGTGCTTGGCCCGGTGATCGAGACGCTTCCGCGCCAACACATCCTGATCCTGACCAAGTCGCCCGACTCAAGCCGAGCGCGTTAGCAAGCCCGATGCCCGGCTTCAAGAAGCTAATCGCGAGATTGAAGCGGCATTACGGCGAACCGAATCTGCCGCCGGCGCGCGGGCCCTTCGAGCTGGTGATGTGGGAGAACGCTTGCTACCTGTTGCCGGACGAGTGGCGCGCCGAGATGTTTGAAGGGTTGCGCAAGCAAGTAGGGATCAAGGCCGCCGCGATTCTCAAGGCGAATGGCGAAACGCTGCTTGCGTTGGCCAAGCGGGGCGGCATGCGTCCGGAGACTCGCGTTTTCCGCTGGCGCGAGATTGCGCGCATCACCGAGAGCCAGTTCGGCGGCGATCTCGACCGGATTCTCGAGGAGCCCTACGAGAAAGCCAAGCGCGCATTGAAGCAGTTTCCGACTATCGGTGATCCCGGAGCGGAGAAGATCCTGATGTTCTGCGGCGTGGGCCCCAAGCTAGCGCTCGAATCGAACGGACTGCGCGTGTTGAATCGCGTTGGCTATGGCCGGGTGCAAAAGAATTACGGCGCCACCTATCGATCGGTACAGGAGGCTTTGCAAAACGAGCTCCCCCATAACCCTGCGGATCTGGCGCGCGCCCACATTCTGCTCCGCGAACATGGCAAGACGCTTTGCAAAACGAACGCTCCGTTGTGCCGGGCATGCCCAGCGGCGGATCTATGCGCGTTTCCTTCGAAGTGACAGCGCTACGCCGCGGCCTTCTTCGCCGACCCGTGCGGATCGATCACGAACTTCTTGGCCGCGCCTTTGTCGAAATCCTTGTACCCTTGCGGCGCCTTGTCGAGCGTAATGATGGTGGCGTTCACTGCCTTGGCGATCTGGACCTTGTCGTGCAAAATCGCCATCATCAGTTGCCGGTTGTATCGGAGCACCGGACACTGGCCTGTGGCGAACGAATGCGATTTCGCCCAGCCCAGCCCGATGCGGATTCCGAGATTCCCGACCTTCGCATTGGCATCCACACCGCCCGGATCGTCAGTGACATAGAGCCCCGGGATTCCAATGGCCCCGCCGGCCCGCGTGACCGTCATCACGGAGTTCAGCACCGTGGCCGGCCGCTCGACTCCCGCGTCACCGCCGTGTCCACGCGCTTCGAAACCGACGCAATCCACGGCTGAGTCCACTTCCGGCACGCCCACAATCTGCTCGATCTGATCCGCCAGCGACGCCTTTTTCCGTAGGTCGATCGTCTCGCAGCCGAAACTCTTGGCCTGCGCCAGGCGCTCGGGAATCATGTCGCCGACGATTACCACCGCCGCGCCCAGCAAGTGGCAGGACGCAGCGCACGCCAAGCCCACTGGCCCTGCGCCCGCCACATAAACCACCGAACCCGTCCCCACGCCGGCGGTAAACGCGCCGTGGTAGCCAGTCGGGAAAATGTCGGAAAGCATGGTCAGATCTTTAATCTTCGACATCGCCTTCGCTTTGTCGGGGAACTTGATCAGGTTGAAATCCGCATAGGGAACCAGAACGTATTCGGCTTGACCTCCCACCCATCCCCCCATGTCGACGTAGCCGTAGGCGCCGCCGGGACGCGCCGGATTCACTGTCAGGCATACTCCGGTCTTGCCTTCGCGGCAGTTGCGGCACCGTCCGCAGGCGATATTGAACGGCACGGTCACCAGGTCGCCGACGTTCAGGAATTCTACGTCGCTGCCCTTTTCGATCACTTCGCCGGTAATCTCGTGGCCCAGCACGAGTCCCGATGGCGCAGTCGTGCGGCCGCGGACCATGTGTTGATCGCTGCCACAGATATTCGTAGTTACGATCTTTAGAATTACGCCGTGGTCGATTTTCTTGCCTTTGGGGTTCTGCAATTTCGGATAGTCGATCGATTGGACCTCGACCTTCCCCGGTCCCAGATAGACAACTCCACGATTACTTGCCATAAATCATCTCCTTTCGTGCTCGTAAAAAATTAGAACGCTTTCGCGCCGGCCTCGGCCACGGCGTGATCCTGATCTCCTGACCCGCCGCTGACGCCGATGGCGCCGACCACTTTTCCGTCGCGCTTCAGCGGAATGCCGCCGGCGAAAATCATGATTTTACCGTTGTTGGACGCGTGGATTCCAAAGAACTGCCCGCCCGATTGCGAATGAGATGCCAGATCCTTGGTCGCGATATCGAACGCGCGGGAAGTGTATGCCTTCTTCATCGAAATATCGATGCTGCCGATCCAGGCTCCGTCCAT
>Ga0210401_10000744_pt1 | contig 39278 bp, 37 predicted proteins | sample IncBWH32MmetaG_FD_150866 | JGI IMG/M metagenome (GOLD analysis project Ga0210401, IMG submission 150866) | Forest soil microbial communities from Barre Woods Harvard Forest LTER site, Petersham, Massachusetts, United States - Inc-BW-H-32-M | ecosystem: Environmental > Terrestrial > Soil >... | reverse complement strand
ATGAAACGGATGTTCGCCTAGTTCCCTCCCCCGGAAACGAGAACCTCACACAAGGAGTTTTCCTAACATGAAAGCACTTTTGATCGTTGGCATCGTCGCGCTCTTCTCGGGCGGCTTTTTGGGTTACTCAGGAGCCAGTGGGCGTTTCCGTTATAGAGGTTTCTGAGCTTGACGGGGCAATGAACTCCAAGGCGCGACGCACGTTTCGCGTTCGCAGATGTTGGCGGTAGGAGGTTTTTTCACGGCGGCGGGTCAACCCTAACTCGTGCTCCGTGTACCGAGGGCGCGTTCACGTTTGGCCGACCATGCGTTCATTCCTATAAACGCAATAACCAAGAGCCCTAACAACATTATCGTCCACGGGAATGTGCCATAGCCCCACGGTACTTCGCCGCTTGCAAGTAACTTGGGCAAATCCAAATTATCATCCAATACGGGTCCGCTCCGCTGAAATCCACCCGCTCGTAACACCAAGATATATTGGACGATGTTCCAGACAACCCACCAAACAGTTCCAAATAGAACTGTGAGAACCAGTGTTTTCTTTCGCCATGAGGGTGGTGCTGCGCTGAGCCATGCCATGCCCAGCGCCATAGCACCCACCGCCAGCGCCGTTGCACCGGCATGTACCATCCCCGACGCGGTGGCATAGGGTGTCAGTAGTCCCAGGAAAACCGGCACCGTCACCAAGCTCGCCGCAATCACTGCAGGCACATGGATCCGGACGAAGGACAAATAGCTCTTTAAGCGATTCCAGGTGGCGACGAAGGGTAGCAGAATGAGCAGCAAAGTATTACAAATCATGCCCAGGTGCATAAATACGAGCCAGTTGGCGTAAAAGCCAACCGTGAGCAACGAAGCGCCACGGGCAACCTTGATCATGTTCCAAACTGGAAGAAGGTATCCCCACCCCACGAATATTGCTTCAATGGTCAAAACCAACACGACCCAAGTCGGCTGTTGACTCCGCATTGTGTTGCTCGGGTTATAGCGGATGATTTCGTGCAGGCCGAAGCGTTCTATGCGAAGAAGCTCTGGAGTCGCCACCAAGACGCTTAGGAACAAGGCGCACGGCAACGCCGACTTAGTAAGCGACCAAACCCTGCGCTGCTCTAGGTACCACAGCGATACAGAATAGGCTAGCGCATAAACTACAGTGGAATGATGGATTTCAACGGCAAAGCAAAACAGTGCCAGACTGAGCATTAATCTAGACGCTGCCAGGCCATCTTGCGCAACTCCCTTGAGGAGAACAAAAGCGCTCACGATGAGGACGCCCTGCACGAATTTGGGAACGATCGAGGTGACGTTTACAAGGTAGAAGGGTGAAAGAACCACAATCCACAGAGCGCTGTCGCTGAGCGGTTCACTGTCACTCAATGTCCGTGCCAACCAGAGCATTGCCACAAGGGCGGAGCCAGCAAATGCGCAAGCTCCTACCTGCAGCGCAGGTAGGGCTTTAAGGAATAAACGGAATGGCACGGCGGCAGCAGCAAAGAGAGGAGGGCGTGCAAGCATCCATTCCCGCAATGGAGCGCCACTCCATAGCGCATTCAATTGCATCAGGTTCGCACTCCAGTCAACTGACCAGGGTCCGGCTGCCGGCCAGACGGTCAATGAAATTGCCAGCAAAGATCCGATGAAACAACAAAGATAAAGCGTCGACACGTGAAGGAGTAGCCACCGCTCTTTCGCAATCCGCTTAAACCGCGCTGTCGCCAGCATTGCTGACAGAATGATCAACAAGACGGCGGTCGCAACCGTCGGCAATCGAAGGTAAAACGCCATCTCGATCGCCCAAGCAATGGAAGCAATCCCAAATAACGGGCTTATCATCAGGCGGCCCGGCAATTGTTCGGGCAGCCAGACCGCCCACGCGATACCGGGGAGCAGCATCAATAGCGCCGCCGCGAGTGCAAATCCAGCGTCTTGAATCATGTTTACGCCCGTCTTAAAACGACCAGGTTGTCTAGCTGTATCAATTCACTTTCTGGCTACAATCAAAAATTGTTTGCCGAAGAATGGCCAAGCAAAGTTCAGTCTTAGATACAGACGCAACATCCATACTGGCGGCTGTGTCCTCTGAGACATCGTGTATGGCAGAAATCGGGGAATCTGCTCCTCCAACGTGAAGCCGGTCTCACTCATCACTTCACCCAAAGACAGTTCAGTAAGGGGCAGGTAGTGGTCGTAGAAGTCCCAGTATCGGCCAGGAAGATAACGAATATTCGGTCCCAGCGCGATGATTCGGCCGCCGGAACGCAGGCAGCGCCAAGCCTGCATCAGCGTATTGCGAAGGTCGCGCTTTGCCTGAAGATGTTCGAAGAAATTACTCGTGAACACAACATCCAGCGACTCGTCCGGAATAGCCCAGCTTTGTGAACAATTCTGCGCCAGAATCTGCACATCGGGCGCGGCGCGCCGAATACTATCCGGATTGAGATCCATCCCGAAGCGATTTTCCGAACGGACATTATTAATGAACTCGCAGTGTCCACACCCCAAATCCAGCACAGTGGCACGCGCCGGAAGCCATCGTGTGAAGTAGTCTTCGACGAGGACGCGCCAAACTTTATTGCGGTACTCGCTCGAATCCCTAAAGCGTTTCTCGTAAAGTCTCTGCAATTCGTCCGGCGAATGTGGGACACTCATGCAGCTTCCTTCTTGTAATCTCCCCGGCTCAGATGCTTCTCCAACCACAGATAGAGACAGATAAAAAGATACCGACTGCCCATTTCTTGAATTGCTAGCTTTGCCACTCCCGTACGCCGGTTGCGCCACGTAATCGGCAGCACCGTCCAAGAATAACCACGAATAATGGCCTTCAACGGAATTTCCACCGTGAGGTTGAAATGCGCGGAAAGCAACGGCTGGCAACCTTCGATGACTGTGCGCCGGTATGCCTTGAACGCATTTGTTGTGTCGTTTAGTGCGATGCCGAACAGCAGACGAATAAAAAGATTGGCTATGCGATTTAACCTTAGCTTCAGCCATGGATAGTCGATAACGCCGCCGCCCTTAATGAAGCGCGAACCAAACACCGCATCCCAACCTTCATTTAGAGCTTTCCAGTAGCGCACTACGTCTCGGCAGTCATCCGATTCATCTGCCATCATGATCACGACCGCGTCGCCACTGATCTTCTGCAGGCCACAAGAAATGGCCCGCCCAAACCCGTGAGCTGGCCCGTTGCTTACCAATCGCACTTCCGGAACGCGCTCACTGAGAGCCGTAACAATAGACGTTGTCTGGTCCGTGCTTCCGTCATCAACCACGATGATCTCGTGCGCGATGTGATTCAGCCGCAGTTCCAAATGCAGATGCTCCACGGTGGACGCGATACAGCCCTCTTCGTCGCGGGCCGGTATAACGATCGATAACAGGGTGAGGTCCTGCTTTAGAGGGCCAGAGTGGCTCATAGTTCGCAAGATGTGAGCCAATCAGGATGGGAGACTGCGTGGTCTGCAATCTCTTCAAGGATCTGATCCAGACTGATATCGGGTTTCCAAGCGGTTGCCGTCCACGCTTTATTGGAATTCAGAATCAGCCAGGGAACGTCGTAAGGCCGCTCGGCGCCGTCCGCGATTGGTTGATGTGGGCCGAAACGTTGATCGCACCACGCCGTCAGTTGAGCCAGGGACATTGAATTCATTTGGCCGCCAGAAACATTGAGGAGCTGACCAACTCCATTGTGTCGTAACTCAAGATCCACCATTCGGGCTAGATCCCTCGGATGTAAGGCGTCTCGGACCTGGAATCCGTGACCGCCAAAGCCTAGGTACTTTATCGCACGTCGCCTGACGTGCGCGTGGAGCCAATAAGAGAAGATGCCTTGCTCTGCGGTGCCGAACTGTCCGGCTCCCGCCATCACACCGCAGCGGTTTATCCAAACTGGTATCTCGAAGCCAGCGGCGTACTCCTGTGCTATGCGTTCTGATGCAAGCTTGGTCGCGCCATAAAGCGAAATCGGAGCCTCAGTGCTAAAGTCTTCTGCTACACCCGCCATACTAACGCCTGTTAGCAATGGTTCGTTTGGGTCGAGAACAAAAGACGAAGACTCTGTGTGTAATGGTAGTCGCATCAAGGCAGAAATCGAATATACGCGGCTCGTGCTTAATAGAATGAAGCCAGCACGGGATGTACGGCAATATTCCAATAGATTGATGGTGCCGAGCAAGTTGTGTTCCAGCAGTTGGCGAGTACTTGTCTTCCCGTCGCGACCAGCCAACACGCTTGGCTGTGCGGCGGCATCGATGACCCAATCGGCGACTGGAAGCATCTCCACGTCACTCGCCATACGGATGTCACCATGGAATAGCTGCACGCCGAATCGTTTCAATGAAACTCGATTCGTCTCGCTTCCTGATCGCGCCAGGTTATCGATTCCCGTGATGGAGATGTCCTCGCGGGATTCTTTCAGATATCGGGCAAGGTGACTGCCGACAAAACCACAAATTCCTGAGATGAGGAGTTTCATTCGAAATGTACTATTGCGCGTTTTTCAGACTTGAAGCCCACGGGGCAGCAATCTCGGCGACGGCCTGTTTCAGACTCTTAGTAATGGTCCAGTCCCGATAGTGAGACTTTATTTTACTCAGATCACTGTAATAACGGATGTGATCTCCAATACGGTTGTTCTCAAGGTACGTCCAGACCTGTTTGCGGCCTGGCGCTTCCGCCCCGAGATCAAACGCTTCGAGAATCGAGGATGAATCCTCAAACTCGCCACCGAAGTTGTAAACTTCGCAGACGTGCCCCTGCTTTCGTGCACGCGATCATACGACAGTCTGCGCTTCCGGATTCGAGGCTGAGGGCGGGGGACTGGCCCACCTCCCTGACCTTTCTGAAAACTACCACAACGATGTCCCACACATCGCGGTGTACGCGTCGCACTACGCACAATCTAGATGATGGCCCGGCAAGACCCTCCGGATCACGGTGCAAGAGTTCAACAAAGTTGAACCCCGCGGCGTGACCTCGAACCGCCAAACCAAAAAGCTTGGAGACTGAACCCAATCCTCCACAAACTAAGCGCGAAGACGCCCACCAAAAAAATAGGGGCGCCATTTCAGCGGCCCCTTCCCTGACTACAAAACTTAAACTCCTGACACCCGACGCCTAAGACGTGATACCTGCTTTTCAGTCTCCCAGCACCGCCACGCTCTCTTCGCCTGCCGGCTGCGGTGCCCACGAAGACCTGATACTGTATACACCGTCTGGCATGAAGACGGCGACTGATCCCCTTTAATCATTTCGACCTGTGGCTTGCCTTTATCTTACTCATGACAACCTGCGGAGTTTTCTGCTTGTCGGCAAGCGCTATAGGCGTGCTCCCTCCACATAGTCTCGTGGCTCCCCACCATTCTGCGTACACGTCGACCAGGGTCTGGCCGCCATTATCGCGTGCCCCAATTCGGGCAGGTCGCTGCGGCAAAGCGCCGCAAGGGCACCGATTCAGAATTTTAGGAACGGGGATCAGATGCCGTCTTTCGATCCCGTTCTCAAGACACTATCCAGCTCATAAGGCCATCATTTACTAATTGTGCTGCTTCCCAAACGTGCAGACCATGAGCTGGCGATTTCCGAGACGATCTGGTTCAAGCTTTTGGTGATGCCCCATTTCGGATAGTGGGTTTTGATCTTAGACAGGTCGCTGTAATAACAGATATGGTCACCTCTGCGACTACTGTCGACATACGTCCACACCTGTTTTTGACGCGAAACTTGCATTGTCAAATCAAAAGCCTCCAAAATCGAACACGAATTACCAAAGCCACCGCCGAGATTGTAGACTTCGCCACAACGCGGGTTTTGCGCAAAGGCCAACATAAAGCTAGCGACGTCTTCAGAATGAATGTTGTCCCGGACTTGCTTCCCCTTGTAGCCAAACACCTTGTATTCTCTCCCAGTCAAGTTGCACCGTACGAGGTAGCTAAGGAACCCGTGCAGCTCGACTCCGGAATGATTGGGCCCGGTCAGACATCCGCCACGAAGCACGCAAGTAGGCATGCCGAAGTATCGTCCGTATTCTTGGACCATGACGTCAGACGCTAGTTTCGATGCCCCGAACAAAGAGTGCAGCGATTGGTCGAGTGAAAAGCTTTCTGGAATACCCTTGGCAAAGAGCGAATCGGCGTAGTCCCAACGGGTTTCTTTCTCCACAAGCGGAAGAGTGTTTGGAAGATCACCGTAGACCTTGTTTGTCGACATGTGGATGAACGGTGATTCAGGAGTCCACCGGCGGGCTGCTTCAAGGAGATTGAGCGTGCCAACGGCATTTGTATCGAAATCATCGAAGGCAATCTGAGCCGCACGGTCATGTGACGGCTGGGCCGCTGTGTGCACGATGGCGGTTGGGCGGATACTTTCAACTAGCTCAAGAATGCCCTCCCGATTGCGAATATCGACGTCGTGATGTCGATAACCCGGGATTGTGGTTCGCAGTCGCTGGAGCGACCAAGAAGTATCGCCTTCGGGCCCAAAGAACACCGCTCGCTCATTGTTGTCGATGCCAACGACCGAGTACCCAGTTCGGCTAAAGTGAACGCACACCTCCGAGCCGATTAGCCCACAAGAGCCCGTTACCAGAACACACGGCTTCACCATCGCACTCACTCAATTCCCACAATAAACGTTAATGCCAGAGTCGCGTCCCGTATCAGCCTGCAGACAAGTATCACTGTGATTTCGAGAGAGGAGTTCTTGCACGTTGCTTCGGTCTGCCTGCACACGTTTCATCTGGCCGAGGTATTTGGTTAGCAACTTCTGCAAGTCCGAGAATCGCCAGAATCCGGCTCGCGCCGATTGGCCGGTCGTTGTACTTTCAAAAGCAGAACGGGCTCGCGCTCCCGCTTCATAGACCATTGAGTGGTCTTGCTCCAAGGCCTGAAGGAGTTCAACCATGCCGGCGACTTCTTCGAGAAGTTCCCGACGACCAGATTCGCCCCGGCCGGTACCGATATGTCTCAAACCTCTGGCGTACTCCGAATCGCATGTCGAAAGTATAACGTGCAAGTGGGTGCCAAAATCAAAAGTCGGCCGAGGCAGGAAATCGACGGGATTCCCTGTAGCCTTTCAGGCCTTCGTGTTATTCTATTGCACGTCCGCTGGCCAGGGGAGCGGGAGGCAGTGATGAGGCGCGCCCTCCTCCTAAATACTGATGAAAAATGCTGCGGAGTTGAATTTTCGTGTCTGGGCGTTCTTCCCTACAATCGTCTCGTCATCAAATGGTTCCGAGACGGAGCCAGAAGGGTCGTTGTCCCAAATGCATTTCCTTCAGTCTGTTCACATGCCGTTTTTGGGGAAACACCTCCGTCACTCCCCTCTGCCTCAAATACGGCCATTGGGAGCTGCGGGCTTTCGCGATGGTGACAAAGAAGTAATCAGGCATCCAATCCAGAACAGCGGATTGACGACGGTGTACGGCACCAAGGAGAGCAAGCCGACAGGAATTTTGAAATTGCTGCGCTGCCCTGTGTGATAAACCGCCCACGCTCACGTACGGGGCCAGGTGGGGCGCTGACTGAGCGTCATCGACGGGACCAACGGCAACGCTGCCAACGCCGTCATCGACAACGTTACGATTCCAGGTCAAACGATCAGACTTGATCCTCGCAGCTGCATCGCGGGGCTGAAGCCAACTCGGCCCGATGTCATGGGGCCAAGCTCGATTCCTTATACAGGACTCGATGAGGTTCAGATTGTGTTCGCCTTCAACGGTGGAACGCCGCTGCGCAAATGGAATCCGATTACATTTTCTACACTACCCTCGGCCTTGGCCTGATGGTGGCACGCTGCGTTTCTGCTCCGACTGCAATGCGACTTCCACGGCGGGCTCTGCTACTGGCCGAACCTGCTTCCGCGAAAAACGGAGCTTGGACGCACTGATATGGGACAATGGGCGCGCTTATGTCCAGCACAGAGAATCGTCTGCGCCAACTGGCCGAAACTGCCCCCAACCGTTTTGATCTTTGGCATTGTTTTCTCCACGAGATGGACGTTCGGCGATTGGCCGAGATCGGCGTCTACGAAGGCGATTTTGCGGCGTCAATGCTCAAGACTTGTTCGATCGAGAAATACTACTTGCTCGATCCCTGGCGCCATCTCGCCGATTGGAATAAGCCCTACAATACGGACGACAAGAGCTTCGAACGCATTTTTCAGACGGCCAGCGAGAAGACAGAGTTTGCCCGCGATCGGAGGCTGATTCTGCGCGGCACGACAACGGAAGTCATCGACCAGATTCCCGATGGAGAACTCGACTTCGCCTATATTGACGGGGATCACACACTGCGAGGCATCACGATCGACATGGTGCGGGTCTATCCCAAAATCCGCCGGGAAGGATTCATCGGCGGCGACGACTTCAGCCCAAGGGCGTGGTATCACGGCTCTCGCTTCGAGCCGACACTGGTGTTCCCCTACGCCGTTTATTTCGCGGAAGCGGCCGGCGCAACGATCTTCGCTTTGCCCAACATGCAATTTTTGCTGCAGAAGGACTCGGGATTTCGCTTCGTCGATCTGACGGGGGAATTTCGCGACCTGAGCCTGCTTCCCCAACTGCGCCCGGCAAAGCTTGCCACAATGGCATTTGCAGAGCGCTTCCCCCGTCTAGCGACCCTTGCGGCGAAGATGAAACGGATGTTCGCCTAGTTCCCTCCCCCGGAAACGAGAACCTCACACAAGGAGTTTTCCTAACATGAAAGCACTTTTGATCGTTGGCATCGTCGCGCTCTTCTCGGGCGGCTTTTTGGGTTACGCCTACGGAGGCTACGTGTACTCGAAAGCGGAGTACGTCTTTAAGGCCGCGCAGAATCTGGAACTCGGGCTGACAAATCGCCTGAAGCAGCTACTCTGATGGGCGCCTTTCTCGCACTCCTCAATCCGACTTCCGCCATCCTGGACAAGCTGCTCCCGACAAAGCGGCCAAGGCGCAGCTGCTCCAGCTGCAACTCTCGGGCGCGACATCCAGAACGCCCTCTCGCAGTTGCAGGTGGATCAGGCGGAAGCGGCCTCGCAAAGTATTTTTGTCGCGGGCTGGCGTCCCTTTTGTGGGCTGGGCCTGTGGCGAACCCGAGCGCGACAGGGAGGGCTTTGCCCGGCGTCTTTTATGCGCTTTGCGGAGGCGTCAAAACCATCGCCAAGCCTCCCTCTGCGACACCGCCCTCGGCGAAGGAGGCGTCTGGCAACGGCGTTTTTACGGCTTCGTGGTTTGGAGCAAAGGCAAGCGCGTTGCAGAAGTCGCGATATCCATGCGTCGGAATCCGGTGAAACGCGGCTTGGTGCCGGAGCAAGTCACCAACTACGTGTCGTGAACCGAATCCCAAGGTCACCTCGGCGCCGGCTCACCAAGGACGCTTACAAAGCACCTGCATCAGCAGGGGCATTCAGGAGCCGACCTGCGAACTTTCCCGATCGCGAGCGAAGGACTCGAGGGGTATTGATCCGGGCCTCGACGTTGCCATAAGAGTCGGTCAGGCCGGGATTCGAGTAGCCCGTGCCCGAAGAAGGATTGGAGCGGTTGTTCAGTCGCAACGTGGGCGGGTTCGTGGCGATCCCGTGCACTGGGTTCCGAGCGTGGAACTCGTATACGTGTTCGCGAGATTGCCGCACACCGCATTTGGAAACAGGCCGGGATCGGTGGTGCAGATCGCTACCGCCGCGAAAGGAACGGGCTGGCCCGGGGCGTGGTGATGACGGGATTTGCGTCCACCGTCGAACCCTGACCGAAGGCCCGCGGGAGAAGAGAAAGCGCGGCGACCAGGAGAAGTATGAATCGGAGTTTCATGCTAGGATGACGGGCTTATGAAGTGGCTTCGGTGGCTGCTGGATCGTCTGGGATACGTGCTCTGGAAGCGGGAATTTCTACGCTACGGCTATGAGCCCTGGCTCGACATCGAGCGGCTAAGCCGCGCGTCGGGCGTCGAAATTGAAACCTTCTTTGACGTCGGAGCAAACGAGGGCCAGACCGCGCGCGAAGTCCGCAAGGCATTTGGCCGAGCCCGGATTTACTGCTTCGAACCGCACGGCCCGACCTTCGAGAAACTGCACGCGGGAATCACTGACCGCGAGACTCTGACCTTCCACGCGGCGCTCAGCGACACTGACGGAGAAGTTCCGTTCTATGTCTATGCCACGCCCGGAGGCGGAACCCACGTCAACAGCATCGTGCCGGACGCGGCATTCACCGAGCATTACAAATTTCCGCGCACCGAGGAGATCGTTCCCTCGCGCACGCTCGACCGCTTCTGTGCCGAGTACAATATCGAGCAGATCGACGTGCTGAAGATCGACACCGAAGGCTCGGAATTGATGGTGCTTGAGGGAGCCCAGCGCCTGCTCCTCGAGGGACGCATCAGGTTCATCTACCTGGAATTTATGCACATGGTACAGAAGCCCGGAGTCACCGGAGGAAGCCTGCTGCCGATCGCCGAAATGCTCAATCGCTCGGGCTATGTCTATCTCACCAGCTACACCGATTACATTTCGCACTCGGATTTGATCTCCGTGCACAATGCGCTCTTTGTGCGCGCACCGATGCCCAAGGTCGCCGCCAATCATCCGCGTGAGCGTGCGAAGCTCAGCCATCAATAACCCGCCTAACGAAGTCCGACCCTAACGTTGACGGTCGATCCAACGGAAGACTGTGCGGCCATTGCAACCCCAATCACAGTTCGCGCCGTATAGCTCCCCGTGCACTTAACGCGCCCGTTCGTGGTCGTATCGACGATCACAAAATTTGCAATTGAGCATGTTCTCGTACCGAGAGTCAGCGCGGCGATTGCGGAAACGATCACGTAGCAGTTGCCAGCAGCTCCTGGTGAATTCATGCAAACCCCAATGGGTACCCGAAACCTCGTGTGCTAGACTTCGGATCGTGGGAGTTTTGGGCGATCTAATCCGCCGCGTCAGCATGCGCGCGGGATACTATCCGCTGAATCTGCGCTATGAAATCGGAACGGGATTCATGCTTCAGTTTCATCTGGCCGAATTGCTCAAGAAATTGCGCATCAATTGCGTGTTTGATGTCGGCGCAAATGTTGGACAGTATGCGCTAATGCTCCGCAGGAACCGCTATCGCGGGTACATTTTCTCGTTCGAACCGGTGACGACAACGTTCGCTTCACTGCAAGAGGCAGCTCGAGGTGACGAAAAGTGGAAACCTTTCAAGGTCGCTCTCGGCGCATCTCCGGGCGTCGCACAAATAAATGTCACTTCTCTCTCCGCGCTCAATTCGTTTCGCCGCCCAGGACAACTTTGGAACCAGATTCTGCCAAACATTTCGGTGGTCGATAAGGAGAACGTTGACGTTCGCACACTGGATGACGTGTTCCCGGAACTGACAACGGGAATAGAGCAATGTCGGCCCTTCTTAAAGCTCGACACACAAGGATTTGATCTGGAGGTCGTTAAAGGAGCGCAAAATTGCATTGGAAAGATGCTCGGTTTGCAGTCCGAGCTAGCCGTACGGCAGCTCTACGAAGCAGCCCCCAGCTATCTTGACGCACTCACCTATTACACAAGTCTCGGGTTCACTCCGAAAGATTTCTACACGGTAGCTTCCGACGGAACCGATATGACGGCGCTCGAGGTGGACTGCGTCATGGTAAGAGCCTCTTCAGCAAATCCATGCTCCGAATCCACCCAACGTCTCAAAGAGAAGCCGATTGTCACCCCATCTCTCTAGGAATGCTTTACGCCGTATGAAGTGACGACCTCCCGCGGTAGAATACCCGTCCCCTATGAAACGCGTCTTTTTTGCCCTGTTCCTGTCCGCTTGCCTGCAGTTTCTCTGCTTCCTTCAGTAGCAAGCCGCTGAGGGTGCTGGCGCTGGTCAGCTCCGAACAATAAGCATCTGTTTTGCTAAGGAAGTTTCGCCAAACCTCGACGATTTCGCGGGTTCAAACTCCGGACGGACTTCCGTACCTGGTCTTCGAGCTCGACTTCGCCGGTCGGGAAAATGAGAGGGGCGGCCCGAATGGTGGAAGACTGTGAGAGTGAGGCCGAACGTTTCGTCTGGCTGAGCTATTCAGCCAGGAACTTATGCAAGTCCGAGAATCGCAAGAATCCGGTTCGCGCCGATGGGCCGATCATAAAACTTCTCAAAGGCGCGACGGCCTCGCTCTCCTGCTTCATAGACCATAGACCGGTCTTGCTCCAGGGCTTGGAGAAGTCCGACCATGCCAGCGACATCTCCGGGTTCGATCCTCCATCCACAGGCGTGTCGTTGGAGAACGAGGGCCGGGGTCGCGTTCTCCGGACCCACATAGAGCATTGGACGTCCAGCCGCCATTATCCCGTACGTCTTGCTCGGCACGACGGACCCTACCGTCTCGGGCAGTTGCGTCACGAGTCCGATATGCCCCTCAGCCGAACTCCGGCCCAAGTCACCGCGACTGGAATAAGGCCGGAACTCAACATTGGAGATATTTTGCTGTTCGCAGAACTCCTGTAATTGCGGGCGCCGCGCTCCGCCACCGATAAACACAAAGCGAACACGAGCATTGTCCCGGAGCTGGAGCATAGCTTCGGAAATCGTGTCGAGTTCGTGGGCAAGTCCTAACGTCCCGGAATAGTGAACTACGAGCGGGCCATTCGCGAATGGCGCAGATTCAATCTCGGCCCCATCGGACCAATTTTCAGCTATAGAAATTTTCTCCTCGGGAACTCCGCGCTTCACGAGACGAGCTTTCATGTCTTCGCCTAGAGCGATGATGCCATTTGCCCGATATCGCGAGAAGTCGGCGAGCGCGGCGACGAGCCTCGTCACCAGCGATTCTTGTTTGAGCACATTCAGGTCGACGGCGATATCGGGATAAACGTCCATTTCCCAGATATAGTGCCGTGAGCCACGCAAAGTCTTCAGAGCAGTACCGAGGAGCGAAATCAGTGGAGGCGTTGTCAGCGTAACTACCAAGTCGGGTCTTGGTTCGCGGAGCCCGCGCATCGCGGCACTGGCCAAGAAGGACGCGTAGGATATGACTCGACCGAGCTTCCCTCGACTGAAAGCCATGCTGCCGCAGTGAACGATCTTTACGGGAGGTGGCGTTCCAACGACGGTAGTGCCGTAAGCTGAGTTCCCGCACAGCACCGTGACCCTATGCGCGTTCGAATCGATGGCCCGGGCGACGTCGGTAAGCAATTGCGCAGTAGCGGCAGTATCGGGCCAGAAGAATTGATTAATGAGGAGAACTTTCACACGGGTCCTGAATCAGGATCGGCGGCTTCGTTGACTCAGGTAAATTTCAGCCGCTCACCCTTGCTGCAACTCGGCGAAGGCCGCCCGATTTTCGCTCAGGTGACTGTTTTCCTCCTTGCGCAAAAAGAATCCACCGATCGAAAGAACATCCATCTGGGTCCGCAGGAAGCAGTCAATCGCTTGTGTGGGAGTTTGAACAATCGGCTCATTTTCGTTGAAGGAGGTGTTCAGCAGCACTGGTACGCCTGTTTCTTCCTCGAACCGATGAATCAACTTCCAGTAGAGCCCATTCACGTCGCGCTCCACAGTTTGCAATCTCCCCGTCCCATCACCGTGCGTCACGGCTGGGATGCGATCGCGTTGTTCCGGCTTGATTTTGTATGCCATGACCATGAAGGGCGACGGGTAGTCGGTCTCAAAGTACTCGCCGACCTTCTCCGCAAGAATTGACGGACAGAACGGGCGGAATGGCTCGCGATACTTAATGCGGCTATTGAGAATCGCTTTCATGTCGGTACGGCGGGGATCTGCAAGGATACTCCGGTTGCCCAATGCTCGTGGGCCAAATTCCATGCGGCCCTGAAACCAGCCGACAATCTTCCCATCAGCGATCGCTTTGACGGTGCGGGTGATGAGGTCCTGCTCGGTGAGCTTGTGATACTTGCATCCCGCGTTTTCGAGGCCGGCGAGGATCTCCGCGTCAGAATACTCAGGGCCGAAATAGACGTGACGCATTTCAAAGGAGCGAGGACGCTTCAGTTCCTGGTGTTGAACGTATAGTGCCGCTCCGATCGATGTTCCCGCATCGTGAGCGGCCGGCTGCACATAAACATCGCGGAAATCGCTGCGGTCGAAAATCATGCCGTTGGCCACACAGTTCAGAGCGACGCCGCCAGCAAGGCAAACCGCCTTCATGCCCGTTTGCTTCTGGACGAACTTCAGCAACGCGAAGTAATTCTCCTCGAGCACTAACTGGACAGAAGCCGCGAGGTCTTTGTCGCGTTGTTGAATCTCGGAACGCGGCACACGCGGCGTTCCGAACTCGCGAGACATCTTCTCGGAAAAGACCGGACCTAGGGTTGGCTCGCCACCGTACCAGGTCATCTCCACACCCTTCGTGTGGTGGGTGAAGTAGTCCAGATTGAGGCGGCACTGATCTTTATCCGTACGAGCTACGCGTCGAACTTGTTCTGCAAAACGCGGCTCGCCATACGCGGATAGACCCATCATCTTGTATTCGTCGCCGTATTTTGGGAAACCAAGGAACTGCGTAAAGGCTGTGTAGAAGATGCCTAGTGAATGCGGAAACGAAACGGATCCGCGAACTTCGATTTGATTTTCCCTGCCAATAGCCCACATCACACTGCTGAAATCTCCGAATCCATCGATGGAGATCACAGCGGCCTCGTCAAACGGGGACGCAAAGAATGCGCTGGCCAGATGCGCTCGATGATGCTCGACGAAATGGATTTTATTTGTCTGGGATTGGATTCCATCGGCAGCAAGCTCGCGGCCGACTTGTGCAATGCGCGTACTATTCGCGGCGCGGGAGGTCAGGCTTGCCCAACGATGTGGCCGTACCGCGACCCTCATGAGCTTGTTCGCCAGGTGAGCCTTAGGATCGCGCGAGATGGCGACGTGATCGGGCTGCTCTCCCTGGAGGCAAGCCTTCGCGGCGAGCACGGGCAACCCAGCCCAGTGCTTGATGCGATTAAGCCGCTCCTCCTCGAGTGCCGCAACGATTTGCCCATCTTCGAGAAGTGCTGCCGATGCGTCTCCGTGAAAAGCGTTGAGCCCCAGAATTTTCATTTTCGGCTGATGTACTCCTGCTGCTGCGAAATCCTATCTTTGAATGCCTTAGTCAAATGCGCTGTAACAAATCATCGACTGGATCAAGAGTCAGTATAACTACCCTCAAGCTTCGATGGGCGCTAGGCCGGCTGAAGGTTGGCTTTTTCGTGCTCACGATCCGGGTGCTTCAAAATCTGCTCATAGGTAGAACACATGAGGCTTGCTATGCGATTCCAACTGAACTGCTTTGAGACGAGGGAGCAACCCTTTTCGCCCATCTGTTGCAGCATTTCCGGCGCCGAGTTCGTGGCGTCACGAAGACCTTCGGCTAGGCCGTCGACACTTGGTTCTACCCACCAACCGCAACCTGTCTCTTGCAGCATCGGCCATGGCGCCCCGGTGGTCGTCAGGACGGGGAGACCGTGGGCGAGCGCCTCGGCGATCGCCATGCCAAAGTTTTCCGAATATGTAGGCAACACAAAGAGGTCGGCATCCCCAAAAAGATCGCTCTTCACTTCAGGGTCCACCGGGCCAAGAAACGCAATCACGTCATTTAAGCCGGCATCGGCTACAAGCTTCTCGACCTGTTTCTGATGCCCGGCTTCGTCAGGCCCGGCAATCCGCAGTCTCCATCCGACTGGCCGCACGCGTGACCAGGCTTCCACCAGCATAGGAAGACCTTTGATGGGGTAAATCCGACCGAGGAAGAGTGCGGTTCGGGCCCGACCGCAAAGTATAGATTCCGTTTCGATCCTGGCTGGTCGATCCTCGGGCACATCGACGCCGTTTGGGATCGTCGCGATCGGTACGCCGAGTTCGAGTCGCCGCACATTTCCAGCTTCTGCTTCGCCAGTCGCGATGTGGCATAGGGCTCGTCTCAAATCACGTCGCTGGTACAGCCACCACGCAACTCTTTTCTTGGCATACTTATGTCGGAATGCCCAGGGCTCCAGCATTCCTCGAATGCTGACCACGCGCGGGATTCTTCGCTTTTCCGCCAAAACCGCGAGGTGGTGATTGTGAGGAAGCCAGATGCCGTTGTCATGGAGAAGGTCAACCGAGCCGCAGTCCTCGAGTGCCTCGGACTCTGACCCCGCGAGGCGCTGGACCGTAGTCTGTTTAGGCAACAGCTGAGTTACGGGCGCAGACCCGTCCGCCGCCCACAAGCCGACTTGAACTCCGGCGTCAACCAAAGACCTCGCAAGTCTCGAAACCGAGAACGCTGGGCCGCCGTAGTCCGTTTGAAGGCTCGTTGCCGTAAGGAGTACTTTCATGACGCTTGTCTGCGAGTTGCTGTTAGGACGGCTCTAACTTGACATCAGTAAGTTGTTAGCTACGTTTATGGACGTATACCATCAATGTGTTTCTGAGTGCCTGCGGTGTAAGGCCGTGCAACCCCAGGAGCAGATAAAACATCGTGCGGCTATTAAAATGATATCTCGGCTCGGAATCGAATGCGAAACTCATGTGATTGTAGCGACTCGTCGGGAACAACCTGCGAAGCTTCCTCATGGTATTCATGCGATAGTGTGCCGGGAAGATATCCTGCGCCTTCCGATCGGGTTGCGCGGATCGGACCAGCGAATTACCCACACGACCGGGCATGATCCGGTTCGCTATAGCGACGTAGCCGTATCGATTTGGAGTACGCGCGCAAATCCACCCCCCAACTTTGAGAATGCGATCCAGTTCTCCGGCGATCCGTGATTCATCCTGAACATGTTCGAAGGTCGAATCCGAGACAATCAGATCGAAGGTGCTGTCTGGAAACGGAAGCGGAGAGGCGATATCGATGACGATCGATTCGTCCATCCAGGGATTGCCGCATACAACAGGATCGACATCTGCGCCGACAATCCGCCGCCCCTCACCACGAAGATCGCGGAGGCTCTTTCGATAGGTTGATGAGTCTTCATAGTATGCCGCCCCGCGGCCTGCGCCGAAATCGAGCACGACCTGACCCGGCGCCAACAGCGCGCGAACGCGCTGGTAGAACTGGACCGTGCCATCCCAGCGGGAAAAACCGCCCGCGGCATTTTCGGGAAAAGCCGCCGAAACGACATCGTTCATCCAATTAGGCCTCCGGTCTACCAGTTTGTCTACGTTGACTCGAATGAACGCAGTCAATGTCAAACTACACGGTTCTTGTACGCGGTGATACTGGGAGTTGGGCGGACAAACGGTTGCGTGCGATTGGCTGGCGTTCGAACCGCTTAATCCAAAGCCGGCTCCACAAATATGCCGCGACTAAGGCGGCAGCGGGTCCGCCGGTAATTTCCACGATTGAACCGTTGGGCTGGATCATGGCGACACAAGGAAGAAAACATAAAATTAGAGTACCCAGGTCGCCTTGCCGGTCAGCAATCGCCGCCTTTAGATCGAGCTTTCCGATCGCCCATCCAAGCACAAAAAAACCGACGACAATTCCTGGATAACCGAAATTGACTTGCAGTTCCATGACGTTGCCTACGCCAATCGACGTCTGCGAACTGAAATGGAGCCCCGTCATCTTGGAAACAATCTGGGGGCTTCCGCCATAGACAGGTTTCTCCGGCCAGAATATTCTGGGAACCAGGGCGAGAAGGCCTTCCCAAAGTGATTCGCCTTTGAGATATGCGACCTGGCCACGCTCAATGCGTCGTGCAGCCAGACCGACAAAGTAATTTTGATTCAACCTGTCGTCCAGATCGACCAGGTGCTGCCGATTGTACGGGTCGAATAATTGCAGATTTGTGAACGTGTCAACTACCGTGTTGACTCGCACGTCGAGCGGGGCACCGCCCCATACTTCTTTCCGAAGCTCTGTGCGATTTTCGTAATAATTTACAAAGATGCTCAAACTGATGTACGTGAATACAGTGATGCCCAACACGAGGCGCCAGTAGTTTCGAGTCGAAACTGTAAGTGCCGCGCAAACGATAATAATCGCAGCGGAACCATAACTGAGAAAACCAGCAAACAGAAGGATGACAAGCGGGAAAACCATAAGTGCGCAGATCCATATAACGATCCCCTTGCGGTCGCCCCGCTGAAAGGCATTCCGCAAGCCCAGGAGAACCCCGAGCATCCAAATCGCGCTACCTTTATCTCCTAGAGCGTTGAAGCTGGGAATGTCGTACAGATTACTGATACCGAACGATAATACGAGTCCGCCGATGAAGCAGAACCACCAAAACCTTGGGCGATCGACATCTGTTCGCATCGGAACTCTATGGATCGCAGTTGAACGTGCCCACCAGCACCCCAGAACAAAACAAATAACCCCGAGCGTCGTGTACCGCATCGCGACATCCACCAGGTCTGAATGGAGGAGGAAGTCCCGACCGAATACGTGAGCCAGTGCACCGGGGACATGAATCAGCAGCAGGGAATACAGGTAGGCAATCGGGAGTCCGAGCGATACTCGATCTCGTCGCAAGAGCCACAACAGACAGAACAACCCGCCCAGGCAGACGAGAATGAAGTAAGAAGTCGTCACAGATCGATTCCACGGTTACGGCTGATCGTCGCGACAAAGTCGTTCATCGCCCGCAACCAGTCGCCTGCTGGTTCCCAATTGAGACGCCTTCCGGGCCTAGCAAATAGGTAACCGGACTTTTCCAAGAACTGGACCGACTGGGTGGCGGGACACAATGCCTGCGAGCGCTGATCCCAGTTAAGCTCCATGAAAATGGTCTCTATACGACCAGTTCGGATTAACTGCTCCGCGCCCTGAAGAGCCGCATACTCATGGCCCTGAATGTCGACTTTCAAAAGGTCAATCTTTTCGATGGCATGGTCGGTGCAGAACTGATCAAGGCGAACTGTCTGTACCCTCTCGTCGCCAGTATCGCTTGGCGTCTGCGCGATAAAATTCATCCCCTCGTTTGTTCCGAGATCTCCGCGATACCGCTTGAGAACGGCAGTTCCATTTCGTGCCGAGACCGCTGTCTCGTGAACATAAAGACGATCGAGTGCATTCATGGCTGCCGTCTCACGAAGCCTCTTTGCGATTTCCGGGGTTGGCTCAAAGGCGTGCACAGTCGCTTGCGGTTGCACGGCCAGCGCCGCCAGGCTGTAGATACCAGCGTTGGCCCCAACGTCAAGGATCGTCGTCGCCCGCCGTGCGATGGACTGCCAACACCGGATGTTCTCTTCCTCCATGAAGTAAGTACCGAAGTAGTAAAACTGCCTCTGCATCATTTCGGACAGATCGCAGGACATCTTGAAACCACCGTACTTTAGCGTGGTCATTCGTTGCATTGGTGTATTCGAGGAAGCCACTTGAGATAAGTAATTAACGACTCTCAGCTTTCCGCGCCGGATTGGAAACCGGCGGGCGTAAAGCAAAGCGGCCCTTTCAAGTGCGAATGACAACATCTGCTTATTAGTTGAGCGCTAACTCCTCGAAGACCCTAGTAAGACGAAAAATATACGCGTACCCACCCCGTTTACAACGCTGATAGCCCCCATCCGCGACGCGTTTTCTCGCGGCCTCGTTGCGCGTGTAAAACTTCAGCTTGTCGATCATCTCATCGATCGAATCGAAAAACTCCGCTTCTTGTCCTTCTTCAAAAAAATTCTGATGTTCCTCTGTCCGATCCGCAAGCAACATACTGCCGCAGGCTGGAATCTCGAATGTCCGGGTCGTGTGCTGATCGGGACAAAGCTTGCGCAAAAAGCCGAGACCAATGCCGGAGCCCGTCAGCGCCCTCGCATAATCGTCGGCATAGACTTCGCCACCCTGGTGAGCCCGTGACAGGTGTTCGTCGCGATGAAAGCGGAATTTTTCTTTTCCGGCTAATTGGCGCAGGATGATCTGGCGGCGCGGGGTCCACTTGCCATCGCGCAGAAACTCCCAATATCCTCCCCAGATCTTCAGATCAATTCCGGCGGCGGTCACGGCGTGGAGCAACTGCTCACGCCGCGGCTCCCATCCCCCCAGAAAGCCCACGGTACATTTCCACCGAACATCATCCGATGGCAACGGGCGATGCACCTCGTCGCAGTAGCCAAGGGGCGTGTAGACGACAGGCTTACCCAACGATTCATATTGCGCACGCTCGTACGACTTGCAGTAGACAAGAACGTCGAACGCTCCCATGGCTTCGTCCATGTGTCGTGTACGCTTCCACTCGAGCGAAAAGTACGGGTCCGGGGTGAAATGAATCGTCTTTGCGCCCAGTTTGCGCAAGTCCTGCACTGTTTCCGCGCGCAGATATTCCTGTTTATCAGCCCATACGAGAGCCGGCTTGAATTCGCCTGCCGTCTTGAGAATCATCTCATTGATCTCGTCGACGACGCTTCCGCGATGGGTCCGCCGCTGAAGTTGCCGCGTTGCCCAAGGCGCGCGCTTCCACGGCTCCAGGGTATGCACTCCTATGACAGAGTGCCCGAGTCGTTCGAGTGCGCGCATGCGCATAAGGGCGGTCTGGCCGGGACCAATCTCACCGAGATAGAGAATCTTCATCTCAAGCTTGCCAGTTCACTGTTCGAGAGCGAAATGCTTTGCAAGATGTAGGAACACAAACGCTCCTCAAATCGCTTCCGCGAATGCATTGCGCGGGCTTTCTCCCAGGCGGCCGCGCGCATCCGCTGGTAATCAACGGTCATTTCAAGTAGGCGAGTCATCGCACGCGTGAGCGAATCCGAATCAGGCGACTCATCAAGGAGAAGACCGGTACGCCCGTCGTCGACTATCTCGGGGATAGCAAACTTTCGCGTGGAGATGACTGGGCACCCGAAGTAAGACGCTTCAACAAAAAGCAACGGGCAAATGTCGGAACTGGTCGCACTAATAACCGCTCGTGCCCCAGCAAGAATTTCTCGAAACCGTTGGTATTCTTCTGGAACCTCTTTTCGCAAGAAGCCCAGAGAGCGAACTCCGGATGAAAGTATTTGACGCGGTGGGGCGTCCCCGACAATCACCAGCGATGCCTCCGGATAGCATTTTCTCAGCTCACGGAACGCTTGAACGACGACAGGCCCGCCCTTAGCTTCGAAATTGGTGGAGACAAATGCGAACTCCTGCCGGCCCGCGTAGGTGTCTCGATCAGGCATGTCGACTCCTCCGAAGATCCCCACCGACGCAACTCGACGAGCGTCCAAGCAGTAGTGACGCACCGCTTGTTCGACCGCCCAGTCGCTGGTAAACAAAATACGGTCGGCCCTGCGGAGCCAGGTTGCTTCAGCGTGCTCAATTCGTTCAAGATCCTCGCGACGAAATTGCTCGCGGCCATGGTAGATATCTACATAGTCATGAAACGTGCAGTCGCTCCAAGCGATGTAAGGGCGCTCTGGACGAGTCGCAACCCAAGGAGTAAACCCGTGAAAGAAATCGAGACGCGCCTCGACCTGACATTTCGAGTGAACCTCGTGCGCAATCGCTTTCAATCTTTCTTCGGAAAAGAAAAAGAAAGATCCACCCGTCCCAATCACGCGACCGATTTTTGACCATGCTTTTTGCCGCGCGATAACCGGAGGGTTGATCGGTCCCACATAGCTCACAGCCTCGCTCTCGCTCAATGCAGAAAACGCAGCGACGTTCATGGCGGAAAATCCGCCGGATCGCAAATCTTTCGGAAGGTTGGAAATGAAATTGATCAATTCAGACTCCCACTGCTGTACAGATCAAGAAGCGCGGCGGCAGACTGATCAAGAGAGAAGGCAGACGCAGCCACCCTTCGGTTGGCGTCTGCCACTCGACGACCCCCGGCGGCAAGGCGCAGGACCTCAGGCGCCCATTGCTTTTCCCCATCTTCGACCCTAAGAAAATGCACTAATTCCGGGACAACCACGCACTCGTGCGGGACAGTGTCAGCGGCAATCACTGGCAGTCCCGCCGCTTGTGCTTCTACTGCTGCCATGCCCAAACCTTCGCCTCGAGATGGAAACAGGAGAACATCGCTTGCCGACATCAATCGTTCAATGTCTCTGCGAATGCCCAGGAAGCGAATGGACCCGCCTAATCCGGTTGCAGCAATGCGTTCTTCAAGAACGGGAACGGCCTTGCTCGGCGCACCGGCAAGAAGCATACGCACGCCGGGATCCGCACGCGCGCACTCGATGCCGACTGAAACGGCGAATGCTGAATTTTTGTGATTGCGAGAGTGGCCAAGTTCGGCCGACTCATCGATGCGGCCAGCAAACAGAATGATCCTGGCATCCATCGGCCAGTCGAGTTCGCGGCAAACGGAGGCTTTCGCTTCGCCGGAATCGCTGCGGAAACGCGTCGCCTCAAATCCGCAGTGCAAAGCGGCCTTGGGAACCCGGCGAAACGCTGGAGCATCGAAACCGTATTCGGCGATTACCTGCAGCGAGGTGCCAGCAATGTGCGTCGCGTAACGAGCAACAAGTCTTTTGCCGATTTGCGCGGTAAGGCGCCGGCTCATCGTGATGCCATAGTTGTTTCGAATCTGGTAGGACGGATTGTGGACATGCGTAACCCTGATCTTTGGCAGCCTGTCACCGCCCATCAGGAAGTGCCACCCGCTAGCGTAGTCCTGATGGTCGTGAATCGCGTCATAGTTCCCATCTTGAAGGAGCTGGCGGAACTTTGTGGAGAAACGCTTCAAATTGCCTCGACCATAGCGATGGTAGTGGACTTGCGCCCCCAATTGCCGTGCTTGGTCGTCAAAGATTCCCGGATTTCCGCTGGTTGCCACAAAGTCCATTTGACATGCGCCGGTTTTCGACCAGAGCCGCAAGATTTCCATGAGCCAAGTCTCGGCACCCCCCATCCCGAGGGTGTCGATGATTTGCAGAACTTTGATTGGGCGTGAACCTGTCACGCGTGCAGTTGGAGCAGGCCCTGGAGCGCGCGGTCCATATCCATCGGCGATTCCTTCAGAGCGGCGATTGCTGCGTCCCGAGACGGAGAAGCGATCTGGAGCAGTTCCATCGCAGACTGTGCCCAGGCCTCGGCGCCATCGCCTAAAGGGAGTCGCCGGAAGCTGGCCGTGGGCAAGAGCGGGTCGTCCGAGATCCCTGGAGAGAGAAGCAGGCGCAAGCCAGCTAATTGCGCCTCCACAACGGCGAGTCCGAAGCCCTCGATCGGATGCTCGGGATGCGGAAGAATAAACCAGTCGCAGCAGCACATGATTTCCGGCAGATCGTCTCGCCAGCCCAGCAGCCGCACTGACTTCTCCAATCCCAGTTCCTTTGCGCGATCGAGTACGTGTCGCTCCCCCGAGCCAGAACCGGCGAACAGGCCGACCGCGCGAGGTTCCCTCCGGCGCAATTTGTCTAGGACTTCCAATGCAAAGACTGGATTTTTCTCCGGCACCATCCGGCCCGCAAACAGGAGGATTCGCGCGTTTTCGGGAAAATCCAACTGGCAGCGCAACCCCGCACGATCCGCTGGAGACTTCGCAAAAGCAGTGGGATTCACTCCGTAGTAGAGCACAGAATCGCGCTTTGGGACGCGGGCACGCCCGGCAAGAAATGTATCGAGCGTATGATTCGAGATCCCGACGATTCGATCGGCCATTCGTAAACACGTCTGGCGCATCGGTTCGCGAAGCAGGTCTTGCTTAATTCGGCTCCCGATCGGAACGCACTCGTCGGCATTGTGGACCTGTACAATTCGCCGCCGGAAAGGAATCGCCACCGAGGCCATCAGGTAAACCGCACTGAGAAGGTCATGATGGCAGTGCAGAATTTCGTATCGGGCGTGACGCAACGCCTGGCGGAAAGCCCGAATGAACTCAGCCTTCCTTGCAAGCGGAACTGTTGAATGGATTACGCGAGCTCCAGACGCCTCGGCCCTGCTCTCCAATTCCCCCGATTCTTCCAGGATGCAGTAAAACGTCCAATCGATCGGCACTCCACGATTGCGCGCATGCTCGAGCATCCGCAAGAGCCAATTTTCCACCGCGCCCCGATCGAGGTTTTCGACAACATGCAGAACTTTCAAGATGGTCGTTTGAAGGTCTGCCGGACAAGAAGATTCCGTGATGTCGCTAGAGGTCCGCAATGCAACTGACGATCGTGCGAACTCATGCTTTCACGGCTTCCACGTAAAGGCTCTCCCACTCATATTTCGGATCGTCGAGAACAACGGTGGAGCAGCGAGCACTCTTGCTAAACGCAGTCCGGTTGACAAGGCCGAATCCGGCGCGCAATAACATCTTTTCCATCGTCGTCCAGTCGTAAGCGAACTGGTGTTCGTAACGTTGGCGGAAATACAGATTTACAATCTCCATGGGCGTGCCTTCGCCATTGCCGCGTCGCCCAACCAGTTCCTCGGGCGCTTCGAAATAGCGGCGCAACGCGAGCTCACCATCTGGCACCACGATTCGAAAACAGCCGCCGGAGCGGAGAATGCGATGAACTTCGCGGGCGATTTTCTCTCCATCCTCGAGAGTGAAGTGCTCCATTACGTGTTCGCAGAAGACACCGTCAAAAGAGGCGTCATGAAAAGGAAGGGGCTTAACAAAGTCCAGGAGATACTGAACATTCTTGTCGGGAAACCCGTCCACGTTGACCCAATGCGGATCCTTGAGACCGCGTGGACCCGAGCCCAAATTGAGAAACAAAGGCGCTTCCAACCTGAAAATGCTGTGATGAATCCGTGCTTTCTGCCTGGTAAGCGCATTCCAGATCCGGAGCCGAAGGAAGTGGACATCCCAACGTGCGATAGCCAAGAAGCGATGACTGAAAAGCCAGAGGAGGAAATTGCGCAAGGGGACCGGGCGAGCCAGGTATCAGTTCAGCGAATCGATCAGTTCCAACCCGCGGCGCCGCCCCCGAAGGGAAGCAAACTGCATTTTCCGGTGTGGGCCGCGGGACAACAACGCGCGTAATGGCTCGTGCCAGCGTACTTTATAAAGATTTGCGGTCGCGCCTGGCGACCGAAAATAGTCGAGAACCACGGCAGAACAAAATATTCCCTCGCAGAGTCGAACGAGGTAGTCCTCCGTTAACCGGTCGGGTGAAATCAGGTGCGTAAGTTTTAGAGACGCAATCAGGCCCACGCCCAGACCGAGATCACATGCACAGGCGGCCAAGTCGTTGTCACCGCCTGAGAGCAGCGACTTTCCGTTGCGATCAAACTGAAACGGGCGCTTCCCCGATTCGTGGAGATCGACATAACGCAAAGCCACTTTCCGGCGCACGCAGAGGCCGGCACCGCAAGGCATCGACTCCGGCAGTCGCGGCAGATTCGACCAGACGTCACGCTCGAATTCGCGTATGACGAGATTTCCCCAGTAGCGGCGAGTCCACTGCGGCGGTGGCATCTCAAACTCTGGACGGCATTGCCCACTCCATGAGCCGAGGAAAGGCCTGTCGGCCATGGTGCGATGAGCAACTTCGAGAAAGTCGGGATCGAGGACGTTGTCATCATCGACGAAGACCAGGAGATCTCCCTTGGCCTCTCGTATGCCGCGCAAGCGTGCGCGAGTGAGGCCCAGTGTTTCCTCTCGGATGATCTTCGCCTGCTGGTGCCAAGAGAGATCGATTCGGCTGTTTATAAGTTCATCGCTCCGGTTATCGACCACCACTAGTTCCCACTGATTCGATGCAATGGTCTGGTTTCTAAGAGCACATAGGCAGCGGTGTATGTAGCCGACTCGAGGGTTATGAGTGCAGAGAACAACCGAGAGCATGTTAACTCGCGCTGACGAGGTTTTCCCGCGGTACCGCGATCAAATCTGTCGTTGCGGGAACTCGGCATCCACGGATTAGAGTGAGGCGCTTCCACCAGGTTGTCAGCCGATGCATGCGCATCGTTCTTCGCAATTTTTCGAATACAGCAGCGGCAGTAGGCAGCATCTTAATGTGCGACGCAATCAGTGATTGTTGAGTACCGCCAACATATCTTCCTCACTCGACGGCGCGAAACCATATCCGAAATTCACCAATCGACCGAGACACTGTTCACGTTCATTTCACTTCGTCCCAGTCAGCGCACGATCCTGCGGAAGCTTCGCCCGCGCGCCGTATTTTCGGATGACGAGTTTGCCGCGCAGCTTCGCTTCGCTGACGGCCTGCGAGATCGCGTGCTCGCACACCGCAAAGAGTCGCCGCATACTTCCCGCTGGAAGCCGGCTGTAATAAACCCGTTCAAAGAATCGCAGCAGATCGGCTGCCAACATGTCGCGCTGCCGCGCTTTCTTGAGCCCGGCCCAGTGAACAATGCAAGGTACGCCAGCCCCTTTGGCGACAGTGTCGACGCCCAGGCCTTCGGTTGAATGGGCCGGCCAGCGCATGATCTGTCGACGTTCAACTTGCAGGCTCTGCGAGCTGACTTTCTGATTGAAGATGTAGTTCAGCAGGCCTTGATCGCCATTCATGAATAGATTTGGCGGCGTCGTGGTCCGGGGCATTGTCCAGAGAATCCACGGCGCGAAGTCTGCGCGTGTCAACACGCCGGCGGTCCCAAACCATTGCCCCGTATTGAAAAGAAATTCGGGAGGCCGTGCGCAGGGATCAGAACCGCGCACCTTTTCCCAATCGTAGTAGATCTCCTTCGCTCTACTTTCAGGCTGCTGTTCATCGTCCACCACAAACAATGAACGACTGTCGTTCCACAGATCAAGCACAGGTCCCGTGATGACTGTGTCGGAGTCGAGAACCAGAAAACGCTCTCCAGGCGCTCCAAACAACGTTTCCAGTTTGACGAACCCCCAGCCGTAGTCCCCTTCTTCGGCGAGTTCCGCCAACTCTACGTCCCAGTATTGCCGCAACTCACGAACCAAATCCGGCTGAAGGCGTCCGCCCGGCAGGATCCGAATCGGGATGTGGGGATAAAAAAAGCGAATGCTCGCGACGCATATCCTCGTGTATCTGGCATCCTGCGCGGAGGCCGCGATGTAAATGCAGTCAATCGGCGGCATTCGCGGTCACCAATTGGGACCGTAGGGACCGTAGGAAATCAGACACGTATTCGGGAGACTTGAGACCCAACAATTGTTCCCGATTGCCGTCAAGCACGCTGTAGTCCATTTTGCGAATATCCGCTTCGCTGTAGGGGAGCGAAAACTCAGGACTTCCTTTTCTGACCACTCCGATACCTGTATCGCAATCGAGAACGAATACTTCGAGATCCGGGCAAAGTGCTCTGAGGTGTACGATCGCCTTCCAGACGTCACCGCTCCAACTGCCATCCCATCCGGGCACGTCCATCAGATCTTCAATGCGATTCGAGGGACGCGCCATCAACTCAGTAACCGGATTACAGTCATGCAGCAAGATGACACCTTTCGGCTTTAAATATGACAGCGTGTTCAATACGTCTCTAAGCGCCTGCTCGTATGTGTGCAGCCCATCCACAAGGCAAACATCGACGCCGTAGGAGCTCAACATTTTCTGATTTCTCGCGAAGAAGTCGTCACTGGTCGTTCGAAACAGCCTTTCTTCTTTCAGACCAAGCAGCGACCACACACGGTACTTCAGTCGGCGTTTTCGTGTTAAATGATAAGCTGGATCCACGCCCCACTTTCTCCCGGCCTGAATCGGAATAAAGCTGCCGCCGCTGCTGACTCCGATTTCCAGATAGTTCTCACCGGATGTGAGTTCGAGGATATTTTGAGCCAAAATGATCCGATCCAATGCTATTCCTCTCGGGCGTCGGTTAATGCCCTGGCCGCTCCGACTGCGGTATCCATTTTTAGGGGTGATTCGTAATTGACTTCTAAACTCGTATCGTGTCGCCGCTTCCCGGCCAATCTCTCAAATAGCGCGACTGGCATTCCACTCAGCAGATTCGCGGTCACTCCGCGTCGATTAACCTCTCTTAGCACAGCCGCACATCCAGCGAGATGCTCTTTCTGCCGCAACGATGTCAAAACTAAGTCGGCGACGTCGCTCGCTTTCCAGTGCGAATACTCTTTCAGTCGCCAGAGATCCAGAACGTCATACAGGCCGTCATCCGAACTCGTTTGCGACGCTTGCTCCTCATGGCGTCGATAGACAGACAATACCTCACGCGAAAACACTACTCCTCCACCGATCAACATAAAGCGCATAAATAGATCCCAATCGTAGGCAAATCGAAGTGTGACCCTATAGCCGCCGACGTCGCTGAAGGCAAGCCGTCGAAACAAGCACGATGTGGGAGCAACATTGTGAAACTTTTCCAGCCACGGGTTTTCCGCGAATACGCTGTCGTCAGCAAACCGGACCCTGGGGACGTTTTGACAGCCAGTAATTGTGCCTTTGTGCAGATAAGCAACGGACGAATAGACTGCGGCCGCGTTCTCTCGCGCGGCAAGCTCGGCTCCCGCGACTTCTAAATAGTTAGGAAGCAGAAGATCGTCGGAGTGAAGATTTACGATGTAATCGCCACAAGACAACTCAACGGATGTTTGATGGTTGCGAGCAGCGCCGAGGCGAACTTTACTTCGGTGATACTTGAGCCGAGAATCACGGAAGGACGCCACGACCGATTCCAAGTCCTCGGTCGAGCAATCGTCAGACACGATGACTTCGAAGTCTTCGGTCGTCTGGGCCAACGCAGAACGGATGGCTTGCGACAAATATCCGGGCCGATTGTAGGCTGGGATTGCGACCGAAAACTTCGGTTTCATGACAGGTCAGATCGTTATCGAGCCAGGCATGGTTCCAGTTTTGAGCTAACGATGGTCATGATGTAGCCAAGAAATCTATCGGCGAAAGCCTCGGGGAGAAATTCGGCAATACGCTCACCATGAATGAAATCTCTTCCAGCCGAGCGATATTGCCACCACTCATGCCCTGAAAGGGCACATAAATATTCAAAAAGATCTTGCGTGCTTCGAAATCGCATGGCATCGATGTAGCACTCTGGTGGAACAAAATTGCTGAGCCTTGTATTGCCGCGATAGACAGGGACGGCATCGCCCCACAAAGCATCCCAGATTCTTTCGGAAATAAAGCTGTGTGGCCCGGTGTGGTTTTCGAGCGCAAAGTAGTAACGATAACTTCCAATGTAGTCTAGGGCTGACGCACGAGGTACACCCTTGCAAATTTCACGAGTTTCGCGAAACAGTTCCCATCCTTCACCGAACAAATCGAACCCTCGCTCACCATACTTCGCGCACATCTTACCAACCTCAGAGCGATACGAAATCAATTCACCCGGACAAGATATGTAATCGATCCAATCCCTCAACGAGAATTTCCAACCTTTCCTCATCGTCACGAGGCCTGTTCGATATCCCATCTTGCGGTTCGTTCCGACCAAGCAGCCCATTTTTCGCTCGGCGAAGGGTAGGCCATTCCTAACTCGATCGCGAAAGTAGGCGCGCGGCGGGAGAAAAAAATATCGCTTGTCGTCGACAAGCGTATCGATGTAAGTGATGACGGCGTCGTAGACCGTATGGTTCTCTCGATTCGCCACGTAGCGACATCCAAGAGAGGTCTCTAACATCATTAACACACTTTTTAGTTCCGGGTATTTGCGCTTATTTTGGAGAACATGGTTGGGGGACTCCGGCTGAGCCATGTACACGAGAGCATCAGCGTCGTCCAAACTAATCATATCCGCTGTATCAAAGAGAATGTTCAGACCTTTACCTCTGTCTCGAACGGCGGCAAAGCAGTCGAGCCAATGAACATTCGGGCTATGCGCACCGGAATCCAATCTTCTGCTCTCGAATAGAGCATTCTGATTGAATGCAGACGTCGGCGGAATCACCGCCACCCGGATGGCCTCGCCATTCGCAATCGTCATAGACGACAATGGATCAGAGAAAGCCTTTGACTCTTTACGCACGATTGAGCGCGTCGACGCCGACCAGATTTGACTCCAGGTCTCGGAGCTGGTCAAGAAGCTTGGCAATCTCTCTCGGCATTGACGGATCGCCTTTTGATCGACTGAGTTCCTGCTTGATCAAAGTTCGATCCAGTTGGACATCCAGGAACTCTTCTAGCCTCGAGGCCCCATCTCCCTTCATCAGGCTCTCGTACGAGACAAAAAACCACTGGCCTCCTACTTGTCGACGCTGCTCGAGCAGGCAGCGATAGTGTGCCTCCCAAACCGCGAGACCGTACCTTTCGTCGAGGACGAGGCCCGAGCGCGCAGCCTGTTTGAGCGTGCTCTTTACCACCAGCGCGGGATGGCGGAAAACACAGATGTAGGCGATATTTTCGGGAAGCAATGGTGCAATGGCGTGCAGAGTAAAGGAGAATCTCGGATCTTTATATGCGAACGGTCTACGACTGAAAAGGCCCCTGAGTTTTTCAGCGTGATCCGGATTCAGCGAAATATCCTTCAGACGACGATAGTCCAAATCGAGCAGCCAGGCACCTGTTCCCTGAATGTGCGGTTTTCGACGGATCGTTCTCAGAGTCCGTCGCCATCCAGAGCGATAAACCGGCCTCAAGATTGACTCATTCGTGGAAATCACGTCCAGGTCTTCGAAATAGCCGAGGGGATTTCCCTCATCTGGGGGATATGAGTTCGTATAGACGTGGTACCCCGCCTGCTCCAAAAGAAGCGCTGTTAGGCTCGTGCCGCTCCGGCCGGCGCCCAGGATCAGGCAGTTATTCTTGGGACCATTCATAGGACTCTCAAACCTTCGTATCTCGCGCAAATGACGCCTCTCGATTACTCAGCGCTCGAGCTGTCGATCGATCCAATTCGGTTTGCTCACGATCCTGCGGAGTGGTGATCTGCCAGGAAACGTCCGGAATCAGATAGCCTTGAAATGACGGATCCGGCAATCGGCCGGTACCATATATATCTTTCGCAGCTACGTCGACGGACGCACATCCGACAATGGTTTCCAGTTCGCCATCGCGAGACCACAAAGAGACATCGATTCTGTATTGTCCCGTATTCAGCGGTATGTTCTTCCAGGCCGCACGAGCGGTGATCAAACCCGAAAACGACCAGTCCTGCCTTTGCTGTACCTCTGTATGAAGCGTTGCGACGCGATCCCCGCGGGGCGTGTAAACCGCAATCCCTAAACGGGGTTGCTCCATCACATCCGGCGAAAAGAGCTCAACCTCGAAGACAACGGTATCCCCGATCTGAAAGACGCCGCTCTCTTCCCCAGCAGTGGTAAGAAGCTTGAGAGATTGTACGAATCTCCTTTTTTCGTCTTGGGCTCGCGCAGCCCCGTTCATCATATTGTGAAGATGGCATCGCACAGCTTCGGCGACAGTTCCATCGACAGCTAGTCCGCCCGACTGCAGCAGCAGAGCTCTGGAGCAAAGGCTTTCCACTGCTGTCAAATTGTGGCTGACAAATAGAACGGTTCGACCGTCCTGGTTGCTGACCTCGCGCATCTTACCCAAGCATTTTTTTTGAAACGCAGCGTCTCCGACTGCCAACACTTCGTCCACGATCAGGATTTCGGGCTCGAGATGGGCCGCCACGGCGAACCCGAGCCGAACGTGCATGCCAGAGCTATAGCGCTTTACGGGCGTGTCCAGAAACCGTTCGATGTCGGCAAATGCGACGATCTCATCAAACTTCGCCTTGACTTCCTGCCTGCTCATGCCAAGGATCGCACCGTTCAGGAAAATGTTTTCTCGCCCTGTGAGTTCAGGATGAAACCCGGTACCAACTTCAAGCAAGCTCGCAACGCGACCTTGGATCGTGGCACGCCCCGCGGAGGGCGCCGTGATTCGTGAAAGAATCTTCAGGAGCGTGCTCTTCCCTGCGCCGTTCGGTCCGATGATTCCGGCAACTTCGCCTCGCTTTATTTCAAAACTGACATCCCTGAGAGCCCACAGTTCTTCCACGTTGTCTCCCGGAATCATTGGCCGTCCCGACGCGAAATTCACAGCCGCCCGCCCGATCCTGCGAAACTTGGTAGCAACCACGTCCCGAAGTGCGAGGTAACGCTCACGTCGCGCGAAGTGGCCGATCAGATATTGCTTGCCGAGTCGGTCAGCGCGAATGACAACATCGCTATTCATGTTGGGCAAAAGCGGTAGAATCGACGAATTGACGGAGCGGGCAGACTATGATTATCGGAGAGCGGCCGTGAGTCTCCCGATCACGGCTTTTGCGGATCTGAGCAACCCAGGCCCGTGAGCAGGGCGCTCTGCCTGATGGTCTCTGCTGGGCTCGAGCGGAAGGTTCACCATCTCCGGATGAACGACCGAGGGAATGCGCGGCTCCGAACCCGCGGCTAGCGAGTCACGCACTGCTCGAAATATGTTCTGGCGATACCAGGGCTCGACATCATGATCGGTCCACATACGCCAGCGCACATCATCGATGCACCTGAAGCCTTCGACATTGAACAATCGTTGCCAATAGCTCGGCCACTGACAATTAATATGATTTTGACCAAATTGCCCCGGGCGCGCTGCTGAGAAAAACACAAGATTGGCATGCCTGCAAAGTGAGCCGATAAGCGTCTTCGCTGATTCCTCGGACAAATGCTCGGCAACCTCCAGACAAATCACGCAGTCGAAGTTGCGCTGCAGGGACAGCGGTGTTGACGCATCGTGCAATTTGAAAGTACATGCACTGAGGATGTTATCGTCAGGTGCACTCTGTAGAATGTCAGTTCCCCAAACATCTGGAACCCCGGCGAGATGCGCAGCACTCATCCACGTCCCGCTACCAGCACCAACATCCAAGACACTTTGAAAGGGTCCGTACGCGGTCAGATACCGAAAACCAGCAACAGCCCCACGTAACGAATGCACTTCGGGTGTGGCTTTATAAGTGGCAGTCACAACACACCAACAGGGTGAAAAAATGCTTGGTGAACTACTCAAGTACGAAACAGATTAGCATGAAAGACGCTACAGTTGCCGCTGACAGACTAGCGAACCTCCAGTTGTAGGTGTCCGACGTGGTGCCGCGATACATATTGGTTATATCTGTGCAAAATTTTGGACGAGTGTTATTTAGTCATTACAACTACTCAGCTGATGCAGTCCCCAGGATGCAGGCCAATCCATATCACCGATCACGCTCCGACTAGGCCTCCGCGAAGTGTCTGTATCCACTTTGAACTCGAACGATAGTGCGTCGAGTTTCTGATCGAAATCCTGGTGCCAATCGCCTAACCACGCCGACACACTGTAGATTGAGGGAGCGAGTGGAATTGAAGATGCTTGGCAGGTGAGGACTCCACAGTTCACGGAAGCTGTCCCCACATTGTTGCTGTGAAATCTGCCGTTCGTTCCCCACACAGGCACTCCAGTAGGAGTGGATATAACGAAACCGCCTACCGGTTGCTGGAGTGAGAATGGCGACGAAAACTCAATGGAAGCTGCGAAGTCTCCACGTCGTAGAGCTGCCTCGTCGAGACTGATTCCCGTGATGGACGGAGCATCGCCGCGTGCAGGGAAAGTCACGCGCAGAGCGTGTTCGGATCCGCTGGTATAAGCCTCAATTACCTCGTCAGTAAGCCCGGCTGTTGCCACTCGCCCGCTCTCAAGTAACAGGGCCTTCTTGCAGAGCGATGCGATTGACCCCATATTGTGGCTGACGAAGAGAATGGTTCTGCCACACCGGGATACTTCGGAGATCTTTCCAAGACATTTTTTCTGAAATTCTGCGTCGCCGACAGCTAAGACCTCGTCTACTAGAAGAATCTCTGGCTCGAGATGAGCCGCTACCGCAAACGCAAGGCGGACATACATCCCGCTTGAGTATCGTTTTACGGGCGTATCGAGAAAGTTCTCAATGTTCGCGAAAGCAACGATCTCATCAAATTTTGTTTTGACTTCGACACGTGTCATTCCCAGAATCGCGCCGTTCAGATAGATGTTTTCCCGCCCTGTGAGTTCGGGATGAAAGCCCGTACCGACCTCAAGCAAGCTGGCGACACGACCGGTAATGCAAACGCGACCTTCGCTTGGCTCCGTAATTCGTGACAGGATTTTTAGCAGCGTACTTTTGCCGGCGCCATTTCGTCCGATGATTCCGACGACGTCGCCACGTCCTACTTCGAAGCTTACGTCCTTCAGCGCCCAGAATTCCTCCGTAGTATCACCGGCTACAATGGGCCTTCCTCGGGCTATGTTGACCACCGAAGTCGCGAATCGTTTGGCCGTGCGCGCGACAACGTCGCGCAATGCGAGGTAGCGCTCTCGTTTTTCCTGGTGGCCGATGACATACTTCTTACTCAGCCTTTCGACGGAGATGACGACATCCTCTTGCATCTCAGATAATGTCCGCAAAGGACCGCTCGGTTCGACGGAAATAGGCGATTCCGATCCAAACGAACAAGGCGATCACTAGAGCGCTTAAGAGGAATCCGGGGACGTACAGGGGACTGTCTGATCCGAGGATGCACCAGCGAAACCCATCAATAACGCCAACCATCGGATTGAGTGAGTAGAGCAGCTTCCATTTTCCGGGTACGACTCTTGAGCTGAATCCAACCGGAGAAACATAAATTCCCAGCTGCAGGATGAAAGGGATCACATAGCGGAAATCGCGGTACTTGACGTTAAGAGCGGTGATCCAGAGGCTTGGTCCAAGTGTAGCCAGGAAAGCGAGCAACACGAAAACAGGCAAGAGCACGATCTGCAAACTGGGCAAGAAGTGGTACCACAGCATCATCAGAACAAGGATGCCAAAGCCAATGGCCAGATCGACGAATCCGACCATAATGGTTGCGGTTGGAACGATCAATCGCGGAAAGTAGACCTTGCTGATCAGATTGACATTCGTGATCAGGCTGTTGGACGCATCCCCCAAGGCGGTCGAAAAGAATATCCACGGCAACATTCCGACAAAAACCATGAGCGCATACGGTGCTTTGCCTTCCGTTGGCAGCTTGGCGAGTCGAGCAAACACGAAGGTGAAGATCATCATGCTCAACACCGGACGCAGGACTGCCCACGCAATGCCGATCACCGTTTGTTTGTAACGTACCGATACGTCTCGCCAAGCAAGAACCTGAAAGAGTTCACGATAGTTCCAGAGATCGCGCCAGTAGTTCTTCTCGATGCGACCCGGCTCGAGAACGATCTGCATCGTGCTCATTGTGTCGTGGGAAGCCATATCGTTAAGCGGTGTCCATCACCCGGCTGACGGCCGAGTATGCCGAGTCCTTCATCCTTTGCGGGCCAAAACGGGCGCGGACCGCCGCGGCCAGGGCGCCGGGATCTGGGCGAGACTGCGCGAGCAGGCGTCCGATTGCGCTCACCAAGTCGTTCTCTGATACAGCAGTCCCCAATTCACCTTCGCCGAGAGCGTCTCGGGCTCCGGCCACGTCGAGGCCCAGCGCGGGAATGCCGCTGGCCATTGCCTCCAGGAAACTCACGCCAAAACCCTCACCCGTCGAGGGCATAACGAACAGGTCGGCAGCACGATAGGTCTCGAGCAAGGTTTGCGGGTCGACCGCTCCCAGAAACTTTACGCGATCGCTAAGACCGAGTTCCGCTGCCAAGGCTTCGAGTCGAGACCGGTCATCTCCTTCGCCGACGATCAAGTAGCAGATGTCGTGGCCCTTCTTCACGAGTTCTGGAATTGCGGCCATCACTCGGTCGTGCCCCTTGTAGCGCTCGCTCGCAACCATACGTCCAACCGTGAGCAGGACTCGCTTTCCTTCAAGCCCCAAAGAGGCACTCTGCTTCGACCCATCTCCCGGCGTGAACGTTTCTCTCAGCGTATCTGGTACCACCAAAACTCGCTCAGGCGGGATCGCTGCCCATCCAAGCACAGCTGCACGCGTATAGCGCGAAACCGACAAGACAAGGTCGGCTTGTTCTACAGCTGTGCGCTGCAGTCTCGAGGGGCAAGGCCAAGCCTCTATGCCATGAGTCTGAACAGTGAGCTTCGCGCCCTTCATCCAGGCAATTAATGCCGCCAATGGCGACATATAGAGGTGGCCGCAGAAAACCATGTCGATTCGCCCGAAGAGCGCCTTTCGCAATGCGGCAGTCGAATACGCAATTCGTCCAGATCGCGCGGCCCATTGTTCTATCCCGAATGGAGGATTGACGTGATCTGGCGCCAGCCGCGGAAGAACGGTGATCGACGAAAACAGCCTGGACTCGGCCAAGGCTCCAAGGAAATCCCGGTTATATTGCGCGATGCCGCCGCGCCCTCCATATGCATCGGGAACGAGGGCTAGCATCGCGTAAGAGCGCTTTACCACGCGTGAACTCCAATAGAGCGCTTCGGCAAGGGAGCTCCGTTGAGCACGGCCTGCGACCAGCGACGGGAAACCACTCCTTTTGACGGGCACACTAGCTCCGTCTTCCCGGGTACGTCACCGGCAACGGCATTGATCCATGCACCGGTGGGGACACCAAAGCCGGATTTGGCACGGCTTACGACCTCGCTGGGCAAGGGCGAGGTTGGCGCGGCCGCTAGCGCAACTTTGCCGGCACCGGGAACAATCGATGGAATCGCGGGCGCGAGATCGCCCAAAAGCTTGATGTCCACCAAGGGCACTCGGATCTCGAGGCCGTGCGCCATCCCCGCCCAGTCAGCGTCGCGAAGAAGTTGATTGCACATGTAGTGGGCAGATTCCAGCACGCAGACACGCCCGAAATCAGAGTCAGGATCAGGGTGGAGATTTGCCTCCAGGCGACTCAGAGGACGGAGCCTCCGCATACCTTCGCGTGCGATCTCGGGATCCATAATTTGCGGAAGCTCGTTGGGAAGAAACAAACCACGCCGCAACAGATACGCCCCGGCCCATGTGTCCGAATATTCCAAAACGCCGAGCGACTTAGGTTTGGCGCTCGCAAAATCGGGAGCGAACTGCTTGATCAGTTTGCGCGCCAGAGATCCGAGGCCTGGAATGCGCGCGAGCGCGCCAAACCGGCGGTGCCATCGTGGAACATCAATGAAGCTCGCATAACCACCCAGCAATTCGTCTCCGCCGAGTCCAGAGAGCGCTACTTTCAGTCCCGCTTCTTTCGCCGCCTTCGATACGAACCAGGTATTTACACCGTCGATCGACGGCTGATCCATTGCCTGAAGAATCTGCGGCAGATCTTCCAGAAATTCGCTCTGGCTCAATTGGCGAATGACGTGTTGCGCTCCGTATTGTTCGCAGACACGAGCCGCCAATGGCGCCTCGTCTTCCGGTGTATTTCGGAATTCGTCGAACGCCAAAGTGATGGCGCGAATCTCGCGTTGCCCGGCGTCGCGCATGCATCCGAGCAGTACACCAGAGTCAATGCCGGCTGAAAGGAATACACCCACCTCAACGTCAGCGAGCAGATGTGCGCGCACGCTATCGAGGACGCCCTCACGAATTCGTTCAGGTATTTCAGCGTGCGAGGCCGGCTTTGCTGCTCCTTTCGCTAAGACAGTTGCGAGATTTGAAAATTGCCTTGGCTCACGCGGGCCCGCAGCGTCGACCCACTGGGTGTGGCCAGCCGGCAGCGCACGTACCTCGCGATACAGGGTGAACGGCTCGGGGACACTGCCGAAAAGATGGAAGCCCACGATCCCGGCAGGCTCTGGATCCCGCGAAACCTGACCACCCGCCATCAGCGCCTTGACCTGAGATGCGAAGCGGAAGGTCCAACCGTCGTTCGCCGTGTACAGCGGCTTGATGCCGTAAGGATCGCGCGCGAGAAACAGCCCTCGTTGCGCCTCGTCCCATAGGGCTAGCGCGAACATGCCCCGGAGTCGTTGCACCATGTCAGCGCCGTGACGGGCGTAAAGATGCAAGAGAGCTTCGGTATCCGAGGTCGTACGGAAACGAACACCTTCACGTTCGAGTTCCGCGCGTAGCTGCGGGTAGTTATAAATCTCCCCGTTGAACACAAGAACGAAACGGCCATCGGCGCTAACCATCGGCTGGGATGCGCGATCGGACAGATCGATGATCGATAGGCGTCGATGCCCCAATCCGCATCGGCGATCCTGACTCCACCAAAGGCCCGCGCCATCAGGACCGCGAGCGCGCATCGCTTCGCGGGTCGCGAGCAACTCAGCCTCTTTCGGCTGGCTCGAGGCCGAGTGATACGCAAAAATGCCGTTTATTCCGCACATTGATGGTTACCGGATGAAGCAGGCGAGTACGAAGCAGGAGTGGGCCCGGGGTGAGATGCGCTCTTGCTACGCTCGCCAGAAACTATGCGATCGCAGAACCAGAGAGATGATGAGGCAGATAAGATGTTAGGAACTGAAGAGATGCCGGACCGAGTGCAAGATAGGCTACCGCCCTCTGCCACACAAAAGGTGGTTTTTTGAAACGAGGACATTAACCCCGACAGCCAACGTGTGTCAAATTATGGGCATTGGACGGCTGGATCGTCAAGAAGCCGTCTTTACTCGCTGGAAACGGGGCGTTGTGGTCCGTTCCGCCAGCACGAACTCCTTTGAATCCGGCGATCGGCGCCCGGTTTACTCATCGGGAAGCCGAGCGGCCCTCCTGAAGATATCCACAAACATCTTGCGGGTGAGCTTCCCGGTTTGCGTGTTCTGGTTGGACGGGTGATACGAGGCAAGGATCGTCTTGCCGTCCGGCAGGCGGTACTGCGCCCCGTGGCCGAATTCGTAGAGTGCGCGAACTTTGATCAAGCCCCGCCGCTTCAAGTAATTTAGGTATGCGTCGAAGCCAATCTTCCCCAGCGCGACGATTACCTTTAAGCGCTTGAGCCCCTCGATTTCACGATCAAGATACGGCGCGCAATTGGCCAGTTCCTCCGGCAATGGCTTGTTATCGGGAGGAGCGCAGCGCGCCGCCGCGGTGATGTAAAGGTCGCGTAACTGCAGCCCATCGTTCCGATCCGTGGCCGTGGGCTGATTCGCGAAGCCGGTCTCGTAAAGAACGGGGTACATGAAGTTGCCGGAGGCGTCGCCTGTAAAAGGACGGCCGGTGCGGTTGGAACCGTGTGCGCCTGGGGCGAGTCCGAGTACCATCACGCGGGCGTTGGGATCGCCGAACCCTGGAACCGGTTTGCCCCAATACTCCCAATCGCGATACGCCCGCCGTTTCTCTTGCGCAATCTGCTCACGATAGACAACGAGCCGTGGACACTTGGTGCAGGCAATGACTTCGCGGTCGAGAATGGTGAGCCAGCGGGGAGTAGTCATTCGTCGTCAGGCTTAGCGGTCAGGAAATCGTTGGTCGCGAGAGTTCGGTCGTCGGTCGTTGGTCATTGGTCGTTGGCCTTCAGATGGCATACTCGTTCGAACCCGTGATCGTAGCATTCGCGAGCATCGTCCTGTCTTGCAGAGCAGATGCGTCGGACCAATTGTGCGCCGTTTCCGGTCTGGACCTCCCCGCCGACTGACGACGGACGACCCGCTGAGAGCACTTCCCCCGACCTTTCGCGTTTGACGCTTCTCTCTCACAGTCTTTACACTAAGTTATCCGCGAGCGGGGCGGCTTGACCCCGCAGCTTGTCCTTTTTTCCTGCACACTAGGGAAAGATGTGTTTGAAAGGTGTCCAGTGAGCCCCACTGAAACAAAAGAAAGCACGAAGCGCGAGATTGCGG
>Ga0210401_10000743_pt1 | contig 39344 bp, 32 predicted proteins | sample IncBWH32MmetaG_FD_150866 | JGI IMG/M metagenome (GOLD analysis project Ga0210401, IMG submission 150866) | Forest soil microbial communities from Barre Woods Harvard Forest LTER site, Petersham, Massachusetts, United States - Inc-BW-H-32-M | ecosystem: Environmental > Terrestrial > Soil >... | reverse complement strand
ACGGGTTGCTCCAGGTCGATCGACGCCAGCCGTTGCGTCAGGGTTCCCAGCGGCGCCGGCTCCGAGCCTTCGATGCGGCACAGCGCAAACTCCCACGGCTCGCGCACATCGAGCAGCAGCGGCCGCGGGCGCCGCGAATCGGCCAGCCACTGCGCCAGCTCGGCCACCGACAGCTGCCTCATCCCCGCGACATCCGTCCTCGTTTGCGGTCCGCCTCAGAAGCGGAACGGGTCGGGCCGCCAGGCGTTGCGCAGCGGCTTCAGGCACGTCTCGAACAGTGCTAGCGTGTCTAAGGCGGTCTCGGACAGGCGCGTGACGACTTGCGCGGTCATCACCGGCGCATCGCCGACGATGGCCGCCAGGCGCCCGCCGACTTTCAACCGCGCGAGCAGCACATCCGGCAGCACCGGCAACGATCCCGACATGATGATGACGTCGTACGGCGCGCGCTCGCTCCACCCCACGGCGCCATCGCCCGACTCGACCCGCACGTTGCGGATGCCGGCGCGGTTCAGGTTTGCCAGCCCGAACGCGTACAGGCGCCGATCGATCTCGATCGACAGCACCGAGTGGGCGCGGTGGGCGGCCAGTGCCGCCATGTAGCCCGATCCGGTGCCGACTTCCAGCACCGTTTCGTGCGTCTGGATGCCCAGCTCCTGCAACAGCCGCGCTTCGACCTTGGGGGCCATCATCACCTCGCCCGTGTCGACGCCATCGATCTTCAGCGGCAGCTCCAGGTCGGCGAACGCCAGGGCGCGCAGCTGCGGTGGCACGAACTCTTCGCGCCGGACCGTGTACAACAGATCCAGCACGGACTGGTCGAGCACGTCCCACGGGCGGATCTGCTGCTCGATCATGTTCAGCCGGGCTTGTTCCAGGTCCATCTCGAGTGCCACGCAAGCGATCGCGGATTCTATCAACGCGGACCGCCTGGCCACCCCGTCAATGCGACGAAATCCCGATAAACTGGCGCGAAACCCAACTTTGCCCATGTCGCAGCCGTTCGAGACCATCCAGCTTCAGATCGCGCAGGGCGTTGCCACGGTTACTCTGCATCGGCCCGATCGCCTGAACAGCCTGTCGCGCCCGATGCTGGCCGAGTTGAGCAACGCGCTGGGGCAGGTGCGGCTGGATCCGGCGGTGCGCTGCCTGTTGCTGACCGGCGCTGGACGTGCGTTCTGCTCCGGTCAGGATCTGGATGACGAATCGGTCGACCCGGCGCTGGGTCCGGTCGATCTGGGCGCGGTGATCGAGCACGGCTACCGGCCGATCGTGCTGGGCATTCGCGACCTTCCGGTTCCGGTCGTGGCGGCCATCAACGGCGTCGCCGCGGGCGCCGGGGCCAACATCGCGCTGGCCTGCGACGTCGTGATCGCGGCGCGTTCGGCGAGCTTCGTGCAGCCGTTCTGCCGTCTCGGGCTGCTGCCCGGCGCCGGAGGCACCTGGACCCTGCCGCGGCTGGTTGGCCCGGCCCGGGCGATGGGCCTGGCGCTGCTCGGAGAGTCGCTCTCGGGCGCCGATGCCCAGGCCTGGGGACTGATCTGGCAATGCGTGCCGGACGATCAGCTGGGCGCGCGCGCGCTCGAGCTGGCAGCCCGCCTGGCGGCGGGGCCGACGCTCGCTTTTGCGCGCACCAAGCAGGCGATGCAGGCAGCGGCCACGCAAACGCTGGAGGCCAGCCTGGAGCTGGAAGGGGCGTTTCTGCGCGAGCTGGGCGGCAGCCTGGATTACCGCGAGGGCGTGGCCGCGTTCCGCGCGGCACGCGCACCTCGATTCATTGGAGGCTAGTGCGATGCTTGTGAATGCCGTGGGCGGTGAGGTTCGGATATGAATTTGACGCTGCCCCTGCTGTCGCTGCTGGAGACGCGCGTGCTGGGCGTGCTGGTCGAGAAGGAGCGCACGGTCGTCGATACGTATCCGCTGTCGCTGAACGCGCTGACGTCCGGCTGCAACCAGAAGAGCAACCGGGACCCCGTGATCGAAGTGACCGACGCCGAAGTGCAGGCCGCGGTGGATTCGTTGAAGGCCAGAACGCTGGTGATCGAATCCAGCGGTATGCGCGTGGCGCGCTATTCGCACAACGTCGGGCGCGTGCTCAGGGTGCCCGACCAGGCGGTGGCGCTGCTGGCTGCGCTGATGCTGCGCGGTGCACAGACCAGCGCCGAGCTGCGGACCGGCACCGAGCGGCTGCACCGCTTCGCCGACATTTCCTCGGTGGAGGGGTTCCTGGACGAGCTCGGATCGCGCCCCGAGGAGCAGGGCGGGCCGTTGGTCAAGCGGCTGTCACGCCGGCCCGGCGAACGCGAGGCGCGCTGGATGCATTGCCTGTCGGGCACACCGACCGACGAGGCCGCGCCGGCCGAGGCGCACGCGCTCGGTCCAGCCGATCTGAGCGCGTCGGAGCTCGCGGCGCTGAAGACGCACGTCGGCCGCCTCGAGGACGAGCTGGCGCAGTTGCGCGCTCGCTTCGAGAAGCTGACGCGCGAACTGGGCGTGTCTGGTTAGCCGCCGGCCGCAAGGCGGTGCGCGCAGCGTTTCAGTCGCCGCGGCGGGCGCGTCAGCCGCAATCCGGACGAAGCACGGCCGCGCCCCGCAGCCGGCCTTCACGCAGCCGCGCCAGCGCTTCGTTGGCGTTCGCCAGGGGCCACACCTCGGTATGGGTCTGGATCGGCGTCTGGTCCGCCAGCGCCAGGAACTCGTCACCGTCCTTGCGCGTCAAATTGGCCACCGAAACGATGCGCCGTTCCTGCCAGAGGTCCGAATACGGGAATGCCGGGATGTCCGACATGTGGATGCCGGCGCACACGACGGTGCCTGCCGGCGCCAGCGCCTTCAGCGCCGTCGGGACCAGCGCGCCCACCGGCGCGAAAATCAGTGCGGCTTCCAGCGAGCGGGGCGGGGTTTGATCCGACCCGCCGGCCCACACCGCACCCAGCTCGAGCGCGAAGGTCTGGCCCGCAAGGTCCCCGGGCCGCGTGAAAGCGAAGATGTCGCGCCCCTGGGCGCGTGCGACCTGCGCAATGATGTGCGCGGCCACGCCGAACCCGTAGATGCCGAGGCGCTGGGCCTGGCCGGCAAAACGCAGTGCGCGGTATCCGATCAGTCCGGCGCACAGAAGCGGCGCTGCCTGCTGGTCCGAATAGCGGTCCGGCAGCCTGAAGACATATTGGGCATCGGCCAGCGCCAGGTCCGCGTAGCCGCCGTCCCGGTGATAGCCGGTAAATTGTGCGTTGGGGCACAGGTTTTCCCGTCCCGCCCGGCAGGCTTCGCACTGGCCGCAGGTCCAACCGAGCCACGCAACGCCGACCCGCTCGCCCACCGCCGGATGATCGACCCGGCTGCCGCGCGCGATCACCCGGCCGACGATCTCGTGGCCCGGCACGACCGGGTGATCGAGCGCCGCCAGCTCTCCATCGACGATGTGAAGGTCAGTGCGGCACACACCGCAGCACGACACGCGGATCAGGATCTGGCCCGGACCCGGTACCGGATCGGGGCGCTGCGACGGCCGTAACGGCTGCCCGGGGCGCGCGAGCTGCATCGCGAACATGCGAATCCCTCCAAAACGCGGCCGATCAATCCTACTGCCGGCTGTGCGGGCTTGCGCGCGCGACGCGTGCAGCTGCATCACAATTCGATTGCGGAAGAAAAATTCGGGTCAGTGACCAATTCCGGAGACAAGAGTGACACAAAAGACCTCGATGGCGGGAGCGATTTGGTCGGTCTACATCGGTGGCCTGGTCCTGTGGTGCAGCAGCGCGCAAGCCATCGATCGAGGCGCCCCGCCCACTGCGGCACACGATGTGCTGGACAACTACTTCGACGTCCGGGTGGACGATCCTTACCGATGGTTGGAGAACGGGGATGACCCGTCGGTGAAGCGCTGGGTCGCCGCGCAGGACGCGCGCTGCCGCAAGTACCTGGACGGGCTGGCCGTGCGCAAGCCGATCTACGATCGACTGTGGCGCCAGATCTCCAAGACCTCCGCCTCGTTTTCCTCGTTGCGCCTGGTGGGCGACCGGCTCTTCGCGTTGTACAGCCAGCCGCCCAAGCAGCAGCGGATGATCGCGGTGCTGCCACGGGAGCCGGACCCGGCCAAAGTGCGCGTGATCGTCGACCCGAACGCGATCAACCCGAAGGGCACGACCGCGATCGACTGGTTCGTACCGTCGCCGGACGGCAGGCTGGTTGCGGTCTCGCTGTCGGACAACGGCAGCGAGATCGGCACGCTGCACCTGTTCGACGTGGCGAGCCGACGTCAGGTCGGCGAAGTGATATCCGCGGTGCAGTACCCGACCGCCGGCGGCAGCCTCGCCTGGCGCTCCGATTCACGGGGATTCTGGTACACGCGTTATCCCGGGCCCGAGCGGCCGGCCGCGGAGCAGCATTTTTTCCAGAAGGTCTACTTTCACCGGATCGGGGACAAACCGTCCAAGGACGCCTATGTGCTGGGCCGTGAGTTCCCGAAGGTCGCCGAGATCTTCCTGGACAACCGCTTCAACCCCAACTTTCTGGTGGTGACGGTCGCCAACGGCGACGGCGGCGAATTCGAGCACTACGTGATCGGGCCGGACGGTCGCGTGCACCACGTGGCGCGCTTCGAGGACCAGGTGGTCGCGGCCGCGATCGGAGCGGACAAGGCGATGTACCTGGTGTCCCGCAAGGACGCGCCTCGCGGCAGGTTGCTGAAACTGGATCTGGACGAACCGACCCTGGACCGTGCGCGGCTGATCGTTCCGGAGTCGGAGTTCGTGATACAGGCGGGCCCCAGGACCGGCGGCGAGCCGGTGATCGTCACCGCCAAGGGACTGTATGTGCGCGAATTGGATGGCGGCCCCTCGCGCGTGGCGGTGTTCGATCACGAAGGCATTCCGCAGGGCGTGCTGCCGCTTCCCGACCTGGCCACGGTCGACCAGGTCGAGCCGTTGGGCGACGGCACGCTGCTGTATTCGATCAGCACCTACCTGCGGCCGCCTTACTTTTCGAGGTACGACGAAGCCAGCGCCACCGCGTCCGAGACGCCGCTGCTGCAGACCAGCCCGGTGTCCTTCGCCGATGCGGTGGTCGTGCGCGAGTTTGCCGCTTCGAAGGATGGGACCAAGGTGCCCCTGAGCATCGTGCGGCGCAAGGACATCGTGCTCGACGGGACCCATCCGACGCTTCTGACGGGCTACGGCGGCTACGGCATCAGCCTGACGCCGCGCTTTCTGGGCCCCGAAGCGCGGCTGTGGCTGGACGCCGGGGGCGTGTACGCGATCGCCAATCTGCGCGGCGGCGGCGAATACGGCGAGGTGTGGCACCGGCAGGGATCGCTGACCCAGAAGCAGAACGTGTTCGACGATTTCGCGGCGGCGGCCCGCTATCTGATCGCGCAGAAGTACACATCGGAAGGTCATCTGGCGGCGGTGGGCGGCAGCAACGGCGGGCTGCTGGTGGGCGCATCGCTGACCCAGCACCCCGAGCTGTTCCGCGCCGTGGTGTCGCGCGTCGGCATCTACGACATGCTGCGGGTCGAGCTCGATCCGAACGGTGTGTTCAACACGACCGAGTTCGGCAGCGTGAAGAACGAGCAGCAGTTCCGCGCGCTGTACGCCTACTCGCCCTACCACCAGGTGACGGACGACACGAAGTATCCGGCCGTGCTGATGATGACGGGCGAAAACGACGGACGTGTGAACCCGATGCAGTCGCGCAAGATGGTCGCGCGCCTGCAGGCGGCGACCGTGTCGGGGTGGCCGGTCATGCTGAGCGTGAACGCGCGAGCCGGTCACGGAGTCGACAGCTCGCTGTCGATCCGCGCCAGCCAGATGGCCGACGCCGACGCCTTCCTGTTCGATCAGCTCGGAATGAAGATGCCGTTCGAGCTGGGCACGCCCTTGCCGCCGTCTGCGCCGTCGATCGCCCCTGACGCGCCCGCGGGCGCGGCAAAAAACGCGCGCCCGCGCCCGGTCCGCTGAGGGCGCGGAATAGCAGCGAGCGGATCCGCTTCATAGGCTATCGGGTCGGGTCGACAGCGAGGTCGGAACGCGCTGGTTGACCGCTGCCAGGATGCCTCTGAGCAGATCGACCGGCGTGGGCGGGCAGCCGGGAACCGCAACGTCCACCGGAATCACGTTGGCCACCCGGCCGCAGCTGGCGTAGCTTTCGCCGAACACGCCGCCGGTGCAGCCACAGTCGCCCACCGCCACCACCAGCCGCGGCTCGGGCGTTGCCTCGTAGGTTCGTTCCAGCGCGATGCGCATGTGGCGCGACACCGGCCCGGTGACCAGCAGCAGGTCGGCGTGGCGTGGACTGGCCACGAAGCGGATGCCCAGGCCCTCGATGTTGTAGTACGGGTTGGCGAGCGCATGAATCTCCAGCTCGCAGCCGTTGCAGGAGCCTGCGTCGACCTGGCGGATCGTCAGCGCGCGGCCCAGGATGAGCAGGATCTCGCTCTGGATCCACTGCACGTTGGTGCGCCACTCGCTTTCGGGCTCGGGCGGCGGCTCGCTGACGACGCCGGTGCGCACGATTTGCCGGATGATCGGCCACATGTCAGAGCAGTTCCTCCCCTCTCCCGCTTGCGGGAGAGGGGTCGGGCTTGCCCTGCGTAGCCGGGCTACGCCCGGCGAAGCAGGGGGTGAGGGCGGCGTGCTGCATCAAAGATCCTGTCCCGAGTAACTCAGGTTGAACGACTTGTTGATCAACGGAAAGTCCGGAACGATGTTGCCGATCACGGCGTGCTCCAGCAGCGGCCAGTTCTGCCAGGACGGATCGTGGCAATGGCAGCGCCGGATGCGCCCGATCTGATCCAGTTCGAGCGCCACCAGCACTTCGCCGCGCCAACCCTCGACCCAGCCCGCCCCGCACGCGCCGTTCTCGGGGATGTGCGGTGGCTGGTGAATCGGGCCCCGGGCGGAACTTTCCTGCAGGCGCGCCGCCATCTCGCCGATCAGCCGCAGCGACTCCAGGGCCTCGTCGAAGCGCACCGTCACGCGCGCGGCCACGTCGCCGGCGCTGCTGGTCACCCGCACCGGCTCCAGCGCTTCGTACGGCGCAAAACGGAAGTCCGAACGCAGATCTTGGGCCTGGCCGCTCGCCCGGCCGGCCAGCCCCGTCAGCCCCAGGCGCGCCGCCAGCTCCGGGGCAACCCGTCCGGCGCCGGCAAAGCGGTCCTGCAGACCGGAGTGCTCGTCGTAGATCGAACGCAGCCGCGCGATTTCACGCTCGAATCCGACGCACTGGCGCGCGATGTGCTCGAGCTGCGCCGCATCGGCGTCGTCGCGCACGCCTCCTGGCAGCACCCAATCCATCGCATAGCGGTGACCGAACAGGTCGGCGTTGGACCGCAGCCAGTCTTCCTTCAGCCGCGAAAACTGGGCCAGTCCGAACGAGAATCCGGCGTCGTTGCCGAGCGCACCGAGGTCGCCGAGGTGGTTGGCCACGCGCTCGCGCTCCAGGGCAAGGGCGCGCAGCCACTGCGCGCGCTGCGGCACCACGCAGTGGGCGGCCGATTCGACCGCCATCGCGTAGGCCCAGCCGTACGCGACCGTCGAGTCGCCCGACACGCGCGCGGCCAGGCGCGCGGCGCCCAGCGGATCCTGACCTTCGAAGCGCTTTTCGATGCCCTTGTGCGTGTAGCCCAGCCGCTCTTCCAGCCGCAGCACCTTTTCGCCCACGACCGAAAAGCGGAAGTGACCCGGCTCGATGATGCCGGCGTGAACCGGGCCGACCGCAATCTCGTGCACACCGTCGCCATCGACCGCAACGAACGGGTAAGGATCGGGTTCAGCCTCGAAGCTTTCCTGTCCGCTGCGTTCCGACAGCAGCGGGTGGTAATCGGCCGGCCAGGCGCCGTGGCGCAGCCACGGGCGCGGGTCGTGGTGGTCCTCCGGCACCAGGCCCATCAGGTCGGCCACGGCCCGCTGCATCCGCCCCGCCTGCGCGAACACGTCGTCGATGGCCGGATACACCCGCAGCGAATCGGCCAGCGGCAGCGTCACCCAGGCCAGCCCGTTGCCGGTTGCATAGGCCGCATGCACCACGATCTGTCCGTCGATCGCGCGCCGGTCGCTGCCCCACAGGCTCAGCAGCCGGCCCCCGAGCGAACGCACCAGGCTGGCGGCCGACTTCCAGGACTTGCGCGTCAGGCGCGCGCGGAAAATCGGCATCGGACCGGGCAGGCGGTCGAAGGTGCAGTTCAGGGCCGGCAGCACCGGTTCATCCTCCCATCAGGTTGGCTGCGCGCATGTACCAGTTGACCAGGAACGGCGGAATGAAAAGGCCCAGCGCCAGCCCCAGCCCCAGGTGCGCGAAAACCGGCACCAGCGCCGGCGGATGCGGCAGCCGCTTCACGCTGGTGTCGCCGAAGACCATCGATTGCACGCGGCCCAGAACCGCGGCGAAGGCCACCGCCAGCGCGAGCAACAGCAGCGGCGCCGCCCACGGCAGCTGGCGCATCGCCGAGGTCAGGATCAGGAACTCGCTGGCGAACACGCCGAACGGCGGCATCCCCAGGATCGCCAGCGTCCCGAGCATCAGGCCCCAGCCCACGGTCGGACTGATCTGCGCCAGCCCCCGGATCTCGTCCATCACCTGGGTGCCGGCCTTCTGGGCGGCGTGCCCGACCGCGAAAAAAATCGCCGACTTGGTCAGTGAGTGCATCGTCATGTGAAGCAGGCCGCCGAAATTGGCGATCGGACCGCCCAGGCCGAAGGCGAACGTGATCAGTCCCATGTGCTCGATCGACGAATACGCGAACATCCGCTTGATGTCGCGCTGGCGATGAAGCAGGAAGGCGGCCAGCAGCACGGACATCAGGCCGAAAGCGATCATCGCGCGGCCCGGCAGCCCGTTGCCCAGCGCGGCGTCGGCCAGAATCTTGCAGCGCAGGATCGCATACAGCGCCACGTTCAGCAGAAGGCCGGACAGCACGGCCGAAATCGGAGTCGGGCCCTCGGCGTGCGCATCCGGCAGCCAATGGTGCACCGGGACCAGCCCCGTTTTGGTGCCATAGCCGAGCAGCAGGAACACGAATGCGAGCGACAGGATGGTCGGCTCCAGCTGGGTCTTGACCGCGTTCAAGTGGGTCCACAGCAGCGCGCCTTCGCCGGACCCGATCACGCGGTCGGCCGCCAGGTACAGCAGCAGCGTGCCGAACAGGGCCTGCGCGATGCCCACGCCGCACAGGATGAAGTACTTCCAGGCCGCTTCCAGGGCGGCCGGGGTCCGGTATATCGACACCAGCAGCACGGTGCACAGCGTGGCCGCCTCCATCGCCACCCACAGCACGCCCAGGTTGTTGGTGGTCAGCGCGAACAGCATCATGGCCAGGAACAGCTGGTACATCGCGTGGTACAGCCGCATCCGCGCCCCGGTCATGCGGCCGTGGTCGCGCTCGATGCGCATGTACGGCCGCGAAAAAATCGACGTGGTCAGGCCGACGAACGCGGTCAACGTGACCAGGAATACGTTCAGCGGGTCGATGAAGAACAGCTCGTCGTACGCCAGGATCGGGGTGCCGCGCGCCGCCTCGATGGCGAGCCATACCGCGCAAGCCGTGGTGCCGGCCGACACGAGCACATTGATCTCGGCGCCGATCCGGTAGTGGCCGAGCAGGCCCAGCAGCAGCGCGCCGAACACCGGGCAGGCCAGCAGCAGCGTCAGCGGCAACTCGGTCATTTCCAGCCCAAACGGCAGCACGGGTCAGTCCTCGCGCAGGCGCTCGAGGTGGTGGATGTCCAGGCTGTCGAACTGCTCGCGAATCTGGAACATGAACACGCCCAGGATCAGAAAGCCCATCAGAACATCCAGCGCGATGCCCAACTCGACCAGCATCGGCATGCCGTTGGTGGCCGCGGTGGCGGCGAAGAACAGCGAGTTTTCCATCGACAGGAAGCCGATCACCTGCGGCAGGGCCTTGGCCCGCGTGATCATCATCATGAAGGACAGCAGCACGCTGGCCAGCGCGATGCCCAGTGTGGAGCGCGCGATCGAGGAGGAAAGGGCCGCGATCGGCGAGGCCAGGTTGAAGGCGAACACCACCAGCAGGATGCCGACCAGCATCGTGAGCGGCGTGTTCAGCAGCGGCTCGACGTCCCAGCGCACCTGCAGCCGGCCGATGAGCTTGTGCAGAAGGATCGGCAGCAGCACCACCTTCAGTGCGAACGTGGCGGCGGCCGACACGTACAGGTGGTGCTGCGCGGTCAGATAGCCGACGTCCAACGTTGCGGCCACCAACGTGATCCCCTGCGCGGTGAAAAGATGGACCAGGTTCAGCACGCGCCGCTGGGTAATCATCGCGAACGCGAGGATCAGCAGGATGGCCGCGAACAGGTTGATGGCCTGCGTCAGCAGCGCGATCACGGCTCAGGCTCCGAGAAGTCCGTGCACCAGCAGTCCGATCACGGCGAGCAGGAACGCGGTGGCCAGGAACTCGGGCACCCGGAATATGCGCATCTTGGCGCTGACGGTCTCGATCAGCGCCAGCAGGAACCCGCCCACTGCCAGCTTCACGGCGAGCGCCGGCAGCGAGTACAGCGTTGCGAGCGGCGCGTTGACCTCGGCCACACCCCATGGGAAAAACAGGGCCAGGCCGATGCACGAATAGGCGAACAGCTTCAGCGATGCCGCCCACTCGAGCAGCGCCAGGTGGCGCGCCGAGTACTCCAGGATCAGCGCCTCGTGCACCATCGTGAGCTCCAGGTGCGTGGCCGGGTTGTCGACCGGTACGCGCGCGTTCTCGGCGAGCGAAACGATCGTGAAGGCCACCCCGGCAAACGCCATGCTCGGGTAGATCTGGAAGGGGCTGTGGCCGATCTTGTGGACGATGGCGGCCAGCGACGTCGAATTCGAGATCAGCGAGGCTGAAAAAAAAGTCATCAGCAGTGCCGGCTCGGCCAGGAAGCCGATCAGCATCTCGCGGCGCGCGCCCAGGGTTCCGAACGCGGTGCCGATGTCCATCGCAGCCAGCGAGATGAACACCCGGGCCAGTGCAAAAAGACCGACCAGCGCGATCGCGTCGGCCGCCGGTGCCAGCGGCAGATCGGTCGACAGCGCGGGAATGATCCCGCACGCCAGCGCCATGCAGCCGAACACGATGTACGGCGTGCCCCGGAACAGCAGCGAGGCGCTTTCGGCGGCGATTGGCTCCTTGTGCAACAGCTTGTGCAGCACGCGGTAGGGCTGCATCAGGCTCGGCGCCTGCTTGTTGTGCAGCCAGGCGCGGCACTGGTTGACCCAGCCGGTCAGCAGCGGCGCAGCCGCCAGCGCCACCGCGAACTGCAGCATCTGCGCCAGAAATCCCGACGGACTCACGGGCCTAGCCTCCGTTCCGTTCCTCTGTCACCGGCCCACCAGAAACAGCATCACGACCAGCGTGACAAAGCTGTACAACAGATAGATCGAAATGCGCCCCTGCTGGACCCGGCCGGCCAGGCGCGCCGCACGCTCCACCGCCTGCTGCACCGGCTGGTAGATCCAGTGCCAGAAGCGGTCCTCGATCACGACCCGGTAACGGGGCCGGGCGTCGAACGGCGAGGGCAGGTCGCGGCGCATCAAGAAGAACGGCTCGAAGATCTGCCGGATCGGCTGGCCGAAGCCCTCCGCGGTGTCCTGCATGCGTGCGGTCTGGTACGGGTAGCCGCAGTCCCACGGCGGTGCGCGCCTCAGGCGCCCGTGATAAAGAATGCGCACCGCAATGGCGGTGAACGCGATGCTGGCGCTCATCACCAGCAGGAAAATGAGCGGGCTGTAGCTGGCGCGCTGAATCGAGGTGGGCGCCAGCAGCAGCCAGCCGTTGGCATGAACGGTCGCAGCCAGGCCATACTGGACCAGCAGCCGCGTCACTCGGTCGATGGCGTCGATCACCGGGATCGGAAACAGGCCCAGCGCCACGCAGCCCGTGGCCAGCCAGGCCAGGCCGATCCGCTCCAGCCGGGAGGCGTCGTGCGCGTGCCGCAGCTTGTCCTCGCGCGGCTGGCCAAGGAAGATGACGCCGAAAAACTTCACCATCGCGTAGCCGCTCAGCGCGGCCACCAGCGCTACGGCGGCCGCCACCAGTGGCACCAGCATGTTCAGAAACGAGGTGGGCAGGTTGGTGGTGAACAGGAACGTCTGCAGCAGCAGCCACTCCGATACGAACCCGGCCAGCGGCGGCAGTCCCGATGCGGCCAGCGCCCCCACCAGCGTGAGCCACGCGACCCACGGCATCGTGCGGATCAATCCGCCCAGCTTGCCCAGGTTGCGTTCCCCGGTCGCGTGCAGCACGGAGCCGGTCGCCAGGAACAACAGGCTCTTGAACAGCGCATGGGCCGCCACGTGAAACAGCGTCGCCGTGAGCGCCAGGGCCGCCAGCATCGGCATCCCATACGAGCGGAATGTCAACGCCAGGCCCATGCTGACGAAGATCAGCCCGACATTATCGATCGACGAAAACGCGAGCAGCCGCTTCATGTCGGTCTGGACCGTCGTGAACACGACCCCGAACAGCGCCGTGAGCAGGCCCAGTGCCAGCAGCAGCGGGCCCCACCACCAGATCTGCACGTGCAGCAGGTCGAACGCGATCCGAAGCATCGCGTACACAGCCGTCTTCAGCATGACCCCGCTCATCAGGGCCGACACCGGCGATGGCGCTGCCGGATGCGCTTCCGGCAGCCAGACGTGCAGCGGAACGATGCCGGCCTTGGCACCGAAGCCGATCACGGCCAGCACGAACGCGATCGACCCCCACAACGGCGACAGCGGCTGAACGCGAAGATGGGCGAACGTGAAATCGCCCGTGTTGGCCTGCAGCACTCCGAAGCAGAGCAGGATCGCGATCGCGCCGATGTGGGCCAGCAGCAGATACAGGTAGCCGGCGCGGCGGATCGCGGCGACCCGGTGGTTGGCGATTACCAGAAAATAGGATGCCAGCGCCATCGTTTCCCAGGCGACCATGAACGCATAGGCGTCGTCGGCCAGGACCACCAGCGCCATGCTGGCCAGAAACAGGTGGTATTGAAGGCACTGCAGACCCGGCGGCGTGCCCTCGCCCTTGCGCAGGTAGCCGGCCGAAAAGATCGATGTGCCGGCCGAAGCGGCGCCGATGACGACCAGGAAGTAGGCCGACAGGCTGTCCATCCGGAGGTGAAAGGGCAGGCCGGGCAGGCCCAGGCGCAGCACGACGGCTTGCGGCGGCATGAACAGGCCGTGCAGGGAGGCCAGGGCCAGTCCCAAGGACACCACAGCGCTGATCGGGAAAAGCACGCGCGCGACGAAACGCGTGCTCCTTGGGACAGCCAGCGCCACGATGCCGATGCCGACCCAGATCGTGATGCCCGTCAGTATTCGGTCGAGGTCCAGCATCCGGTCCATTCAAGCCGGCCCGCGCGCGGCCGCGGTTCGCCGGGCGCAAGGTTAGCGCAATCCGCGTTGTCCCTTGCGAGGGCATCATCCAATCGGAGTGGGAAAAATCCACCGGCGCCGGACATAATGCGGACTTGACGCGATAGCGTCATGCGGCCTGGTCACGAGGGGAGAGCCTATGAGTCGGATGATTCGGTGGGTGCTGTTCGCAGTCGGATGCATGGCGTTGAACGGGTGCCAGACAGTGCGCGACAGCGCCAACTGGGTTGGATCGACGGTCTCGTCGGGATGGGATGCCCTGTGGGATTCGGGCGCCGCGGTGGCGGTCGCCGAGGTCAAACCGACCCAGGGCAATACCCTGGCGGGGAAGGTCGAATTCCGGCAGTCGGGCAGCGAAGTGCGCGTGAGGGTCGATCTGGTCGGGATGGCGCCGAACTCGGAGCACGGCTTTCACGTGCACGAGCGCGGCGACTGCTCCGCGCCCGATGGGATGAGTGCCGGCGGCCATTTCAATCCCGAGGGGGTCGCCCATGGGACCTTTTCGCATCCGCCGCATCACGCCGGAGATCTGCCCAACCTGAAAGCCGATGACAAAGGCGAGGTGCACACGACGTTCGAGGTCACCTACCTGTCGGTCGGAAGCGGCGGCACCGATGTGGTCGGGCGCAGCGTGATCGTCCACCGCGATCCGGACGACTACAAATCGCAGCCCGCCGGCAATTCCGGGCCACGGCTGGCTTGCGGCGTGATCGTCGAGAAGTAGAGCGCGCGGCGAAGGGCGCCCTCACCCCCGCCCCTCTCCCGCTGCGCGGGCGAGGGGAGGGGGTGAGGGCGCCGAGCTACCCGATACGCTCAAACACCAGGTCCCACACCGCATGCCCCAGCCGCTGCCCGCGCGCATGGAACTTGGTCTGCAGCCGCTCGCACAGCGGATTGGCCGGTGTCGGCGCATAGTCCGGATGCCGGTTGGACAGGTTCGCCTCCCGCGTAAGCACCTCCAACATCTGCTCGGCGTAGTGCTGCCAGTCGGTTGCGCAGTGGACATAGCCCCCGCGCCGCAGGCGGCCGGCCAGGCTGGCGACGAAGCCTGGGGCGATCAGGCGCCGCTTGTGATGTCGCGCCTTGGGCCACGGATCCGGAAAGAAGATGTGAACGCCGGCCAGTGAGGCGGGGCCGAGCATGTCGCGCACGACCTCGACCGCGTCGTGCTCGATGATGCGCACATTGGTCAGCTGCTGCCGCGCCAGGCGCATCGCGAGCGAGCCGATCCCGGCGGCGAACACCTCGACACCGAGAAAATCCAGCTCGGGGTGGGCCGCCGCGATCGCCGCCGTGGTCTCGCCCATTCCGAAGCCGATTTCCAGAACCAGCGGGGCCTCGCGTCCGAAGCAGGCCGCCGGTTCGATCGGCCGCGCCAGAAACGGCAGCGCATAGCGCGGAAAATCATCCTGATAGGCGCGCTGCTGGGCTCGCGTGACGCGGCCGCGCCCGGGACCGAACGAGCGCACCGTGCGGAGCCTGGGCAGTTGAGCCGGCTCCGGGTTGATTGCGGGCATGGGGGGCGGCGGAGGAGCACCTGTCGGGAACAGGGCAATGATCGCGATTGCCGGTGACCGGCGTCAAGTCGGCGTTACGATGCGGGTCTAACGCGGTTCACCGAGCGGAGGAACGCCATGGAAGCGGTTACCCGGGACAAGCTGGTGTCGGACGTGAAGGATGTGCTGGACGACGTTGAGCAGCTGATGCGCCAGGCCGCAACGGCCGGCGGGGAACAGGCGGCCGAATTGCGCAATCGTGCGGCCGATGCGCTGGAGAAGGCGCAGGACAAACTGGAGAGGCTGCAGCGTGACGCGGTTCGAGCCACGCGCGAGGCCGCCGATGCGGCCGACAAGTTCGTCCATCAGAATCCGTGGAGCTCGATCGGAGCCGCCGCCGCGATCGGCCTGCTGATCGGCGTGCTGGTGGGCCGTCGCTGAAGACGGCGGCGGGGGTTCAGGCCGTGGGACCTGTGCACCGGGCGGCCAGGGCGGCCTCGTCGCTGCTGCTGACGCGCGCCCAGTTCGCGGCGGTCGAGCTGACGCAATTCGGGGTCGACTCGCTGCGCTGCCTGCTGTGGGCCCTGGCTGCCACCGCGCTGCTGGCGCTGACGCTGATCGCCGCCACGGCAGCCATCGTGCTGGCGTTGTGGCAACCGCTCGGGTGGTATTCGCTGGGCCTGCTGACCCTGGCCTATGCGATCGCTACGGGCTACCTGGTCTACCGACTGCGGCGGGCGCTTCGCAATCTCCCGCCGCTGCTCGCGCAGACGCTGGCCGAGCTCGCCAAGGACCGCGAAGCCGTGTTCGGCCGGGGCAGCGGCGCCGGCTCCGAGACGAAGCCATGAAGGGGCGCTGGGCCCCCCGCAAGCTGCAGCTGGAGCTGCTGCGGGCACGCGCCATGGCCGACCGGATCGAGCTGGCGCTGGCGATGCAGGATATTTCGGATCGACTCCACCCGCTGCGACGTGGCGCCGACTGGATCGGGTCGGTCACCAGCGTGCTGACGGGGCGCGGCCGCGTGATGGAATGGCTCGCGGCGGCGGGCGATGCGCTGGCTCGCGCGCGCTGGACCCGGGGGGCCATCGTCGGTGCGGTCGCCGGACTGCGTGCGGGTCCGCCGCCGGTGCGCATCGTTGCGCTGGGTGCGCTGGCGGCGTGCCTGGTCGCGCTGCTGGTGCGGCGCGTGCGCCGGCCCGATGCGCCCGATGATGAGCCGCCGGCGAGCGAGGGCGGCGAAACGGGCTAACATCGGCGTTCATGGCCATCTGGACGCCCGCCCCGCGGCACGTCGTGCTCGCGGTCTTCCTGTTGTCGGCGCTGTATGTGCACCTGCGCGGACGGGTGCGCTTCGGCCTGCTGCGGGCACTGACCGATTTCACGGTACTGCTGGCGCCGTACAACGCGCTGATGTACGCGTTCTCGAAGGTCCGGTCTTCGGGATTCATCGATCCGAAGCAGTTTCCCGAATTGGAGCCGCTGATGTCGCATTGGCGCCAGATCCGGGAAGAGGCCGTGCGGCTGAATGACGAGGGCTTCATTCGCGCAGCCGCCGGCTACACCGACATGGGATTTAACTCGTTCTTCCGCACCGGCTGGAAGCGCTTCTACCTGAAATGGTACGGGGAGGATCTGCCCTCGGCACAGCGGATGTGCCCGCGCACGTTCGAGTTGCTGAGCGCGATTCCGAGCGTGAAGGGCGCCATGTTCGCCTCGCTGCCGCCCGGAGCCCGCCTGGTGCGGCACCGCGACCCCTACGCGGGTTCGCTGCGATTTCACCTGGGGCTGATCACGCCCAACAGCGATCAGTGCTACATCGTGGTCGACGGCCAGCGCTATTTCTGGCGCGACGGCGAAGCCATGATGTTCGATGAAACCTTCATCCACTACGCCGAGAACACGACCCAGCTGCAGCGCGTGATCCTGTTCTGCGACGTGGAGCGCCCGCTCAAGAGTCGCGTGATGACGGCGATTAACCGGTGGTTCGCGCGCAACGTGATGAAGGCCTCCGCGACGCAGAACGTCGAGGGCGAGAAGATCGGAGTGCTGAACCGGATGTTCGGCGGCTTCTATCAATTGCGCCTGCGTGCCAAGGCTCTGAAAGCCAGAAGCCGGACAAGCTACTACGTGCTCAAATGGACCGTGCTGGGCGGACTGCTGTATCTGATCTTTGTCTAGCAGGCCACCAAAAAGCGATGGGGTGAGCAGGACGCCTATCGAGTCCGTCACCCCATCGTCATCAATATCTCAGAACGAAAGCTTGCTGATGCGGGTTGCCCAGTTTGCGTTCGCGGTGCGCGTTCCGGTTGCGCCGGGAGCGCCCGAACACGTGCCGAGCAGGTTGTCTCCGGTTCCGCCCGCAATGAAGGGACCGGCCCACGTCGTGAAGTCGCAATGCTCCGCGATGTACTCGCTGGCGATCCAGATCGAATTGCCATCCACGACCGCCGCGCCGAAGTCGCCCCAGCGGGTTCGCGGCGGAGCTCCGACCTCGGCCACATAGCTGGTAAAGCCGTCGTCGTCTGCCTCGCCCCGGCCATCCGGGCCGGCAAACTTCCAGGCTCCGACACCGGCCACGGCGTCGATCGGCGCGTAGGCCGCGCTGGGGGGATGCTCGTCGCCGGTCGCGGTAAACGCCATCACTCCGCGCCCGCTTTCGGTGACGCCGATGGCCGGGTAGGTGAAGTCATAGCCTTCGGCTCCGAGGTAGCCCTGCAACAGGACATTGCCCGAGTTCGGATCGACGACGTAGTAGGCGATGCCGGCGCGCTGGGGGCCGCCATCCGGGTTGAGCGCCGTGTCGAGCGAGCCCCACAGCTTCCCATTGGCGAACATGACCTGCTGCATGCGCGTGTCGTTCGAGTCCGGAGTCGAGATGACCTCGTTGTGCGCCGGTTCTGAAGCGAACAGTACGGTCCAGCAGCCAGTCAGCCCGTTGGCCATCGGTGTGGTCGAGTCGTTGATGCAGGCGCCCAGCGGCGTGTTGTCGGTGGCCAGCGTGCCGTAGCCGGGCTGCTTCATCTTCGGGGGAATCGCGTATTGCTGGACCGTCACGACCTTGTTGCTGAGTTCGAGGTCGGGCGTTGCCGTATCCAGCGACGACGTGTTTTTCAGCTTCCACACCACGATCTGGTGCGAGATGTAGTTGCCGCCGGTCCCGGCGACCGGGTGCGTTGCCTCGTCGGCCGCGTTCGAGCTCATGAAGAACTCGGTGCCGCCGTGGCTCTTATCGAACGTCGCATTGGGTGACTGCGCGGGCCAGACGGTGAAGCCGGGTTGCGTCGGTCCGGCATCGCTTGGGGCCGCGACCGTGCCGAACGTATCCAGATGCACGATCGTTACGTTGGCGGCGCCTGCCGCGAGTTGCGCCTTCGAGAACGCGTAGATCTGCGCGCCCGCGAAACCATTGCCGTTCCACGGGTACGAATTGGTCGTGACGTAGAAGCCGTTCGCATCGGCCCCGATGTGCGGGTAGTCGCCCAGGCAGGGGCAGGCGTTGCTCTGGTCAGGATTGGACCCGTCGTTCGTGACGTCGACCTTGTAGATGTTCCATGCACCGGTCGGATTCGACGTCGCGCTGACTGCGACGTCGAGGTGGTTCACGAGGGTCAGCGCCCCGCTCGGCTTCGTCTCGAGCGTCAATGCCATGACGAAGAAACGCTGCGTCGCCGCGTCGTAAAGACAGCTCGGATCGGTGACGGACTGGGCGCGCACGCCGGTGCTGCGGTTGATTGCCGCCGCATAGCCGAGGAACGAGTTCAGGTCGACTGCATGATTCACGTTTCTCGGATAGCCTGACACGATATTCGTGGCGGTGTTGTCCGGAAGGACCGACTGCCCCGACGTGTTGTAGATGTTGAGCACGTCATTGACGACTTCCAGGACGTAGCCGTTGCCGACGCACAATCCCTGATCGGGCGGCTCGACTGAAAACTGGTTGCCGCCGCGCGAATAGCGCTGCTGGTAGTGGTTCAGCCCGTCGAAGCTGATCTCGAACTCGGGGTTCGACCTGGCTCTCTGGCCGCTTCTGGTCGATGCGCCCTCTCCGGTGCCCTTGGAAAGGCGACGGCCGACGATATGTCCCGGAAACGGAGCGGGGCCGGCCGCTGTGTCGAGCTGCGCGGGAAATTCCGCGTAGGTGACGTCCGCACTGCCCGACGGCGTGAAGGAGCCGGTCTGCGGCACCAACGTCGCACTCAGGGCAACGGAGCGCGTGACGCCGCTCGGTGCGGCCGCTGCGACACCGGAACCTGCGATAAGACACAGCAGGGCAGCTGCCATGCCGGCAATTCTCGTGTTTGCGCTCCATGAAATAAGCGTGCCAACTCTTAGCACCATTTGTGATCCCCCTCGTTCTTTCTTGGTTGATGTTCTGAAATACATCCGCAGTGACGAACGTCGTGGACGGACGTCGCGCAGAGGCATTACTGACCCGCCGTCCACTACTGTCAATGGGGAATACCCCCCACTTTACATTAGGCGGAATTTACGCAGGGGTCAGCAACGCGAATTGCGCCGGCGGCAGGGCTGCGGCAACTGATGCGGCGCGACGATAAGCCGCTAATTAGCGACGGCTTATGCAGCTTTTCGCGGCAGCGCCGGCGGGCTGTGCAGACGACTATTTGGATTCCGCAAGTCATGCGGTCCGGAGTTCCGAAACGTCCGCAGCAGCAAAGAGCCGCCGCTTCATCGGCCGGTTCGAGATCCTTTCGACCCTCGGCCAGGGTTCCCAAGGCACCGTCTACCTGGCGGCCGACACTCGTCTTGGGCGTCAGGTCGCGCTGAAAACGGTTTTGCCCGCTTTCGAAGCCAGGCTCGGCCGCCAGGGCATGGCCACCTTGCTGCAGGAAGCGCGGATGGTCAGCGCGCTGTCACATCCCAACATCGTGCCGCTGTACGACGCCGGTGAGGATGGCGGTATCTCGTACCTCGTATTCGAATTCGTTCAGGGCCGCAGCCTGGCCGACCTGATCCGGGAGCGCGGCAAGCTCGACATCGGTCAGGCGGCGCAGATTGCGCTCGCGCTGGCTCAAGCGGTGGCCTACGCGCACGAGCGCAACGTGCTGCACCGGGACATCAAGCCGGGCAACGTGATGATCACGCAGGACGGCGTTGCGCGCCTGATGGACTTCGGCATCGCGTCCCATGTGGCCATCGGCGATCCGGCTTCGCGCAGTCTGGTCGGGACCCCCTCTTACATGGCGCCGGAATACGTCACCGAGGGCATCTACCAGCCCTCGAGCGATGTGTTCGCGCTGGGCGTGGTGCTGTACCAGATGCTGACCGGCGAGGTGCCTTTCAGGGGCTCCGATTCACACGAAACGGTCCGGTGCATCGTGCAGGGGAGCCTGGTTCCGGCGTCGCGTCACAACGGTGCCGTCGACGATCGCCTCGATGCGGTGCTGACCAAAGCCCTTGCCAGACAGCCTGCGGAACGTTTCGGCCGGGCGGCGGACATGGCCGCGGCCCTTGCCGAGTACCTGGAGCCGCCCGATACGACGGGGCAGCCGGGCGCCGCGCGCGGCACGCTCGAATACCTGCTGCGACGGATCCGGCACAAGGGCGACTTTCCGGCGCTGTCGGCCACGATCAGTGCCGTGAACCGGGCAGCCTCGTCCGACCGCGAGCCGGTCGCCGTTTTGTGCAACTCGATCCTGAAGGACTTCGCGCTGACCAGCCGTTTGCTGAAGATCGTCAACGCCTCGAACCTGAACCAGTTCGGCGGGTCGATCGGCACGGTGTCGCGTGCCATCTCGATACTGGGCTATGACACTGTGCGCAATGTCTCGATGTCGCTGCTGCTGTTCGAGCACATGTACGACCGCTCCAACGCGCTGGCACTGAAGGACCAGGTGGTCTCGGTCTATTTCAGCGGCCTGCTGGCGCGCGAGATGTGCGACCGGGCCGACCTGCGCGAGGCCGAGCAGGCCTTCATCTGCGCGATGTTCCACCGACTGGGCAAACTGCTGGCCACGTTTTACCTGTACGAGGAGGCGCAGGTCGTCGAGCGCAACATGCACAGCCGCGGCTGGGACGAGCAGCGGGCCTCGCGCGAGGTTCTGGGCGTGAGCTACGAGGATCTGGGCGTCGGCGTCGGCAAGGCGTGGAACCTGCCCGAGGACATCATCGACAGCATGCGGCCGATGACCGGTCCGCTGAAAAAATGCCCGGGTCAGCAAAGCGAAAAGCTGCGAATGATCGCGAGCCTGTCCAACGAGCTGGCCGACGCGATCCACGACCCGGACGAGGCGGGGCGCAAGCGGCGGCTCGCTGCACTGGTCGGCCGCTATGGCCCGGCGACCGGGATCACAGAGCGCACGCTGACCGGCGCGGTGCAGGCGTGCTCGGGAGCGCTGGTGCGCGATGCCGAGGCCCTTGGGCCCGGGGTGGCGCGCAATGGTTTTCTTCAAAAAGCCCGCGCCTGGCACCCCTCCGATCGCACGGTCGAGATCGAGGCGCCGAGTCCCGCCGGAACGGAGCCGCCCGCCGCTGATGGGACGGCGAACGCTGCTGGTGCTGCGACCCTGTCAGCTGCGGCGCGGGCTGCGCAGGCCTTGGCCGAAACGCAGCGACTGGTCGCCGACGAAGAGCCGTCGAACGGCCCGCCGGGCCCCGCTGAGCCCGGACGGCGTCAGGCCGCGCTGGCGGCCGGCGTTCAGGACATCACGAACACCCTGGTCGGCGAGCACACGCTCAACGACGTGCTGCGGATCATCCTGGAGACGATGTACCGCGCGATCGGCTTTGACCGGGCGCTGCTGTTCACGCTGGACGCGCGCCAGCAGGCGCTGCGCTGCCGCTTCGGTTTTGGCGCCGACGCCGAGGTGATTGTCCAAAAAGGCGTTGCGATCCCGCTCGACGGCGCGCGCGACCTGTTCTACGCGGCCGCCGTGATGGGTGCGGACCTGTGCATCCAGGACGTCGAATCGGACAAGGTGCGCCCGCACGTGCCGGCCTGGTATCGGGCTGCGATCGGAGCACGCGGCATGGTCTTGCTGCCGATCGTCGATCGCAAGCGCACGGTTGGCCTGATCTACGCGGACAGCCATTCGCCTGCCACGCTGCACTTCAGCGTCGAAGAGCTCGGGCTGCTCAAAACGCTGCGCAATCAGGCCGTGCTTGCAATGCGCCAGTATTCCTAGCGCACGTACCGGACACATCTGCGAGTCACTGGTACAGCGCCACCATCGGAAGCGTTGCGATTCCCGCTGCGGTCCAGGCGGCACCAGCCGTTGCCTGGATCATGTACATACTGAACGGCGCCGCGCCTCCACAGGCCACAACGTTCAGGCCGCCCAGTCCGCCCGGCGGAGCAACGACCAGCCAGTAGTTCGTGTTGGCCTGAAGCACGACCGAGGTCCTGCCGAAGATGCCCTCACTTCCAGGCAGGCTGAGGTCAAACGTGTTTCCGTTCCGATCCTTCGCCGCGGACTGGACGCCTACGACCCCGACGGCAGCAGGCGTGGCGGCATACAGTGCCTGACCGGGCATACCCCCGTTGTCGGAATAGATGGCGAGGGAGGAAAGTGTCCCGGGATAGGGGTATGCACCGACGCCTACATAGCGAAAGGCAACGCTCGCATTCGTCAGGAAGTCGACGGTGTTCGTCCTGAACGGAATGGCGTGCAATGCGGCGGATGGCGCGAATTCGGCTGCGCAGCCGCCGGCTGTCGACGTACCTTGGTAGAACTCAATCACAAGCGGCGAGGTCGATACCGCAAACGACTGTGTCGTCGCTCCGATGCGCAGGCTTGCAGAGTTGGTCTGGCCCCAGTCACCCGACAGGGCGTCGAGTTGCAATTGGTCGCCGGCCTGGGCGTACGTGTACGTGTACGGAGAGGGGATGTCGTACGTCCCCACGACCGTTTGGACCGTCATCTTCGAAGCCGGCAGCGCGATCCCGTTCTTGAGCAGCACGGCGTTTTGCGCCTCGACATAGACATACGGCCCGTCCATGATGCTCGGCACCGTAACCACATCGGAGAGGTAGTGTTCGGCCGAGGATTGCGTGGTGACGAGCGCGTTCGTGACGGGTGTGAAGGCGAATGTCGTCGCCAGGCCACTGCGGCGCGGCAGCGCACCGCTGTTGTCCATGTCCAGCCAATCCTCAAACGCAGGCGCAGTCAGCTTGAGCCCTTGCGATGCGTAGTAGGCTTGGACATTCGCCCTGATGTTCTCCGGCCAGAAGTTGGCGGACACCGCAGACACGCGGGCGCTTTTGAAGGAACCTGGAACCGTGCCCGAGTCGGCCAGTGACTGCGCGGTATCGCTCAGGAGCTGGGAGAGATTCGCGGGATTCGAACCGGCCATGCTCAACAGGATCGCCGATGTCGCAAGCAAGATGGCGTCCTGGTCGGTCGAGCCGTTCAGCGAGGCTTGACTGAAGGTCTTGTAGTCTTTCACCTTCGATTGGTCGATTCCAAATCCTGCAAGAACCTCCCTCTCCGCCTGCGACTCGGCCGCCGCAAACGTCTGGCCACCGGCGATCAGGCTCTTGATGCGCGAGGCCTCGAGCATCGTAAGCGCGTTCACGTTCGAGGTAGTCGTCACGCGAAGGTCCGCGAGCGCGCGCAGCGACAGCGGCGAGCCTGACAACGCGTCGGCCAACTCGTCGACGTAGTACCCCTGCGCCAGTATCTCGACGAGCGGCGTACCGACCCCTCCGGGAATCGTGAAATCACCCAGGCTATCGGTTGTCTGAACGATGTACGTCTTGCCGTTGGGAACCAGATTTTCGCCGAGTTCGGAAACCGTGACGCTCGAACCGAGGATCAGCGGGCCCTTTTGGACGACGCCGTTTACAGGGTAGCGCGTGCCCGCACCCGTTTCGTCGCCACCGCAGGAGCAGAGCGCCATTGCGGCGATCGCGAAGCAGATCGACCTGCAGTCGTCCACTATTGCCCTCCTCGTACGTCATTGGGCACCGACGCCGCTTTTCGCGGATGCCCACTTGGGGCGCTACCCTGTCCAGTCACGCGGTTCGACGCAACCTCCTGTGCTGATAGAAGAAGCGCCGTCAGGCGAAGCGCTGGTAGTCGACAAACTGTGGCGGTCCAATTGACTTAAGTATCCTATCGGCTTGAAACGCAGGACTCCCATTCTCAAAGACGGAAACACTGCCCGCAAGACGACGCGGCTCATACCAAGGACGAGGTGATCGCTCCCTCCAGCATTAGGTTCGGCTCTCTAGGCGGCAATCGCATCAGAGGATGTAAAGGCAAGCGAAGTGTCACCTAAGCCGACACTTCGACACTTCCGAGGCGTCTCTGAATTTCCGCACTGCCTGATAACGCTTCGGAACGTTCGCGGCACGCTAGTCCGGCGCTGGAGCGGGCGAAGGGAGTCGAACCCTCGTCACCAGCTTGGGAAGCTGGGGTAATGCCGTTATACGACGCCCGCAAGCGGTACGAATCCTAAACGATTCCTATCGTCCTGCACTCATGACAACCCCCTGATTCTTCAAGTTATTGCACCATCCCGCAGCGACATCACCGTTCGCCTTGGCGACTGCGCTCGACAACCGCGGGGGCCACATGGGCAAACGTTCCTAGCTTGCCGGGCAAATAGAGCGCGCGTAGCCTGCTGAGCACTCGTACCGTTACTCGAGGAGGAGTCGATGAGAACGCAGAAGAACGCTCAAGCAGAGCTGCCTGAATCGCTCGGGAGATCGAGCCGAATCGGAATTGCGCGAACTTGGGTGGTCGCGGGTCTTGCGCTCGCTGCAACAATGACGGCCTGGGCGGAGTCCGGGTCTGCGCACTCGCCGTGGGTGCATCGGGCGACGAAGGTAGCGCCCGCCGATGAAAACCAGCAGGTCACGATCGCACTGCACTTGAAGCTGCACAACGAGACGACTCTCGTGCAACTCATCAAGCAGCTCTACGATCCGGCCAGCAACCAGTACGGCCACTTCCTGACGTCGGCCCAGTTCCGGGCCCAGTTCGCCCCGACCGCCGGCGACGTGCAAGCGGTGGCGGACGTTCTGGCCCAGCACGGACTGACCGCGGTTCCGACTGAAAGCCCGCTGTACGTCAAGTTCATGGGCACGGTCGGCCAGGTCAACGAGGCCTTCCAGGTGAGCCAGAATTACTATTCGTACAAAAGCAAGACGCTTCGCTCCCAAGACACGTCGCCCGTGCTACCGGACAAGCTAGCGGATCTGGTCGTTTACGCGAACATCGACGACACGCGCACGCTCGTGCACCCGCTCTACCGGAGGGCAGGTGAAGATCCGAACGCGCCACCCCCGGCGCCGACCGCCCCCCTGGCCTTCTGCAGTACGTACTGGAGCGACCACGTAGCCTCCGTCTCACCGGCGCCGACGCCGTACGGTGCATCGGGTACGGTGCCGTGGGCGATCTGCGGTTACACACCGCAGCAGCTGCGCGCCGCGTACGGTGTCGACAAGACGACGCGCGACGGCAGCGGCGTTCGGGTCGGCGTCGTCGACGCATTCGCATCGCCAACCATCTTCTCCGACATCAATACCTACGCCAGCCGGCACGGACTGCCACCGTTCACTTCCGCCAACTTCAGCCAGATCATTCCGGCCGGGATTTACAACGTACCGGCTACCGACCCGTGCGGACCGCAGGGCTGGTACATGGAAGAGTCGCTCGACATCGAGTCCGTGCACAGCATGGCGCCGGGCGCCACGATCGTCTATATCGGCGGCGCGGACTGCAGCCAGGGACTTCCGGACGCTTTCTATGCGGCCATCAACAACCAGGTCGCGGATATCCTGACGAACAGCTACGGCTACGACTCCGAGGACGTCGGGGCGGCGCTGATCCTGGCCGACCTCGCCGCGCACGAGCAGGCGGCCGCGGAAGGCATCACGGTGCTGTTTTCGAGCGGAGATCTGGGCGACAACATTCCGGCCGGAAACCAGATCGCTCAGGGCAGCTGGCCTGCGACGAGCCCACTCGTCACCGCGGTGGGCGGGACCAGTCTTGCACTGAGCGCGAACGGAACGAAGCAGGAGTGGGGGTGGGGAAACGTCCGGGCCGCATTGACAAGCCCCGCGATTGCTCCTGATGGCTCCTCGGTCACCGGGACGGGCTGGGGTGCCTTCTCGTATTACGCTTCATCCGGCGGCGGCACCAGCCTGCTTTTCTTTCAGCCGGATTACCAGAAGGGGACCGTACCGAACGCCCTCGCGTCGCAGACGGCGCTCGACTCGGGGCTGCTTGTGACGCTGCTGCCGGAGCGCCGGGTGATCCCCGACATCTCGATGGTCGGCGACCCGATCACCGGCTTCCTCTTCGGCATGACCTACACGACCTCCGCCACCGCCAACGCCAACGTCGGCTGCACGCCGATCGACGCGACGACCGAGTACTGCGAAGGGGGCATCGGCGGCACGAGCCTGTCGTCGCCCCTGTTTGCAGGTGTGATAGCGCTCGTGGACCAGCAGCGCAAGGCGCACGGCCGCGGACCGGTAGGATTTGTGACGCCCGCGCTCTACCGCGTACCGAGGGGGAGCGCGGGCACGTTTACGCACGCCGTCAACGACATCGACGCACCGTCTTCGCCCACCGCGGCCCTGGTGCACCGCCTCGGCGGGCTGGTTCGCGTGTATACGATCAATTCGGAGCCGGATGCGACGGGGACCGCCGTGATCGAGGGCGCGGAAACCTCGCTGCTCACGACCCCCGGCTATGACAACGTGACCGGGCTGGGCGTGCCATACGCACCGGCCTTTCTGAATGCTTTGGGCGGCCACGACGACTGAGTCGACCGCAACTGTTTTCGATGAAAAGGGGGGCTCGGACGAGCCTCCTTTTTTCGACGCGCCCGGCAAGCGGACGTGTTAGCGGAAGGCAAGGGTTCTGTGGGCGACCGCGCGCGCCGTATAAACCCTTGACAGCCTCATTGGAGTTGGATTACACCCTCGGCGCGCGGGCCAGGCAACGAGCGAGTGCCCGTAGCGCTACACGATGAAGTCCGATCCAACGAGTCATTGGAGGAGAAACGATGCGTACCGTATCGCGCTGGTTGATGCTGCTTGGGCTGTTGTGTGGGACGGTGGCGGCCTGGGCCGATGAGGAACGGCCATACACCGAGGGAACCGTCGTGTCGGTCGGCTACATCCGGACCAAGTACGGAATGTTCGACGAATACATGAAGTACCTGGCCGGCCCGTACAAGCACTTGATGGAGGAACAGAAGAAAGCCGGGACCATCGTCGACTACGGCGTGTACCAGGCGTATCCCCGCAACCCCCACGAGCCCGACCTCATCCTGACGGTCGTCTACAAGAACTGGGCGGCATTCGACGGCCTGCGCGACAAAATCGATCCCATCACGAAAAAAGTGTTTGGATCGCTGGAGTCCGCCAGCAAGGGCGCGGTCGACCGCGAGAAAGTGCGTGAGAGTCTCGGCGGTGCGTTCTTGCAGGAGTTGAAGCTGAAGTAGCGCGACGCAACGGACCCGCGGCGCCTGGTCCGAGGCGCCGCCGGCCCTTTCCCGCCAGGCTCTTTTACTTTCCTCTTAGAAGCCTCCGAGGCAGACGTACTTGACGACCAGGTATTCGTCGATGCCGTAGTGCGAGCCCTCGCGCCCGAAACCGGACTGCTTCACGCCTCCGAACGGCGCGACCTCGGTCGAGATGATCCCGGTGTTGATGCCGATGATCCCGAACTCGAGCCGCTCAGCCACGCGCAGCACCCGCGTGACGTCACGCGCGTAGAAGTAGGCTGCCAGGCCGTACTCAACGCTGTTGGCCGACTCGACGACATCGGCCTCGTCGCGGAATCGAAACACCGGCGCGACCGGCCCGAAGGTTTCGTCGCGCGCGAGCAGCATCTGGTCGGACACATCCGCCAGCACGGTCGGCTCGAAATACGTGCCCCCCAGCGCGTGCCGGTGCCCGCCCGTGACCACGCGTGCGCCCTTGCTGACCGCGTCGGCCACGTGCGCTTGAACCTTGGCGAGCGCTTGCTCGTCGATCAGCGGACCCTGCTGCACTCCGGTCTCGAACCCGGAGCCGACCTTCAGCTCAGAGGCGCGCTGCGCGAGCCGGCGCACGAACTCGTCGTAGATGCCCTGCTGCGCGTAAAACCGGTTGGTGCACACGCAGGTTTGCCCGGTGTTGCGGTACTTCGAGGCCAGGGCGCCTTCGACCGCCGCGTCCAGGTCGGCGTCGTCGAACACGATGAACGGCGCGTTGCCGCCCAGCTCCAGCGACAGCTTCTTCAAGGTCGGCGCGCATTGCTGCATCAGGATGCGGCCCACTGCGGTGGAGCCGGTGAACGACAGCTTGCGCACCGTGGGTGAGTCGCACAGCGCCCGGCCGACCTCGACGCTGTAAATCGAATCGGACGGCAGCACGTTCAACGCTCCCGGCGGTATCCCGGCCCGGTGGGCCAGTTCGGCCAGCGCCAGTGCCGACAGCGGCGTCTGCTCGGCCGGCTTCACCACCACGGTGCAGCCGGCGGCCAGCGCCGGGGCCACCTTGCGCGTGATCATCGCATTCGGGAAGTTCCAGGGCGTAATGGCGGCGCACACGCCAACCGGTTCCTTGAACACCAGCAAGCGCTTGTCCGGCGCATGCGGGGGGATGGTCTCGCCGTAGACGCGCTTGCCTTCCTCGGCGAACCACTCCACGAAGCTGGCCCCGTACGTGATCTCGCCGCGCGATTCAGCCAGCGGCTTGCCTTGCTCCGCGGTCATCAATCGGGCCAGGTCATCGGCGTTGGACAGGATCAGGTCGTTCCAGCGCTTAAGGATCGCCGCACGGTCTTTCGCGGTGAGCGACCTCCAGGCGGGCCAGGCCCGGGATGCCGCCGCGATCGCGCGCTCCGCGTCGGGCGCGGCGCAGTTGGCCACTTCGGCCAGCTTTCCACCGTCGGCCGGATTGCGCACGTCAAAGCGTCCGGCCGAACCGTCCATCCAGGCTCCATCGATATACGCTTGCGTCCTGACCAGCGACGGATCGGTCAGGGAGGGCAGGGGCGATACTCGTTGCAACATGGCGTTTCTCCGGAATACGCTCAGGATAACTCAGCACCGTGTCGGGCTTCGCAGATGCGATTTTCCTCGTTGGCGTCGGACCTTCAGACCTGGCTTAGGCAGTCGATCGAGCAGGGCTGTTCGGCCGACGCGATCGAACAATCGATGCGGGCAAGCGGCTACCAGGGCGAGTTCGCGCACCGCGCGGTGACCGCCGCTTTCAAGGCATTGGCCTCCTTCGCCGGGGCTTCCGCCCCGGCTACGGAGGCCAAGGCGGAGGAGGCCAAGGCTACTGAGGCCTTAGCCGCGTCTGGCGAGGCTCCGGAGGCCGAACAGCAGTCCAGCACCCGGATCCTGGCGGGCAGTCCGAGCGAAATCGATGCCGGCGATCGCACGGTGCACATTCTGATGGCGCTGAACGCACCCCGGATTCTCCTGTTTGGCGAGCTGCTCTCGGCCGAGGAGTGCGAAGCGCTGATCGAAATGTCGCGCGGCAAGCTGGAGCGGTCCAACGTGGTCGATCGTCAGACGGGCCGCTATGAGCGTCACCCGGATCGCACCAGCGAGGGCGCGTACTTCCGGCGCGCCGAAAACGGGCTGATCACCCGCATCGAGAAGCGCATTGCGGAGCTCACCGGCTGCCCGCTCGAGCGGGGCGAGCCGATCCAGGTGCTGCACTACAACCCGGGCGCCGAATACAAGCCGCACTTCGACTATTTCGACCCGGCCGATCCGGGCAATCGCCAGGTGCTGGCGATGGGCGGTCAACGCGTGGCCACGCTGATCATCTACCTCAACGATGTACAGGGCGGCGGCTCGACCGTGTTCCCCGATATCGGGCTCGACGTGTTGCCACGCCGCGGCAATGCGGTGTTCTTCGCCTATTCGGATGACGAAGGCCGGCTCGATTCGCGCACCCTGCACGGGGGCAGCCCGGTCGCCGCCGGCGAAAAGTGGATCGCTACCAAGTGGCTGCGCCAGCGGGAATACTCGAACGAGGTCTGATTTTCCATGCCGTGGCTATGGGATTCGCCCTTCCCTCGGGACCACGCCGCGGTAATCACAGACCCGGTGAGGGAGCCTTGCCGGGTCGGGCCGACTCGCCTGCGCGTGTCCCTCGTCTGCGGCTAAACTTACCCACTTTTTGCGGCTCGACTGCGCCCGGGAGAGCGGGGCGTGGACACGAGGCCGGTTTGGCAGCGCCCGGACACAGACCATAAGACAAGGGCGTGCATGGAGACAGCACAGGATGGACTACGCCGAGGCACAACGGAGTCCGACCAAGCACCTGGTCGGGTTCACGATTGTCGTTCTGTTGCATATTTTGATCATCTACGCACTGGTCACGGGTCTGGCGCGCAAGGTCGTCGACGTGATGAAGAAACCGATCGAGACCAAGCTGGTCGAAGAGGTCAAGCCGCCGCCGCCGCCCGACACCCCGCCGCCCCCGCCGCCCAAGATGCAGCAGCCGCCGCCCCCCTTCATTCCGCCACCGGAAGTGCAGATCGCGATCACGGCGCCGCCGACCAACACGATCACAGCGGTTACCAGCACGCCGCCGCCGCCGGTGGCTGTGATCACGCCGCCGGCGCCGGTGCGTGCGCCGGTGCACGTCGCGCCCGTGATCGACACGGCACGCAACTGCCGCAAGCCGGATTATCCGGCCGCATCGCGGCGCGCCGAGGAAACCGGATCGGTCACGCTGCGCTTCGTGATCGACACGGACGGTCGTGCGATCAAGGGCGAGGTCGAAAAATCGAGCGGTCACCGACGGCTGGACGACGCCGCGCTGGCGGGGCTGAGCCTGTGTCAGTTCAAGCCGGGCACCGTCGATGGCAAAGCCGAACAGTCGGTGGCTCACGTTCTGTATGTATGGAAGCTAGAAGAATGACCGCCCGCCGAATTGGCGCGGTCTGACGGTCGGCGAATTGTTGAATCGGAGGGGAGGAACGGGCATGTCGATACGAAACCAATGCATGGTCTTGCTGGGCGCAGCGTTAATGGCCGCGGCGCCGGCCATCCTCGTGGGAGCGATCCCGCAGCCGGCCGCCGCGCAGCCGCAGGAGCAGCCCGCGGCCACGAACCCGCCGGCGGCGTCTGCGCCCCCGGCTGAGGCGCCAACGGGCAAGGAGGTCGTCGAGAACCCGTACGGGCCCGAGGCGATGTGGAAGGGCGGCGATTTCATCACGAAGGGCGTGCTGATCATCCTGGGGATCATGTCGTTCGGCAGTTGGTACATCATGGTCACCAAGCTGTTCGAGCAGTTCAAGCTGTTGCGGCAGGCGCGCCAGGCGCAGCAAACCTTCTGGACGGCCAAGACCGTCAAGGACGGTATGACCGGGTTGAAGGACGGCAGTGCCTTCCGCTATATCGCCGAAACCGGGATCAATGCCACCGAGCACCACGAGGGCGCGATGCTCGAGCAGATCGACATGAATACCTGGATCACGATGTCGGTGCAGCGCGCGATCGAGAACATCCAGAACCGCTTGCAGGACGGCCTGGCCTTCCTGGCCACCGTGGGCTCGACCGCGCCCTTCGTCGGCCTGTTCGGAACGGTGTGGGGCATCTACCATGCCCTGACGGCGATCGGAATCGCCGGCCAGGCCTCGATCGACAAGGTGGCCGGTCCGGTCGGCGAAGCGCTGATCATGACCGCGGTCGGCCTGGCCGTGGCCGTGCCGGCGGTGCTCGGCTACAACTGGCTGGTCCGTCGCAACAAGGTGGCGATGGAGGGCGTGCGCACCTTCGGGGCCGACCTGCACATGGTTCTTCTGGGTGCTTCCAGCAGGCAGATGTCGAGCGCACCCGCCGCCAAGAAATAGGAGCTTGCCGTGGCAATGACCGTTGGATCCCCGGAAGGGAGCGACGACGAGCTGGTCGCTTACATCAACACCACGCCGCTGGTGGACGTGATGCTGGTGCTGCTGATCATCTTCCTGATCACGATTCCGGTGGTGATCCACAACGTGGCGCTGGAGCTGCCGAAGGAGCGCAACCAGCCGCGTCAGACCAAGCCGGAGAACATTTCGATCTCGGTCAACCGCGAGGGCGACGTCTTCTGGGGTCAGACGCGCATCTACGACAACGAGCAGCTCGTCAAGCGCTTGAAGGAGAAAGCGGTGCTCATTCCACAGCCCGAGGTGCATATCCGGGGCGACCTGAATGCCCGCTACGAGTCGATCGGGCGCGTCGTGTTCGACTGTCAGCGGGCCGGCATCGTGAAGGTCAATTTCATCATCGAGCCGCCGGTCGGCGGCGTGAGCGGCTAGGCGGGGGCAAGCGATGGCGATGACCGTGGGAACGGGTTCCGGCGCCGAGCCGGATCTGATGGTCGATATCAATACGACGCCGCTGATCGACGTGATGCTGGTGCTGCTGATCATGCTGATCATCACGATTCCGATCCAGCTGCATTCGGTCAACCTGAACATGCCGGTCGGCAATCCGCCACCGCCGCCGCGTCCGCCGATCGTGGTTCAGGTCGACGTGGATTTCGACGGCACGATCTACTGGGACGGCAAGCCGCTGCTGGACCGCGCGGCCCTGGAGACCAAGCTCAGGGAGGTGGCGGCCCAGGCCGATCAACCCGAGCTGCACCTGCGGCCCAACAAGCTCGCCACGTACAAGTACGTGGCCGAGGTGATGGCCTCGGCGCAGCGGCTCGGTGTGACCAAGATCGGGCTGGTCGGTAACGAGCAGTTCATCCAGTGATGGCGTGGAGAGTGTTAGGGCTATGGTGCGAATCAGATCGATGCGAACCGCGATAGCTGCGGCCTGGCTGGCGGTCCTGGCCGCTGTGGCGGTCGCGGATGAACCGGCCAAGCCGGCCGAAACCGTGCGGGCCGAAGTCGGCAAGCCGATCCAGGCCGCGCGCGAGCTGATCCAGGCCAAGAAGTTCCGCGAGGCGCTCGCCAAGGTGCACGAAGCCGAAGCGGTACCGAGTCTGACGGGCTACGAGAAATTCGCGATCGACTTGACGCGCGGCTCCGCGGCCCAGGGCGCGGGCGACAACGATGTGGCGCTCAGCTCGTTCGAATCGGTGGTGGCCTCGGGCCGGCTGCCGCCAGCCGATCAGCTGAAGTTGATCGTGGCGATCACCGATCTTTACTACCAGGCCAAGAACTACGCGAAGGCGATCTCGTGGGCGTCGCGCTACGAAAAAGAAGGCGGCAACGATCCGGCTGTCCACCAGGTGCTGATCCAGGCCCATTACCTGAGCGGCGAGTACGGCAACGCGGCCCGGCTGCTGCGCGAGCAGATCGAGGCCGACGAGAAGGCCGAGCGCGCCCCGACCGAGGAGAGGCTCCAATTCCTGGCCAGCTGCTATCTGAAGATGAACGATAACGCCGGCTACTTCTGGGCGCTGGAAAAACTGGTCACCCACTACCCGAAAAAGTCCTACTGGGCCGACCTGATCTCGCGGGTGCACCGCAAGCCGGGATTTTCGGACCGGCTGGAGCTGGACGTGTTCCGGCTGCAACTGGCCACCGGAAACCTCAGCAAGCCGGCCGAGTACATGGAGATGGCGCAGCTCGCTTTGCAGGCGGGTTTCCCGTTCGAGGCCAAGAAGGTCCTGGACCAGGGTTACGCGGCCGGCGTGCTGGGCAAGGGGACCGATGTGGAACGGCAGAACCGGCTGCGCGACCTGGCCAACAAGCAGGCCGCGCAGGACGCCGCCTCGATCGCGCAGGGCGAATCCGAGGCCAGCAGCGTGAAGGACGGCGATGCGCTGATCGCGATCGGTTACAACCTGGTCGTCAATGGCAAGGCCGATCGCGGCCTTCCGCTGATGGAGCAGGCGCTTCGGCAGGGGGCGCTGAAGCATCCCGAGGATGCCAAGCTGCATCTGGCGCTCGCCTACGCCCAGATCGGACAGAAAGGCAAGGCGGTGCAACTGCTGCAATCGGTACACGGCAACGACGGCACGGCCGACCTGGCACGACTGTGGCTGCTGCAGACGGGCCGGGGCTGAGCTGCCAAGGACGCTCCCTCACCCCCTCCCCTCTCCCGCTGCGCGGGCGAGGGGCGACCAAGCACCGCTTTTCTGAGCGCTAACGTTAATCGAGCGGCGACCGGTCGCCCCTCGCCCGCGCAGCGGGAGAGGGGAGGGGTTGAGGGCCCCCATGCAGAGGAGTTTCGATGAAAAGAGAACCGACTCTAACCAATTCCGCGCTGATGGCGCGCCGACGGGCAGCGATCGCGCGTGGCGTCGGGCAGGTGCACGAGATCTTCATCGACCACGCCCGCGATTGCGAGCTGTGGGACGTCGAAGGGCGGCGTTATATCGATTTTGCCGGCGGCATCGCGGTGCTGAACAGCGGCCATTGCCATCCGAAGGTGGTCGCCGCGGTCGAGGCTCAGTTGCGGCGCCTGACGCACACATGCTTTCAGCTGCTGGCGTACGAGCCGTATGTCGAGCTGGCCGAACGACTGCTGGCGCTCGTGCCGGGCGAATTCGCCAAGAAGGCGATGTTCCTGTCCACCGGCGCCGAGGCGGTCGAAAACGCGATCAAGATCGCACGGGCGCACACGCGACGCGACGCGGTGATCGCATTCGGCGGCGCCTTTCACGGGCGCACCAACATGACGATGGCGCTGACCGGCAAGGTGGCGCCGTACAAGGCCGGTTTCGGACCGTTTCCGCCCGGCATCTTCCACGCGCAATTCCCGAGCGCGCTGCACGGTATCAGCGCCGATCAGGCGCTGGCATCGGTCGAGCACATCCTGAAGTGTGACGCGGCGCCCGAGGAGGTCGCTGCGCTGATCATCGAGCCGGTCCAGGGCGAGGGCGGCTTTTACGTGGCACCGTTCGAATTCCTGCGCGATTTGCGCGCGCTGTGCCATCGCCATGGGATCGTCTTCATCGCCGACGAGATCCAAAGCGGGGCCGGGCGCACCGGCACCTGGCTGGCGGTCGAGCACTCGGGCATGGTGCCGGATCTGGTGACGATGGCCAAATCGATGGCCGGAGGCTTTCCGATTTCCGCGGTGCTGGGCCGCGCCGACATCATGGATTCGCCCGGCCCTGGCGGGCTGGGCGGCACGTACGCCGGAAATCCGCTCGCGTGTGCGGCGGCGCTGGCTGTGCTGGACGTGTTCGAACAGGAAAAACTGCTCGAACGCGGCACGCGGCTGGGTGGGCGTCTGCAGGCGGGGCTGCGGCAAATCGCGCAACGGCAGCCGGCCATCGCCGAGGTGCGTGGGCTGGGGCCGATGGTTGCGATCGAGCTGATGGGGGCGGGCGGCGCCCATCCCGACGCGGAACTGACCCGGCGCCTGATCGCCGAGGCGGCGCGGCGCGGTTTGATTCTGATCTCCTGCGGCACCTACGCCAATGTGGTCCGGGTGCTGGTGCCGCTGACCGCGTCCGATGCGCTGGTCGACGAAGGGCTCAAGATCCTGTCGGACAGCCTGGACGCCGTAACCGCCTAGTCCGGCACCCTCATCCCCGACCCCTCTGCCGCTGCGCGGGCGAGGGGCGATACATCGTTCCCTAGGATCGACTTCGAAGCTGCGGCGGCGGCTCGCCCCTCGCCCGCGCACCGGCAGAGGGGTCGGGGGTGAGGGTGCCCGCTCAGGCTCGTGCCGGTGCATACCGCGCGTCTTTTCAGGTGGATACCGCTTTTGCCTCCCGCAAATCCGGCTCTAGCATGTGATCTGACTCACATTCAATCGGAGTGCTGATGCGAAGGAGAAGGATCCGCTTCAGGGCCGCGACAGCCCTCGCGCTGCTGGCGACTGCAACCGCGGCAGGCGCTGTCGGGCTGCCGATCGGCGTACCGCTTCCGGGGAAACCGGGGGGATTGGAATTGCTCGTCGCCGGGGTGGTTGTGGTCGGCCTCATCGCCTGGCGTCGATTGAGCGCTGGAGATTTCGCCGACGATTAGATGAAGAAGGCCGCGATTGCGTTGCTTGCTGCGCTCGGGACCGTGCTGGTCGCGGCCAATGCGCGCGCCGCTGAAGACACGGAAGGCTTTCACTTCGGCGGGGGCGTGAACGTTGCAAACGACAGCAACGTATTTCGCACGCCCCCGACCGGCCCGGGCGCGGTTACTTCGGTCTTCCTGACCACGCTGTATGGTCTGGCGAGCTTCGATCGCACCTATGGCCAGCAGCACCTGTTCGCCAACGTCAATTTCGGCCGGGTGTTCTACAGCGGCGGGTTGTCTTCCTACAACTACGACAACCAGACGGCTGATGCCGGCTATCGGCTCGGGAGCTGGCAGCGCTTCAACGTCGGGGTCGAATGGGTTCGGACAGCGGCGCAGGTCAACTTCGGGGACACCCTCTTCAAGGTGCCCGATGTCGTGACCCGTGACGCACTGGTTGTGGATGTCGACGAGCCTGTCATCGGCGACTGGCATCTGGTCGGGAACGTGAACGGATCCATCGAGCGCTATTCGGATCCGTTGTCGAAGGTCTCGAACCTCGATCGCTTCGGCGGGCAGGCCGGCGTGCGCTACGTGCCCGTCTACGGCAATCGGATCGATCTGTCCTTCGGTCAGATCCATGGCAGGTATCCCAACGGTGCCACCACCGCGTTCAGCGACGCGGCCTACCAAGAGCGGCTTGCGGACCTGTCGGTCTCCTGGCACTTTTCCGGCAGCAGCCGGCTCGACGGCCACGCCGGCTATCTGCAGCGGCGCAACGAGACGCTGAGATTCCGCGACTTCTCCGGGCTGAATTCCGACCTGACGTGGGTGTGGGCGCCCACGGGCAAGCTGACGCTGACGCTGTCAGGCTCCCGTGTCACGGGTGCGGCGGGCGATGTGGAATTCCTGACTGCCGTCAGCAAGACGTTGCGGCTTGCGCCGAGCTGGCAAGCGACCGAGAAGATCAAGCTCGAGACGGCTCTGTACCGCTCGGTGCGAGACTATTTTGGACAGGGATTGCAGCTGGCCTCGGGCGGGTTTCTGCCTGCTACAACGCACATCGACACGATTCTCGGCGGCAGCCTTACCGCGACCTGGGTCATGGAGCGGTGGATCACGTTCTCGGCGGACCTGCGCGCCGAGCACCGGGATTCGAGTCTGGCAAATTGGGCCTATTCCGACCGGATCGGTGGCATTTCGGTTCGGGTTTGGCTCTGATCACTCGGTACCCCTCTGCAAGCTGATCCCGGCACGTCTTTCGGGATGCGCTGGCTCGCCCGCGTACTCGTGAGCTGCTGAGTGCGCGGGGTCACACCCCGTTTCTCGGCTAGTCCGCCCGATTCATTGCCCCCAATTGCATCGTTGCGTAATGTCCCTGCCGCTCATGTCCATTCGGGTGGTATCCATTTGGCTGGTGTCCATTCCTGTGGTGTCAATACCTAGCCTGGTGGGTCGCGAAGATGGTGTCACTGTTGCGCTTGGGCGCTGCATGCTCGGTGGCCGGCTTTCTGGCCGCGTGCGGCGGAGGTTCCTCGAACGGAACCGGTGGAACGTCGAATCCGACGTCAACGATGGCGCAAACCGCGCCCTTTTCGGTCTCCATCGGCGGCTCCGGGACAGTTACTTCCAGCCCGAGCGGACTCCAATGTGTCGGGCCGAATAGCTGCAGCCAGACGTTTCCGCTCGGCACCACGGTCACCCTGAGTGCGTCGGCTGCAACCGACCAGACATTTATCGGATGGGGTGGCGCGTGCTCCGGCACGGCCGATTGCGTGGTCGTCGCCGATGCGGCCCGGAACATCTCGGCGAATTTCGCATCGACCGTCATGGAACCGCTTCAGGTCACGGTGGGCGGGGCCGGCACGGTTACTTCGAATCCGGCTGGCATCGATTGCGTCGGTTCAGCCACGTGCAGCCATTCGTATCGATACGGCACCGTGGTGACCGTGACAGCGGCAGCGGCTTCCGGCAATACCTTCGTGGGTTGGACCGGCGCGTGCTCCTTCGCGGGGAGCGCCCCGACCTGCTCGGGGCCGATGAAGGCGCCGCAAAGTGTCGGCGCAACTTTCGCAGCCGCCGTGCAAAACGACTCGCTGCAAGTGACGGTAGGAGGCAGCGGCACCGTCACCTCGAGTCCAGCCGGTATCAACTGCGCCGGCTCGACCGGGTGCAGCCAGACGTTTGCCAACGGCACCGGCGTAACGCTCACGGCAATGCCTGCTGCCGGCAATGCGTTTTCCGGCTGGACCGGGGCCTGCTCGGGCTCCGCGACGACCTGCACCGTGAAGATGAGCACCTCTTCGATGACGGTGGGTGCGACCTTCGCTCCAGTGGTGGCCTACGACACCCTTCAAGTCGCGATGAGCGGAACCGGCAGCGTCAGTTCCACGCCATCGGGCATCAGCTGTTCCGGCGGTTCGACCGGGTGCAGCCAGACGTTCCCCAATGGGACCGGCGTCACGCTGAACGCGGTAGCTGGCGCCGGATTCACGTTCTCGGGCTGGAGCGGGGCGTGCTCGGGCACGGCTGCCTCCTGCACGGTAACGATGTCTTCGCCCACTCAAAATGTCGGCGCCAGCTTTACCGCTGTTAACGCTAGCGGGCTGTTGGCGCAGCGGATTGCGGCGGTTCAGGCGACCACGTTCCCGCGGCGGGCAGCGCTGGTGGTGGCCGATTTCAACCTCGGCGTCGTCACGGAGCAAGTGGCGCTCGCAAGATTCGATCTGGCGATGCTTGGCCTGTATGCGGGCTGGTCGCAGAACGGCCTCGCCATCCAGGCGGCGGCGCAGGTGCTGAAGACCCTCAAGCCCTCGATCCTGGTGGGCAACTACTCGATCCTGAACGAGGCGTACTTCAACACCTATCCGGATGGTCGTACAACCAAACTCAATGCGGCGAACTGGTGGCTGCGAGACGCAGCCGGAAACATGGTGCAGTGGACCCCTTCGTACGGCGCCTGGGACATCAACATCACCACGTGGGCAGCGCCGGACGCCAATGGCCAGCGCTATCCCCAGTGGGCGGCCGACTGGTTCGACAGCCAGTATTTCGCCGGCAGTTCGGTCTTCGACTTCTGGTACTTCGACAATGTGATGGTCCAGCCGCGCGACCCGCCGGCCAGTTGGAAGTTGAACGGCACCAACCAGAACAGTACCGATGCCGATGTGGCCGCGGCGTTCCGCGCCGGTGAAGCGGCCGAATGGGCCGAGGCGCGCAAGCTCGAACCGAACATGCTGCTGCTGGGCAATGTCGACAGCGACCTGTCGTCCGCAGAGTACAAGGGTCAGCTGAACCTGGCTCTTCTCGAGTGCCTGACCGGGCAGTCGTGGTCGATCGATACCTGGGGCGGCTGGGCGCAAATGATGACCCGGTACCTCGGGGTGATGGCCAACCTGGCCCCGCCGAAGGTGGCGGTGTTCTCGGCTTGCGGCGGCGCCACCGATTACGTCATGTTCCGCTACTCGCTAGCCTCGGCGCTGATGGGTGACGGCTACTTTGCCTACGCCGCCAACGGCAGCTACAGCTCGGCGTCATGGTATGACGAGTTCAACGTCAACCTGGGTGCGGCGCTGCAGCCGGCGGTCACCGCCGCCTACCAGAAAGGGGTCTACCGGCGCGACTTCCAGAACGGCATCGTGCTGGTCAATCCGGGGGGCAA
>Ga0210401_10000738_pt1 | contig 39585 bp, 28 predicted proteins | sample IncBWH32MmetaG_FD_150866 | JGI IMG/M metagenome (GOLD analysis project Ga0210401, IMG submission 150866) | Forest soil microbial communities from Barre Woods Harvard Forest LTER site, Petersham, Massachusetts, United States - Inc-BW-H-32-M | ecosystem: Environmental > Terrestrial > Soil >... | reverse complement strand
TTCACATGGCGCATGAACTTGCCGGCGCCTTGCAACAAGCGGGCCGGATCCGGCAGCGCCGCGCCGTGAAAGAACCCCACGTTTACGTGCGAGGTGAATACATTCACGTAGCCGAAGGGCGCATCTCCCAAACATGCAACCGGACAGCCATCGTGCAATAGCTCCCGGACTTCGTCTCCGCAGTTTCGCATTACCTCAAACCACTGCTGCGCGATGGCTCCCAATTCGCCTGCCTGCTCTTTCATCCACGCATCGATGGCGGGATCCCGCACGACGGCGCCGTTGAATCGCAGCAATTCCCGAGGCGCTTCCACAACCTATCTGTGATCCTTTCGAATCTGCAAGAGGTCGGTGAATGACCTCAGGCCTTGCGCCATCGTGACCTTGGTCCCTTCCACGTTACTCCAGCGCACCGGGACTTCCACGGCGCGTAAGCCGAGCTTTTGGGCGATCACCAAATCCTCCACGTCGAAGCTGAAGCCGTCTTGCTCCTGGCGGGAAAAAATCGTTTTGGCCGCGTCGGCGCGATACAGTTTGAATCCGCATTGAGTATCGTGGAACGGCAGGCCGGTCACCGCGCGCATCACCAGATTGAAGAAACGTCCCGAGTATTCGCGAAAAACGGATTGATGCACCGTGACCAAGGAGCGGTCGACCGCGCGGGAACCGATCGCGATGACAGCGTTTTGCCCGGCGGCGGCGGAATAAAGTTTGGGCAGCTCTTCGATGGGAGAGGAAAGGTCGGCGTCGGTGTAGAGAATCCATTCACCTTCGGCGTCGAGCATTCCGTGCCGCACGGCGTAGCCTTTGCCCCGATTTCCGGGATTCCGCAGCAGCCGGACGGGCGAGGGAGGCTTGCTGTACTCATCGACCACCCCGGCGGTAGCATCGCGCGAGCCGTCATCCACCACGATCACCTCCTGGAATTTGAAGCGTTGCGCATGCAGCCATTCCAGAATTCGATCCAGCGTCTGGGGGAGCCGGCCTTCTTCGTTGTAAGCGGGGATGACGATGGAGAGGGAGTCCAACGGTCAATTATACTTGTGGCACGGGCATTTTCGCCTGTGCTGGTTTCAAAAACATAGGAGTTCCATATTGTCACTGGAAGACGATCTGTACGATCAGCGCATCCGGCGTATCGCGGAGATCGAAGCGCTCGGCTTTCGAGCTTATGGCCAACGTTTCGATTTCACACACACGCTTCCGCAGATTCTCGCGGAGTACGGCGATAAGACCGCGGAGCAGCTTGAACCGCGCGTCAACGTGCGCATTGCCGGGCGGGTTGCCACCAAGCGGTTGATGGGGAAGGCCGGTTTCGCGCATCTGCAGCAGGGCGGAGACAAACTGCAGATCTACGTTCGAAAGGACGGAGTTCCGGCGAACGACTTTGCACTCTACCAGCTTCTTGACACGGGCGATATTATCGGCGTCGAAGGATATCTATTCCGAACGAAAACCGGCGAGCTCAGCGTGCATGCCGAGCGCCTGCAATTTCTGTCGAAGACGCTGTACTCGATGCCGGAGAAATGGCATGGGCTCGAGGATATCGAGACCCGCTACCGGCAGCGCTATCTGGATCTGATCGCGAATCCGGAAGTTCGCAAGGTGTTTGTGGCGCGATCGAAGATCGTTTCTTCGCTAAGGCGGCAACTGGAGGCACGTGGCTTTTTAGAAGTGGAGACACCGATGCTCCAGCCCATCTACGGCGGGGCCGCGGCCCGGCCTTTCAGTACGCACCACAACACGCTCGATATCGATCTGTACCTCCGGATTGCGCCAGAATTATATTTGAAGCGGCTGGTTGTGGGTGGCCTCGATCGCGTCTACGAAATCAACCGAAACTTCCGTAATGAGGGCATTTCGACGCATCACAATCCGGAATTCACGATGCTGGAGTTTTATCAGGCATACACGGATTACCACGGCATGATGGAACTTTCCGAAGAACTGCTGCGGCAGGCGGCCATCGATGCGACCGGGTCGGCGGTGGTTGAATATCAAGGCGAGAAGATCGATTTTTCGAAATTTCGCCGAGTTACCATGCGCGAGGCTGTTGGCGATGCGGCCTTGAAGGGCCACGCATTGGTAGAGGCGTTCGAACGAGACATCGAATCGACTTTGATTCAACCGACGATTGTCTATGACTATCCGGTGGAGGTGTCGCCGTTATCGAAGAACAAGCCTGACGATCCGGATTTTGTGGAGCGCTTCGAAATCTACATCGCCGGGATGGAGATCGGCAACGCTTTCACCGAGCTGAATGATCCGCGCGAGCAGCGGCATCGATTTGAAATGCAGCTTGCGATGAAAGAGAAAGGCGACGAGGAGGCGCATCAAATGGACGAAGACTATGTGCGGGCGCTGTCCTACGGCATGCCGCCGGCGGGCGGCGAAGGCATCGGGATCGACCGGGTAACGATGATCCTAACCAACTCGCGGTCGATCCGCGATGTAATCCTGTTTCCGCTATTGCGTCCGTTATGAGCGCTCAAACATTCGAGCTTTTCGTGGCGGCTCGATATCTGCGCGCGAAGCGCAAGCAGGCAGTGATCTCGGTGATCACGGTGATTTCCATCGTCGGAGTGGCGGCCGGCGTGATGGCATTGGTGATTGGCCTGGCCATCAACAACGGCTTTCGTACGACGCTGCAGCAGAGTCTGCTCGGAACGACGGCGCACGTCATGCTGCTGAATCAACAGGCTTCTCAAGGCGTCGCCAATTGGAAAGAATTGGAGCCTGCGCTGCGGAAGTTGCCGCATGTGATTAACGTATCGCCCGCTATATACGGAAAGGTGTTGCTCAGCGGCCCTCAGGCAGATGGGGCTGTCCTGAAAGGTGTGCCGCTGGATGCACCTCCGGACATGCTGCGGCATCTTAAACAAGGTTCGTTCGAGGACTTGAAGAACACCACCGGATTGCCGGGGATCATTATGGGAGCTCAATTGGCGCAGAATACCGGTATGCTCCTGCATGGCGTTTGCAACGTGATCAGCCCGCGAGGCATAATTACACCCTTTGGTCGGCATCTAAGCCCCTATCAGTTCCGCGTAGTCGGCATTGTCGAATCGGGCTTTTACGATGTCGATTCGTCCATGGCCTTTACTTCGCTCGAAGAGGCCCAGATTGTATACGACACCGGCAATGTCGTGAGCGATATCGAACTGCAGCTGGACGACATTTACAAAGCTCCCGAAGTGGCTCAGGCAGCCGAAAAAATCACGGGGCCGCACTTGGTTGCGAACACCTGGATGGAACAGTATCGCCAGATCCTGAGCGCCCTGAATATGGAGAAAGTGGTGACCGCGATCACGATCGGCTTGATCCAGCTTGTCGGGGCGCTGAATATTCTGATCACGCTCATCATGATGGTAATGGAAAAGAATCGCGACATTGCGGTTTTGATGTCGATGGGCGCCAAGCGGCAGCAGATCCGGAAGATTTTTGTGCTGCAGGGCGTGCTGATCGGCGTGGTGGGCACTTCCATCGGGCTCGCGGTGGGCTACACGCTGTCGTATTTCGCCGACCGGTATCACTGGCTGACCTTGAATCAAGAGGTCTACTCGTTGAACTACGTTCCGTTCAACCCGCGTTGGCAGGACGGCATCTGGATCGCGGCGGCGGCGATCTTCGTCAGCTTTATCGCGACGCTCTATCCGGCCCGCAGCGCGACCCGGATTGCGCCGGTGGAGGCGCTACGATATGAGTGAGGGTACGATGAAACGCACCAATCTGCTCTTAGACCAAGCTCTTTTGAAACAGGTAATGCAGGCCCTGGGTGTAAGAACCTATTCGGCTGCCGTCAACCTTTCCCTCGCGGAGATTCTTCGCGTCAAGAGAGTTCAAGCACTCCCGAGCTTTTTTGGCAAGGGCTTGTGGGATGGGGATCTTCGGAAGATGCGAAAGGATGGACGGTCGGCGCGGAGACCCTTTCGCCGAAAGACGACTCAGGAGTGAACCGGTTAAACGTTAGCCCTCTACGACCGGCGTAGTTTCGCCGTGCTGTAATCCAGCAGCCTGTACCATACCCCTCCGGCGCTACAATCGAAGCTAACATGTTGCAAATCGCGCCTCGTTCGCAGGTTTATGACGTCGCCATCATCGGCTCGGGAGCCGGGGGCGGAACCGTAACCAAGGTCCTCGCCGATCTGGGCGTCAACGTCGCTCTAATCGAAGCTGGGCCGCCGATCGATCCCGCCAAGGATTTCAAGGAGCACATGTGGCCCTACCAGGTGCCGCACCGTGGCATCGGCGATGGCGGCGCCGGTTATTTCGGACCCACTCCCTGGGCTTTCGGCTATTTCACCACGACATCGGGCGGCTGGGAGCTACCCGGAGAGCCATACACGGTGGCGCCAGGGTCGAAGTTCGAATGGTTCCGCTCGCGCGTGGTGGGCGGACGAACCAATCATTTCGGCCGCATCTCGCTGCGCTTCGCCGACTACGACTTTACACCCTACACTCGCGACGGCTTGGGAACGGACTGGCCCATTACATATGACGAGCTTTCGCCCTACTACGACAAAGCCGAGAGCTTCATCGGAGTCACCGGCAGCAAAGAAGGCATCCGCAGCGCGCCCGATGGCGTTTTTCAGCAGTGCCCGCCGCCGCGCGTGCATGAAATGCTGGTGCAGCGCGCAACGAAAAGGCTGAACATCCCGTGCATAGCTTCGCGCCTGGCGGTGATTACCAAGCCAACCAACGGGCGCCCAGCCTGCCATTACTGCGCCCAGTGCGGCCGCGGCTGCGTCACGGCGTCCAACTATTCCTCCAGCCAGGTGCAGGTCTTCCCTGCCCTCAAGACCGGCCGCGTGAAGCTTTTCACCAACTCCATGGCCCGCGAGTTGATCGCCGACGCCTCCGGCAAAGTAACCGGCGTTTCTTATATCGACAAGGCCACTCGGACGGAAAGGCAGATTCGCTGCCGCTCGGTGGTTCTCGCCTGTGGCGCGTGCGAATCCGCGCGCTTGCTGCTCAATTCAAAATCCGCCACCCATCCGAACGGCCTTGCAAATGGTTCCGGCCACGTCGGACGGAACTTGACGGACAGCGTCGGCTACGCGCTGGGCGCAAACATCCCGGCGCTGGAGGAACTGCCCCGCCATAATTCTGACGGCATGGGCGGCATGCACGTCTACATCCCGTGGTGGCTGTGGGACGCCAAGAACAAGGAATTTCCCCGCGGCTACCACGTGGAAATCAGCGGCGGCTTCCATATGCCCGGCATCGGCTCGTTTAGCCGCGAGTGCCGCGAGCACGAAGGCTACGGGAAAGACCTCAAGGATTTCATTCATGCCCGATATGGCGCGTACGTAAGTTTCGCGGGCCGGGGCGAGCAGATTCCCAACGAAAACACCTATTGCGATATCGACCCCGATGTGGTCGATCAATACGGCATTCCGGTGCTGCGCTTCCATTTCAAGTGGACCGACAATGAGCTGAAACAGGCGCAGCATATGCACGACACCTTCCAGTCCATTCTCGAAACCATGGGTGGAAAGGTAACCAGACCGCGGCCCAATTTCATGGCCGGCGAAGGTATTTCGATGGGCGGCGAGATCATCCACGAGCTCGGGACAATCCGCATGGGCAGCGATCCTAATGCGTCGGTATTGAACAAGTACTGCCAGGCGCACGAGGTCAAGAACCTGTTCGTTGCCGACGCCGCGCCGTTTGTCAGCAATCCGGACAAGAATCCGACGCTCAGCATCATCGCGCTGGCTTGGCGCACAGCCGAATATCTGGCCGAGGAAATGAGGAAGGGCAATGTCTGAACTCTCTCGAAGGGATCTGTTGCAGAGTATCGCGCTGTCGGTCACGCTGGGCGGCTTGAGTCCGGCGGCAGCGCAGCATGTCCACAGCCTGGCAGCGGAGGAGAAGACCTCCACCGGCGTTTACAAAGCGAAGGCTCTGAATCCGCACGAATACCAGACGCTCGATAAACTGGCCGACCTGATCGTCCCAGCCGACGAGAAATCTCCGGGGGCGGTGGCTTCGGGCGCGTGCGAATTCATCGATCTGCTGGCCAGCCAGAATCCGCGCCTGCTCGAAATCTATACCGGCGGCATCGCCTGGCTCGATCAATCCATGAAGCGTCGTTATTCGACCGATTTTGTGAGCGCGAAGCCCGGTCAACAGACCGCCCTGTTGGATCTGGTCGCTTATCGCAAGAACGAGTCGCCGGAGCTGGGGCCCGGCATTCTGTTCTTCGACTGGGCTCGGCGGATGGTGGTGGATGCCTATTACACCAGCCCAGCGGGAATCAAAGCCATCGGGTACATGGGCAATACCTCCGTCTCGAAGTTCGAGCTTCCTCAGGAAGCGATCGAGTACGCGGTAAAACGCAGCCCGGTTTAATCCTAAGACCAATGAACTGAAGGTGATAGAGGGGGCTACGGAAAAAATCTTACTCCCCGCCCTAAAGTAGGAGTGGTACCCCGTCGATCAATGGGCTAGAACACCCCCAAAGGAGGGTATTTGCAAATGAACAAAAATGGGGACCTGACAGCTATAGCCCATTGCCTGATCGAATACGTGGAGGATCTCCTGACGGCCAGCCCGAAGGAGTCGTTTAGCAAGGTCGAAATGCTCGTATTGTTGAATGCCGTCAAGAATGACCGGGAACTGATGGCATTGCTCGGGAGCTACTCTCAATCGACGGTACGATCACCGAAATTCGCCTGATCGAGCGTTAATGGCCGCTGACTTAGGCTGGTAGGCGCAGAAGGGATCTTCGGCGAGCGGGTTGCCCGTTGCTTCATAGGCGCGGGCGCGCGAGCCGCCGCAAAGGGCGTGGTACTCGCAGTAGCCACAACGTCCTTCAAACTGCGTTGGGTCGTGCAGCGACTGAAATGCAGCCGCGTTGCGATACACGTCAGCCACGCGGTCGCGGCGCACATTTCCGACCACCAGAGGCAGGAAGCCGGCGGGGCAGATGTCGCCAGTGTTGGAGACGAACATGATCCCGTGGCCGTCCCGAATTCCAAAGCCACGGTACGCGCCGCTGCGCTTGATCTGGTCGCCAGTGAGGCCTTCGTCCCGCATCCGCTCCAGTGCAACGCGCCGGTAGGAGGGAGCTTCTGTAGTAGCTACCGTGAACGGGGCAATTTTGGACGTATCGTAGACCCACGCCATGAGCTTTTCGCCGTCTTCAGGCGAGAGCGGTTGCAGCACCTTACCGCGGCCTACTGAAATCAGAAAGAAGAGGCTCCAGCGGGTCACCGCGAATGGTTTCAGCAGTTCGTAGATGGCCGGAACATCGGCAGCTGTCTCGGCGGACGCCAGCGTGTTCACCTGCAACGGCATTTCGAGCTCCTGCGCCCAGCGGATGGCCTGCATGGTTCGGTCGAACGTGCCGGGAACGCCCCGTATGGAATCGTGGTTCTGGGCACAAGAGCCGTCCAGGCTCAGCCCTAGCCCTTCCACGCCATGTTGCTTCAGGCGCACCAGGACCTCGCGAGTCAGCGCCGGGGTCGCGGCGGGCGTGATCGACACGCCGATTCCGAGATTACGGGCTGCATCGATCACTTCGTAGAGGTCTTTGCGGGCTAGCGGGTCGCCACCAGTGAAGATTAATTGGGGCAAAGGAGCGCCAAAATCCCCTATTTGACGCAGAAAAGCAGTGCCTTCGTCGAAGCTGAGCTCATTCGGATGGGCCATTGGAACGGCCTCGGCGCGGCAGTGCCGGCAAGCCAAGGCGCAGGCCTGAGTCATTTCCCAGTAAATGTTTAGAGGGCTTTGCGAGTAATCCCGAGGCTTGCCATGAGAGGAACCAACATGCTGGAGCGTAGCGGCCGGCATATTGCAACATGAAGCATTTAGCGGGCCAAAACCTGCTACTTGAGGCCCAATTGATCGAGCAGGAACGCCTGTACGTCCGCCTCCTCGGCCAGGTATTCGCTGAGCGCGGTCCCGATCCCGTGGCCGGAGTTGCTGCTGGTGCGCAACAGAACCGGGCGCTTGGTCCCGCTGGCCTGAAGGCGAGCGGTCATCTTGCGGGAATTCAGCGGGTCGACGCGCGGGTCGTTGTCGCCGGTTAGAAAAAGCACGGGTGGATAGTTGGTCCCATCCACGACGTGATGGTAGGGCGAGTAAGCATAGAGAGCGCGAAACTGGTCGGGTTCCTTCAGGGTGCCAAATTCCGTCACGTTGAATGCGCCGTTCGGTTGGAGTTCAACGCGCAGCATGTCGTAGATGCCGACGTGCGAAACAACCGCGCCGAAAAGCTCCGGATGCTGGGTCAGGGCCGCTCCCATAAGCAGGCCGCCATTGCTTCCGCCCTCGATGGCGAGCTTGGACGGGTTGGTGTATTTGTGATCGATCAAGTGGCGCGCGCAGGCGGCAAAATCGTCGAACACATTTTGCTTTTTCGTCAGACTGCCGGCCTTATGCCAGGCTTCGCCGTATTCTCCGCCGCCGCGCAGGTTTGCTATAGCGAGGACGAAGCCATGCTCCAGCAGGGTTTTCCGGCCCGGCGAAAAATCCGGAGCGATGCTGATATCGTATCCACCGTAGCCGGTCAACAGTACCGGATTTTTTCCATCCAGCTTGGTGCCTTTTCGGCGGATGATGTTGAGCGGGACGCGTGTTCCATCCTTCGAAATAGCGAATTCGCGCACCACTTCGGCATCGCTGAAATCGGCCGCAGCAGTTTCATGCAGCGCCGTACGTGTGACCATTTTGGTGGCGGGATCGTACCGATACCAAGCCGGCGGCTCAAGAAAACCAGTATTCTGAAAGAGCAGCGCCCCGTCATTGGAGCGAACCAACTGGTCCACTGAAGAAATCGGCAGGATCGGCACGACGCTCTGGGTTTTCGACGCCGTGTCGAAGCTTCGGAGCTGCGATGGACCGCCCACCTGATCCGCCGTGTAGACCATGTTCGCGATCGGAAGGAAGCTCTCAATGGCAACCCGGCTCTCCGGCACGACGGTTTGCGCGTCGCTGACGCGCGGCTGGGCCAGCGGCATTTTCAAGATTTTTCCCTTGGGCGCGTTGAGATGTGACAGCAGATACAAGCTACCGTCGGCGCCAAACTCCGCGTCGGCGATCTCATCGGAGAGACGGCCGATCTGGTGCCATTGACCATCCGGGCCGAGCAGATAATAGGCGTACTCGCCGCCGTCCCCGTTTTCCATCGTTGCCAACAGGTAGCGGCCATCGTCGGAGGCGCGCAATTGAATTTCGGCGATGCGGGGGAACTCTTTACCAAGCGAATAGCTGTCCTGACGCGTGTCGGTCGAGATCCGGTGAAAATAGACTTGCTGGTAGAAAGCCAGATCCTCAGGAGGGCGTTCGCCGGCTCGCGGGTAACGGGTGTAGTAGAAGCCGGAGCCGTCGGCATTCCAGGCCATGCTGCCTCCAGCAGTGCCGCCATTCACGTGCGGGATGGGCGACCCGACTTCCTTCGCAGTGGCCACCTCGTAAACATGCAAATCGCCGCTTTCGCTGCCGCCCTTGGACAACGAGACAGCCACGTACCTGGCGTCCAGCGACGGAACGAAGAAATCGATTTCAGTACCGCCGGTGAGGTCGAGCTGGTTAGGGTCGAGGATAACGCGTTCGGAGTCCAGCTCGTCGGCCGATTTCAGAAGTACCAGCAGAGGCTGCTCCAGGGGCGGCTGATGCTTGAGCGCGAAGAGCGCGCCGGGGCGCGTTTGGAGGGCGGAATAGCGTGGGGACGGCTGGGAATAGAGGCGTTTTAGTTCGTCGTAGAGGGCGGCGCGGGCGGGTAGGGAGTCGAGATATTTGCGCGCGTATTGGTTCTGGCCGTCGCTCCAGGCGCGCACGGCCGGGTCGGAGTAGTTTTCCAGCCAGCGATAGTCATCGGTAACCGAGACGCCCTGATAGACGTCGGTGACGGGCTTTTTCGGGGCTACGGGGGGGACCGAGGTCGAGGTGGGCGGCTGCTGGGGGAGAATGTAAAGCTGCGCGAAGAAAAACAGGGCCCCAAGGGCGCTTCGATGGCGCGCGGAATTCATGCGGTTCTATTGTAGCCCGCGGGGCCCTCGATCGAAAAAACTAGTGGCTATCGCCGTCGTGATCGACGTCACCGGCGGCCTGGGTCGCTTTGGCGCTAAGTGCCACCGTGTCTGGTTGCTGAGTCTCCTTGGGTTTGGCGGGCGGTTTAGCCGCCTGCTGGTTCTGAAGGTACTGCTGCGAAACCGCAGCGCTGCTGCTCACGCTATTGACCATTTGGTGTTTCTCCTTGCTCACAACATATCGGCAGGAGGGAAAAACCTTTAGAGTCGACTTTCGCCATCCAGTAGTTCTGCCAGTTTATGCCGTACCGCGGCCGGGGAGTAGGGCTTGGAAAAATACGCGTCCGCGCCTAGCCCGGCCAGCCGCGCCGGCACTTGGGGGTCGCTGTCTCCGCTGATCACCAGGATGGGAAGCGAGGAACCCCGCGGTTGGGAGCGAATGGCTTCAATCAACTGGTAGCCATCCATGCGGGGCAGCCGTAGATCTGTCACCAGGGCGCATACTTCGTTCGAGGCCAGGCACTGCAGGGCTTCTTCCGCGGTAGTGACCGAAAATACGGCCAGGTTGGGAAGCTTCAGGAGCGCTACTTCGAGCGTATCCCTGCAAAGTTCAGCATCTTCGACGACTAGCACGTTGCGGGTCATTGCAAGGATTACCTACGGCAGGAAGCGATAGCCCACGCCATGAACGGTCAGAAAGTGCCGCGGAATTGCGGATTCCGGTTCCAGCTTCTGGCGCAGCCGTACCACGTGAGCGTCCACGGTGCGCGTATGCGGGAACGAATCGTAGCCCCATACCGAATTCAAAATCACCTCGCGCGTCAAGGCGCGGTCAGGGTTTTGGAGGAAATAAGTGAGCAAATTGTACTCGGCGCGCGTTAGTTTCAATTCTTCGCCCCGCTTCAAGACCACCCGTCGTGTGAGATCAACTTTCACATCGGCGAACTCCATCACCTTGGTCTCTTCCGGAGAAGTGCGGCGCAACACGGCATGAATGCGAGCCAGCAGCTCGCGGGCGCTGAAGGGCTTTACCACGTAGTCGTCGGCCCCGATTTCCAGCAGCCGCACTTTGTCGATTTCATCGCTGACGGCGCTCAGCACGATCAAAGGCGTTTTCATTCCCCGGTTCCGCAGCTGCTCGCACACTTCGATGCCGCTGATCCCCGGCATCCGAAGATCGACCAGGATGAGTTCCGGCTTCATGGCCAACGCTTGTTCCAGGCCGATTCTGCCATCGCTAGCCAGAACGGCGTGAAACCCGTCGTTTTCGAGCATCAAGCCAACGGTATCCCGAAGGCTCGAGTCGTCGTCGATCACTAGGGCGGTTTGCATATGCCGGGCTACCGCGATTGTAACCGAAGCCGGCCGTCCCAACGCGACGCCTTCTGAAGCAGCCAGGGGTTTTTACAACACTTTTACAAGTCGGCAACGTCGCTTAGCGGTCCGAAGAGGATCTGCTTCATCTTTCCCCTAAATTCAGACCCTGAGAACTTTGCGGCGTAAGCCTGAAGAGACTGAGGCTTCAACTGTTCCTCGCGGCTCTCCCACAATTCAATCGCCTTGAGCAGGCCAGCCTCGGTGGCATGGTGGTAGAGCAGTCCGCCCATTGGCTCAGCGGCCGGAACGATTTCAACCGCACCGCCCCGACCCAGAGCGATTACGGGCTTGCCGCTGGCCAACGCTTCCACGGCGGTGATGCCGAAATCCTCTTCGCCCGGCATCAGGAATGCCCGGCAGCGCGCGTATAATTCGAGCAAATCCTGATCGCTGACTCGGCCGCAGAACTCCACGTTGCCAGTGGCCATCCGCCGCAACGATCGAAACTCGGGTCCGTCGCCCACAATGCGGAGCTTGCGGCCGGTCTTAGCAAAGGCGCGAACCGCCGCATCCAGCCGCTTGTAAGGGACCAATTCGGAAACGATGAAGTAGTAATCTTCAGAAGGCTTCCAATAAAATTGCTCGACAGCGACGGGTGGATGGACTACGACGGACTCGCGCCGGTAGGTTTTCCAGATCCGCCGCCGGACGTTGGCGCTGTTAGCGACGAAATCATCGACGCGCGCGGCAGTGGCAAAATCCCACAGCCGCAGATAGTTGGCGAACGGCGCCATGATCGCGCGTTTCAGCCTGGATTGGATCCACTCATTGCGATAGGCCGGATAAAGATCCCAAAGATATCGCATGGGTGTGTGGCAGTAACAGACATGCCGCGTGGTGGAGGATAGGATCAGACCTTTGGCGGGTCCCGACTCGCTGCTGACCACCAAATCGTAATCTCGAAGATCGAAACTTTCGAGCGCCATCGGCATCAATGGAAGCAGCGATCGGTAGTGCTTTCGAAAGGGCTGCAAGAAGGAAGCCCGAACGCGATGCGAGCGAATGGCGGGCGATATACGATCCGGATCGTAGAACAGGGTGAAGATGTCGGCCTCCGGCAACAGGTCACAGAGCGCCTCCACAACTTTCTCGCCTCCACGCATGTTCAGCAGCCAATAATGGACGATCGCGGCGCGCATGTTTGACGGAGTGGACTATCGTAGGAAGTATGCCACGCTCGGCGAGCCTATGAATCCGGCGCTCGAAAAGAGCGGCACCGCATCGCCACGGCGCTTCACCACTTGGCGAATGCTCGCCGACACAGTTACGGTTGGCGGCTGGACGTCGGCAGCGAAACTAGCTGGCGCGGTGAAGTTGATCCTGGCGGCGCGATTATTCGGCGCGGGCGATGCGATGGATGCCTATCTCATCGCTTTTCTGCTGCCCTCGTTTTTCATCGACATGTTTGCCGGGCCGCTCGACTCGGCGCTGATTCCGACGTTGATCGAGGTGCGAGAGAAGCGCGGCAAGGAAGCGGCTGAACAGCTTTATCGAACGACGCTGGCGGCGGCGGGAGCCGGACTATTGCTCGCTGGCGGGGTTGTGGCTGCCGCGTCGGCCCTGCTCCTTCCGTTGGTGGCGTCCAGCTTTCCTGCGGCGAAATTGGCCTACACCCAGCGACTTCTGCTGCTGATGATCGCGGTCGTCCCGTTGAGCGGGTTGGCATGCACCTGGCGCGCGGTGCTCAACTCGGAACATCACTTTGCGTACTCGGCAGCTGTCCCTGCCATCACGCCGCTGGTATCGATATTCGCTCTCGCAACGGCGGGCCGACAGTACAGCGTGCTGGCGCTCGCTGTAGCGACCTTGACCGGTGGGACGCTAGAGGCGATCCTGGCCGGCGCCGGCGTCAAGCGATTGGGTTACGCTATCGTTCCGCGTTGGTCGGGCATCTCGCCCGCGTTACGCCAGGTGGCCGGGCAATATGCGCCACTGGTGGCGATCACTTTGGTGATGACCGGATCGGCGCTGGTGGACCAAAGCCTGGCGGCACGGCTGGGCTCAGGAAGCGTCGCTGCGTTGAGCTACGGCACGCGCCTACTGGGAGTGTTGGTAGTGATTGGCCCCACGGCCATGGGCACAGCGGTGCTGCCGCACATTTCCGCGATTGCCGTGCAGGGGCAACCGGCAACTCTTCGCCGCGCCCTCCGAAGCTACGGCCTTTTTGTGCTGGCCGTGATTCTTCCCGTTACGGTTGGGTTCATCTATTTTTCCGAGCCGATCATCCGCAGCCTGTTTCAGAAAGGGGCGTTCGATGCGGCCACAACGCATTTGGTATCGACGGTACAGAGAGCCGCGCTACTGCAGCTTCCGATCGCGGTGCTGCTGGCGCTCGAAATCCGGCTGAGTTCCGCGCGCAAGGCGAACCGCCTGCTGTATCGTGTAGCCGCGCTCAGTCTACTGCTCACCGTGGTGCTGGACTTGCTGTTCATGCGCTGGTGGGGTGTCGTAGGAATCGCGCTGGCCGGCTTTGGCACCCGGCTTGTTTCTAGTTTGTACCTTTCTTGTAAATTCTCCAGTGAGAGCGCCGCTTCCACTGGCATTACCGCGAATGATCGCGTAAGCTGACAACGAAACGTCCTGATTTATGCCTCAATCAGTCATCCTTCAGCAAGCTGTCGAAGATCCGGTGCTATCGAAGTTTGAGATGGGCCATCGACGGCTGTATTATCCGCTCGGATTTCCACTCGAAGTGCAAACCAACTCGTGTCGAGTGATCGAAGCTGCGTCGGAAACCTGGGGCCTGTTTCAGCAAAGTTTCGACATCGCACCCATGCGTCTTGCCTTGGGCGTCAGACAAACCACCGAGGCGGAGCCGCTGCTTGCGAAGTCGAATATCCTTTCGCGTGAGCACCTGCTGACGGTCATCGCCAATGCAGACAACTTCCTGACGTGCGATTTCCAGCGGGCCTACTCGTTCGGCTGGATCACGCCGGAGGTGGCTTCCGATTACGATACTCTGCGCTATCGCTTTTTGACTCCGGCCGCGATGATGATGGCCGCGCAGCTCGCGCTGGCGCCGGTGCATGGAGCCTTGATTGTTCGGGGCGGTTGTGGAGTGCTTTTGTGCGGCGAATCGCTCGCCGGTAAGAGCACGCTGGCGTATGCCTGTGCTCGGGCCGGATGGACATACGTAAGCGACGACGGAACGTTCTTGATGCGAGACCGATCGGACCGTTATGCGATCGGGAATCCACACACCATCCGGTTTCGCGAAGACGCTCGGGAGTTATTTCCGGAGCTAGCGGACCAGCTCCTTATCACGCGGCCGAACGGGAAGATCGGAATGGAATTGTTCACTCGCGATTTACCCATTGCAATCGCCTCTGGGGCAACGATCGAACACGTGGTTATGCTCGATCGCCATCGTTCCGGCGCAGCGCGCCTGCGACACTACTCCAAGGATCAGATGCAAGCCTGGTCCGAGCGCTTTGTGAATTTTGGGTCGAACGAAGTGAGGAACGCTCAAGCGCACTGTTATCAGCGCTTGCTCGGCGCCGGCCTTTGGGAACTGTCTTACGCTAACTGCGGCGATGCCATCAAGCGGCTCGAACAGTTGGTGGACTCCGGAGGTTAGGGTTGTTGAAATTCGTTCTACTTTCAATGGGCATCGCTGTTTGCGGCTGGGGACAAGTTTCGTCCGGAAGTCTGCTCGGCGACGTGCGCGATGAAAAAGCAGCGTCGGTGGCCGGCGTTGCCATTCAAGCGCGTAACAATCAGACTGGCTTTTCGCGGAGCGCCGTTACCAACGACTTCGGCAGCTATCGCATTGACGATCTTCTTCCCGGGGCGTACACCGTTACAGCGCAACACGATGGTTTCCAAACGGTGACGGTGTCGCCCTTTTTTGTCGAAGTCGATCAGAAGGCCCGTTTAGACTTCGATCTGCGCGTGGGCTCGGCGCACGACACTGTAACAGTCACCGCCCGTACTTCTCCGCTACAAACCGACGAGCCTTCGGAAGGCTATCAACTCGGCTCGGATTTTATTGAGTCGCTACCATTGCTAGGCCGAAATATCATCACGCTGGTGACATTAGGCCCGGGTGCTATTCCGCGGCAGCTGGGCGGATTCACGCACGATATCATCAACGACCTGCAGGGAAATCGCGGCGCGGTCGCGTTCAATGCCCCGGTCAATGGCGCGCGGTCCACGGGGAACAGCTACATCCTGGACGGATCGTACAACACCGATCGCAATGTCTTTTCGATCGCTGTGGTCCCGTTGATGGAGACCGTATCGGAGTTTCGGATTCAAACCTCGCTCGCGCCGGCGGAATTCGCGCAATCCGGGGGCGCGGTGATCGATGTCGTCACCAAATCGGGGAGCCCGCAGTTTCACGGAAACGCGTTCGAATTCTTGCGCAATGAAGCAACCGATGCCCGCGGTTTTTTTGACGTGCCCGGACTGCCGCGCGGCGTCTTCCGGCAAAACCAGTACGGAGCGACACTGGGTGGCCCGCTGGCTCGTTCCACGTACTTCTTCGCGTCTTACGAAGGACTGCGCAGCCGCTCAGCCAGCTCTACTCAGCACCTGGTGCCCAACGCGACGGTGCGCGGTGGAGATTTTTCCGGAGGCTCTCCGATTTTCGATCCACTCAGCCTCGATTCCTCCGGCAGCCGTCTGCCTTTTGCCGGCAACATAATTCCCGCCAGCCGCCTCGACCGGGCGGCTTCGCAATATCTTACACTGTTCGAACCGCTGCCCAACGCTCAATTGTCGAACGGCGACGATTACGTGGATTCGACGCCCAACCGCGATCACAGCGACAACGGATCGATGCGGGTGGATCACGCTTGGGGGGAACGCAGCCGGCTTTTTGCACGCTACACCATCAACGACGAACGTACTCTGCTGGCGGGCTCGTTTCCCGCGCTTCCGACGTCTGAGAGCTTACGCGCGCAACAGGCATCCATCGGACACACATTAACCGGCGCATCCTGGGTGAACGAAACCCACTTTTCCTTCACCAGGCTTCGAGTATTCGATCTTCCGGTCAGCGCGTTTGGCAGCAACGTGCTCGGCAATCTCGGAATAAACGGCCTGGCCAGCGATCCGTTTACTTATGGGCTACCTGCTCTGACTGTGACCGATTACGAAATGGTGCAAGATTCGTCGAATTTGCCGCAGGTGCAGCGCGACAATACTTCGTACTTTTCGTCAACCTTCTCGCGAACCCAGGGCCGTCACACCTGGAAGGCCGGCTTTCAATTCACCCACTTCACCATGGCCTATCTGCAGAGCCAGTTCGCGCGCGGGAATTTCATTTTCAACGGCGCTTACACGCAGGATCCCACGAACCCGAATACCACCGGCGATGCATTCGCGGATTTCCTGCTCGGCTTTCCCAATCAGACGCAGCGCGAGGTGGGATCAGCCCAGGCTTATCTCCGCCAGAACACCTACGGCGCTTTCGTGCAGGACGATTGGCGCATCACTCCGCGTATCAGCATATCCGCTGGACTGCGCTACGATTATTTCGCGCCGTTTAGCGAGGATCGCGGTAATCTGCTGAATCTCGATTATTCGACTCTGCCCAATGCGCCGGTGCTTCGCCGCGTGAACACCGTAACGTCGCCGGATTATAAAGACTTCGCTCCGCGTATCGGGCTGGCTGCACGGCTGCCGCATCTCCTAAAGAGTTCGCGTGAAACCGTGTTCCGCGCCGGCTACGGGATTTTTTACAGCCCTGAGATCGCCATCGAAGCGTACGATCTGGTGCGCAATGGAATATTGAACCAAAATAACGAGCCGGGTGGCTTGCAGCCGGTCCTGACTTTCGAAAATGGCTTCCCACAGACTGCGTCCACAGGTTTTCCGAGCTATTACGGGATCGACCAGCATGCACCGACACCCTACGTTCAGCAGTGGTCCGCCAGCATCCAGCATGAATTGCCGGGAAGCACGCTATTTGAAATCGCCTATGTCGGAACGAAGGGGACCGATCTGGGGTTATTCCGCCGTTTCAACACTCCGGCGCAGGTCGAAACGGGGGCCGATCTTCCACCCCGGCCAGGCGATCTCCAATCGCTCAGAACATTCCCTGAACTCGGGACCATCTTTCAGCTCCAGCACATCGCTAATTCCATCTATCATTCGCTTCAGATCAAGGCCGAGAAGCGGTTCACCGGCAGGCTGTCGTTCCTGGCCAGCTTCGTCTGGGCGAAATCCATCGATGACGCGGACACTCAGATTCCAGGCCAGTTTGAAAGCTTCGGCGCGCAGGACGAGCGCAATCTGCACCTCGAACGCGGACTTTCTTTCTTCGATGTACGTCGCAGGTTGAGCGCCGGCTACGTTTACTCATTTCCGAGTGCGCCGGTATTGCGGCCGGTCCTGAAGAATTGGCAGCTCAGCGGCAACCTGACGTTCCAGGATGGCACGCCTTTAAATCCGGTCTACTTCGCGACCGACATCGCCAACTCCGGCACGCCGAATCGTCCTAACGTTGTTCTGGGACAATCCGTGCTGCTGCCGAGCGGGCAGCGCAACGCAGACCATTTTTACAATGCCGCCGCGTTCTCGACACCGGCGCCGTACACGTTCGGCGATGCTGGCCGAGATATCCTGCCGGGGCCGGGCAACGCTGTGGTGGACGTCGCGCTGCATCGGCGATTCGCCGTAAGAGAGCGGAAGACAATCGAATTTCGCGCTGAAACCTTCAACCTGCTCAATCATCCCAACATCGGAATCCCGGGCCCCTATCCCGATTTCGGGCCGTTCTTCGGCAAGGCGTTTTCGGCGGGCGACCCACGGCGCATGCAATTTGCTTTAAGATTCGATTTCTGAGCCGATTCAACGCACGCATCCCGGCTTACGCGCGAGCGGTGCTCGAGGCGCTGCAGTTCTCATCACCCGACCCAGTGGCCCTCTCAGGGCTTTCCGATGAAGAATGGAAGAAAGCGCTCGCGTTCGCGGACCGTGCACAACTGACGCTGCCGCTCGGCCTGATCAGCCGCGATCATTTGCCGGACTGGGTGCGCTGCCGCACAGACAAAAATCTTGCGTGCAATGCCGAGCGGTGGCAGCGAACCAAGATCACTTTTCAGGAACTCGCTGCCGCGTTCGAAGCCGAAGGGTTGGAATTTGCGGTTCTGAAAGGCTTCAGTCATTGCCCGCATTTCGTCGATAATCCCCGACGCCGCTGGCAGAGCGACCTCGATCTGTTGTTTCGCCAGGAGGACGTGCTTCAGTCGCGCGACGTCGCACTCGACCTCGGATATGAACCCGCATCCGGCTTCGAACGCCATCCTATCGATCACCTGCCTGTCATGATTCGTAGAACGGGCTGGCAGTGGCGGGGCGATTACTTCGACGTCGAGATGCCTCTTTCGCTGGAGTTACATTTTCGCCTGTGGGATGAGCAGACCGAACGTTTCGGGCCGGAAGGCCTCGCGGATTTCTGGGCGCGGCGGCAGAAACGCGAGCTCGATGGGCTGCAATATACTGCCTTGCACCCAGTGGACGCGTTGGCAAATTCGGCGCTGCATTTGCTTCGCCACTTGCTGCGCGGAGACATGCGGCCTTCCCATGTTTACGAACTGGCTTCCTTCCTTCATCACAATTCAGAGGACGAGTCTCTATGGAGTGCGTGGGTGGAATGGCACCCCGAATCGCTACGGCGTCTGGAGGCGATCTCGTTCACCCTCGCGCAGCGGTGGTTTAATTGCCGGATGCCGGATGCCGCATCCCAGCAGATCGAGCGGCTTCCGAAAAAGGTCGCGCAGTGGATGGAGATGTATTCCCTGTCCCCACTCGCCCGGATTTTTCATCCAAATAAAGACGAGCTGTGGCTGCACTGGAGCCTCCTCGAATCTTCCGCCGACCGACTGTCTCTGTTACGGCGCAGACTGCTGCCGCAGCAACTGCCGCCGCGCGTCGATCCAGCCTCGGCGCGCCAGTACCAGAGTTATTTAGTTTCTCGCGCCCGCTATCATCTGGGCGCCATGCCATCGGTCGGGTGGAGCGCAGTGCGCTGGTTCGTGACGGTCCCACGGCTGGGCGTCCAGTTTTGGCGCTTCTACTCTGCTTTCTTTTTGTTCAACTTCGGACTATTCATTTTCTTTTTGCTCTACAATCTCTACCTGTTCCAGTTGGGATTCCGCGAAGACTTCCTCGGCTTGGTGGCGAGCGCGATGACAGTGGGCAGCATTGCCGGCTCGCTCTTGAGCGCTCTGGCTATCCGGCGCTTCGGGCTTCGCAATACGCTGGCTGTGTGCTTTGTTTCAGTCGCCTTTATTGCCGCTCTGCGCACCTGCATAACACCGGCGCCGGCCTTGCTCGCGCTCGCATGTGCGGCTGGTATCGTGACCGCTGCCTGGGCGGTATGTCTTTCGCCAGCCGTCGCACAACTCACGGTCGAGAAGAATCGCCCGGTGGCCTTCAGCCTTATATTCTCGACTGGCATCTTGATTGGCTTTTTGGGCGGACTTGTTGCCGGACGCCTGCCGGGCTGGGTTGCGCAACTTCACCTGGCGGCCTCGGGCGTCGAATCGTACCGCGGGGCGCTGCTGGCCGGATGCGCGCTGGTGCTGTTCGCCGTCTGGCCGCTCTCGCGAGTCAAGATCGCTGCCCCGCCTCCCAGTCCACGAAGGTTTTATCGGCCCAGCCCTCTGACGTTCCGCTTCCTGGTCGCCATCGCGGCATGGAACCTGGGGATTGGAATATTCAATCCGTTCTTCAACGTTTTTTTCTCCAGGCTCCGCATGCCGGTAGAACAGATCGGATCACTGTTCTCGGCCGCACATGTGGCACAGGCGGGCGCGGTCCTGATGGCGCCGGTCGTGCTAAGGAGATTCGGCTTAACACGCGGAGTTTCCGGCATGCAATTCGCAACCGCCCTCGCGCTGCTGGGGTTGTCTAGCGCAGCCGGTCCGTTGAGCGCCGGCTTGGCATTCGCGGCTTACACCATGTCGCAATACATGACCGAGCCGGGAATGTTCACGTTCCTGATGGATGGCGTGCCGGCGGAAGAACGGAGCAATGCATCGGCTCTCAATTTTCTGGTGACGTTTGCGGCGCAGGCTATTGTAGCGGCGATTGCCGGCAGGATGCTCGCGCGCTTCGGATATCCGCCGGTGCTGGTTGCCGCTGCCATTATTTGCGCGCTGGCGGCGCTGCTATTTCGTGTTCTGCTCGCCAAGCGAAACCCAGCTGCTCCACCACCTGCATGATGCGGCTCTGATAGCTCGACACCGCATAGGACCGCTCCCAACTCCGGCGCGCGTTGATTACAACCCGGCGGACGGTCTCGGCATCGCTCAGGATGATTGCGCGGATTCGCGCCGCCAGCGCGTCGGGCGTAGCCTCTTGAACCAGGAACCCTGTCTCGTTGCCGGTAATCACTTCCGGTATGCCGCCGGTGGCGAAAGCTACGACTGGAACACCCGCCGAAAATGCTTCCACTATTACGCGCCCCATACCTTCATCCTTCGACGGAACTACCAGGAGATCGAGTCCGGCCAGCACGGATGCAATGTCATCCCGCCATCCCAGGAACTCTACGGGCAGTCCGCGCGCCAGCTCGCTTACGAAGTCGAGATATTTGCCGGCTGGTAAGATGGGCGCGCCACAGATCACGAACTTCGCAGCGGGGAACGCCGGCGCGAGCATCGAAATCGCCTGCAGAAACTCGGCTTGGCCCTTCTCGGGACTGATGCGCCCGATCAGACCGATGCGCCAGCTCCTTGCGGGGCCGAACGCGCGTTCCCGGAAGCCAGCGTCCGGCGTGCCGTTCGGAATCACATGCAGTTTAAGCTTCTTTACGTACTGGCCCAGCGGCCGCGCGACATAGTTGCTGCACGCGACTACGGTTGCGTCAGAATGCCGGATGCTCCAACCGGCCAGACCCGCGGCATAGCCCTGATTGAGCCGACTATGGGCGTGAAATAGTACCGGAACGCGATCGTGAGCTGCCAGCGCCGCAGCCGGTAACAAGCGCGGTCCGTTGACATAGACCAGGTCGACTTGCTTAGGGTTTATCAACTCGGTGAGCATCCGTTTCTGCCGCCAGACGTCGAGAGGAAGCTGAAAAAAGTCGCCGAGGCTTTTGGACCCGGATCGATACGGTCCGCATGGAATTTTGTCGACGGCTAAGCCTCGCGAGCGCACCTGTTCCGCCAGCGGGCCATCTCCAGGAAGAGCAATATGGGCGTGCCAGTCGCGCTTTTCCACTGCATCCAGAACGTCCAGCAGGCAAATTTGAGCCCCTCCCATCACGCTGAACTGGTCAAGAAACAGGATTTCCATCCGTTTCCAGTATCCCTGTAACTGATGGCCCTTGGCATCCGTCATAGCACTGATGCAGTGTGTTTTAGCAATATTGCTATTGCTATCGGCGTGCTCATTGTTTCCGCAGTCGCCATCGGACCAGGCGGCTGATCCTTCCGAGCAACCTTCCTCGCCACTGACTAACGACCGCATTTTCGGAGTCATCCCGAATTATCAGACCGTTGCCAATCCGGAAAAGAACATCGCCCCGCTCACGGTTAAACAGAAGTTCGAACTGTTCGCGAAGGAGACATTCGATCCGTTCATTGCAGTATCCTCAGCCGCGGGTGCGGCGCTGTCCCAAGCGGACAACGATCACCCCAAGTATGGCCAAGGGTCCGGGCCGTACGCCGAGCGTTTCGGCGCCGCGATAGCCGACGTCACAACCCAGAATTTTTTCAGTGATGCTGTCCTGTCACCGTTGCTGCACGAAGATCCTCGCTACTTTCGCAGAGGCCCGGAATACCGGTTTTGGCCACGCCTGGGTTACGCCCTGAGCCGAGTTGTAGTCACCCGAACGGATGCGGGCAAAACACGCTTCAACAATTCCGGCATTTTCGGAATGGCCATGGGCATCGCTCTGTCGAATGCCTACTACCCTGACAGCAGCGTCAGCGGAGAGGTGGTTGCAGTGCGTTTGGGCACCAGCTTAGTTTCCTCCGCGTTGTCGAATATCCTGCCGGAATTCTGGCCTGATATGAAACAGAAGTTTTTCCACCGCAAGCAGCCCTAACCGCGCCTGCCGAAGCCTAGCGCTGCCCTTATGGGATAAACTACTGGAGCGGGGAGTTACTCGGAGGCGGTTAACGGGAGACCTTATGCCCTCAATGAATCGGTGGTGGATCGCAGTCGCCGGGGTATGCCTGCAAATGGCTTTAGGGGCGGCCTACGCCTGGAGTGTATTTCGCATCCCCCTGGTCAAGGAATTCGGGTGGAGCATCGCTCAGGTTTCTTCAACTTTTACGATCTGTTGGTTTGTTCTGGGCTGCGCAGCCGTCCTCGGTGGGCTTTGGATGAACCGAAGCGGCCCCAGGATTGTCGCGGTGGCCGGCGGGCTCCTGTGGGGCGGCGGCGTATTTCTGGCGAGCCTTTCCGCCCACAAATTGTGGCTGCTGTACCTGTCCTACGGCGTGATCGGTGGGCTCGGACTGGGTCTGGGTTACATAGTTCCCGTAGCCGTTCTCGTCAAATGGTTTCCTGAACGCCGCGGCTTGATCACCGGCATCGCGGTCGCAGGTTTTGGCGCCGGTGCCCTCGTTGCCGCGCCGGCGGCTGGTAAGCTGATGCAAAGCGTGGGGCTGATGCCGACGTTCGCCTATCTCGGGATTGCGTACGGCGCAGTTGCTTTCCTGGCGGCGCTTTTCATGCACAATCCTCCCGAGGGCTGGCACCCGGCTGGCTGGCAGCCGACCGCTGCACAATTGTCCCAGCGATGCAGTCGCGACTTCACACTGGGCGAGGCGCTGCGGACCTGGCAGTGGTGGGCGCTCTGCGGTCTAATGTCCATTAACACCATGGCGGGACTATCGGTCGTGTCCCAAGCCGCACCGATCTTCCAGGAAATAGGGAAACTGAGCGCCGCGACGGCGGCCACTCTGGTCGGAGTCATCAGCATCGGTAATGGCGTCGGCCGCGTGTTGTGGTCCTGGATTTCCGACCTCACCTCCAGGCGCACCGCGTTCTTTACCATGTATCTGCTGCAGGCCGTGCTGTTTTGGACCTACCACTACATCGCTTCGCCCACGCTTCTCACCGTGGTTACGTTCATCATCGTGATGTGTTATGGAGGCGCGTACGGAATCACTCCGGCTTTCGCGGCGGACTATTTCGGTCCCCGCAATGTCGGACCGATTTTTGGCTTGATGCTGCTGCCCTGGGCGTTCCCGGCAGCCTTGGGTCCGCTGCTGTTCGCCTATTTGCGTGAATCGACGGGCGGCTACACTCAGGCGCTTTATCTGATCGCCGGTATGATGACGATTGCGACGATACTGCCTCTGATCGTTTCGCCGCCGCGAGGCCACAAAGTACGGGAAGAAACGGCGATTGGAACTGCCGCCAGCAGCAGCGTGGCTTAGCTACAACGCGGTCTGGTCATTCTTCCACCAACTTTCGATGACCGTCCGAAAATGGGAGTAAAGGAACGACGTCGCCAGAAGCAGCGCGCCTAAGGCCACAAAGGCGGAGATCCGGTACACTCGTCCGACTTGCCAGACATCAAATAGATACAACTTGACGACCACCAATCCCATGAGAACCAGGCCGGCGATCCTGTTGATGGCGGTGCGCGTGGCCACTCCGGCGCTTACCAGTATCACAGCGTAGACCGCAAAGAGAATGGAAATCGATACGGTTTCGACGCTGACGAGATTTGCAGGAGTCGACGTCCGCGCCGCCCAGCCGAGGTCTTCCAGGCTCAAGCCCCAAAGCATAATCACATGGCCCGCGCTGTATTCGATCAGAGCGCTGGGATCCGGCTTGCTCCAATAGGCCGCCAGCCAGGAGCATACGGCCGCAGTGACGAACGTCAAGAAACGAGCGTTCCAGATCAGTGTGTAGGACTGTGCATCGCTATAGATCCAGGAATCAATAGTGAGCAGCCGCGCCCAGACCAAAGCGGAGATCAGAATCGCGGCGAATCCCAGCAACGAATTTCGGGTCCGCAGCGCGATCCAGGCGACGGCCAGAAATTCGAGCGACCACGCCATCGTAATGCGGTAGGCCGTGAATTGTATCGGAGCGGCGAGGACCAGCAACGCAATAGCAACTCCTAACGACAGCGTCATTGGGTGCGTACTCTGCGAGCGCCGCATGCAGCGTGCCAGTGCTAAATGGATTCCTGCGATGGCGACCGCGAGAACACCCATCCATTGGTGATAATCGATCCTGAGCAAAGCATAGGAAGCGGTGAAATAAGCTGCGCCGTTGAGCGCCAGGAAGCTGAGGTCTTCGGCTGTAGCACTTTGCCGTCGATAAATCGATCGCCATGGTGTCCACGCCGAGAACAATAAGAAAGCGCACGTTATTCCGAAGAAAAGCGTGGCGACCGGGCGTGGGGAATGCGCAGCCGGCATCCACAAACCATAAAATATCCAGAAAGCGGTAAAGCTAATGCCCGCCGCGCCCCGGATGCGCCTTACATCGGCCACCAGCAATCCCGAAAACGCGAGCGTCAAGCTCAGAAAAAGGTAGATCCCGGGTGAATCGGTCCAGATTAGGCTGATGGCGGCTGCCGCCATAATTTGGGCTACCAGAAAGAGCGGCTGCACCTGCGCCTCACAAAAAAGCGCGTAATAGGTCAGCACGAAGGAGGTGGCGACGAACTGTTTTTCTGGCTTGAACTGCTGCACGAACCAGGCCCAGTAAATGACTGCCGTAGCTGCCAGACTCAGGATCTCGAGCGGCCGCCACGCCCGCATTCGAGCCAACACCAGCGCCGCAACGTTGAGCAATAGTAGGTAGCTAAATAGGAACCAGGGATGGTCTTCACCGGTGCTGAGAACAATCGGTGTCAGGTAGCCGCCAGCCAGGCCCAGCATGGCCACCGCGACGGATGCGTAACGCAAGGCCAGGGCGACCGCCAGCATGGTGATCGCGATCATAGACGCGAATGCGAGGCTCTGTGGAATTAGCTGGTAGTAGCCGAATGCGGCGTACACGGCGAGGTACAAGATTCCCAGCCCGATCGCGGTGACGCCCTGCGCGAAGATTCGCTGGCTTTTTCTCCAGAGGAAGTCCGCTACCCCCAGCGCCGAAAGTCCGGCGATCAATCCCAGAGTCACTCGACCGGCCGGCCCGATCCACTGATTATCGACGGCCCATTTGAAGAAGAATGCAATGCCCAGCACCAACGTCACCACGCCGATGCGATTCACCAGCGTGAGGCCGATGTTGGTTTCGAGGACTCGAGGCGGAGGTGGGGGCGGCGGCGCTGTCAAGGGTACGGGTAGGGACGCGGGCGGAGGCGGAGCCGATTCTGGTGCCGGGCGCGGGGCAGGTTCTGGAACAACGGGAGAAAGGTTTAGCGCCGCTTCCACTCGTGCCAGCCGTTGGTCAATCTGCTCGTGCCTGCGAAGCAACCGCAGGATCGCCTCAGACAGCGCGTCCATCCGTTCCTGATCCGGATTCGGCACTTTGGTCTCCGCGTTAAGTTGTGCCCGTTTGACTTCGCGGGTCCAGCAGTTCGTTCAGACGACCATCCGGGATGCCGCTCGTTTCACGCGCGACTTCGCGAACAGTCCGTCCACTGCGGTAAGCCTCCTTGGCGATGGCCGCCGCCTTTTCATATCCGATCACCGGCGCGAGCACCGTGCACATGGCGAGTGATTGTTCAACATATCCGGAAGCTCGCTGGGCATCTGCCTCCAGGCCTTCAATCAAGCGCCGGGCGAAGTTGCGCGAACCAGCCGCCAGCAGCTCGATCGATTCGATCAGATCATAAGCCATGACGGGCATCATCACGTTCAGCTCGAAGTTGCCGGCGGCGCAGCACCAGGTAATCGTTGCATCATATCCAATTACCTGCGCGCACGCCATCAGCAAGCTTTCGGCGATTACCGGATTTACCTTACCAGGCATAATGCTCGATCCGGGCTGCGTCTCGGGAAGTTTGAGCTCGCCGAATCCACAGCGCGGTCCGGACCCCAGCCAACGGATGTCGTTGGCGATCTTAGTCAACGCAATCGCGTAAGTCTTGAGCGCGCCGCTCAGGAAGCTGACGGCATCTTTGGCAGCCTGGGCTTCGAAATGATTGGAAGCTTCGCGAAAAGGCAGGCCGGTTCGCGTTCTGATTTCAGCGATGGTGGCGGCTGCAAATCCGGGGATCGCGTTCAGGCCGGTACCGATGGCGGTGCCTCCGAGCGGCAGTTCGTCGAGTCCTTCGAGCGCGACGCGCACACGGCCGATGCATTGCTCCACCTGGGCGGCGTAACCGCCGAACTCCTGGCCGAGCAGCATCGGCACTGCGTCCTGCAGATGGGTTCGGCCAATCTTGATGATGCTCTTGAATTCTTCGGCTTTCTTGCGCAGCGAAGCCTGCAGGCCTTCCATCGCGGGCAGCAGCTCTTCGTGAGCCAGCAGCGCGGCGGCTATGTGAATGGCCGATGGAATCACATCGTTGCTCGATTGCCCGCGATTCACATGGTCGTTAGGATGCGCCTTGGCCAAGCGGCCGATCACCTCATTCGCATTCATATTGGTGGAAGTGCCGCTGCCGGTCTGGAAAATGTCGACGACAAAGTGATCGTCGTACTTGCCCGCGACAACCTCTTCAGCAGCCTTTTCGATCGCCGCCGCAAGATCGGCGGGTAACTCGCCCAGGCGCCCGTTGACCTGCGCAGCCGCACTCTTGATCAGGCCCAACGCGCGGATAAAAGCCCGGGGGAAGCGCAGCCTGCTGATGGGGAAATTCTCGACGGCCCGCTGCGTTTGCGCGCCATAGAGAGCATCGGCGGGAACCCGCACCTCGCCCATGGTGTCGTGTTCGATGCGATAATCCACGCTTTGAGTTGTATCACAGGCTTCTTGGCTTTGTGCCACAGGCATTCTGCCTAATGCCGCTGCGAACCCCTGGCCGGCCTATGAGGCGAGAGCGGGACGAGGGCGTCCCGTGCGGACCATGGGGTCCGCCCTACAATTGGCGACTATTCGGCGCGCTTCTTCCCCTGTGTGTCGTAAACTTCGACGACGCCGTATTTTTCAAGCACGGGCTTGATCTTGCTGGCGTCACCGACCGCCACGATCTGCAAGGCGTCCGGGACTACATACTGTTTTGCGGCCCGCTGCACTTGCTCGGCGGTAACGTTCATGATTTTGGCCGGATAAGTGTCCCAATAATCCGCCGGCAGACCATAGATCTTCTGTGTGATCGCGTAATCCAGCAACTGGCCCGGGTCCTCGAGCGACAGCGCGAAGCCGGCCACGATGGCGCGCTTCGATTCCTCCAGTTCCGATTCAGGCACGGCTTTGTCGCGAATGCGATTGATCTCGTTCATGAATTCGGTCATTGCCCCGCTGGTGGCATCGGTGCGCATGCTCGCTTCGGCAATCCACGGGCCGGCGAATTTGCGCGCGACCAACATGCTGTAGGCGCCGTAAGTATAGCCGTGCTCCTCGCGGAGGTTCAGAAACAAGCGAGCCGACGCGCCGCCACCAACGATCTTGTCCATCACAACCAGGGGCACATAATCCGGATCGGTTCGCGCCACGGCAATATTTCCCAGAAAGATAGCGGTCTGGACCGATCCAGGCCGGTCCACAACATAAATTCTGCGGCCGCCGGCAGCTTTAGTGGGCTGCGGCGCCACGACCTTGCTGTCGCTGGGCTCCCAAGACGGCATGCCATTAAACATTTGCGCCAGGTCCGCCGCGCGCACGTCGCCCGCGACGGCGAGAATCGCATTTTGAGGAACGTAGCGCTCTTTGTACCATTTCGCAAGCAGCTCGGGCGTAATCTTGTCGATGGATTCCGTGGTGGCCGAGGTGACCGCCGCAGGATGATTGCCATACACGGCGCGATTGAATCGCTCTTGGATCAGGAACATCGGGGATGAGCGCTGCTGCTGTAGCTGAATCCGCAGGCGTTGCTTCAACTTGGCCAGCTCGCTCTCAGGAAACGTGGGATGAAGCAGAATATCCGCCGCCAGGTGCATCCACTCGCCCAGGTTGTCGCTCAAGCCGGATGCGGTCAGCGTGGCGGTGTCGCCGCCGAACGGCGCACTAACATTGATGGTCGCGCCCAGCCGCTCGATGTCCTCGGCGATCTGTTTGCTCGACCGCGTAGCAGTGCCTTCCTTGAGCATGGCCGCCGTGAGGTTGGCCAGACCAGGCAGATCCGCAGGATCGTTCAACGCGCCCGCACCTTGAATCAACAGGCGTACGGTGACTGTCGGAAGCCGGTGATTTTCGAGCACCAGCACCGTCAATCCATCATCGAGCTTGAATTCTACCGGCTTGGGAAGCTGGACGCGCAGGATATCCTTCGAGACCGGCGCCTCGTTCTTGCGCTCGATTTTGCTAAGCGGAATACTCTTGGAGCCGGCCTCAGGTTGGGGCTGTGCAAAACCGGCTACGCCGCACAAAGCCACCGGCCACAATATATGCACACAGATTCTCATCTCAAACTCCTAGTTTGCGGCCTTGGCGGCCACCTCAGGCTTAGGCTTGGGCAGGGTCGTGACCACCGTCCGATTGTTCTCAGTCAGGTAAGTCTTCGCCACGCGCTCGATATCTTCTTTGCTGACGTTCTGGATCTTGCTGAATCGCGTATTAATAAGATTCGGATCATTATAAAAGACGGCCATCTCTCCAATCAGGTAGGCGCGAAACAGCGTGCTTTGCAGACGCTGCGCGGTTTGGCGGCGAGTGGACATCCGCACTTTTTGCAGTTCCCAATCGGCGATCGCGTCCGCCTTCAGGCTGTCGATTTCGGCATAAACCGCTTTTTCTATTTCTTTTAGATCTTTGCCTGGGCGGGTCATAATCGCGATATCGAACGTGGAAGGCCCTCTATGATCCTCAACTTCGGTGAATACGTTGACCGCCAGTTCCTTCTCCTTGACGAGACTCTGATAGAGTCGCGATGCCTGGCCGCTTCCCAGGGCGTTCGCCAATACATAAAGCGCGTACCAGTCGTCGGTGTTGCCTGGCGGAATCTTGAAAACGATATCCAGACGCGGAGTCTGCGCGAACGCGTCTTCGATGGTCTTACGCCGCTCGCCGCTTGGCTTGGGCTCTGAAAGATCCGGGACCGGGGGCGTCGGCTGCGCGGGAATTTCGCCAAAATACTTCTTGATCTTGGCTAGCGCTTCCTCGGGCTGGAAGTCGCCGACCAGCGTCAGCACTGCATTGTTCGGCGCGTAGTAGATACGGAAGAAATCCTGAACGTCCTTGACCGTCGCTGCATTCAAATCTTCCATCGACCCGATCACGTCATGCTTATTGGCGAAGTTGTCGTAAACCAGGTCCTGGAGCACTTCACCGGTCTTACCGTAAGGTTGATTGTCCAGACTGGAGCGGCGCTCTTCCTGCACCGCATTCCGCTGGTTGTCCAGATTCGCCTGGCTGATTACCAGCGAACGCATGCGATCGGCTTCCAGAAACAAACCAAGGTCCAATTGATTCGCGGCGAATGCCTCGAAATAATTGGTGCGATCCTCGGTGGTGGTGCCGTTCATCGACCCGCCATTGTTCTCCACCAGGATCATATGCTCGCCCTTGCCGACATGCCCCGAGCCCTGAAACATCATGTGTTCAAAAAGATGCGCGAACCCGGTGCGTCCGGCCTTCTCGTTATGAGAGCCGACGTTGTAGGTCACCGAAATCGCATAGGTGGGCGCGGAGTGGTCTTCCGACATCACAATGCGGAGCCCGTTATCGAGTTTGAACTGTTGAATCGGGATCTGCGGCGCTTTAGGCTGCGGCGGTTGAGCGGCTTGCGGCTGCGCCTGGATTAAAGACACGGCCAGTGTGAGGGAAATCGCGGGGATAAAACGCATTTGCCTCAATTGTAGCAATCGTGCGACCAGCGCCAAACACCTTAATTGCCGGTTGTGCCCGTGATCGTGACCTGAATCGGCGTCGAGGGACCGAAGCTGAAAGTATAGGTGTTGTCCCCGGCATTCTTACCGAGCCGCAAAGCGATCTCCACGATATTCGGGAAGAACACCGAGGGAGAGAGCGCGATCGTTCCACCTCCGGCGTTCACCTGGGAGTGAAAGGCCAGATGAAGACCATCGGTGATGGCATATCCGATAAGGTCGGTGACTCGCACAAACAGGGCAATCGTTGAACCCACCGCGGCACTCGTGGGCAGCGCACTCAGCAAGCTGACACTTTGTGGCACCTGTGACGGAACGCCATACCAGTAAGGCACTAAGGCGTCGCCGTTGGCCCCTTCAATCAAAATGTCTCCCTGATACTCGCCGATGGGAAGAGTCGAGCCAGTGATCCAATAGGCATAGATCGTTTTCGACTGGCCAGGGTCGATCGGTATGTCCAAGGCTGAAGTTGGATTGTCATCCCTTGCCGTGGTCGAAAACTGTAGGCCAGGCGCCGTATCAAACGGGATGGCGGAGATGTGAAAAACGTCCGCTGTCTTGCCGACGTTGGTGAGGGTCAACTGATCGACAGCGCCCGTCGCCGCGCCGTCCAAATTGCCGTTGCCGAGCAAATAGGTAAGCGAAGTGGGATATGCGGAGATGGTGCTTTGCAAGGCGGCATCCAGAGTCAGAGTGCCCACGCCCGCTTGTTGGACGCGCTCAATCTGTCCGTCGGGACGAGTGATCGGTGTTGCGGAATTGATGATTAAGGAACGGTATTGATCCGCCGTAAGACCGGGGCGTGCTCCGCGCAGAACCGCCACGGCCCCGGCAGTGAGAGGAGACGCAAAACTGGTCCCATTCGCCACGATGTAACCATTCGCCGAGTACAATTCGCCGGTCGGATCCAGGCTCTGGGTCGCCATGTAGACGTTGGTCCCCACCGCTACCAAGTCAGGCTTGATGCTGTAGTCGTAATTGGGACCCCGGCTGGTGAAGGACGCGAGAACGTGCGGGTCTTCGGGGTAAGGAACACCGTCGAACGTGACCGTAATCGTGGTGGACGGATTAGAGTCCACGGCGCTCTGGAGAGCCACACCATCGGAATTGCCAAGCAGGACGGTGGGCAGCGTAGCCGCGCCAATAGAAGGGTGAAGGGGCGTCTGGCCGGATTGCACGTAGAGGATCGCCGCCACGGCGCCTCCGGCCGCGGCATTGTTGACCTTTTGCTCGAAGGTGCAAGTCCCGCGCATAATGAGGGCGATCTGGCCGCTGGCGGAACCGGCCGGAAGCGGCGCTGAACAGAGCAGTCCAGTGGAATCGACCGTCGAGACATCGAAAACAGTCGTCGTGATCGGACCGGGCACGGGTCCAGTGCTGGAGAAAGCTTGGATGGGTGCGGCGCCTGCGATCGACACGCCGCCATTGAAAACGCGGTCGCTCTGCACTGCTCCGACACTGATCACCGAAGCCTGCGAAGCATAGTTCCAGATCGTATTCAGATTCGGACCGCTATTGCCGGCGGCGACGACCATCACGATCCCAAACAGCTTTAACCGATCGACCGCGACCGCGGGCAGGTAATCCGGACCCTCCGGGAATTCGAAGAGCGATCCAAAACTGAGGTTGATGACATCCATGCCATCGGCCAGCGCATCGTCCATGGCCTTCAGAATGACGTCGCCACTGGCGAGGTTGGCATTTCCCGGGACGATCTTGTACCCGCCGATCCAGGCTTTGGGCGCAACACCGGTGATGGTAGCGAAGGGGCCTGTATTCGTCACTCCCGCCGCGCACATCGCAGTCTCTGTGCCGTGGCCCATGCGGTCTTGCGCGTCATCCGGATCGGTTTCCTGGTAAATGTCCTCATAACTTCTCGCCACGATGATTTTGTTGTTCGTGAAAGCGAGATTGTCAGGTTTGGACGCCTGGGGGAATCCGGGCGGCGTTTTGAGCGTCGGGTCCTGGAAGGCCGGATGATTGGGAGAGACGCCCGTGTCGAGAATGGCGATTCGCACACCGGCGCCCGCTTTATCCTTGCCTCCAATGAGGGCCCAGGCCTCCGGAACGCGGTGCAGCGGCAGTGCGTGATCCAACTCCATCTTGTATTGGTGAACCGGATAGACCTGTTTCACGCCGGGCAACTGGGACAGCACCGAAGCGTCTGCATCGGCGATCTTCACAATGAGTGCATTCATCAGGCTGTCGAGCGAGGATAGAACTTTGCCGTTGCGCTGTTCAATGAGCGCTCTGACGCGCGCCTGTTCGGACCGAATCGCCGACACTTGATCCCTCAGCGCGTCCCGTCCCTTGGTTCGTACGCCGGCTCCGAGTGGAGCGCCGTTGAGTTCCACGACATACCGGCCGGGCACCAACTGTGCCAGCGCAACCGCGGCCCCCAACACTATTCCAATAAATACGCGCACAAATCCCCGCATGATTCCTCCTGAAGTATTCTTGCAACGACGAAAATCGATTATATCTATTAAGTCACGCGGGCAGGACGAACATCCTTCAGCACCGCCGCCCAGCCGCCCCAGCCGCGATTGGCCGAGTAGGCGTCCTCTTCGAGTGAAAAGGCAGCGTCGGTACGCGCGCCAGCCGAAAACTCTCCGGCGCGTTCCGCGAAATTCCAGGCAGTAGAGAGCAGATTTCTTCCGTTTTGCCGCAAATGCACGCGCAGATGTTTTTCCTTTACAACTACGGGAGTAGCCGCGATCTCGGCGTCCAGGATCGCCAGTATGGGTGCCGGATTCCCGAAACCAAATGGCGCCATCGCGAAAATCTCTTCCACTGCCGGCCCGGTGGTCAGCTCTTTCAAATCTATGAGCGCATCGATCGCAAGTTGCGGCCGGAAATCTGCGGAAGTGAGCCGCTCAGCAGCATAGGCGTTGAGCCGGCGGCGAAACTCGATCACCTGTTCGGACGGCAATGTAACGCCCGCCGCCTGACGATGACCGCCAAAGCGCGTGAACAGATCGGGCATCGATTCCAGCGCGTCCAATAAATGGAATCGGGCGATGCTTCGGCCGGACCCGCTTGCCTCACCCTCCTCTTCGCTCAATACAAATACCGGACGGCAGAACCTTTCCACCAGGCGGCTCGCAACGATTCCCACCACACCGCGATGAAAGTTGGCGCCTGTGAACACCAGCGCGAATTGGTCTTCGGTAACGGGAACTTTCGAGCATTCCTCCAGCACCAGCCGCACGATGTCGGCCTCGGTCTCCTGGCGCTCCTTGTTGAGTGAGTGAAGCTGACCGGCGAAATAGCGCGCCTGCTCCAGATCGTCGGTCAGGAACATTTTTATAACATTCTGCGCATCGTCCATACGGCCCGCCGCGTTGATACGGGGCGCGATCTGAAATGCAACCTGACGAGCATTGGGCGCGCGACCCTCCAGCATTCCCGAGACCTCCAGCAAGGCCCGCAAACCGGGATTGTGGACACGCTGCAGCCCTTCCAGACCGTACTTGACGATGATGCGATTCTCGCCCAGCAACGGCACCACGTCCGCCACCGTAGCCACGGCCACCAGCTTCAGGAACGACTTCAGCATCCGCGCCAGTTTTTCCTCCGGCCATCCGAGCGTTCGCAGCAACGCCTGCACTAGCTTGAATGCGACTCCCGCGCCGCACAGGTTCTTATCGGGATAGCCGCAATCACGCCGATTAGGGTTCAACACCGCCAGCGCGGGCGGAAGCTCGGCTTCCGGCAGATGATGATCGGTGACGATTACGTCGATCCCAAGTTCGCCCGCTCCTCGAACCACTTCCGTGGCCCGGATTCCGGTATCCACGCTGATGATCAGACGGACGCCCATCGCGGCCGCGCGCTCAATCACCTCGGCTCGCATTCCGTACCCATCCCGAAGGCGGTGCGGCACATGATAGTTCGCTTCCCCGCCCGCTAGCTCGATCGCCTTTTTCAAAATCACGACCGAGACCGTGCCGTCCACATCGTAATCGCCGTATATCAGGATTTTCTCTTTAGCGGCGATAGCCGCGCGCAGTCGCTGGACGGCCTGGTCCATTCCAGTCAGCAGCAGCGGATCGTGCAGATGTTCGATCGAAGGACTTAGGAATCGCCGGGCGGTGTCGGCGTCAGTTAGTCCTCGGCCTAGAAGCACACGAGCCGTGATCGGCTGAATCCCCAGATCCGCCTCCAGCTCGCGCGCAGACTGCGCATCCACTTCCGGGATGAGCCATTGAGAAATCCGGGTTGGCGTTGGCGTCAAAGTTTAAGTTAGCGCACTCTTCGGAATCGCATGTCCCAGACGCGCTGTTCGCCGATGCTGAGTTCAGTAAAACGACCCGCTGAATCGCGCAGGAATCGAACACTGCCGAGCGACGAGCTGAAGCCATCTCGATAAGTGGGCGTCAACGCGATGGTGGCGTCGGGACGCCGGTGAATGACCAGACGATCTTTCTCGAGCGCAACGTGAAAACTCACTTCGGCCTCGTCGCTGGCATATTCTCCGGTAATGGCTTCGAGCTCAGACGGAGTCGGATTCCAGCGCTCCACCTTTTCGTAATAGTTACCCTCGTCGACCTGGGTGCTCATACGAAGGCCTTTGCCGGTTGAGTCGAACTCAGCCCGAGGACCATCTTCGCCGAGGCGGAACACCTCGCCCGAGACCGGAGCCAGGACTCCGCGGTGGTCGATGCGCAGCTTTCCGTCTTGAACCTCGATCAAGAGGGTCTGATGATCGCGTACGCTTCGATACAAGCCGGTCTTAGCTTCGAGAGTGACCGGCTCGATCACAACGTTTTCGTGCGGAGGCTCACGGACGACGCCTGCCAGATAAACATCCGCCACTTGATGCCCGAGCTCGGTGGCGTTGGCCGATGACACGTTGCAAAGCACCGCTACCGAAAGGCCTTGCTCGGGATACCGTCCCAGCCAGGCTTGATATCCCGCCGTGCTGCCGCTGTGGCTAACCTCGTTCAGTCCCTTCCAATGCAGCACCATCAGGCCGGCCGCATAGGCGATTGTTCGGCCGTCTGACAATCGACCTTGTCGATGCTGGGAATCGACGAAGGCGCGCCCGCCCACCTTGGCGTCGGTGAAATTGCGGTTCCAGCGCAGCAGATCGCCGACCGTGGTGAGCAAGCCGCCGTTGCCGAACACATCTTCAAACGGCATGTCCTGCCGAAAGGTGTTGTCGCTGGGCGAATAGGCGACGGCGCGATTGCGCACGATGCGCCGGAAGTCGTCGCGCCACTGGGTCGATTCCATGCCGAGCGGAGCGAAGATCTGCTCCCGCGTAAATTCCGGGAACGATTTGCCGGACACTCGGCTCACCAGTATCGCGGCCAAGTTGAAACCTGTATTGGTGTAAGAATACTCAGCACCCGGCGGGTAATTGAGCGCGCGCTGGCGGCTGACAATCTCCAGTACATGGGCATGCGTGTACTCGCGCGTGGTACGAGGCCAACCGCCGATGCCTTCCACGCTGCCCCAGTCACGCAGTCCACTGGTGTGGTTGATCAGGTGCCGGATGGTGATGGGAGTGCCGTAATCGGGAACCTCAGGGATATATTTCCGCACCGGATCATCCAGCGAGAGCTTGCCCTGTTGAGCCAAAAGAAGCACAGCCGCGGCGGTGAACTGCTTGGCGATGGAGCCGGGTTCCAAAATCGACTCGGGCGCGAGCGCAATGCCATGTTCGAGATCGGCCATGCCGTAGGCACTCGAAAGTACGGTGCCGCCATCGATCGTCGCGCCGGCCACGCACCCGGGAGTATTCGTGTGGTTGAAGCGCTCGAAAATTTTGTCGATCTTGGCGCGCGCGTCCGGCGGAGGCGCCAGGTTCGCGCCCAGCACACTTGAGACGAAAGCGGCGGTGAGCGCTAAAGAGGTTTTCCTCATAACCACCCTACTTCGCCGTCCCCAGGACTTGATTGAGCGCCGCGATCATCGCATCCAGCTCCTTCCGAAGCTCCTGATACCGCTCAACGGCGTCGCGTCCGATCTTCTGATCTGTCGCGTTGGTCAAGCTGTAGAGATAGGTGATATGCGTTTGCAGCTCCGGCTTGCTGTAGCGGATCGACGGCGTGATCAAATGCGATGCCAGGCCGTTCAATTGTGCGAGCTTATCGCCTGATCCTCCGGCGGCGTCGCGCAAACTCGCTTGTGCCGCGCGCACCCGCGCCACGGCCTTGTTTACCTCGCTCACCATGTCGCGAACGCGGAGATTGTGATCGAACTGCTCGCGCAGGTCGGTGGTGGTTACGCCTGTCTTGGTGACGCGCGGATCTTCGATCATAGTCAGAGGCTGAGTCGATGTCCAAGACCCGACCGTCAGCCGAAGCGCGTACTTGCCCGGCGCGGCTACCGGACCGTTGGGACCCTCCGGCCGAGCGTTGTTCATCCACGGACCCGGATAGCGCAAGTCCCACGTGAAGCGGTGCATGCCGGCGCTCTTCTCCAGCCGCGTCGGTCCGCTGCGAATGCGAAATCCGCCGTCTTCGTCGTCACCGCCGCCGGCCTCGGCATCCGTCGCGTACTCTTCGCCGGCACCGGGCGCGCTACTAAATTTCCGGATCACGTTGCCCGAACCGTCGAGCACGTCCAGCGTAATCTCATCCGCCGGAGCACTGGCGACGTAGTAATCGATCATCGCGCCGGGCTGTGGATACTGAACTCCCGAACGTCCTCCCAATCCTCCGCCACCTCTTTGCGGAGTACGGACCGCCTCTCGCGGCTCGAATAAAACTGCCTGCGCCGTCGCAATCTGGTCGTTCAACTGATGCAGCGGCGTCAAGTCATCCAAAATCCAGAAGGAGCGCCCTTGTGTCGAAAGCACCAGGTCCTTGTGAGCGATCTTGATATCCGTGACCGGCGTCACCGGTAAATTCAACTGGAACGTTTGCCAGTGCGCCCCGTTGTCAAATGAAAAATACATTCCGAATTCGGTGCCGGCGTACAACAGCCCGGCACGATCCGGATCTTCTCGTACCACTCGCGTCGGCTCGTCTTTCGCGATTCCGTTACTTCCATCCGTAAGCCGTGCCCAGCTCTTGCCAAAGTCGTCGGTCCGATAAATGTACGGCGCGAAATCGCCCAGCAGGTAGCGATAAATGGCCACATAAGCCGTGCCGGCGCGATGCGGACTAGGCTCGATATTCTGAACGCGGCCGCCTGGCTCGAGACCGGCCGGTGTGACGTTGGTCCAATTTTTTCCGTCGTCGCGCGTCACATACACCAGGCCGTCATTGGAGCCGGTCCAGATGACACCCCTTTGCGCCGGCGACTCGCGTATCGAGTACAGCGTGCTATAGACCTCTTCGCCAGTGTCGTCGCGCGTGATCGGCTCGCCGCTCGAACCCTGCGTCCCCGGCGGATGAGCCGTTAGATCGGGACTGATCTTCTCCCAGGTCACACCGCCGTCGCGCGTCCGATGCAGATATTGCGAGCCGTAATAAACAACGCGCGGATCGTGCGGCGACAACTCCATGGGCGACACGCGCTGGAAACGGTACGTCAGGTCGCTACCCGCGTTGCCGTAAAGTGACTGCGCGCCGATCCAGTAGCGCTCTTCGTCGGTGGTCGTGAGATTCAAGCGGCTGAACTGGCCCTTGCAGCTTCCATATACGACTTCAGGATTCAGCGGGTCGGGAATAATCGGACCCGTTTCACATCCCGGCCCCACTCGAAAATCCTGCCCGTTGCCGAGCGGCAGGCTGGGTGCGATCACCGTGGTGTTATCCTGCTGGGCGCCGTAAACGCGATATGGATACTGATTGTCCAACGCGACTTGATAGATCTCGGCCGTCGGTTGGTTCGATTGCGTGCTCCAGGTCTGGCCGCCGTCGAGCGAGACATTTGCGCCGCCGTCGTTGGCCTGGATCATGAACAGCGAATTCTTCGGATTAATCCAAACATCGTGGTTGTCGCCATGCGGAACCGGCAACCGGCGGAAATTCTTGCCGCCGTCGACGCTCTTGAACCAACCCTCGTCGCCCACCCACACGACATCCGCATTGTTGGGATCGACGCCGAGTGTGTCGTAATAAAAAGGTCGCGTGATCAGCGAACCGGAGCCGTTGACCAGAGCCCACGTCGCGCCCGCGTCTTCCGACCGGTACAAGCCAGAGCCCGGCTTAGCTTCGATCAGCGCGTAGATCCGATTCGGCATCGCAGAGGAAATAGCTACGTTGCTGCGCCCGAACAGCTCGTTCGGCAACCCGCCCGAAAGCTTAGTCCAGTTATCCCCGCCGTCCGTGCTCTTATAAATCCCACCTTCATGCCCGCCGCTGATGATCGTCCATGGCTTGCGCTGGCCGTGCCACATCGTCGCGAAGACCACATTCGGATTGCCGGGCTGAAGCTCGAGATCGGCCGCGCCGGCGGTGTCGGAAATGAACAGGACGTTCTTCCAGGTCTTCCCGCCATCGTTGCTGCGATACACGCCACGCTCTTTGTTGGGGACAAAAGGATTCCCCAGGGCGGCGACATAAACGACATTTGGATTGGTCGGATGAATCCGCACAGTCGAGACTTGTCCAATGTCACGCAGGCCCGCGAAGGACCAAGTCTTACCGGCGTCCGTTGATTTGTAGATGCCGCGGCCGATCGATACATTGCTACGGATCTTCGACGAGCCCGTGCCCGCGTACACGATATTCGGATCCGAAAGCGAGACTTCCACCCCGCCCATCGACGCCACCGCGAAAAATCCGTCCGACACGTTCACCCACGTGTGTCCGGCATCGGTGGTCTTCCAGACGCCGCCGCCCGTCGACCCCATATAAAACGTGTACGGCTGGGACGGGACTCCGGTCACTGTCGTCACACGCCCGCCGCGCTCCGGGCCAATCATGCGATACTTCATTCCCGACCACAGCGCCGGGTTGTAAGTGGCCCGCTCGGTCGCCGCGAACACCGTAAACGCCACTGCGGCGGCGAGAGCAAATCGAAACAGGTTTTGGTTCATTGGATGATTCCTTAGCTCGGAATTGTCCCTCATGATAACCCAGGATTCCTAGCAAAGAGAATGCGACACCTTTCTCGTATGGTCCGCCCGCTACAATGTAGGGCGAAACAGAGCATGCCAAACTCGCGCCGCCTATTTCTCAATCGTGCATCAACCGCTCTCATATCCGCCCTCACTGCTTGCCGTAAGCCGACGCAAGACTCGGGGGTTCTTCCGCCCGGAGCCCCGCCGGCTTTCGGAACTGCGCCGGACGCGGGACCGCCGGTCTCAACTTCCACCTTCGCCGAGGCCGAAAAACTCGTCCAATTTGAGCTAAGCCCCATCGACCGCCAAACAGCGGCTGGCAATTGGCGCAAAATGATGGCGCCCCTCTACGAACGCCGCGCCGGACCGCGTAAGTTCTTTCCGCCACAGTCGGTCGCGCCCGCTACGCGCTGGGATCCTATGTTACCGGGGCTAGAGGCAGGCCCGAGGAGTGACCGCTTCATCC
>Ga0210401_10000737_pt1 | contig 39653 bp, 41 predicted proteins | sample IncBWH32MmetaG_FD_150866 | JGI IMG/M metagenome (GOLD analysis project Ga0210401, IMG submission 150866) | Forest soil microbial communities from Barre Woods Harvard Forest LTER site, Petersham, Massachusetts, United States - Inc-BW-H-32-M | ecosystem: Environmental > Terrestrial > Soil >... | reverse complement strand
ATAACTGAGCGCGCGTTCTTTCTGTCCCGACTTAACGTCGAGATCCACGCGGCCGTAGTGGTGTTCGCCAAATTCCGCGTGCAGCGCGTTGATCAGTTCGCCCAGGGATTTGCCGTGCCACGCCATCAACTCGGCGAGCAGCAGTGCGGACACCGTAGCGTCACGTTCCGGCAAATACAGGCTGGTGCCGATGCCGCCGCTTTCTTCGCCGCCGATCAGGATGTTGCGCTCCAGCATGAGTTCGCAGATGTACTTGAAGCCGATGGGAACTTCGTAAAGCTTACGGCCGTATTTTGCGGCAAGTTTATCGATCAATTTGGTGACGGAGAAAGTTTTCGCGATGTCGCCGGGCAGATTGCGGGTGCCGATCAGGTGCCAGACCATCAGCGCGAAAATCTGGTGAGGATTGATGAAGCTGCCGTCGCGATCGATAGCGCCAATACGGTCGCCATCGCCATCGGCAGCCAAGCCCGCATCATATTTCCCCTTCAGCACCGCTTTGCGAAGCCCGTCGATGTGTGGCTCGATCGGCTCCGGATGAATGCCGCCGAAATTGGGGTCGCGCGTGCCGCGAATTTCGTCGCAGACCACGCCGTTCCGGGTGAACAATTCATGCAGAAGCCCAGCAGCGGAGCCGTACATGGGATCCGCGACAAAGCGAAACTTGGCCTTACGGAGCCGCTCCCAATCAATGAGTTTTTCCACGGTGTGCAGATAAGGCGCGCGCGGCTCGAGAGGCTGGATCAGTTCTTTGCGAGGCGGCTGCGTAGGCAAGCCATTCGCAAGCACGATGGCCAGTTCTTTTTCGATTTGCGCCACGATCGACGGCAACGCGCTGCTGCCGTAGCTGGCTTTGTACTTGATGCCATTCCATCGGGACGGGTTGTGGCTGGCGGTGATCACGACTCCGCCGGCAGCCTGGCGCTGGCGAACCAAGAGCGAGATCGCGGGAGTCGGACAAGGCTTGTCTGTCAGCCAGACGGGCGTGCCGGTGGCGCTTACAACCTCGGCAACGGCAGCGGCAACTTCCTCGCTAAGATGGCGGTGATCGTAGCCGATCAGCACCCCTTTGCGCGCATCTTCGCCGCGCACCACGTAGCGAGCAATCGCCTGCGCCACGAGCCGCGCGTTTGGCAGAGTGAAGTCCTCGTCAATTACGCCGCGCCAGCCATCAGTACCAAATTTGATCGTAGTCATCGCTTGGAAGTATACGCGAAGCGGGGGAAGCGCTAAAACAGCCAAGGCGATGGAGAAACAGTCCAAAATGTCGCTGTAGGTTGAATCTTGCAGGATCCTTCGGTTGCGACCGCTAAAGCAGCTTCTTGTGCTTGCGTTCTTCGAGGGCCTTAACGATTTTGCCGACGTCCTGGGCGCGCTCGCGCGGACAGATGAGCAACGCATCGGGCGTATCGACGACGACCAGGTCTCGCACGCCGATGGCGGCGACGAATTTGCCGGGACTCCACAGATAATTGCCTTCGGCGTCGAGTGATTGGCCCGCTCCGGCAAAAATATTTTCGCCGGCATGTTTTGCCAGCAACTCATACACCGCGCTCCAGGAACCGATATCGCTCCAGCCAATGTCAGCGGGAATAACGAAGACACGGGGATCGCCGGTTTCACGGGTTGCCGGTTCCATGATGGCGTAATCCACGGAAATGTTTTCCAGTTTGGGGTACACCTTCGTCAGGTTTGCTTCGTAGCTGCGCTTCCCAATGTGTGAAGCCAGCGATTCCAGCAGTTGATGGGTCTTCGGAAGATGACTTTTCAGCGCGTCCAGGTACGTGGAAACGCGCCAGAAAAACATGCCGGCATTCCATTGATAAAGTCCTGTTGCAAGATATTCTTTTGCGGCAGCAAGTTCCGGTTTCTCCGTAAAACGCCGGACCGCGAAAACCGGGAATCCTTCGGCATTCATTGCATTGCCCATCAGCTCGATGTAGCCAAATCCAGTCTCCGGCCGCGCGGGAGGAATGCCCAGCACAACCATTCGAGAAGAATCCCCGGCGAGATGGAGAGCAGCGGTTACGATACTTCGAAAGCGATCGGGCTGCGCAATGTAGTGATCCGCGGGTAGTACTGCCATCACCGAATCGCCCTTGACCGCATGGCGTATATGAATTGCCGCCAGAGCAATTGCGGCCGCCGTGTTTCGGCCAATCGGCTCGGTAAGCACGCGCTTCCTGGCCGCGGCCGGCATTTGCTTGCGAAGTGCGACGGTCTGATCCGCGTTCGTCACCGTCCAGATATTCTTCGCCGGAATCAAAGGCGCAAGCCGGGCCACGGTCTGCTCCAGCATGGTCGTCTTGCCGATGATGTTCAGCAGCTGTTTCGGAGTGCATGTGCGGCTGCGCGGCCAGAACCGCGTGCCGCGGCCCCCAGCGAGGATGACAGCGTGCCTCTGCAATGGTTTTTCTGTCATGAGCGCTTACTCCACGAAGACCTGCAACACGGCTTTTTCATCCAGGCCCTGGTTCAGCAATCGTTTTCGAAGTAAGTCAGGCTGCGGGACGTAAACGCAGAGCAGAGAGGTTGCTTCGTCCGGTTGCAGGTACAGGGTCGGCAAGGATGCGGGCAAAAACCAAGCCGTGCCGGCTTGATAGGACATCGATACGCCGTCATAGAGCCTACCCGTGCCTTGCAGAATGATCAGCAATTGAAAGTGGCTCGGGTCCGTCTCGATGGCGGTGGTGCGATCGCAGTCCCAGCGTTCGGTGGCAAAAAACTGGCACGCAGCCAGCAGCCGAATGTCGGCGTCCGGGGAATGCAAGGCGAGCGGAGGAACCTTGCCCGCTCGAGTGCCCTCAAAGCTTGTGACCTGCAAGGCCTTCTCGATGTGAAGCTCGCGAGGCTTGCCGGAAGCGCCCACGCGACCAAAGTCATACACGCGATAAGTCAGGTCGGAATACTCCTGCACCTCGCAGAGAATCATGCCGGGCCCGATGGCGTGCTGGGTTCGCGCCGGAACAAAGTAGGTTTCGCCCGGGCGAACCAGATCGTGAACGAAAAGATCCTCGAGCGTATTTTTCGACAGCGCGTCGAGAAATTGCTCGCGCGTGACGCCGGGCTTCAATCCTAGGAGAAGTTCCGCGCCGGGCTCCGCCGAAAGGATATGCCACATTTCGGTTTTTCCGCGCCCCCCGGCAGCCTGCTCGTATTTTGCCGCGTAGGCGTCGTCGGGATGCACCTGAATGGACAACTTGTCATGGGGAAAAATGAATTTCACCAGCAGCGGGAAATCGGGATACTGATTTACGTGCGTACCGCGCCACTCCACCGGCATCGCGTGCCAGCTTTCGCCCAGCGACTTTCCCGCGAACGGACCGTTGGCGATGCGGCATTCCTGCCCGGTGAGCCACGCTTCACCAATGAGTTCCTGCAAGCCGGTCTTCGCTGGGAATAAAGGGGCCAAGGAACGAGCGCCCCAGGGGCGCGGACTGAAGATCGGCTCAATGCGTGATAGAACAGGTTCCAGCACGGTCACGCAGCAGCTTCGACGCGCGAAAAGAACTTTCCGAGGCGCCGCAACCCTTCATCGATGCGTTCGATCGACGTGGCATAGGACAAGCGGAGGAAACCCGGAGCACCGAATGCCTCGCCGGGCACCACCGCGACGTGCGCTTTCTCAAGCAGCAGTCTGGCGAGATCCGTGCACGTCTTCGCGCGAGCGTTCTCACCATCGCCCAAGTGTGCGGAAATATTGGGGAACGCATAGAATGCGCCTCCAGGCCATTCGCAGGTGACGCCGGGAATCGCGCGCAAGCCTTCGACGATGCGCTTGCGGCGCTTCGTGTATTCCGCGAGCATCACTGGGACGCTGTCCATGCTTCCGCGCATGGCTTCCAGCGCGGCGTATTGCGCGATGGAGGTCGGGTTCGATGTGGACTGGCTCTGCACCTTGGTCATCGCCTGAATCAGCGCCTCCGGGGCGAGGGTATAGCCAATGCGCCAGCCAGTCATCGCAAACGTCTTGGAAACGGAGCCGACGATGATGACATTCTGTTTCGAATTCTTCGCGCTGGCGATCGAGAAAGACTTGTGCGGCTCGTAGACGAAATGCGAATAGCATTCGTCGCCCATCAACCAAATGCCGTGTTTGTTGCACACCGCCAGAATGCGCTCGAACTCTCCGGGATCGAGCACGCCGCCCGTGGGATTGCTGGGTGAATCGATGATCACCATCTTCGTTTTTGGCGTGATGGCCTTCTCAATGTCGGATGCCTTCGGGACGAAGCCAGTCGGCGGGCACGTCTGGATAATCACGGGAGTGCCGCCGGCATACTTGATGATGTCCGGGTAGCTCACCCAATAAGGAGCGGGAAGAATGACTTCGTCGCCATTCTGGATGAGCACAGAGATGCTGTTGAAGATCGAATGCTTGCCACCGACCGTGACAACGCATTCCTTCGCCGAATAGTCAGATCCAAGTTCGCGCTTGTGCCACGCGGCAATCGCCTCGCGTAGGGGCATGATGCCGCCGGTGGGAGTGTACTTCGAGCGATTTTCCTCAATTGCCTTGATCGCGGCTTTCTTGATGTGGTCCGGAGTGGGGAAGTCTGGTTCGCCGGGGCCGAAGTCCGCGATGTCCACGCCCTTGGATTTCAGCTGTTCGGCGGCGCTGATAACTGCGGCAGTTGGCGAGATTTGAATGCGATTGATGCGATCGGTGAGTTGCACGGGCTCTCCTTGGAGCGAACAGCGGTCGTAACCTAATAGTTTTCAGGAAATCGCGAAGAATTTCAATGAGAACAATGCTTGGCCCACCGCGCGCTCAAGACACTTTGGCTCTCAGGCGTTGCTCGACCGTGGGAGGCACCAGTCCCGCCAGCGGGCCGCCGAAGTGGGCAATTTCGCGGACAACCTTTGCGCTCAGGTAGCTGTACGTTTCGCCGGGCATCATGAAGACGGTTTCCAAGCGAGGCTCGAGTTTGCGATTCATGAGGGCCATTTGCAGTTCGTATTCGTAATCGGAAACCGCGCGAATCCCGCGCAGGATAACGGCCGCGCCGCGTTTGCGCGCATAGTCGACCAGCAAACCCTCGAACACGTCGATTTCCACGGACTCCCAGTGCCGCGTAACTTCGCGGAGCATCTCCACGCGCTCGGGCACGGAGAACATTGGTTCTTTTTCGGTGTTCTTCAAAACCGCGACAATCAGCCGGTCGAACATTTTTTGGCCCCGTTCGATCAAGTCAAGGTGGCCGTTGGTGACGGGATCAAATGAGCCGGGATAGATAGCGACGGAGGTTTTCATGCGCGTGAGTGCGTGTCTGGGGCACATTCTACTCTAAACAATCTGCAAAGCGCGAGGGAACTTGCCCCCCCGATTGGCCTGAAGCAAAGTGGGAGAATATTATCCGCGGAACGGAACACTCCACCCATTTTGTGCGTGTTATAACGATTTAATAGAGCTATATTGTGCACTGAGATTTCGGAGGAGACCAGATGAGTGGCCGTTCGTTCACAGCCAAGAGCATTTTTGCGGCAGCGATTCTATGTATTGTAGGGAGCATGCAAGCAGGGGCGCAGTCTCCAACCGAGCTGAATGTCATGCCACTGCCGGCCAAAGCGCAGCTGGGCAGTGGCGTGCTGAAGATTGACGCCGGGTTCACGCTGGCGTTTACGGGATACCGCGAGGTGCGCCTGGATCGCGCGGGAGCACGATTCCTGCTGCAACTTAACCGCGAAACCGGACTGGTGTTTGGCCAGGCCGCAGCGGCCGCGGACGCGGCGAAAGCGACGCTGGTTGTAACCACCGACCACGCCAGTAAGCCGGTCCAGGAATTGGGCGAGGATGAGTCTTACACCCTGGAGGTCACACTCACTGGCGCAAAACTGCACGCCGCCAATCCTCTCGGCACCATGCATGGGCTGCAAACTTTCCTGCAGCTAGTTTCGATCACGGCGGATGGATTTGCCGCACTGGCGGTCAGCATCCAGGACCAGCCGCGATTTCCGTGGCGCGGCCTGATGGTCGATGGGTCACGCCATTTCATTTCCGTGCCGGTGTTGAAGCGCAATCTGGACGGAATGGAAGCGGTAAAGATCAACGTGTTCCACTGGCACCTTTCAGATAATCAGGGTTTTCGCGCGGAAAGCCACAAATTCCCGAAACTGCAGGAGCAAGGTTCCGACGGCCTGTACTATACGCAGGATGAAATCCGCGATGTGATTGCCTATGCGCACGATCGCGGCATCCGCGTGGTGCCGGAGTTCGACATGCCGGGCCACAGCACTGCCTGGTTCGTTGGTTACCCTGAATTGGCCAGTGGGCCCGGCCCGTACCAAATCTGGCAGCAGTGGGGCGTGGCCGATCCCGCGATGGATCCCACAAATGAGAAGACCTATAAGTTTCTAAACGATTTCTTTGCGGAAATGGCGAAACTTTTCCCCGATCAGTATTTCCACATTGGCGGCGACGAAGTGAACGGCAAACAGTGGGACGCGAATCCCAAAATCCAGGAGTTTATGAAGTCGCACAACATCAAGAACAATGAAGGGCTGCAAGCCTATTTCAGCCAGCGCGTCCAAGAACTGGTGGTAAAGCACGGAAAGACGCCGGTAGGCTGGGATGAAATCCTTGTGCCCGGAGTGCCGAAGAACATCGTGATTCAGTCCTGGCGGGGAAGCGAGGCGCTGGCCACGGCTGCGAAGGAAGGCTATCGAGGAATTCTGTCCAACGGCTACTACATCGATCTGGGATGGAGCGCGGCACGCCACTACGCTGTTGATCCGATGGGAGGAGCCGCAGCCAACCTCACGCCCGAAGAGAAGGAGCGAATCCTGGGCGGCGAAGCGACGATGTGGTCGGAGTACGTCAACTGGGAGAATGTTGACTCGCGCATCTGGCCGCGGACTGCTGCGATCGCGGAGCGCTACTGGTCTCCTCAAAGCACCACGGACGTCGCTTCGATGTACTCTCGCATGGAAGCCGAGAGCACGCGCCTGGAATGGCTTGGGCTGACCCATCGCACCTACCAGCGGCAGATGGTGCGCCGGATGGCGGGTGCCGCAGCTCCCGAAGAGACAGCGGCGCTCAGCACACTCACCGAGGCGCTGGAGCCGGTAAAGGACTATGAGCGCGAAGGGGACAAAGTCCCACCGTCGAACCAGACGCCTCTGAATCGCGTGGTCGACGCGGTGCATCCGGAAAGCGAAGTGTCTCGGCGGTTCTCGGTTGCCGTGGACCAGTTCCTGGCTTCTTCCTGCAAGGACGCTGGGAAAGCCGCTGAGTTGCGGGGCCAGCTTGCCGCGTGGGCCAGAAATGACGCGCGTCTGCAACCGCTGGCGCAACGCTCATCCTTGGTCCAGAATGTCAGCCCGGCTTCAGAAGCTTTGTCGCAGGCGGCAGAGCTTGCCCTTGGGGCGCTGGACCGAATCGCTCAGGGACTTCCTGCGCCCCCGGACCTGGCAAAGCTGCAAGTCGCCGCGCTCAACGCTTATGAGCAACAGGCGCATAAGTCGCAACTCACTCTTCCGGCGCGTGCCGCGTTCCAAAAACTCATTGAGGCGGCAGGCTCTGGCGGTGCCTGCGCGAACGGGAAGTAAGCGAAATCTGGCCGAAGCGGCGCTCAAGCGCGTTGGAAATCCCCGTTGACCACGAATTATTGACCATTAAGGCGCAAAAAGGTGCCGTTTAGCGCAAGATCGTAGAAATCCGACTAGATTAGTCTTATTCTAAGTGCTGAAATTTTAATGATTTGCCATTAGCCTTGATGGCCACACGGCGTTGACAATGTAGACGTTCCCGGGTATAGTTTAATTGCGACTTATTCAGTCGGATATGCATCCTATTGGGTGCGAAGAACACCGGGAAACGACATGTTCAAGCTTTCAAAAAAGGCGGACTACGGATTGATCGCGATGAAACACCTCGCCAACCACCGTGAGCAACACGCTTGCAGCGCAAGCGAAATCGCCCAAGAGTACGGCATCTCTGGCACGCTAATGGCCAAGGTGCTACAGAAGTTGGCCAGGCAAAGTTTGTTAGTTGCGAAGCACGGATCGAGCGGCGGGTACCAGTTGGCGAAGAACGCCGAAAAGATCAGCGCGCTGGAAGTCATTACGGCGATCGATGGACCGGTTTTGATCACATCTTGTGTGACGAACCACGGAAATTGTGACGCCACCGATCGCTGCTCCATCAAAGAACCATTGCAGCGCGTGAATGAGAGCATTTTGGGAGTTTTGAGCACGGTGACCATCGCGCAGTTGAGCGAGGATAAGCCGGAACCAACAGGATTTGTGGAGCTAAAGGGAATTGACCGCATAGTCGCAGTTCGCTAAGCGGAGTTTTAGAGTTGAAGGAGAACAGGGAAATGGCCGTCAAGCTGCCGATTTACATGGATAATCACGCTACCACGCCTATGGACCCGCGCGTCCTGCAGGCGATGCTGCCTTATTTCACAGAGAAATTCGGCAATGCGGCCAGCCGCAACCACTCCTTTGGCTGGGCCGGCGAAGAAGCCGTGGAAACGGCGCGCCAGCACATCGCTTCTCTGATCAACGCCACCGCGAAAGAGATTATTTTTACCAGCGGGGCGACCGAGTCTGACAACTTGATGATCAAGGGCGTCGCGGAAATGTACCGCGAAAAGGGCAATCACATCATCACACAGGCAATCGAGCACAAGGCTGTCCTGGATACCTGTAAGCGCCTGGAGAAGAACGGCTACGAAGTGACGTACCTGCCGGTGCAAAGAGACGGGCGCGTGAATCCTGAGGATGTGCGCAAGGCTATCAAGTCCACCACCATCCTGATCACGGTGATGTATGCGAACAACGAAATTGGCGTTATCAACCCGATTGCGGAAATTGGCAAGATCGCGAAGGAACACGGAATCATTTTCGCGGTCGACGGCGTGCAAGCGGTCGGCAAGGTTCCCGTGGATGTAATCAAGGACAACGTCGATCTGTTGGCGATTTCCGGGCACAAGCTTTACGGTCCTAAGGGAGTGGGCGCGTTGTATGTGCGCCGCCGCAATCCCCGCGTGCAGCTCTCCGCCATTATCGACGGCGGTGGCCACGAACGGGGCATGCGCTCCGGCACTCTGAACGTGACGGGCATCGTAGGGCTAGGCAAGGCTTGCGAACTTTGTCAGCAGGAAATGGCAGAAGAAGGCGCCCGGCTGGGTAAGTTGCGCGACCGTCTGAAGGCCGGCCTCGAAGCCAAGTTGGATGAGGTATACATCAATGGTTCTCTGGAGCATCGCCTCCCGAACAACCTCAACATGAGTTTCGCCTATGTCGAAGGCGAATCGCTACTGATGGGGATCAACGACGTGGCGGTTTCGAGCGGTTCCGCGTGCACCTCGGCAACCCTTGAACCCAGTTACGTACTCAAAGCTCTAGGCGTAGGTGAGGATCTGGCACACACCTCGATCCGCTTCGGCCTGGGACGCTTCACCACCGAGGAAGAAGTTGACTACGTGATCGGCAAGATGGTGCAGGTTGTTACTAAGCTGCGCGAGCTTTCGCCACTCTATGAAATGGCCAAGGAAGGCATCGACATTTCCAAGGTTAAGTGGCAAAGCGCGTAATTCAAGGAATGAATGAAGGGAAAGAAAATGGCAAGTATTATCGCAAGCGAAGGTACTCTCAGGATTCACCGGTCGATCGCTGGAACTTCGGCGCCGTTCCGGGTGACGTATCAGCCGTATCAGGACAGCGATGAGCCGGCGCCGGCTGCCGAGAAGGCGTTTTATCACCTCCAGGATGTTCGGGAATTCCTGCACATACTGGGATTGGGCGCGGATTACATCCGTGAAGCGCTGCGGGAGCTGACCGCGGGCCGTTCGGCTTTCTTGACCAACGTTGGTTTGACGGAAAAGGCAATCAAGAACGCAGGTTTTGCAGCAACTCTCGCCGCGGCGAGGGGATGAGTTTCAGAGGCAGGAATTTAGAGAAGGAGCAACAAGTCCATGGCATACAGTGAAAAAGTAGTCGATCACTACAACAATCCTCGCAACGTCGGCAGCCTGCCCAAGGAAGATCCCAATGTCGGGACCGGCCTGGTGGGTGCGCCGGAGTGCGGCGACGTGATGAAGCTGCAGATGAAGATCAATCCGGACACGAACGTCATTGAAGAAGCCAAGTTCAAGACGTTCGGCTGCGGGTCGGCGATCGCCAGCTCTTCCTTGGCCACCGAATGGGTGAAGGGCAAGACCGTCGAAGAGGCCCTCTCCATCAAGAACACGGACATCGTTCGCGAGCTCTCTCTTCCTCCGGTCAAGATTCACTGTTCCGTGCTCGCGGAAGACGCCATCAAGGCGGCCATCGGCGATTGGAAGAAAAAGCACGGAGTGGAAGTTCCCGCGCACGAAAAGTCTTCGCACTGAGCGAAGGATTGCGCGGCGTTAGTGGCGTCCTCCCGGCGGCAGCAAGTTGACCGTCGGAGGATGCTGTCGAGTGATTCGCTCAGGGAAGCGCGTTATGACGACGGAAGTTACAACTCCAAGCACAACCAAGGCTGGTCCGGCGATTCACCTCTCTGAGCATGCGGCGAAGAAAATCATCGCGCTGCTCGCCAAGGAAGGCGTGTCTGCGGAGACCGGCGGGCTGCGCGTGGGTGTGCAGGGCGGCGGATGTTCCGGGCTGTCATATGCGATGAGGCTGGACACACAGGCGCGCGACCGCGATAAGGTTTTTGAGGAATTCGGGGCGCGCATCTTTGTCGACCCGAAAAGCCTGCTGTATTTGAATGGCACGACGCTTGAGTATGAAGAGACGCTCATGCGCCAGGGCTTTGTGTTTCAGAATCCCAATGCTGCGAGAAGTTGCGGCTGCGGGAGCAGCTTTACGGCGTAGCGGTTGCGCTCGCACAGCTTTCCGCCTGTGCCTTGAGTGGATTTCAGCTCGGTCGGACAAGTGGTTGGCCACCGCAATTGCCAGCCACTTTTTTTTGTCCTTGGGGCCGACAGAATTTGAAGAGAGTTATGGCGACGCCATTTCCCATCTCGAACCCCCCGCTGGTGTGCTGGAATTGCCACGAGCGCACCATCGGTACCCATTTTTGTCCGGGTTGCGGCAAGGTGCTGCAAGTTCCGGATCATAGCGACTATTTCTTCATGCTGGGATTCCCACGCCGGTTATGGCTGGACATGGGCATGCTCGAGCAGAAGTTCCTGGGGCTGAGCTGGAAACTACATCCCGATAATTTTGTGAATGCCACACCGGAAGAGCGTGAGATATCGCTGAAGCGCAGCAGTGAGTTGAACGATGCCTACCGCACGCTGCGCGATCCTGTTTCGCGCGTGGAATACCTGTTGGCTATCGAAGGAACGCGCAAAGAAGGGCAAACCAAGCAGCAAGCTCCACCGGAATTGCTCGAGGAGGTCTTCGCACTGAACGAATCGCTCGACGAACTGCGCGAGGCGAAAGCTGCGGGCAGCGACGTAGGTTCCCTGCGGCAGCGCCTGACAACGTCGGAACAGAGTTTCGAAGAGAAGTTGAAAGCGGTAGATGGCGAGTTGCAACTAGCGGCCCGGAAATGGGATCAAACGCTGGATACCGGCGCCGATGAAGATGCAAAGAAGAGAGTGATGGGCCAGCTCAACGACCTGCTGAATCGCCGTTCGTATATCAGGAATTTGGTAGTAAACGTCCAAAAGGAGCTGCTGTAATTCGCAGACTTTCGGACGGAGGTTACTTAGAACTGAAAGCTGATTACTGAAAACTCTCATGGGAAGAATCGTCGGAATCGATCTGGGAACAACCAACAGCCTGGTGGCGTATGTGGATGCGCAAACCGGACAGCCGAGGTGTATTCCGGGTCCGTCGGGCAGCACGCTTTGCCCTTCAGTAGTAAGCATCGATCCGGATGGCGGAATTATTGTTGGGGAGCCGGCGCGCCGCCGCTTGCTGACGCAGCCGGAGCGCAGCATCTATTCCGTGAAACGCTTGATGGGGCGCGGTCCTGCTGATGTGCAGAGCGAATTGAGATTGTTCCCGTTTCGCATCGATCCGTCCAGCAACCACGTAATTCGCGTGAAGCTTGGCGACAAGCTATTCACTCCGCCGGAAATTTCTTCGTTCATTCTTCGCGAGCTGAAGAACTGGGCCGAAGCGTTTTTCAGCGAGTCCATTGACCGCGCGGTGATCACCGTGCCGGCGTATTTCAACGATGCGCAACGCCAAGCCACAAAAGATGCGGGCAAATTGGCCGGCCTGGAAGTCGTGCGCCTGGTGAATGAACCGACCGCGGCGGCGCTGGCCTACGGTCTGCACGAGAAGCAACGCGGCAAAGTGGCGGTGTACGATCTCGGTGGCGGCACGTTCGATATTTCCATCCTGAAGCTGATCTCCACCGGTGAAGGCGACATTTACCAGGTGCTCTCGACCAACGGCGACACCCATCTCGGCGGCGACGATATTGACAATCTCCTGCAGGCTTTCGTCCACGAGCAGATTTTGCAGACCGACCAGATCGACTTCTCGCCCCATGGCGAAATCGCTCAGGAACTGCGCAAGGAACTGATCGCCATCAAGCACAAGCTTTCCGAGGCAAATTCCGCGACGCTGCTTTTCCCTTTGCCGAACGGAAAAACGTTCTTGCACGAATTTACGCGTGGCGCCTTTGAGGCATTGATCCGGCCGGTTGTGGATCGCACCATGGGTCCGGTGAAGCAGGCGTTGGCAGACGCGCAACTGAAGCCCACCGAGGTGGACGAAGTCGTTCTGGTGGGCGGCACAACGCGGACGCCGCTCATTCGGCGCACGGTGCAGGAATTCTTTGACCACAAGCCACACACGGAGCTGAACCCGGACGAAGTGGTGGCGTTGGGCGCGGCTGTGCAAGCCAATATTTTGGATCACGGCGTGAAGAACATGTTGCTGCTCGACGTTACACCGCTTTCGCTCGGCATTGAGACTTATGGCGGGGCGGTGGCCAAGATTATCCCGCGCAATTCGACGATTCCGGCCAGCGCGCAGGAACTTTACACCACCGGCGTGGATAATCAGACCGGCATCGACATCCACGTGCTGCAAGGCGAACGCGAACTGGCCAAGGATTGCCGCTCCCTGGCTCGGTTCACGTTGCGCATTCCCGCGGCACCGGCGGGACTTCCGCGCGTTGAAGTGAAGTTCCTCATCGATGCAAACGGCATCCTGCAGGTCGGTGCAAAAGACATTCGCACCGGCGAGCAGCACATCATCGAAGTGCAGCCCAGCTACGGCCTGAACGATGCGGACATCGAGCGCATGTTGGAGGAATCCATCGAATACGCCGAACAGGATTTTGCGGAGCGCCAAGTGATCGAAGCGCGCACCGAAGCGGAATCCATACTGGGCGCAACGGCCAAGGCTCAGAGCAATCCTAATGCGGGCGTGCTTTCATCACCGGAGCGGGCAAAAATCGAGATGTCGATCGCGGCGTTGCAGGAAGCCGTGAAGGGCAACGACTACAAACTGATTCGGCAAAAGATTGATGAATTGAACCGGGCTACGGAACACCTGGCCGAACTGCTGATGAACTCGGCCGTGCAGTCGGCGCTCGAAGGCAAAAAACTGGCTGAGGTTTAGGGAGAGACTTATGGGCGGCAGCAATCCTTATATCGAAGAAGTGAAATACAAGAAGGCCATCAAGAAATTCAGGGTGACGTTCCTGCCGAGCGGCAAGACGGTGGAAGTAGACCCCGAGAAATTTCCTTACGGCCACAACGGCTTGCCCGGAAGCATCTTGGATATTTCCGAGGGCTTCAAAATGGGGCTGGACCATGCTTGCGGCGGCGTGTGTGCCTGCTCGACGTGCCACGTGATGGTGAAAGAAGGCCTGGAATCGTGCAATGAAGCCGCCGACGCCGAACTCGACGAACTCGACGAGGCTCCCGGCATCACGCCGAAGTCGCGCCTGGGCTGCCAGGCGGTTCCGGATGGCACCACCGATATCGTCGTCGAAATTCCCGAGTGGAATAAGAACTATGCTAAGGAGTTGGATCACTAAGCGAAACGCACGATGGGATTTTGTAGCGGCCGCTTTGCGAAGCGGGCACTCTATGAATAGGAGCACGGTTCATGCCGCCGAGTTTTGATTGGGACGACATCGAAGATATCGCCATCGGGTTGACGGACAAATATCCGGACGTCGATCCCTACACCGTGCGCTTTACCGACCTGCACAAATGGATCACGGAATTGCCGGGGTTTGCCGGCGATCCCATGAAGTCCAACGAGAGCAAACTCGAAGCCATACAAACAGCGTGGCATGAGGAATGGGAAGATCGCAACAAGTAAGAAGCCTTGAGTTCGCAGTTTTAAGTAAGTTTAAGTAAACAAAGCTGATGAAATCCAACCGGGAATTGCTCATAGCGGCTTACCGGGCATTCAATGCCCGCGACATCGATACGATCCTGGCGATGATGCATCCGGATGTTGATTGGCCGAACGGAATGGAAGGCGGGCGCGTGAACGGGCAAGAGAACGTGCGCCGGTACTGGACGCGTCAATGGGGCATTCTTGATCCGCACGTCGAGCCGGTGAGCATCGAGGAGGACGAAGCCGGGCGAAGTGTTGTGCGCGTCCGCCAGGTGGTTCTGGATGTGGCGGGAAACCTGGTTGTCGACCAGTTTGTCGAACATGTCTACACCATTCGCGATGGTCTGATCGAGCGCATGGACATCCGCGAAGCAAACATGAACCAGGCTTCTGCGGGCACCGCTTGAATCGTAGCCCGTGGGCAAAGCGTTCAGTTTTACGTAAAATGCCGCCCGAATCATGCCGTTGCTGGCTTGGCGAGACGCCTTTTCCGTAACTTAAAACTGATAGCTGAGAACTTATAACTGCCTCTCTGCCTCTCGCCCGCGTGGCGCAAACGGCGCGTTTCCCGTATAATTTTAGATTGTGGTTCCCCGGTGGCGCTATGGTGCAACGGTTAGCACGTAGCCCTTTCAAGGCTAAAATACGGGTTCGATTCCCGTTAGCGCTACCAAACTTGTTTCGTTCACCTTGTTTCCGTCAGTTCCTCTCTGCGTATTTCGGCGGTTGATGATATTCTGTGTGTCCGCCGCCCGCGCAGAATCGGAGATTCATCCATGGCAAACATGCTTCGCTCCAATAATCCCGTTCTGAAGGAAAGCGCATTCGCAGGGCAAGTCGCCGCCGGAGAAGCGATGACCATGCAGGGCACGGCCAACAAGACCGGCTTGCTGCTGTTGTGCGTAGTGGTGACGGCGGCATACACCTGGGGTCTAAGCCATTCCGAAACGCCGGAGGCTGCCTTTCCGTGGATGATCGGCGGCGCGATCGGCGGATTCGTTCTCGCCCTGGTAACGGTGTTCAAGAAGACGTGGTCGCCGTTCACCGCGCCAGTTTACGCCCTGCTGGAGGGTTTTTTCCTGGGCGGAATCTCAGCGCTATTTGAGAAGTCGTATCCTGGCATCGCCACGCAAGCAGTGATGCTGACGTTCGGGGTGCTGTTCGTGCTGCTGCTGGCGTACAAAACGGGATTGGTGAAAGCGACACGCGGGTTTAAGTTGGGAGTGATGGCGGCGACCGGAGCGATTGCGCTGGTGTACGCGGCGAATCTTCTGATGAGCCTCTTTTTTCACACCTCAATGTCGTTCCTGTATAGCAGCACGCCGCTGGGAATCGGCATTAGTGTGGTGGTGGTGATCATTGCTGCTCTGAACCTGATTCTGGATTTCGACATGATCGAAACCGGGGTGCGCATGGGCGCGCCAAAGTATATGGAATGGTACGGCGCGTTCGCCATGATGGTCACGCTCATCTGGTTGTACCTGGAAATCTTGCGGCTGCTGGCCAAGACGCGTCGCCGGTAAATTGCTGTTGAGTCGAACGATTGCCGATGGTCCGCAAGCCGTCTCACGAAACAAAACCACCAAAAGGGAAAATCTTCTCGAAGAAGTTTGTAGGCGCGCTGTGCTATGCGGCTGACCTCCATGCGAAACAGTTCCGCAAGCGCACCGGCCGCCCATATATCGGCCACTTGCTGGGCGTAACTTCCGTCACCATCGAGTATGGCGGCGATGAGGATATGGCCATCGCGGCCCTGCTGCACGATGCCGTGGAGGATCAGGGCGGATTGCCGCGCCTGCGCGAGATTCGCAGAAAATTCGGGAAGCGCGTTGCGCACATCGTGGATGGCTGCACGGATTCGTACACGCAGCCAAAGCCGCCATGGATGGAACGCAAGCGAGCCTACGTTGCCCGCGTGGCAAAAGAATCAGCGGAAGTTCGACTGGTTTCTGCGGCCGACAAGCTAGCCAACGTGCGAGAGACGCTGCATGACGTGCGCGTGCAGGGCGAAAGCATGTTCGAGCGATTTGAGGGCAAGAAAGAGGGCACGCTGTGGTACTACCGCGAACTGGTGTGCGTGTTTCGCAAGGCAGGGAATAATCCGCTGGTTGACGAACTGGATCGCGCGGTCACGGAACTGGAAGCCCAGTCCGCCTCTAGAACGTGAAGCGCAGGCGCGCGGAAATCATTCGTGGCGTGCCAACCGCAGTCCCCGAAAAAAGACTGTCAAAATTGATGACGTTTAAACGGTCGGTAACGTTCGCGGCCTCGAGCTGAAATTGTAGCGCGCGAAGTTCCTTGCGATAGAGTTCCGCTCCCATGGCCAAATCCAGCGAAAAATTGGGATCCACGCGCCCGCGCTCGCGGTTCACGCGTGACACCACTTGTTCTCCGAATTGCGCGATCAGCGATGGCACGTTTGTGTTGTCGCCAAGATCCGCGGGCAACCCGCTGCCATACTGCGTAGCGACAGCAAACCACAAGCGCGTAGTGGCCTGAAAACGAACCCGCGCCCGCAGCGTATTTCGTTGGTCTTGTGAGACGGCGAATTCGCTGGTGTCCGTCAGCACGCCTTGCGCATCGCTCCCGATAAACAGGCCGCCGGTGATGGGGCCTTGGCCCAATCCGGACTGATTGGCATAACTCACAAAACCAGAAAAGCGGCCCCAATGCGGCACTTCCAGCCGCACTTCTTCGCCCGTGATGCGCGCCCTGGAATAAGAGATCGGGAAACTCACGCCCGTCTGCAAAAGAACATCGTCGTCCGAATAATTATGGAAATCGCGTCGAAACACATTAGCGTCCAGGCGAAACTTGCTGAAGAGCGCCTTCGTCAGACCGATTTCATAGAAATTTCCTTGCGCAGGAGGCACCGGCACGCGCAAAACCGCCGGGCTGACGGAATCAAGTTGCGGGGAACTGGCCAGCAGCAGATTTTCCATCGCGGGTGTCTGAAAAACGCGGTCGTAGGCGGCGTGCAGCAGCAAGTTCCACGCGGGAATGAAATAGGAAAGGCCAAGACGCGGACTGAGGGCTGCCTTATTGATTACGAACGAGTAGTAGTCGAAGCGAAGCCCCGCGCTGAAATTCCAGCGGCCGTAATGCATCTGATCCTGAAAATAACAGGAAGGCTCGACGTCCCACTTCTGCGCCTGGAACCGAAAATTGATTTGCGTGCCGGGGTCAAATTGCGAGGGATCGGTAATGTGATATGCCAAGGCCTCGTGAACCGGTGTGAAAAATGAATCGACACCGGCCTTCCAGTCGTGATGTCCGCGATGCCCGGCGATATCTCCGCGGAGGTAGCCCTCGGTGTAGCCGCGGTTCTGATTGACGATCACTGGGGTCGAAAATAAATTGGAGCGAAGCGCAAAGCTCGATTCGCGCACGCTGCCAGACATGGTAAGAAACAGCGTCGGCGAGATCGAGTGTTGGAAATAAACCTGGCCGCCATTCTCGGTGCTGGCGGCGTCTTGTCGCTGCGGTCCGATGAGCTGATTCTGCTGCACCAGATCGTTGGGAACGATGTAGCCGAGTGTATCGTGCAGGAAAGTAACACGCAGGCGGTCGTTGGCGCCAAACTCGTGTTCGTACTGTGCCAGGATTCCACCCGAGTTCCCCTGGTTGGTGTAATTCTGGAAAACCGGCGGATCGAGGTAGTGATCGGAATGCAGTCCTGAGGCGCGAGCGGAGAACCGGTCTTTGGCGGTCGAAAATGAAATGCTCGCGGTCCCACTCAGGTGATCGAAGCTGCCACCGGCAGCGTCCAGTTCACCATGCCAACCCATGGGAACGGATTTGTCGGTGGTAATCTCTACAACTCCGCCAAGTTTCCTTCCGTACTCTGCGGGAAAATTCGCGGTCAGCACGCGCATGGATTCCACTTCATCCGAATCCATATCCGGCGCGAAGGCTGGCGAACGGTTTTGCGTTAGCGGCTGGCCGTCGACGACAAACTGCACATCGTATTCAGAGCCGCGAGGGTGCAGAACGCCGTTGGCTTCAAAGAGCCAACCCGGTTGAGACGCGGTCAAGTCCAGAAGATCCCGCCCAGGTTGGGGACTAAGATTTTCCTGGATGGATTGACGCCCGATGGAAAACAGGGAGCCGGTTGCGGTTGGGTCCACAAGCGTCTGTTCGTCACTAACCTGAACTTTGGTGGTGACCGGAGCAACGCCAAGCAGGACGTCGACTTTCAGCGGCACAATCGAATGAACTTCAACGACGTCGCTCCAAGCAACAAAGCCCTCTGCCTGAATGCTGAGTCGATACACGCCAAAGGGAAGGTCTTGGAGCAGGTAGTTGCCGTCGCCCGCGACCTGAAACGCCCGCTGAAACTCGTTACCCTGGCTCAGGATTTCTCCGCGAGCCGCGACGCCCCCGCCTGCCGGATCGCGCACTTCCAGCCGCAATTGTCCGCGTTGCAGTTGCGCCGCCACGGGTGCGGCGCCACACAAACACAGAATTCCCGTTAACGCGAGAAATGCGCCCAGTCTGCCTCTGGCTGGAACCATGTTCATCCGAGAAACTCCTGGGCCATGCCGGTCATCTAAAGAACTGCGGTCAAGTTGCCGAATTTATTCAAAATACCATAAGGCGGGTGATTGGCCCTATCGGGAGCAGGTTGCACTGGGTATCCACAGCTCTTTCTCGGGGAAGAATGAATCGCTTTCCCGAACGCGCTACAATTCTTGTGTCCCTGAGTCTCGTTCATGAACCCTTCGATGCCCTCATCTAATGGATTACTCACGCTTGGGCATTCCAACCAGGAGATGTCGGACTTCCTGGGCACGCTGCTGCGCCACGAAATCAAGGCGGTGTGCGACGTACGCAGCCGCCCAGGCAGTTTCCGGTTCCCGCAGTTCAACCGCGAGCCGCTGGAAGCGCAGCTGACGGCGGCAAAGATTCGCTATGAGTTTTGCGGCGAGCAATTGGGCGGGCGGCCGCTCGATCCACAATTCTATCTGGCGAATGGACTGGTCGATTATTCCAAGCGCCGTCGCGCACCCGCTTTTCTTGAAGCGATTGACAAGGCCATCGCATTGGCTCGCGAACGCAAGACCGCCATCCTTTGTGCCGAGGAGGATCCCCTGCACTGCCACCGTTTCCTGTTGATCTGCCCGGCGCTGGTGGCGCGTGGCGTGGCGCCGGTGCACTTGCGGCGCGGAGGAGCAGCGGAAACGCAGCGTGACGCCGAGGATCGTTTGCTGCAGCTGCATGGCTTCGCGGACGTCACAAGCGATTCGCTTTTCGCGCATGGCCGGGAATCGGCGCTGGAAGATGCGCTACGATTGCAATCGGAGCAGTACGGGTTTCGCACCTCGCCCGAAGCCATCGAGTATTTCTGATTGGACAAATTCTTTCGCGTTCTTGCGTTCGCCGCTCGCAATTCGCGGTAGACTCAGATCACCCGGCTGTTCATGCACAACTCTTCATCCGCCGAGAAGTAAGAGGACCTTTCTTTTGAAGCCCGCAGATGTCTACATCATCGGATCCAACAGCGCGTTCGGTTCGCGCGTGGTTGCTTCGGAAGAAGTGGATCAGGCGTTTGGCATGCCTCTTGGGAAATTGAAGAAGCGCGCGGGAATTCATTCGCTGGCTTACGCGGGCGAACACGAGAATGAAAGCACGCTGGGAGCGCATGCCGCCTCGCAACTGTTGGAACTGGCCGGCGAAGAAGCAAAGAACATCGATTGGATTGTTGCCGCGAGTGAGACCTATCACGTGTACCCTTCACTCTCTGCCGTTCTTCACGGGATTCTCAGGCTGCGCGAGGATTGCAGCGCATTGGATGTGGGCAGCGGTTGCCTGGCGCTGGTGCAGGCGCTTGCGGTGGCGCAGTCCATCCTGGCGGCCGGACGCGGGCAAAAGGTGTTGGTGGTGACTTCGGACGTGCACAGCCGGACCCTGGGACCGGGCCGCGCCAAAGGCGAATTCGGCGGATTGTTCGGTGACGGAGCAAGCGCGTTTCTGCTGACCAGCGGGCCGGCCAAGCCCAGGCGTTGGGCCTATCGCATGGGAGAATTTTTCTTTGGTTGCGCCGCGAAGTATGCGGAAGCAATTCGCGTGAGCGACTCGGGCGGCGGCGGACTGCTGGATGTGCAATTTGACGGCGAAGCCCTTTCGCGCGCCGCAGTGAGCCGCATGGAAAAAATCCTGCGTGAAGCGGAACGGCGCAGCGGGATTTCGCGATCAGAGGTGGGAGCGTTCGCCACGCACCAGCCCAATCCGCGCCTGGTCGCGCTTCTGGCAAAACAGTTCGGCGTGCCTGCTTGCTGCTTTCCCTCAATTGCCGCCACGCGCGGGAACTTGGGCTCTTCGACATGCGGGGCCGCGCTGCACGCGGCGTTGGTGGAAGCTTCCGCGCAGCCGGTCGCGGAGCGCAAGCCGGTTTTTCTGGCCTCACTTGGCCCCGGCCTGGTATTTGGCGGCGGCTGGCTAGTCCCCGCAATTCCCTAAATGTTTCGTCGATTGAATGGCGTGCGCGGTTGCCACGACATTCCTGTAGCTCAGGCTTTCAAGTCTGAGGCTTTCCCCAACTGCACCGCAATCCTTGTGAATGGCAAGGTTCAGGCCGCGTACGCGTGGTAAACGCGGTGTCTACGTTAGGCACGCGCAGCCTGGCAACGGAGGCCAGCCAGAATCAGTCGTGGCATAGCGGCAACGCCTGACCAGCGCGTTGCTCACCTCCGACGGCGCAACGGTGCCGCCCAACGGCTCGGCGTAGACTTCATAACGGCGGCCCACAGGCAAACGATCGATTTCGTAATTCCCATCAAACTGCACAGGTCCCGGCGCGGTGCAACTCCAAGCACCCATGCTGCCAGCGATCACCGATCCCCTGGTGACATCGACAGCAACGACATACGCGCCAAAAACTCCGGTCACACTCGGTGGCGATGCGGCAGGGAAATAGGATTTGCGGGAATAATGTGTCCCCGGAAGGGGCCGACATAAAGAGTGTCGCCCGGGTCGGAATAGAGAATGCGCAGGCCCGTGCGATCGTCGCCGGCCAAAGGCGCATCCGGCACTTGCGCCGACGTGCGCACGCCCGAGTAAGTTTCGGGTGCGGGCGCAAACGGAAACATCATGGTGCTTCCCACCGCGGTGATGATGGAGGGAGGTGTTGGCGGCGGAGGCGTTACGGAGCCAGCGCCTCCCCGCCGCAGCCCAGTGTCCACGCACCCACCGTGAGGAGAACGCTAAGCAACGCAAGGTGACGCAAGCGTGGCTGCCAACTCTTCACTGCGAAACGTTCGTTGCGTGTTTGCGGAAGGGGCCGCATGAAGGGAGTAAAAGCAGGCGAAGGACCAGCAAACGAAGGGCGTGAGATGAGAGGGTCTGCGAACCGAGATTCAGACCATTATCTCGATAAGGCCTGCAAATCGAATGTCTTACGTTTTACTAAGCTGAGGGCTAGTCCCGGAGGCAAGCTCAAATAGCGTGCCAACCGTTCCGAAGTGGACTGATACTTTTGCTGTCATCCCGAAAGGGGACTCGCCGACTCCGCATTGACTTTCTGCCGCGCGACTCCAATAATCCGCCCATGGCGCGACCGGATGCTGTTCGTCGAGTGAAGAGCTATTCCGCGGCGAATGGCTACGTTTATCAATACTGTTTCTATGAGGTGAATCGCATTTCGCATCAAGGAAGCCCTGCCGGGGAGTTTATCTACGCCATTTCGGCCGACCGGAAGACCACGTTTCCGTTGGGCATTCTGGTGCTGCAGGCCGCTCTGGAGTCATGGGCCCAGACCAATGGGCGAACCTTGAGCAGCAGCGAAGAATACGCCATCGCAAAGATGCGCCTGTTTCAGGCCTTCGACGAGGGAGAGGTGCCCATCACGGCCGAGGGCGCGCAGCACTCGCGTCTCCTAGTGGACGAATCCAACCTGGAAACCTTGCTGGAGCAGCTCCACATCTGAAAGTCTTGGCATGCCATGAACCGAAACCGTGGCGGTGGCGTCTAGCTTATGTACAGGGTGGCGGGAGCCGGATTCCCGTCCAAGAGGCAGAATGCGGGAGCTGGTTCTGGTCCAGCCGGGACAATCAAAAAGCATCATGTTGCGCGAATCTGCGGCGGAGGCCGTGCCGCGCGAACTGGAGCGCTTGCTCACAGAAAACGCCCCGCTTGCCTACCGTGTCGCGCTGGGCGTTTTGCGCAATCCGGCCGAAGCCGAGGATGTCGCTCAGGAAGCCCTGATTCGGGCCTACCGGAAATTCGACCGTTTGCGTGATGCGCGGCGCTTCCGAAGCTGGCTGGTGCGTGTCAGCTTCCGCCTGGCGCTGGACCGCTCTCGTTCGGCGCGGCGCCGCGAACTGCGCGAGACGCATTGGGCGCGCCCGGAGCTGAGGCCACCCGTGCAGTCGGTCGAGGAAATCGCCGCCTCCCGGCAGTTCGAGGAGCGATTAGCCCGCGCGCTGGACGAATTGCCCGATCGCCTGCGCCTGGTGATCTTACTGACGGCCATCGAAGGGTATTCCGTCGACGAGGCTGCTGGGCTGCTCGACGTGCCCGCCGGAACGGTGAAGTCGCGGCTATTCGCCGCCAGGAAACGCTTAGCGGAGAAATTGCGATGAATTGCAGAAGTGCACAAGAAAAAATAGTCGTCGCGATAGCCTCCCGCGAATCGGCATTGTGCGGGGACCTGGATCAGCACGTGCGCGAGTGCACCGGATGCTGCGCGTTCTTGGCGAGTCAGGCGTCTCTTGCATCGGCCATCGATTCTCACCTCCGGCTCATTGCCAAGGAGCCAGTGCCTCCTTCGTTGCTGCCTCGCGTGCGCGCCCGGCTCGAGCAGGAAACGGCTCCTCGTCTGTCGATTCTTAGGTGGCAATTCGTGGCCGTCGCCACTGTGGTTGTGCTTCTTGTGGCTGCGGCCATTCGGATGCGCGACTCGGATAAGCCTGAACACCCAACGGAGACAACAGCGAAGGTTGCACCCGGATCGCCGCACGTGAATCGCCCGCCTACAGCTAGCCCGCAGATCAACCGGCCTGCTCCCAAAATCCCACGAGTCGCTGCTATTCGGAAGGCCAGTGTCTCCGCGCATTCCTCAGCACCTGAAGTTCTGATCCTGCCAGAGGAGCAGCAAGCCTTCCGGCGGTTTGTGAGCGAAATATCCAAGGACCAAGACTCCGCGAAGGCGCTGGTTTCCGCCGCACCCGGCAATGGCGATGCCCCGGTCGAGATTGCACTTCTGACCATCGAGAACGTTGAAGTGAAGCCCTTGGAGGGTACCGATAGCGAATAGGCGCGAAAAAGGGTTTGCGTGCGGTTCGAGCACCCAATAACCGAGCAACGGAGGATTGAATGAAACGAGTACGAGCTTTGCTGGTGATATTGACTGCCCTTGCGGGTATTCTCGCACCGCTGTCTGCGCAAGAAAAATCAAACATCGATGCCAAGCCGCCCACTACGACCCTGAAGGTTCAGGTCACCATCGCGGAAACGGACGGCGAGAAAAAAGTTGTCAACTTGCCGTATACCTACTATCTCCGGGCGGGCGAGGGAGGTCCCGCCTCGCCGTGGACCAAACTTCGTCTGGGCAGCCGTATCCCGGTCTATGTCGGCAAGGAAAACGCCATGCAATACCTCGACGTGGGCACCAGCATCGACTCTCGCGCGTACAGTTCCGAAAATGGGCGGTTCGATATTACGCTGAACCTCGAGCGTTCCTGGGTGGAAGGCGACGTTTTGATCCCCATGGAGAAGGCCACGGCACAAACTACCGACGCGCATGTGGGTCCATTCCGCGAGCCGATCATTCGTCAGTTCAAGACGGAACTGACTCTGACGATGCGGGATGGCCAGACCACGCAAAGCACGCTGGCCGCGGACCCGTTGAGCGGCAAAATCACTTCGATTACCGTCACCATTAACGTTGTGAAGTAGGCCGACGGCTTACGACAGCACCGCCGCGAGCGCATCCGGCAGATTCGGATACAGGAAACGATAGCCTACCTTTTCTAATTGCGCGGACTGGACTCGCTGGCTGGAAAGTAGCAGCGCGTCGGCCATTTCGCCCAGTGCCAGGCGCAACGCGAACGCGGGAGCCGGAAATAGCGCGGGGCGGCGCAGGGTCTTTGCCAGCGCTTGCGTGAAATCGGCATTTCTCACGGGCTGCGGAGAAACGACGTTAAGGGGGCCGCGCAGCGTGCCGTCTTCTATCGCCAGGCGCAAAATTCCCACGACGTCCACCAAACTGATCCAGCTCATCCATTGCTGGCCGGAACCGATCTTTCCCCCAACACCAAACTTGAAAGGCTTGACCATCTTGGGTAGCGCGCCGCCAATTTTTGCCAGGATGATTCCGAAGCGAACACACACCACGCGAATCCCCAGCGCTTCCGCCTTGAGGGCTTCCGCTTCCCATTCCTTGGCAATTTCGCTGAGAAAGTCCGCGCCCGGGCCACTGCCTTCATTCAGGAGCTCGTCGCCTCGATTCCCGTAGTAACCGATGGCGGAAGCAGAGACCAGCACTCGCGGGCGTATCGCCATTCTGGCCAGCGCTCCCACGAACGCACGCGTTGTGTGCACGCGGCTAGCGCGAAGCACCAGTTTGCGTTGGGGCGTCCAGCGGCCTTCAGCAATGGGTGCTCCGGCAAGATTCACCGCGGCATCCGCGCCCACGGCTGCACCACCCAACTGGCCGGTTTCCGGATCCCAGCTGACGTCGAAGCCTTCCGAGCTACGAACCGACTCGGCCGCCGTGCCAGGGCGAATCAAGCGGCATACCGTATGCTCGGTGTTCTTCAAGCTCTGTGTCAATGCCGTGCCGACGAGTCCAGTGGATCCAGTGACCAGGATTTTCATTGTGTGATCTTTTCTTGCCTCCAACAATTGAGCCCGCTATTCCGACCATGCTCCCCGCCAACGCCTTCGGACACTGCCCAATAGCGCCGGCCCGCTGGCAGGGCACCACGCCTCAGGTTACAATTTCCTAGTGCCACAAGTCTCGCCTACTTTTCGAGTGAAGGTGCTTTTCTTCGGCCGCGTCCGCGAACTGGCCGGTCATCGCGAAGAAGCCCAGGAATTACCCGAAGGCGCCACAATTGCCGATCTCTTCGAGCGCTATACGCGGCGCTTTCCCGATCTTGCCGGCTTTCGCTCCTCTCTGGTCGCTTCGCGCAACCAGGAATTCGCGGCTTGGGACACAAAGCTTACCCATGGCGACGAAATCGCGTTCCTCCCGCCCGTGAGCGGTGGCTGAGGCCATTTTCCATGACCACAATACCTCAGCAGGACCTATTTGAGTTTGTGCAGGCTCCCATCGACGTGCCCGCTCTTCACCGCCGCGTGCGTGGGGCTGACGATGGCGCAATTGTCATCTTCGATGGCTTTGTGCGCAACGAATCCCACGGTCGCGCTACAAGGTATCTCGATTATGAAGCTTACGAGCCAATGGCTCTGGGCAAGATGCGTGAGATAGGCGCCCAGCTGCACCAGAAATTTGCCATCCATCGCGTGGCCATCGTCCACCGGCTGGGCAGACTGGAAATTGGCGAAACTAGCATCCTCATCGCCGTCAGCGCCGCACACCGCGCCGCCGCCTTCGATGCTTGCCGATACGCCATCGACACCCTAAAGAAGACCGTCCCCATCTGGAAAAAGGAGTACTTTGAGGATGGCGCGGTCTGGGCGGATGGGGAATTGCCGCCGGCACCGCCCGCCGCAAAGCCCGCATCCTAATTAGGGGGGCGGGCAAATCGACAGCATCGATGGCTAAGCGGCGAAACTTTCATTCCGCGCAAGGGTTAGAAATGAGCAGTGACAACGGCTGTATCGGTCCGTGCGGTGACGGGTGCAGTGAGGTGAATCCTGCCGCTGCCTGTCACACCGACCGGTTCACTTTCGGCGAGACACATTCTAGATGACATCCAGTCTCCGGCGAAAACTGATCGCTTCGTTTGCCGCGCTTGCCCTTCTGCCCGGGAGCATCATTCTGCGCGCGCAGGAAAAGCCTGACCGTCCTCCGTGGGCGCAACCCGCCGGCAGCGAACAAGGCAAACCCACGGATGCCACGGCCAAGCAGAAGAATCAGGAAGCCAGTTCGCCGCGTGGGACGATCAAGGTAAACGTCAATCTGGTGAATGTGCTGGTCAGCGTGCTGGACGATCACAACCGGCCCGCCCCGGATCTGCCGGCAGAAGCCTTTCAGATATTCGAGGATGGTGTGCAGCAGAAAATTGACATTTTCGAGTCGGAAACCAAACAGCCATTGGACATCGCCATCATGGTGGACACCAGCCTCAGCGCGCGCAAAGAAATTGCTTTCGAGCGGGAAGCCGCCTCGAACTTCATCAAGCAAGTCTTGCGGGCGGACGATCGCTTGGGCGTGTTCTACTTTGACGAGACGGTGACGCAGAACGCTGCCTTTTCTAACGATGTGCCGCTGCTGCAGGATGCCGTGCGTCGGATTCCCGAAGGTTCGGGCACCTCAATTTACGACGCGGTGCTGCTAGGTTCGCAGGCCTTGGCCAAGCGTCCCGCGGATCGCAGGCGCGTCATCATTTTGGTCACCGATGCGGGCGAAACGACCAGCAAATCGGATTTCGAATCTGCGCGAAGAGCAGCCTTGCGCGCCGGGATTCTGCTGTACACCATCGTCATTCGCCCGGTGAAAAACGAGAACGGCCGCAATACCGCCGGGGAGCATGCCCTCCAGACCATCACCGAAACAACCGGCGGCGCGATGTTTTTCCCCGACACTGCTCCGGAACTCGCCATGATCTTCGAGCGCATCGACCACGAACTACGCACCCAATACCGCCTCGCTTACTATCCCAATCCGCGCGGCGCGCCGAATACTTACCGTACAATAGAGGTCAAGGTGCTGGAGGGCTACACCGCGCGACACCGCACAAGTTACCTGTCGGGAGCGCAGTGACCGCCCCGGACAGAGAGTGTGAATGACGAAGAATTATCTGGAAGTGGCGGTGGAAATAGCCCGCGAAGCGGGAAAAGCGCTGCGCGAAGAGCTGGAGCGTCCTCCCGACATCGTGTATAAGGGCGATTTTGACCTGGTGACGCAGGCGGACCGTCGTTCGGAAGCCATAATCGTCGGCCGGCTGCAGAAATATTTTCCGGAGCATGCGGTCGAAGCGGAAGAGGGCACCGGGAAAGATACCGGTTCTGAATTCCGCTGGCACGTAGACCCACTGGACGGCACCACAAATTTTGCCCACGGCTATCCGTGCTTTTGCGTGTCCCTGGCGCTGGCGCAGAAAAACGAACTGCTCGCCGGCGTCATCTACAATCCTGTGTACGAAGAATTGTTCACTGCGGCGCGCGGCGAAGGCGCCGTCTTCAATGACAAAAAAATCCATTGCTCGAAAATTACGGCCATGAAAAACAGTTTGCTGTGCACCGGATTTCCGAATCGCAAGCGCCATGCGGATCCCAATATTTACTACTACTGGGATTTTACCCTGCGATCCCACGGCGTGCGACGCGACGGTTCGGCGGCGCTGGATCTGGCATCTGTAGCTTGCGGACGCTTCGACGGCTTCTGGGAGTTCGGCCTGAACCCTTGGGACACCGCCGCCGGCGTTCTGATAGTGGAGGAAGCCGGCGGCAAAATCACCGATCTCGAGGGACATCCATACGTGCTGGGCGGCAAGTCCATCCTGGCGTCAAATGGCCTGATCCACGATGAGATGGAGCAGCTTGCGGCAGAGATCGCGAAGCGTGGCACGCCGCCGTTATGAGGCCGCGGTTGAACTGGGGTGTTCGTGCGAGGCATTTGATCTTCCCGGAAACACGTTTACAGGTCTAGTTAGTATAATTAATAGTAATAATGTGTTGGGGGAAGGTCGCAAGCCTACTCCAGATATTTTCGAGCACTCACAGAATCACCGGTCGTTCGAAACCCTGGCTCGATTCCACTCCTCCCGCATATTACCGGACAACTCTATTCTCTTCGCGGACATCCGAGCGGGCATGGCACGAATCCTTCAGCAGAGGTCTTCGCGATGCCAGTGCACCGATCCCCATTTCGGTGGTGTTTCTTAGCGTGCGCGTTGGGTTGTGCGGCGGTGCCGGTGGTGCGCGGCCAGAGTCCGAGTTCGCGATTCGAAGTAGGCGGCCAGTTTTCCGACATCAAGTTGATCGACACCAACGGAACGACTTCGTTCAGCCCCGGCTTCGGTGGCCGCTTCGACTGGAATATTACGCCGCGAATCGCCCTGGACACGCAAGTCGATTTCTTCCCACGCTCCTACTCGCCCTCGCCCCAGCAGGGCGGCCGCACATTGCAAGCGTTCGCAGGTGTCCGCGGCCGCTTTGTGCAACGAAGACGCTACGCCATCTATGGCCTGATGCGGCCGGGATTTACCTATTCGAGCAGAGCGATCACCGGCTTTACTGCCACAACCTTAACGGGCACCCAGCCAGCCTTGCTGATTACTCCGAACTTTGGGGGAGCCACGTATTTCACGCTCGATCTGGGCGGCGGCGTGGAGTTCTATCCCTCCGAGCGGTGGATCCTTCGCGCGGAAATTGAGGCCAGCCCTTATTTCGTCGGCAATACTGCAGTGAACTACGCTTCACCACCGCCGCCGGAGGGCCTCAGGGTTGCATCCAGCCCTGGAACAGTTACCGATACCTGGCGGGTCAGCACCGGAATGAGCTACCGCCCCGGCGAGGTTCAACCAACGGGAGGAACCGAAGGCATTAAGCCGCAGCGATTTGAAGTCGGGGCACAATTCAATTCACTGAATTTCACCTGGATCAATGGGGTGGATCATTCCTCTACGGAATTGGGAGTTGGACTCTTCGCCTCCTACAACATCTGGCAATTTGTATATCTCGATGCGTCGGTGAATTTCTTTCCGAAAGATGAGGACACCGGCGGGCCGAATGATGGCGGACGCATTCTTCAGGGATTCTTTGGAACCAGGGAAGGGTTTCAGGTGCAGCGGTTCGGATTCTTTGCCAAAGTACGCCCGGGATTCATGAACTATTCGAGGACTTTGACGGGCGTCTCACTGACCGGGCCGATGTCGTTCCGATATGCGCGCGCCACGGACTTCGCTCTGGATGTGGGAGGAGTCGTCGAATACTACTGGACGCGGCGCGCGCTTTTGCGATTCGATGTAGGAGACACGCTGTTGTACAACAGCCCGCGGCCATTTAACGTCGACGGAGCGGTTTCCTATCCGCCGGTGCCCGGGCGCAGAAACTCCCTGCAAATCGGAATCGGGCTTGGCTTCCGTTTCTAGATCCTAGGCGTTCTTGGCGGCGAGAGCCTGCAACGAAGATTTCGCTTCCAGGTAATCATCCTCGGTATTCACCGCCCAAATGTTGGATTTGTCGGTGATGCCGGCGACTAGATTGTCGACGGCCGTCATGGCGGTCAGCATCGAGTGATCCTGGTTGTTGTACTTGTGCATGCCATTGCGGCCCACCAGAAACAGGTTCTCGAACTTGTCCAAGAATTCGCGCAATTCGGGAAAACGGGCATAGCTTCCGAAGTACGCGGGATAGGCTTTCGGCATGCGCGCCACGGCCGAATCGAGGATATCCGCTCTCTCGATCACTTGAATCTTCTCGAGCTCTTCGACAGCGAACCGGGTAAGCTCGTCATCCGATTTCCGCCAAAGCTCATCGCCCTGGTAGCAAAAATATTCCGCGCCAAGCCAGACTTTTGTGGAATCGGCAACCAGGTACGGGCTCCAGTTGTTGAAGATCTGCAGGCGTCCGACCAGCACGTCGGGCTCCTGGATGTAGATCCAATTATCAGGAATGAGTTTGCCGGAAGTATCGCCGGGCTCGCGAAGCTTCAACTTTTTCAGTAGCAACCCGACAGTGATGAAATCGCGGTACTGCAGACCTTCCGAAATCGCTCGCAGGTTGACGGGTATGGCGTCGCCCATGCCGCGAATGAGTTCCTGCACCGAAGTCGTGGAGAAAAAATAGTCGCCCGTGAACCGGCGAAAATTGCCGTTCGCATCCTGCGCGGTGACGGAAACAATCCGCCCCTCGCGAGCTTCCACTCCGGTCACATCGAAACCGCCAAGAATCTCCCCGCCCATGGAGCGAATTTTGCGCGCCACTTCTTCCCACATTTGCCCGGCGCCAAATTTGGGATAGAGAAATTGCTCGATGAGCGAAGTCTCCGTCTCTTTTTGCGAAGCGCCATCGCCATGTTTATTCTTGGAGCGCTTCAGTACATGCCGAATGGCGCTGAGGATCGACAACCCCTTGATGCGTTGCGCTCCCCATTCAGCCCCGATCTGTGCGCATGGAACGCCCCACACTTTTTCCGTGTAGGCCTTGAAGAAGGTGCTATAAAGCTCGCGCCCGAACCGGTTAATGAAAAATTGCTCCAGATTCGTTGCCGGCTTGATCGGAAAGAGCATGCTGCGCAGGTAGCTGAACGCGATCTTCACCGTGCGCCACAGGCCCAGATTCCCGAACGTTTCCCAGTTCGGCTGCACTGGGTACTGGAAAAAACGGCGCAGGAAATAGATGCGCGACTTTCTTGGGCGCACGAGCATGTGCAAGTCCTCGCGTTCCGCCTCGTCGCCCTTGGCTAGCGGCAAATGAGAAAGCCACCAGTCCATCACGCGATCGCTCTTGGAAAAAAAACGGTGCCCGCCCAGGTCCACACGATTGCCGCGGTAATTGATGCTGCGCGCAATTCCGCCCATATACATGCTGCGTTCCAGAACGATGGGATGAACGTCCGTGCGCGCCAGAAGTTCGTACGCGGCGGTTAAGCCGGCAGGCCCGGCGCCAATGATGATGGCTGTTTTCTTGGACATTTTTACGTCGCAAGCAGCGGAACCAGCAAGCAGCTACTTAGCGTCCTACTCCGTGGGCGAAAATCGCAGCTTGAGCTAAATGGAAATCCTATTCAGTTTAGCAGAAGGGTTGCAATCGACTAATCCGGCACCAACCGCTTTGCCCCCGGGGCTGGAGCCCATTTTCTGTTGCGTTCTGCGTTTCCCCGGTGTAGTCTCTACCCGAAAATTCCGCCCGCCCTTCCGGCCTTCCGCCCCGGAGTAAAGTGCCCGCCTGCCACCACTCGGTGATTGTGTGTGCGAGCTTGCAAGCATGCGGTACCTGACTCATTTGGTATTTCCTTAACGAAATCAGTCGCCATTTAATGTCAATTCACGTAAGGAGGATTTTCGATGACGAGCCCAATAGTCACTTGGCTTTTGACTCTGATTTCCGGGGCCGTCGGCGGCAACATCGGCGGCGTTGGCGGGAGCCAATTACTCGGAGCGCTTGGTGGACTGCAATCCCTCGGCCAGATTGACAACATCAGGGCGTCCGGAGTTGTCGGCGCACTGCTGCCAATCATCATTGCATCTTGAAGAACAAGTTTGCGAAGGCATGATGCGTGCCGTGTCGCGTGTCGCGAGAAGTGGCAACAGAATTTACGTCGGACAGTGAATTTCAGTCAAAGGAGAAATGTCATGGCAGATCGATTCGAGCAACTAAAAGCGAAGTATCAGTCGGTATTGAATTTCATCCAATCTCAGGGAGTTCAACTTCAAAACGTGAACATGGAAGGCGACAAGCTTTTGATCCGTGCCACTGCGCCTTCTGCGGATCTGAAAAATAAAGTGTGGGACCAGATCAAACTGGTCGATCCCAACTTCTCCGACCTCATCGCAGACATCCAGGCGCCGGCGGCAGCGGCTGCGGTTGCGGCAGGGAACGCGCCTTCCACTACGGCTGCGCGCAACTACACCGTGCAGGCGGGCGATAGCCTCTCGAAAATCGCCAAGCAATTCTACGGCGACGCGAACAAGTACATGAAGATTTTTGAGGCCAACAAAGACAAGCTCTCTGACCCGGACAAGATCAAGCCGGGAATGGATCTCGTGATTCCGTCGTAGTTTTCAGGACCGATGTTCGTTTGGCAAACCAGCGCAGCGGCGAAGTGTCAGCAGCGAAGCAATAGATACAGTTTGGAGGCAAGAAATGACCTGGACAGATAAGGTGGGAAATCTGCTGAGGCAGTACACATCCGGCGGAGCAGCGGCAGGGACACAACCTGCCCCGGACGTTCACGCACATTTCGATGAGGTGGCGCAAGCCGCTCCGCCGAGTGTGCTTGCGGAAGGTTTAACGGCTGCGTTCAATTCGGACAAAACACCAGCTTTTGGACAAATGCTCTCAACGTTGTTCAACAACTCGACGGGCGACCAGAAGGCCGGCATCGTCAATCATCTGTTGTCTTCCGTCAGTCCCAGCACTCTCACGCAGCTTCTGTCGGGCGCCGGACTTGCCGGACTAATGGGGTCGGGAAGCACGCAGTTGACGCCGGACCAGGCCCAGAAGCTATCGCCCGAAGTGGTGCAGCAGCTCGCCACTCACGCGCAAAACGCGAATCCCTCGGTCGTCGAGTCGGTCAGCAACTTCTATGCCCAGCACAGCACACTCGTGAAGACGCTGGGCGGGGCCGCGTTGACGATTGCCCTGGCCAAGGTTGCCGAACGACAACGCCAGGCCTGAGAGGATTTGAGTTCGCCATCGGTGTACAGGGATGGACGCTCGGTACCGTAACGTTGCTGAGCGCCCAGTTATTTCTGTGCTAGGCTCCATCCTCCCGCGATGGCCTACAATTCCCATGAACCATGGACGTTTTTGTGGCCCGCCACTGGATGTTCCGCGTGCCAAAGGAAAGGCCAATGAGGAAGCGCACCACCTTCCGTAATCTTTACTGGGCCCTTACCGTTGTCCTTTTGTTTTCTACATCCGTCCCCTCACAGAACCAAACTGCCGTCATGCCCGGACCCGGTTGGCAGGTGATCAAAGCGGACTGGGGCTCGGGCAACCGCTGGAAGGATGTTACGAACCGCGTCCGCGTGTTGTTATCCGGCAATGGCACGGTACAAGTCACCAACAGCAACCTTGGTGGCGATCCCGCACAGGGCACTGTTAAAGTTCTACGGATTCAAGCGCGAAATTCTCGCGGACAGTCGCGCCAATTCACCTTCAACGAAAACGATTCCATTGATGCCAGCCAGTTTTATAACTATGGCGGTGGCGCCGGTGGAGGCAACGGTTCGGGATTGCAAGTGATGCAGGCCGACTGGGGCTCCGGGAATCGCCGCATGGACGTAACGACTCGCGTGCGCGCCCTGCTGTCTGGAAACGGAATGGTCAAGGTGAACAACGCCAACTTAGGCGGCGATCCTGCCGTAGGCGCGGACAAGGTCCTGCGCATTTACGCCCGCGACATGCAAGGGCAAGTTCGCCAGCTGAGCTACAAAGAGGGCTCCAATATCGATGCCAGCCAGTTCTACAACTACGGCGGCGGTGGCGGCTACCCTGGCAACCCTGGCTATCCTGGGAACCCCGGCTACCCGGGTGGCGGAGGCGGTGATCTGCAAATCGTCCGCGCGTACTATGGCTTAAACAATCGCACCAACGACGTCACGCAACTTCTGCGCGGCCGCGTACAGAACGGCTCGCTCGTCATTCAAGTCAATAACAACAACATGGGCGGCGATCCTGCGGTCGGCGGAGACAAGGTGTTGACGGTCATCTATCGCTATCAGGGACGGGAACAGACCTCTACCGTAAAAGAAGGAAACACGCTCAGAATTCCGTGAGCAATCACGATGGGGCGGCCAGCTGTTTGGGGAACCTGGCAGGGCGATAAGCCAAAGCCAACAAGCAAAGGAGCACGCGAATGATGAACCTTCTCTGGGAAGCGATCATCGGATTGATCGTCGGAGCCGTAGCAAAACTGTTGATGCCCGGAAAAGACCCTGGTGGCATCTGGATCACCATGGCGCTGGGAATCGCGGGTTCCATTATTGCGACATGGTTGGGTCAAGCGATTGGCTGGTACCAGGCGGGACAATCAGCCGGCTTCATCATGTCGGTCGTCGGCGCAGTGTTGTTGCTGTTCGTCTATCGCCTAGTTCGAAGCAAAGTGGCCAACACGTGACAGGTTCGAGTCACGCAACCTCTGATGACGCATTTAGCGCGGGCTTGTCGAGCACCGTGAAGTGGATGACCTTAGGTGGACGCCCAGTTGGTGCGTTCGACGAACGTAGTTGGCTCGTCGGTTTTGCCGGCAGCCAGGCGGCGTTCTTTGCGGCGCGCGATCCACAGCATGAACGGGCCGAGGATATGTGAGCTGAGAGCGCGGACACGCCAAATTCCTTTTCCACTTTTTTGCGCAGCGATTGAATCTGCTCGCTCACACTGGAGTTGATGGAGCGCAACTGGTGTTCCATAGCCCACAGAGCGGCATTGTATCCGCCGCGCAGCTTCACGAGTTCCCGTTCGAAGCGTTCCCGTACTTGGGAATCGGGATAGTCCCGGTAGCGCTTCCAGCCCTTCAGCATCGTTTCGCACATGCGGTAGAGGCTCGGGCCGTTGCGCTCGAAACCGTGCCAGAAGGCGAAATCCAGGAAACGCTGCGAGTCGTCGCGGGAAATTGCGGCGTGCTTGAAATTAGGCTAGCACGAAGGAGAACGGAACCTTTGTGACGAATGACCATAGGCTGTGACGCCGCAACCCGACGCGCTGCGCCGCAAGCATTTTCCGCTGGCACATGCGCCTCCTTCCGTGCCGCTAATGTGGGCGAACACCTGTAATCTTCAGGTCGATCCGGTACACGCTGCTGCTTGCCGTAATGAACAGCGATTTGCCATCGTTCCCGCCCCAATTTAGATTTGCGACCACCTCCGGCATGAGTATCGTGGCAACGTGCTTTCCTGTGGGGGAGAAAATCCAAAGACCACCTGGGCCTGAGCCATACAAATTTCCCCGCTCATCCACTTTGATCCCATCCGGAGCTCCCGGACGCTGGTCGGACGTGGCATCGTAGAAAACTTCTCCGTTGGCGAGGGTGCCGTCGGCGTTCACGCGGTAACGCATCCATGTTTTCTGCGGCTCGGAATTGCTGACATAGAGAATTTTCTCATCGGGCGAAAAGACGATGCCGTTGGGCCGCGGTAAATCCTTGATCAAGAGCTGCAATTTATCGCGTCGGGATTCCGCACCGGGCTTTTGTTCCGCTGCTCCGGCGAGCCGATAGACGCCATTCACCTTCAATTCCTTCTTAGGATCCGTGTCTTTTTGTGTGGGCAGGCCGTACGGCGGATCCGTGAAGTAGAGTGAGCCATCGGATTTGTAAACCAGATCGTTGGGACTGTTCAGGCGTTTCCCCTCAAACGTATCCGCCAGAATTGTCGTTTGCCCCGGATTGCTTAGCGATTCGATGCGGTAGACGTCGCGCTGTCCATGTCCGGCCACAGTCAACCGTCCATGCGCGTCCAGCGTCATCCCGTTTGAGCCTGGCTCTCGCCCGCCAAACGGCGCCGGTCCCAGATAGCCGCTGGGTTGCAGGAATATGCTTGCCTCGCCTCCCGCCGGCAATTTGCGAATGGTGTTGCTGGGAATGTCCGCGAAGAGCAGATAACCGTCTCGAGTCCAAATGGGGCCCTCTGTCCATGTATAGCCAGTGCTCAGCTTCAACAGTACGGCGCCATCGGGAATGATGTCACTTGCTGCGGGATCGAGGCGCTCAACTTTTGCGGGGTTCTGTTCGGAGGCATACGAGGCCGCGCTCGATTTGTGTAACAGCAGAATGCACAGGCCCAGAGCCATCAGAAGAGTGAAGGAACCGGCGATTTTTGCTAATGCCAAGGAAGTTCTCCCTTTTGTCCTCGATGAAGGTAGTTCTCGCACGCAAACTGTAACTCTGGCCTAACGCAATTGCCACCGCTTATGTGCGGCCCCCGGCCCAACCGCTGCTTGACTTCATTCCGGCCTGCGTCTACCGTAGTAGCGTTCTCAAAGGAGAACGCTTTTGCGGATGAATACCATCCTTCATTGACGCATTCGGCTCGCTGAGCCGAATGCGCGCTTGCCTGCACCTGCTGTTCGAGCGGGTAGGGCTGCCTTTCCTCTCAACCTAAAAGGAAAATATAGCGCGCCAGAATTGTGCGCGTGTCTCGAGGACTCTATGAACACCTATGCTTTGGAAGTGGAAAATCTGGTGAAGGTGTACTGCGGGCGTCGCAGCCTGTTCGGCCCGCGAAGCGAGCCGGTGCGCGCCGTCGATGGATTGAGTTTTCAGGTGCCGCGCGGCGCCATCTTCGGATTGCTGGGCCCCAACGGAGCGGGAAAGACGACGTTGCTGAAAATTCTTGCCACGTTACGGGCGCCCACCAGCGGCCAGGCTCGCATTGAAGGATTTGACGTCGTGGCGCAGCCCCTGGGGGTGCGGCGGCGTATCTGCATGGTGCTGCAGGAAACTGCCGTGGAATTGTTCCTGAGCGTCCGCGACAACTTCCTGACCTTCGCCAAATTTCACGGACTGGATGGACAAGTGGCCGCCAAGCGCGCCGCGGAAGCCATCGCGTTGTTTGATCTGGGCGCGGAGGCTGAGCGCAAGGTGCAAGACCTTAGCGGCGGCTACAAGCGTCGTGTGCAGGTGGCCAAGGTCTTCATGGTGGACACCCCGGTGCTCTTCCTCGACGAATTTTCCACCGGCATGGATCCCATTCTGAAGCGCGCGGTGATGGATTCGCTGCGCAAGGAAGCGGCGCGCGGCCGAACCATCGTCTTGACCACGCAGATTCTCAGCGAAGCCGAAGAACTCTGCGACGACATCCTGATCCTCGATAAGGGCCGCCAGATTGCCCGCGGCGATCTGAACGCCTTGAAGCTGCTGACGCAGTCCGTCTCCGAAATCGTCATCACTTTCGACGAACTGCCGCAGGGAATCGCACCGGCCATCGCCGCGCTGCAGCCTTGGCAATCGAAAATCGCAGGCAGCACCGTGGAGCTGGTCCTGAAGACCGAAGAAGCCCAGGCCCTGGACGCGGTCAGCGCGCTGGCAAAAATGGGCCGCGTGCTTCGCGTGGAAATAGGCGGCGCAAGCCTGGAAGACATTTTCGTGGAGTTGACCAAGAAGAATTGAATCACAGACCGGAAAATAAGGAGCACGTATGTCGGCCATATCCGCAATTCTTTATCGCGAAGGAAAAATCCGCGCCACCAACATGATTTTCGTGTTCTGGGACTTCTTCTATCCGCTGTGTTACTTGCTGGTATTCGGTGTGGGCATGTCCGCCGCCCTGGGTGCGCCCGTTTCGATACCGGGCGTGAACTACAACTCGTTTTTCCTCGCCGGCGTTTTGGGCATGGCCAGCTTTGGGATTGCCTCGAATAGTTCGTGGTCCTTCTTCATGGACCGCGACAATGGCATCTTCTACGAAATGCTCACCTACCCAATGAGCCGCGCCGAATATCTGTTGGGCAAGGTGGCGTTCAACCTGTTCATTGCCGTATCGCAAGCACTGATCACGCTCGGCCTGGGTGCGTGGCTGCTGGGAATCCGCTTGCGCCTGGATTTTCTGCCGCTGCTGTTCGTTACCGTCATCGTCGGAACTGCCGGCTGGTTTTTCTTCTACACAATTTTCGCGCTGCGCATCCGCCGCAACGACGTCTTTAACGGTGTAACCTCCGTGCTGTACTTCGTGTTTCTGCTGGCCAGTTCGATGTTTTACCCCATCGATCCGTTGCCGCGAGGCTTGCGCACCGTCGCGCTGTGCAATCCCATCACCTGGGAGGTCGACGTCCTTCGCTACGCCACCATCGGCTACGGTCATCCCCCCAAGCTGGCGCTGGAAGCCGCCGCCTTCACCGTTTTTGCCGCCATCTGCTTCGCTATCGCCGTGCGCTGCCTACACAAAGAATAAGCGCCACTCGATCTATTACCAAAACAGCCGAGTTGCAGGTGTGGGCTGGGCATGCGAAAATAATCAATTGTGGGTCAAGTGCGGCTTTGGGCTGTGCCGCTCGCTCCATTGGCGATATCGTCTAGGGGTCCAGGACGCCGCCCTCTCACGGCGGAAACCCGGGTTCGAATCCCGGTATCGCTACCAAATCTTAAACTAAACCAAGCGAGCCATTTGAAATCTATTCAGGCGAAGTATACTGCTCATGTATGAAGTTCGGCCCCATAATACGACCCCGTAACACGGTGGGTAGCACCAGCCGTGCGGGGTCTTATAAACCCCGGAAAACGCCAGATTAGCGTGCCGGGAGGGGCAGCACCCTCACCCACCACCAAGCTCCGGTACTAAATCACCAGACTTGTTTTGCTGATGGCACAATTTACCAATTGTTAGATGCCGTTGCTCCTGATTTTTCTGTTAGCTCTCGTTCTTCTTGAAGCAGCTATCTTTGAAAGGATTTCTGCCATACGACTAGCAGCACGCAATTCGCCGCCAATCTGAGCGAGCCTTTCTGGATAAGAGTATCTACCGAATTTCGATAATCCTCGCAATTAGGAATGCCCATCTAATCTCGAAAGTTTGGAAGCCGGTTGGGCGTTCAGGGATAAGCTGACAAAAAGATTCGTAGACAGTCCTGGAACGGACCACATCCACCGCTGAATCGAAATATCCACGACGCGCACAACTCCTGGTGTTATACTCACCCGCAATTAGCCGGAATCGGAGGCCCTGTGGACCGGCTTGGTGCGTCTCTGTTGGTGTGTGTATCTTGCTTGATCACTCCTTTCGGCAGCTATGCCCAAAGGCCCGTTACCATTTCGGGCTACGTCTATTGCGAAGAAAAATCCCACGTCCCGCCAAATGTTCAAGTTGATTTGCGGGATGCGCAACAGAAGCAGCTCGCCAGCGTAGCAGCGAGCGACGGCGGAGAATTCCGCTTCGATGGATTAAAGCAAGGAGTCTACACCGTAGGCGTCAATGAGCCTGGGTATGAACCCGTCAGCGTTAAGTTAGACCTGTCGGGAGCGTCGCAAAAGGATGTTGCGATCTGCTTGAAGCGAAGCGCCAAGAGCCAGGATTCGCCAAAATCCAGCACCATCTCCACGCATGAACTCTCCATGCCGGCCAAAGCGCGCGATTTGATGGAATCCGGCAAGAGAAAACTCTACGAAGACAAAAATTCTGCGGGAGGAGTGAGCGATTTCCAGCAAGCCATCTCGCTCGCCCCCAGCTACTATGAGGCGCACTACCAGCTGGCCATGGCCTATCTCTCGCTGGGAAACGGCGGAGAGGCGGAGAAGAGCTTCCGCAAATCGATCGAAGTGAGCGGCGACAAATACGGCGAAGCGGACGTCAGGCTCGGGGCGATCTTGCTGGATCAGGGAAAGGCCACCGAGGGTGAGAAAGCGATTCGCCAGGGCATTCAGCTAGATCCCAGCTTCTGGCTCGGCTACTACGAACTGGGCCGCGCTCTGTTGAATCAGAAGCGCATTCGCGACGCGCAAGCTTCCGCCGAACATGCGCAACTGCTGGCGCCGGGCACCGCCATCGTTTACCGACTGTTAGCCAACATTCATCTGCAGCAAAAAGACTACGCTGCGCTGCTGCAGGACATCGACGAGTATCTAAAGCTCGATCCCGAGAGCCCCGCGGGACTGCGCGCGAAGGAACTCCGAG
>Ga0210401_10000736_pt1 | contig 39722 bp, 39 predicted proteins | sample IncBWH32MmetaG_FD_150866 | JGI IMG/M metagenome (GOLD analysis project Ga0210401, IMG submission 150866) | Forest soil microbial communities from Barre Woods Harvard Forest LTER site, Petersham, Massachusetts, United States - Inc-BW-H-32-M | ecosystem: Environmental > Terrestrial > Soil >... | reverse complement strand
CCGTCCATCAGCAATGTGCTCTTCCGGAAAGTGTTTCCGGATGCGCTCCCACTGCTCGTCCGTCAGCCGAATCATCTGCCCTTTATAGCCGATCGACTCGGCACCGCAATTTTGAGATAGGTTCTAGACACACCATGCAGCTTTCAGTGAACGGCGTTGAGGTTTTCGTCGCAACCGGCGGCAAATCCTTCGACGAATCGCTGCCGGCTGTCGTGTTCCTGCACGGCGCGGGCTTCGATCATTCGGTCTGGGCGCTGCACAGCCGCTGGTTCGCTCATCACGGTCTTGGCGTGCTGGCGCCCGACCTGCCCGGCCATGGCCGCTCGGGGGGCAAGCCGCTGCCGACCATCGCCGCCATGGCGGACTGGACCGCCGCATTGCTTGATTCGGCTGGCGCGAAGCAAGCCAGGCTGATCGGACATTCCATGGGCTCGCTGATCGCGCTCGAGACCGCGGCGCGGTATCCGGACAAAGTATCGGCCTTAGGCCTGATCGGAACCGCCGCTGTCATGACGGTCGGACCTGATCTCTTGAAGGCGGCCGAGGCCAATGACGTCGCGGCCATCGACATGGTGTCGATCTGGGGTCTCGGTTTTGCGGCCGAACTCGGCGGCAGCCTCGCACCGGGGCTTTGGATGCATCAAGGCGCCCAGCGCATGTTGCAGCGATGCGCTGCCGGCGTGCTCTATAATGATCTTGCCGCCTGCAATTCGTACCACAATGCGCTTGCCGCCGCGGCGCAAGTCAAGGTGCCCGTGACCTTGATCCTCGGCGAGCGCGACATGATGACGCCTGCCAAAGCCGGCAAGGCGCTCGCCGCCGCAACACCAAATGCCCGCACCATCGTGCTCAAGGGCGCCGGCCACATGATGATGGTCGAACAGCCGGACGAGTTGTTGGCGGCGTTGCAGCCGTAATGAAAAGCCGACAAAAATGCAGAGGCGCGCGCTAAAATCTGCGTGAAAGGCGCAAACCGGAGCGATTTCCGCTGTAACGTTTGTAATGGCGCAGCGTACCACCGCAGGGCATCAGCATTGGGTTACTGCAATCACCGCAGGAGCGACGCATGATCAAATCTGCGATCCGATTTTTGACGCTGTTCGCCTGCTCCGTGGCGCTGGCAATGACGCCGATGCACACATCGGTCAAGGCCGCGCCGAACAACAGCGCGGAAATCGAGAAGAACAAGAAGAGGATCCAAAACAGCACTGGCGTCAGCGATCCCAGATCTTCCGGTTCGGCGTGGCCTCCTCCGATGAACGTGGATCCAGATCGGAAACCCGCAGGCGGGGGCGGTATGTGAGGCTTGATAACCTCCAGCTTTTCCCTTCTCCCCTTGCGGGAGAAGGTGGCGCGGACAGTCCGCGCCGGATGAGGGGTCATTTCCTGCGGAGAGACCCCTCACCCGGCTCGCATCACACGATGCTCGCCACCCTCTCCCGCAAGGGGAGAGGGTGTAGCGGTGCGGGAGGAAAATCCCCGCGTGGGATGCTACCGTCGCACCGTCTTCCGCTCGATCGGATGGATGGCGATCGCGCGCCGCCGGCCGAGCCGCAGCACATCCATTTCGAGCGTGCGTCCGATCCGGTCGCGATCGAGAACTCGGATCAGGTCGTCAACGCCGTTGATCTCGACGCCATCGAGCTTGATCACGACGTCACCGGGCAAAAGTCCGGCGCGAGCCGCCGGACCATCCGGCTCGACCTGCGCCAAAAGAGCGCCCATCTTGTTGTCGACGCCGGCGACCACCGCGTGCCTTCTCGGGACAGGCGCCGTTTGCCCGGCAACACCGATATAGGCGCGCCGGACATAACCGTGGCGGATGATCTCCGAGAGCACGAATTGCGCGGTGTTGCTGGCGACCGCAAAGCAAATGCCCTGGGCTCCGCTGATGATCGCCGTATTGATGCCGATCACCTCGGCGCTTGACGACACCAGCGGCCCACCGGAATTTCCGGGATTAAGCGCGGCGTCGGTCTGAATGACGTCTTCGATCGTCCGCCCGCTCACCGAGCGGATCGAGCGGCCAAGCGCGGACACCACGCCGGCGGTGACTGTCGATTCGAAGCCGAGAGGGTTACCAATCGCGACCACGAGTTGGCCGCGGCGCAGATTCTTGGAGTTGCCGAGCAAGGCATAGCGCAGGTCGCGTGCGCCGTCGGCGCGCAACAACGCAAGATCGGTATCGAGATCGACCCCGAGCACGCGCGCATCCGTGACGGCGCCTTCGGTGTCTCGGAGCCTGATTTGCCGTGACGATCCGACGACATGGCTGTTGGTAAGGACAAGTCCATCAGGCGAGATGACGATGCCCGAACCGAGGCCACCGCGCCCACGCAAACTGGTCTCCCTGGAGCCGGTTTCGACCCGCACCACCGCGGGCCCGACGCGTTCGGTCACGTCGATGACCGCATTGGAATAGGCATCGAGGAGGGCTTGATCGCCCGGGTGTGCTGCATCGCTTCCCGGCGCCGCGGGGCTCGGCTGCGATGAGGCGAATTCGTCTGACGTATCGTCGATGAAATCCAGCATGGTCATTTTCCTTGCCGTCTCAGATGGTGGTTCCAGGCCGTCGCTGCAAGAGAGCGGTTTGGGCCACCGTGCGGACACGAGAGACGCCAGGAGGGAACTAATCCGCCGGATGGGAACGATTTTAAGCGAGAGTTCCGAACGATTAAATTACGATCATCATTAAATGAAATGAATTATGATCATCATTCCATGGTTTATGAAATGATGATCATAATTTTATTGGACGGCTCGTCACGGCGTGAGGATGAGTTTACCCCTCGTTCCGCGTCCTTCCAGGGCGGTGTGGGCCTTTGAGGCTTCCGCCAGAGGGTATTTTCCGTCGACCGTCGCGACAAGTTCGCCCCTGAGCACGAGATCGAACAATTCGGCAAGGCCGGATCGAAGACTCTCGGGAGTGAGCAACGGCTGGAAGGCGAATCCGGTCAATGACTGGTTCTTGAAGATAAGGCCGAGAAGCTCGCCTACCCCCAATTGGAAGCTCTGGATGTTGAGCGCGCCGTAGATGACGATTTGCCCTAATGGCGCCAGCGCGGTGAGGCTTGCGCCGGTGACATCGCCACCGACGGACTCATAGATGATGTCCGGTCCGTTACCGTCGGTGACGCGCCGCAGCTCTTCGGTCCAGTCGGGCCTCGTATAGTTGACGCCGGCATCGGCCCCAAGCGAGCGGGCAAAGTCGAGCTTGTCCGACGAGCTCGCGCCCGCGATCACCTTTCGCGCGCCGGCGCGTCTGGCGAGCTGCACCAGGATCGATCCGACGCCGCCGGCCGCGGCATTGATGAGAACGATCTTGCCTTTTGGCGATGCCTGCCGCGTCAAATAAAGCGCCGTAAGCCCCTGGATCTGAAGCGCAGCCGCTTGTTCAAAGGATATGACGTCGGGCAACGGCACGGCGAGAGCGGCGTCGATCGCGACATATTCGGCATAGGCGCCGAGGCTGTTGGCCGCGAACAACGGCACCGCCACGCGCTGGCCGATCGCAAATCCGTGAACGTTGCCGCCAATCGCCTCGACGACGCCTGCGGCCTCAGCGCCAAGTATCGCAGGTAGCGGCGGCGTTACCGCGTAACGGTCCTGACGCGTCAGTGCGTCGGCCAAATTGATCCCACTGGCACGAATGCGCACGAGCAATTGGCCGGTTCCTGGCACCGGCGTCGGCAGTTCCACGAGCTTGAGGACTTCGGGGCCGCCGAAGCGGCTGATCTGGACGGCTTTCATCGGGCGAGCTCCTAATTGATGACATTTCAGGGAGCCGCCTGTCTAGAGTATTGGCGAGAGCGAGTCGTACCGACTAATCTGTGTGATACAGACCAGGAGGTAAGTATGGCCGACCCCGTAAAACGCCTGCCGCTATTGCCTGCGGAGCGCGCGCTCAAAGTGATCTCGGGGCGCTGGAAGGCCATCATTCTTTATCATCTGTTCGGCGGACCGCAGCGTCTGTCCGAGTTGCAGCGCTTGCTGCCGGATGTCAGCCAGAAAATGCTGATCCAGCAGCTGCGGGAAATGGAAGAGCACGGCATCGTTCATCGCGAAATCTTTCGCGAGGTCCCTCCCCGCGTTGAATACAGCGCCACGCCGCTCGGCCTGAGCTTCGAGCCGGTGCTCTCGGCGTTGTGCGAATGGGGCCGCCACCACGCGGTCGAGCTGGATGAAATCGATCGGCTGGCGGATTGCTCGATCAAGCCGCCGCCGCGGAACAGGGAAGCGGGCGCAAGGCAGGAAAGCGATTCCAGCGCGCAACGGCAGCAGACAATTTGAAGCGAGGAGAGAAGCGCCCTTACTGCACGCCGAGGTGCTGAAACAAAAGCTTGGTCTCTCGCGCAAGCGTCGCCGCATCGCCTTGATGCACGACCCGGCCGGTTTCCAGAACATAGAGGCGATCCGCAACCGCAAGCGCGCTATAGAGGTTTTGCTCGACCAGCAGGATCGACAGGCCCTCGCGCTTGAGATCAAGCACGATCCCCTCCAAATGCTGCACCATGACCGGGGCAAGGCCTTCCGAGGGTTCATCCATCAGGATCAATTGCGGATCAACCATCAGCGCGCGGCCGACCGCGAGCATCCCGCGCTCGCCGCCGGACAATTGTCCACCGCGGTGATTGCGCCGTTCGGCAAGCCTTGGAAACAGGGCGAACACGCGCTCCACGGTCCACCCGCTCCTCGCCCGCGCAGCCTTCAGCATGGTCAGATGCTCGGTCACGGTCAGCGACGGAAACAGGCGCCGGCCTTGCGGCACGATCGCAATCTTGCGCGCGGCGATGTCATGCGGCCGCAGACCGATCAAACTCTCGCCGCGCCAACTGATCGAGCCTGCGCGAATTTGTGGCGGCGCCAGCCCCATGATGGAACGAATGAGGGTAGTCTTGCCCATGCCGTTGCGCCCGAGCACACCGACGACTTCGCCAGCTGCCACGTCAAGCGAGACGCCGCGGATCACATGCGCGTCTCCATAACCCGAGTGCAGGTCACGAACCTCAAGCATGACGCGGACGCCCCAGATAGACTTCCTGCACCTGCTTGTTGCGGCGGATGTCGTCGGGCGACTGCTCGACCAGGACACGGCCCTCGAACATGCAGGTGACGAGATCGACCAGCCCGAGCGCGAGATCCATGTCATGCTCGATCAGCACCACGGTGATGTCGCGGTCGAGCGATCGGATGATTCCCGCAACCATCGAACGCTCGGACGGCGAGAGCCCGGCCGCCGGCTCATCGAGCAGCAACAGCCGCGGCGAGGTCACGAGCGACAATGCGATCTCGAGCTGACGCTGCTCGCCGTAGGAGAGATCCTTCACCATGACGTCCGCACGCGCGGCGATCCGCACTGCTTCAAGCGCAGCCTCAATTTGCGGTGCCTCAGTCGAATCCACGTCCGGCGTGCCAAACAGCGAAAACTTGCGCCGCGATCGTCCGCGCAAGGCCAGCACCATGTTGTCCGTGACGCTCAACCGCGGAAACAGATTGGTGATCTGGAAGGTGCGGGACACGCCAAGCCGGGCGCGCTTGTAGGGTGGCAGGCGCGTGACGTCGTGACCGTCGAATGCGATCCGGCCGGCGGTCGGCGGCAGAATTCCGGCAATGGCGTTGAACAGCGTGGTCTTGCCGGCGCCGTTGGGACCGATGATGGCGCGACGCTGGCCGCGCGGCACGGTGAGGCTGACGCCGTCGACCGCGCGAAGTGCGTCGAACGCAACGACCACATCGGAAAGTGTCAGGATCGGCTCGGACACGGCAATTTCCGCAGTTAGAAGCGGGACACGGCAGCAGCCGCGTCCCGCCAACACCTGATCAGGCTTTCTTAAATCCCTGGAAGGTCCGCGAATAAGGCGGCTGCTTCATGTAGGTCTCGGGATCGTAGGTCCAAAACTGCGACACGTTCGGATAGCTCGCGATCGGCACGTTCCAGTATTTGCCATCGGCGCGTTTGACCACTTTTCGAATCTGGACGTCGTAGATCGGGTTGCCGTAAGCGTCGAGCTTTACGGTCTTGCCGAGCGGCGAGCCGGTGAGCTCGGTCTTGAGCACGGTGTCGATCAAAAGATCGCGGTCCTCGACCTTGCCGCCGAGCTTTTCGATCGCCTGCGCCACCCACATGATCCCCGAATACATCGAGAAGCCGTAAAGCGAGGGGATCTTGCCGTATTTGGCTTCATAGTCCTTGACGAATTTCTGCGTCACCGGATTGTCCGATCCCTCGGCGAAGTGAGCGGCCGCGATGATGCCCTCGCACTCCTCGCCCAATGTGCGGATCACCGACTGGTCGGTGGCGTTCATCGCGCCGAGCAACGGGATTTTTCCCTTCAGCCCGAAGCTTGCATATTGCTGGATGAAACGCGTCGCATCGGCGCCGGTTTCCATGGCAAAGATCGCGTCCACCTTGAGGTCCGCGAGCTGGCCCAGATAGGGGCTGAAGTCCGCCGTGTTCAGCGGATGCCAGAACTGCTGCACGATTTCGCCGCTGCCTTCGGCGAACACCTGGGCAAGGCCACCGCACTGCTCATGGCCGAAGGTGTAATCCTGGCTGATGGTCGCGATCTTCCTGTATCCCTGTTTGCGGGCCCAATCACCGAATGGATGGGTGAAGGCGCTTGCCGAATAGCCGGCGACCCGGATCACGTTTCTGATGCGCTGGCGCTGGGTCAGGTCGTCGGCCGCGATGATCGGGATGAAATACGGCGTGCCCGTTCCCTTGACGTAGTTGGCGACCGCAAGGCCGGTATTGGCGAGCAGATCTCCGATCAGCATGTGGCAATTGCCCTGTTCGACCAGGCGGCGCGCCTTCTGCAGCGCCGTGTCGGGATTGGACGCATCGTCCTCGATCACCAGTTCCACCTTGCGGCCGGCGATCTCGCCCTTTGCGGAATCGAGGTAGAACTGAACGCCCTCGACCATTTCCTTGCCGCCAGAGGCCACGACGCCCGTGAGCGGAGCCAGCAGGCCGATCTTGATTGGGCCCGATTGCGCGAACGCGCGTTTCCAGGGTGCGGCGGCAACCCCTGTCGCGGCGAAGGCAGCGGAATTTTTGAGGAAGTGCCTGCGGTCCATTTCAATGTCCTTTCACGGAAAAGATTGTCACTGTCGAAGCATGATCTTTTCGAAAAACCGGTCCCCACTTTTTCGGATCATGCTTGGTCGAAGCATGATCTCCGCACAAACGCGCTTTGCGTTTGTCGCGAGGAAAAACCGGTTCCCACTCTTTTCGGGTCATGTCCTAGCGCCCCTTGCGCGTAAGCGTCGCGCGCAGCGTGCCGATGATGCCCTCGGGGGCGAAAATCATGATCAGGATGAAAGTAACGCCGAGGACCGTCTGCCAACGCTCGGTATAAGCGCTCACCGCGTTTTCAAGCGCGATGATCGCAGCCGCGCCGACAAAGCCGCCGAACAGCGTGCCGACCCCACCGGCAATCATCATCAGTACGCCCTCGACCGATTGCGCCAGCGCCACCGTCGAAGGGCTGACAAAATTGTTGAACATCGCGTAGAGCGCGCCGGCCACTCCGGCAAAGAAGCCGGAAACCACAAAGCCGATAAAGAGGTGCAGCGAGACATTATAGCCAAGGCTGCGCATCCGGCTTTCGCTGTCGCGGATGCCGAGCAGCGTCAGGCCGAACGGTGAGCGGACGAAACGCCACATCGCGTAGCTCACGACTGTCGCAACCGCCAGCACCGCCCAGTAGAAGGCGCGGTGCGACACCAGAAAGGCCGGCCGCACGTCGCCGCGCAAGCCGTTCTCGCCGCCGGTTATCTGAGTCCAGCGCAAGCAAATCCCCCAGACGATCATGCCAAGCGCGAGCGTCAGCAGAAGAAAATAGACGCCCGAGGTGCGCACCGCGATCGTGCCAAAGATCACCGCGACCAGGGTTGCGGCCATCACCCCGAGCACGAAAGCGACCACGGGCGCGAGTCCCGCTTGCGCGGAGGCATAGACGACGACATAGCCGGAGACGCCGAAGATGGCGCCGTGGCCAAGCGAGGTGCGGCCGGCAAAACCGGCGAGAATATCGATCGACATGGCGAGCACGCCGAAGATCAGCATCTCGGTGGCGAGCCCGACCTGATAGTTTGAAAGCATCAAGGGCAGCGCGGCCGCGACCGCGAGCACGGCGAGCACCGCAATGGCAGATCGGCCGGTCATGCCGGCGATCCTGGTCGGTTGCGGCACGGCTTGCGTCATGCTTATGCCGCCCGTCCAAACAGGCCGAGCGGCCGAAATGCGAGCAGGACCGCCATCGGGCCGAAGATCACGAAATAGGCGAGTTCAGGAAACATCACCTGCCCCAGCGTATTGAGAAGGCCGACCAGAAGGCTGCCGACGCCGACGCCGATCAGGCTGCCGCGACCGCCGATGATGACGACCGCAAGGCTGAACACCAGGATTTCGGCGTCGGCCGAAGGATAAAGCGACAGGAAGGCGCCGCCCATCAGGCCTCCCAACCCCGCCAGCGCCGAGCCGAGCAGGAAGGTGACCAGGAACACGCGGCGGATATTGACGCCGGAGGCTTCCACCATCTCGGCATCGTCAACGCCGGCGCGGATCAGCGCGCCTAACCGCGTGTGATTGAGAAGCGCCCACAGGCCTGCGAACACGATGATCCCCATCGCCAGCACGAACAACCGGTAGATCGGATAAAACACGCCAAACACGCGCACGCCGCCGCGCAAGACTTGCGGAATCGGCACCGTAAAACTGTCGCCGCCCCAGATCACCAGCGCCAGATCGTCGAGAATGAAGGCGAAACCCAGTGTCAGCAAAACCTGGCGCAGCTCGTGGCCGCGAACGAAACGCAACAGGCCCTGGTCGAGCACAAAGCCGATTGCCGCGATTGCCGCCATCGCGCCCAGGCCGCCGAGCGCAAAACTGCCGGTCCTGCTCGCAACCGCAAAGCCGATATAGCCGCCGAGCAGATAGAGCGCGCCATGCGCCAGATTGACGATGCGCAGCAATCCAAAGATCAACGTGAAGCCGCTCGCCACCACGAACAGGAGCCCAGCGAAGGTCAGGCCGTTGAGAAGCTGGAAGGTGCTCACTCGGTGCTCTCTAGGTCGCCTTCGGTCCGGTCGACAGATACCAATCGAGAATCTGTTCCCCGGTCATGAAGGCGACGTCGGATTTCTGCCGGATCACCTCGAAGACGCGACGGAAATATCTGGTGCGGTGCGGAGCGCCCATGATGTAGGGATGCACCACGAGCGCCATGACGCGCGCGGAATCGGCGGCATCGGCGTAGATCTGTTCGAACTGGTCGATGGCGCGGTCGTAATATTCCGATGCCTTGTGATGCTGGATCAACATCATGGCGACGTCGTTGCATTCCTGCGTATAGGGAATGTTGACGATCGGCGAGGTCGTGGTCTTCAGCCACACCGGCTGGTCGTCCAGAACCCAGTCGGCGACATATTCATAACCTTCCTGCTTCAGAAGGTCGGGCGTTTCCCAGGTCTCGGTGAGTCCGGGGCCGAGCCAGCCACGCGGACGTCTTCCGGTCGCTGCCTCGATCACATCGGCGGTCTTGCGGATGTCTTCGCGCTCGTTCTCCACCTTCTGCATGTTGCGCTGCGTGAAGCCGTGACCCATGAACTCCCAACGACGCGCTTTCGCCGCCTCGACGATCGCGGGATAAGCGGCCAATGCCGAGCCGTTGATGGCGAGCACGCCGGGAATCCTGAACTCATCGAATAGCTTGAGCAGGCGCCAGAAGCCGACGCGGTTGCCGTATTCATGCCAGGCCCAGTTCGGAATGTCGGGCGACGGCGAGCCGCCGGCCGGTGGGGTGAGCACGGTGCGCGGCATCGGGAGTTTCGCCTCCCACTCCTCGACATTGACGATCACCCATAAAGCGATGCGTTTGCCGTCGGGCAACTTCAGCCTGGGGCGTTCAGTGATCGGTGAATAGCTGATCCGTTCGGTAGGCAGCATGCTAAATTCTCTAGAGCTCCGATTCCGAAGTTCGCAAAGCTATCGCAGCAACCCCTGATGCGAACTTCGGAATCAAAGGAGCTCCAGCAAATATTTGGTCCAGTAGCGGCTTTTTGAATTTGAAGTTCCTATAACGGGATTGCGGTGACATTGATAGGAACTTCAAATTCGCCGCACTGGTGGCACGATGGTGAGATGAAGCGGCAGTCCGTCGATATACTCGCTCATGACGTCTATCCGGCGTTGCCGGCCTGCTCCTGATACCAATCGAGAATCTGTTCGCCGTTCCAGTGCACCACGCCCTCATGCTTGTTGACGTAGTCATAGATCGCTTCGAGATATTTGATCCGGAACGGCTGACCGCTGATGTAGGGGTGGATCGCGATCGACATGATCTTCGGTCGGTCCTTGCTCTCGGCGTAGAGGCGGTCGAAGGAATCGATGGTGCGCTTGAGCAGATGGTCGCTTTCGTGGTGCTGCACCAGCATCATCGGAATGTCGTTGAGCTCCACGGTATAGGGCAAGGTCACCAGCGGGCCCTTGGCCGTGCGGATCACGGTCGGCTCGTCATCATAGACCCAGTCGCCGATATATTTGACGCCAGCCTCGGCAAGAAATTCCGGGGTATCGAAGGTCTGGGTCAGGCCAGGTCCGAGCCAGCCCACCGGGCGCTTGCCGGTGAATTTTTCGATCACCTGCATCGAACGCTGGATCATCGCCTTCTGATCGCTCTCCTTGTGTATCGGCCCCTGTTCGTAGGCATGGCCCATGAACTCCCACCCCTGATCCCTGGCCTGTTGCGCCACACGCGGATAGTCCTCGCAGACGCGCGCGTTGATCGAGAGCGTCGGTGCGATGGCGAGCCGCTTGTAGAGATCGAAGAACCGCCACACGCCTACCCGCATGCCGTATTCATGCCAGCTCCAGTTCGGCACGTCAGGCAGAAGCGGGACGCCGGTCGGCGCCGGCAGAACCTGCCGCGCCATCGGCTTGGAGATGTCCCAGACTTCCAGATTGACGATGGTCCAGACCACCATGCGGGCGCCGCCCGGCAGTTTGAGGGGCGGACGATCGACGATGGCGGAATATTCGCAGCGTTCGCGCGGGATCATCGGGGGCGAGCCGGTCATGTCGGATATTCTTTCTGCTCGGTTGAGAACAACGTTTGTTTACGCCACGCTGGGTCGACGCGGGGAAAGCGCCTCCAATCCCATGACGGCGTCAGTATTCATCACGAAGCCGAACGCGGTGCGGATGCAGGCCAACCCCGCCGCATGCAATTGCGGACCGTCCATGCTGTCGACGCAGTCTTCGACCACGATAACCGCATAGTCGCGGACATTTGCGGCCGTGGTGGTGGCGAGCACGCAGGAATTGGTATTCACGCCCGTGATCAGAAGCGTGTTGACACCATGCGATCGCAGGAGAAAATCGAGATCGGTTGCGAGGAAGCAGTCATAGCGTTTTTTGGTGTTGACGACGAAGTCGCTGGCGTGGAGCAGTTGCGGCATCACCGTGCAGCCGGGGCCGCCGATGATATTGTGCCGCATCGCGTTCTTGCGCGTCGCGGTCGAATCCTCCGCCAGCGTTCGCCAGAACGGATTGGCGCGGATTTCCTCGACGTCGCGATATGATGTCACCAGATGAATCACCGGAATGCCGACGCCGCGGCACCAGTCAAACAGCCGCTTGTTGGCAGCGATGACGCGGGTGGCGACATCGGGCGCAGTCGGCATGGTGGCGACCGCCATGTCGAGATGACCGCGATGCAGGTCAATGGCCAGGACGGCGGCCTTGGGACGATCGACACCAAGATTCATGGCTTTCCTCATACTAGAGCTCCGATTCCGAAGTTCGCAGGCTATCGCGGCGATCTCTGATGCGAACTTCGGAATCAAAGGAGCTCTGGCAACTTATTGATTCTAGTGCGGCTTTGAATTTGAAGTTCCTATGATGAGATTGCAGCAACACTGATAGGAACTTCAAATTCACCGCACTAGTGGGGTGGATTTGACATTCGCTTCAATTTCGCCGCGAGTCCAGAGGCGATCCTCGCGCAGGAGCCCTGGCGCGCGGAGATGCTGATGCGCGAACACGTCTCGAGCATCAAGACGTCGTTGATCAGGGCCTTGAGCGAAAGGGCCGAGGATCAGCGCGGGAAATTGCAACCGGCCGATCGTTGACAGCAACGAGCCGGAACCCAAATCGCGAACCACGACAACTCGTCACGCCCCCTGGCCGAAATTTTCCGGCCCGCGATGTCACGCTCCGCTCACCTCGCGTGTCTTGTATGCAAAGGCCCGTGCAGGAGAGTGTCATGAGTACAATGGTTACAAGCGATGATGTCCGCAGATATGACGTGGTCATTCTGGGAGGCGGCTATGCGGGACTGATGGCCGCATTCCGCCTGGGGCGAAAAAGGCAGACCCTGCGCATCGCCCTCATCAATGGATCCGATCAATTTCTGGAACGCGTCAGGCTGCAAGAGAGCATTATCTCCGAAGTCGAGCGGCGCATCCCGTCGATTTCCATGCTTCTTGCCGGCACCAGGGTCGAGTTCATTTGCGGCCTTGTCGCATCGCTTGACCCAAACCGGCGCCGCGTCGGCATCGTGTTGGACGGCCGAGAGCAGGAGATCGCGTTCAATGAGGCCATCTACGCGCTTGGTACGCGCACCGACGTGGAGAGCGTGCCGGGCGTCGCCGAGCACGCCTATCGCCTGGAAGCTGTCGAGGGGCCACGTTCTCCTCAAGCGCTCCGCGCCAGGTTGAAAGAGAACGGCAGTCGGCCGATTCGCGTAATCACGGTCGGCGGCAACGAGACCTCGGTCGAGGTCGCCGGCGAAATCAAGACCGCATGGCCGAACACCGAAGTGACCATGGTGAGTTCGTCCCGCTGCGGTGACTTCAAGGGACCGGGTGTCGAAAACGCCATACGCGACCAGCTGGCTCGTCTTGATGTCAGAATGATCGACCATGAGACGGTCACCGAGGTGCGTTCCGCGGAGCTCGTGACGACAGGCGGGAAAACGCTCGCATTCGACATCTGCGTCTGGTCCGCCGGCCTGCGCTCGGCACCCATCGCGAGCAACGCGGGCGTTTCTAGCGATCCGCAGGGGCGCATCTGGGTCGATCCCAATCTGCGGTCGATTTCGCACCCGCATATTTTCGCGATCGGAGACGCCGCCCATCCCATGGCCCCGACCGGAGCCCCTTATCGAATATCCGCATTCGTGGCGCTGTCGACGGGCGCCTATGTTGCCGATGCGATCCTGACGCGGGGGAGTGGACGCAAAAGCGATCCGTTCAGCTTTTCGACCTATGGCCAGGGTATCGCCATCGGCCGAGGCGGCGTGGGATTTTTCAGCTATCCTGACGACAAGCCAACCTGGTTCATCGTCACCGGGGGAACGGCGCGGGTCATCCGGAATTTTTTCGTGTGGTTCATCTCCTATGCGCTCAAACTCGAGCGTAGGATGCCCGGTTTCTTCTTCTGGTTCGGACGGCGGCGCGTATCATGGCACGAAGCGAACGAAGCAGTACGACGGGTGCGGACCGTTCTGGCGGGCCATTCGGCTTGAGCCTGGACCAGGCCTTTGCCGAGTTGCGGCCTGCAATGTTCGCGCTGGCTTACCGGATCACCGGCAACCGCGCGGACGCCGAGGAGATCGTGCATGACGCCTTCGTGCGCCTGCACGATGCCGAGCCGAAGGATGCGGTCCGTTCGTTGAAAGCCTATCTTGCGACAATCACCGCCCGCCTCAGCCTCAATCGCCTGCGCGACCAAAAGGCCCGACGTGAAACCTATGTCGGGGAATGGCTGCCGGAGCCTCTGGTGACAGAAGATGCGCCCGCCATTCGCGCCGAAGACGTTTCCTTCGCGATGCTCGTGGTGCTGGAGCGGCTGTCGCCGCTTGAGCGCGTGGTGTTCGTGCTGCACAACGCTTTCGACCTAACCTTCGAGGAGATTGCGCCGGTGGTCGGGCGCGATGCCGCGGCTTGCCGCAAGATTTTCAGTCGGGCGCGCGAACACATGCGAGAGCAGCGGCCGCGTTTTGCGATCAACCGCGACCGTCATCGCGCGTTGTTGCGAAGCTTTGCGGAAGCTGCGCGCGGCGGCAATACAGCGGGGCTGGTCGCATTGCTCGACGAAAACGTCGTGCTCCATGGCGACGGCGGCGGCAAGGCGCTGGCGCTGAAGAAGCCGGTGATCGGCAATATCGCGGTTGCGCAGTTCCTGGCCGCGGTGACCAGAACCTTGCCTGCCGATGCAAGCGCTGAGGTGGTCGAGCTCAACGGCGAGCCGGGCCTGGTGTTGAAGGTGGGCGGCCAGCCGATCGTCGCCATTCTGGTCGAGACCGATGGCGAGCGCATCTATTCGGTCTACGGCATCTCGAACCCTGACAAGCTCGGCGGGATCGCCGCCGCAAGCGGGCCGTTGCCGGTCTGAGGATTTTCGGCGTTACGGCGCCCATCACGGAAGCTTGATCTTAGAGCCCGGCTCGCTATATCGAGGCTTTCCATTTCCCGTGAGCCGAGAAGATGACGACTGCCGAACCCACCGTCGAAACGCAGCCATTTCAAGCCGAGGTTTCCGAACTTCTGCACCTGATGGTGCATTCGGTCTATTCGGAAACCGATATTTTCCTGCGCGAACTGATTTCGAACGCCTCCGACGCCTGCGACAAGCTGCGCTATGAGGCGATCGCCAATCCCGCGCTGATGGGCGACGGCGAGGCACCGAACATTCGCATCATCCCGAACAAGAAGGACGGCACGCTGACAATCGCCGATAACGGCATCGGCATGGACCGCCAGGAATTGATCGACAATCTCGGGACCATCGCCCGCTCCGGAACTAGGTCTTTCCTTGCCCGCATGAAGGAGGCAAAGGACGGCGCAGGCCTGATCGGTCAATTCGGTGTCGGCTTTTATTCGGCCTTCATGGTCGCCGACCGCATTGTCGTCACCAGCCGAAGGGCGGGCGCGCAAGAGGCCTCGACATGGTCATCCTCGGGCGGCTCCGGCTTTGAGATTGCGCCGGCTGGCGCGGAAGCTGCGCCCGCGCGCGGCACCAGCATCGTCCTGCATCTCAAGGCAGACGCGGCGAAATATCTGGAAGCCTTTGAAATCGAGCGCGTCGTCCGATCCTATTCCGACAACATCCAGTTTCCAATCGAACTCGTCGCGGAGGAAGGCGAAGCGCGGCAGATCAATTCGGCGAGCGCGCTCTGGCAGCGGCCGAAATCAGAGCTCAAGGCGGAAGACTACGCGCAGGCCTACAAGTCGATCGCAGGCGCGTTCGACGAGCCGGCGATGACCCTGCATTATCGCGCCGAAGGGCGCTATTCCTACGCGGTGTTGCTGTTTGCACCTTCCACCAAGCCGTTCGACCTGTTCGATCCCGAGCGCAAGGGGAAGGTGAAGCTTTACGTGCGTCGGGTATTCATCACCGACGACGCCGATCTCTTGCCCGGCTATCTTCGGTTCATGCGCGGCGTCATCGACAGCGAAGATTTGCCGCTCAATATTTCGCGCGAGATGCTGCAGAACAATCCGCAGCTGGTGCAGATACGAAAGGCTGTTACCGGCCGCGTGATCGGCGAGATGGAAACGCTGGCCGAGAAGCAGCCGGAGAATTTTGGCAAGATCTGGGATGCCTTTGGCCTCGTGATCAAGGAAGGCATCTATGAGGATTTCGAGCGGCGCGAAAAGCTTTTGGCCTTGTCGAGGTTCACCACAACGTCAGGCGAAAAACGTTCGCTCAAGCAATATGTCGCGGATCTGAAGCCCAATCAGACCGAAATCTATTTCCTGGTCGGCGACAGCATCGAACGGCTGAAGTCCAATCCCAAGCTGGAATCGGCAGCCGCCCGCGGCATCGAGGTTTTGCTCCTGACCGATCCCGTCGACGCGTTCTGGACCTCGGCGCCGCTCGATTTTGAGGGCAAACCGCTGAAGTCGCTGAGCCAGGGCGATGTCGACTTCGGCCTCATTCCGCTTCTGGATGAACACAAGAAGGAAGAGAGCAGACCGGATGCCGATGAAGCGATGGTCATCGCGGTGATCAAGTCCCACCTCGGCGATCGCGTCTCCGACGTGCGCCTCTCGCAGCGGCTCACCGCCAGCGCCTCGTGTCTTGTCGCCGGCAGCCACGGCCCCGACCGCGAACTGGAGCGGTTGCTGGCGCGGGCCAATCGTGGCGTCGGCACTAAGCCAATTCTCGAAATCAACCTCCGCCATCCCCTGGTTGCAAGCCTCCCGCAGGCCGGCGAGGCCGCCGCCGATCTCTCCTTCCTGCTGCTGGAGCAGGCGCAAATCCTTGATGGCGAACTGCCCGACGATCCGGCCGCCTTCGCCAGCCGACTCAATCGGCTGGTGGCGAAGGGCCTCGCCAAGGCCCAGCCGTGAGAGATCAAAGGTGGCCGCGGCTGTTCAATGGCGAAAACTAGCCGATCGCTGCGCTGCGGTTCGCGACCGGAAAATCAATGTCGGGTTTGGCCACGAGATTGAAGTAGTTTCGATAGATATTCAGGACGACGGTAGCGACGATCTCGGCGACTTCGCCGTCGGTGAAACCTGCTTCCATAAGCGTGTCCAGTTCGGATGGTGAAACGTGCCCGCGTTTCTCGAGAAGATTTTCGGAAAAGCGAAGCGCTGCAACCGTTCTTGGGTCTCTGGCCTGTGCCCGTTGGGCCCTTTCGATGTCGTCATCGCTGAGTCCGCCTTTTCGCGCGAGCGCCGAGACGGCAGCAAGCGTGTAATCCGACTCGCCGTCGGTTGCGACCAGGATCGCGACCGAGTCGCGCACCTCTGCGGAGAGCGTTGAGCCGGCGAGCGCGGTGGCAAGATTGAGATATCCACCGAGAGCCGCCGGAGAATTCGCCATCAGCCGCACCATGTTGGGAATGCGGCCCGTCCTTTGCCGGACCACATCCAGAAGTTCTTTTGTCTTGCCGGTAGCGCCGTCCGGATCGACTGAATTCAACCTTGGCATATCGATATTTCCTCTTTTGCAGGATGGGCTCAATCCGGTCGATGTGTGCATGAAAGGTCGCTGGCCGCGCTGTCAGGCCATCGCCAACTCCTTCTGTCTCTCCCGCACAGCCTTCAGCGCTCCACCCCATGCGATGAGCTGATCGAGCATCGAGGTTACGGCGGCTTCGCGACCGGGCGCCGGCTTGAACGCGTGAAAATTCTCGAAATCCGTGAACAGGGAGAGCCCGACTTGCGCGCGCACTGTCGCGACCTGCATTTCGGCCATGACGAGGCGCAGCTGTTCGACTCCGCGGGCACCCTCGCCGCCTCCATAACCGACGAAACCTGCCGCCTTGTTGTTCCATTCCCGGTAGAGGAAATCGATGGCATTCTTCAACGATGCCGAAATCCCGTGATTATATTCGGGCGTCACGAAAACGAAGGCGTCGAAGGCATCGATCTTTGCAGCCCACTTGCGGGTATGCGGCTGGGTGTATTTTTGCATCATGCCGGGGGTCGGTTCATCGAGGAACGGCAACCTGAATTCCGCAATGTCGACCAGTTCAAACCTCGCATCGCCGCGCTTGTCGGCGATAGTGTGAATCCACCTCGCAATGGGTTCGGCGCGGCGACCCGGTCGGGTACTGCCGAGGATGATGGCTACGTCGATCATGGGTTATTCCCCGTTGATTGAAGTCAAACGGCGCATCGCGCGCCTCTGGCCAAGGGGTTAAGGCTTTGAAGCTTGTTCGACAATCCGGCATTATCCGTATGGGATGGTCGGAAAAACCAACCGATAAAGGTGGGGCTGGATGAGCGGCCGGGGGCCGGTTGTTCGGCGGATGTTGGCTTGGGGCATGGCACTGCATTAGGATGGGTCGTCTTGAACTACCGTTTTGCTGTCACCCGACGACACCCAAGAAACCCCGAAAATATAAAGGCTTTCTGGAATTAGCGTCTTGACATCGCCTGGCATCACCCGATAAAACCCGATATGCAAGTATGGGTTCAAGGAAGGGATCAAGGCCATGCCGATCAAGCTTGAGCGCCAACTCTCCCCTCTCAAAGTCAAGAACGCCAAGCCCGGCATGTATGCCGATGGCGGCTGTCTCTACTTGCATGTCACCCCGGCCAAGGACGGCAAGCGGCTCAATCGATCCTGGATATTTCGCTATCGCGTCGGCGGTCGATTGCGCGACATGGGGTTGGGCAGTGTCGACATCCTAAGCCTCTCAGAAGCCCGTGAGCGGGCCCGTGAGCAGCGCAAGCGGCGTCTTGACGGCATAGACCCGATCGATGCGCGCCGCGCCCTGGTGGCCCCTAAACTCGACCTGATGACCTTCGATCAGGCCGCGGCCGAAGTCATCAAGGCAAAGGAAGACACCTGGACCAGCGCCGTGCACGCCGGCCAGTGGTGCGACTCGGTGAAAACCTTTTGCTCGCCGTTCGTCGGATCCAAACCGGTTCGCGATATCAACACCGCCGATGTCACCAAAATTCTTGATGCAATCTGGAAAGACAAACCGGAGACAGCGAACCGGGTGCGCGGCCGGATCGAGGCGGTGCTCAATTGGGCCAAGGCGCGCGGGCTACGCGACGGCGAGAATCCGGCTCGGTGGCGCGGGCATCTCGATCATATTTATTCGTCAGTTGCCGCGGCCAAGGAGGCCAAGCGGGCGCGCACTGGATCAACCGCGCACTATGCGGCACTTCCTTACGAGAGAATCGGCGAGTTCATGGCCGCGCTGCGGGCGCAGAAGGGCGCTGAGGCGCGAGGGTTGGAATTCGCCATCCTGACCGCGGCGCGAACGAACGAGGTGATGGGCGCCCGATGGGCAGAGATCGACCAAACCGCGAAGACCTGGACGGTCCCCGCGAACCGAATGAAGGGCGGCAAGGAGCACCGCGTTCCCCTAAGCGACCGGGCCATTGCCGTTATCAAGGCCGTGAACCGCAACGGCGAATATGTTTTTGGCGACGGTTCCCGCCCACTTTCACCGATGGCGTTCACGCAGTTGCTCCGCAGGAGGATGAAGCGCGACGATATAACGCCGCATGGATTCCGCAGCTCGTTCCGCGACTGGTGCGCCGAACAGACCAACTTTCCGCGCGAGATCGCTGAGGCCGCGCTGGCGCATACCCTCAAGGACAAGACTGAGGCGGCCTATCAGCGCGGCGATCTCTTGGAGAAGCGCCGCAAGTTGATGGATGCATGGTCGCAGTATGCGAACCGGTCTCCGTCGACGGGCAAGATCCTGCCAATGCGGCCGGCGTCATGACAAAGTCCCTCATTCCGGACGGACCCTGGTCGTTCAGCGGGCACGTGACGTATCATTGGGCGCCCAACCCAGAAAGCCTTTGGATGAACGCCATCGCTGCCTTTCCCGATGTCAAACCGCTAATAGGGTTGCTGCGAAACGTCGACGTTCCGATGGTGCCTTATGCCCGACACTCGTTGGCAGACCTGCTTTCGCCACCCACCGATCCCCCGATCGACGCTTTTCGGCTGGAACTTAAGGCCAACAGGGATTTCGAGAAAATGATGCAAAAGATCTTCCGCGTGTCCGAGTACGATCGGCGCATGGCGGAAGACGTGAAGCCAAAACCTAAGTCGGAACCAACCGCGCAGGAAGTAGGTCGACAATTCGGAAACGTCCAAGATCGACAGGTTCTTCGTGATAAGCAGGAATGGGAACAAACCCTCGCCAAGGATCTTCGAGATCGTTTGAAGATGGGTCCAAAAACCGACTGACATTTTCCCGCGATTTTATGTCAGTGAAGGAATTCGCGAACAGGTGTTGGGTGTCTCCACCAGCTGGAGAATCACCCGATGACGTTCGACTCACCACTGAAAGCAATCACAGTCCGTCGACATGACGCCGCCGCCATGCTTGGCGAGGGCGTTTCCAAAATCGACATGCTCATCGCGACGGGCCAGATTCAGGCAAAAAAGTCCGGGCGCAACTTGCTCATAGTCGTCGAATCGCTCGAGCGGTACGTCGCCGGACTACCACCGGCCGAGCTGAAAATCGAGCGCAAGTACAGGAAGCCGACCGCGCCAGAAGCCGCCTGATCGTACAAACGCCGCCCTTTCATGGGCGGCGTTCGCATTTTTACGAGAGGCGGCAGGTTGCGGGCGTAGATCCAACAAATCAGCGCGCCCGAGGGGTTCGAGCCCCCTCCGCCTCACCACACTCTCATAAGGCTAGATCAGTCAGTCTTGGCAGACGCGCTGTATGTAGCCGAACAGCCCCCGGAGGGCAAGGCTATGCAGCATATTCCCCCGACCTTCGCGCCCGACAACACCGCCGAAGACGACTTCGCATATTTCAGGCGGCATCCCGGCGCCGCCATTCGAGCCCGCCTTCCGTTTCCGGGCGAATTCACGCCCGCGGATTTGGCTGAAGGCGGCGGGCTGGATTGTTTTGTCATCGCCATCGTTGAGCGCAAACCGGGCCGGCCGATTCGGCGCGCGCGATGGCTCCAATTTTGCCAAGGGGGGCGAGCATGACCGAGCATTTTGAAACCTGTTCCAAAAAGGGTCGCGGCATGGCGCAGCGGTCCCTCGATCTGATCGAGGCGATGAGCGTCATCGCCAAAGCTGCGCAGCCGATCACAGGTCGCGGCGTCGGTTACAAGCTGTTCACCCAAGGCCTCATCGCATCAATGGCGAAATCTGAAATGCAGCGCGTGTACCGCCTGCTGAAAGAGGCGCGCGAGCGCGGGCAGATTCCGTGGGAGTGGATCGTTGATGAGACCCGCGCCATCGAGCGTGTGCCAACATGGGCTGACCCCGACGAGTACGCCCGCTGCGTAGCTCGATCCTATCGCCGCGATTTCTGGGACCAGCAGCCCCATCGAGTACAGGTTTGGTCCGAGAAGGGCACGGTGCGCGGCGTGCTTGCGCCCGTGCTCGATGACTATGCCGTCGGCTTCTTTCCAGTGCATGGATTCAGCAGCGCCACAGCAGCCCATAACATTGCTGAGGATGACGACGGTCGCCCGCTGATCGTGCTCTATGTCGGTGACTTCGATCCGAGCGGAATGTTTATGTCCGAGGAGGATCTGCCCGCACGATTCGAAAAGTATGACGGCGATCACATCAAGCTGACGCGGATTGCCCTCACCGTCGAACAACTGGAGGGACTGCAGTCGTTCCAGGCAGCCGATAAAAAGAAAGACCCGCGTTACAAGTGGTTCGTCGCCAACCATGGGCGTCACTGTTGGGAGCTCGACGCAATGGACCCGAACTATCTCCGCGATTGCGTTGAACAGGCGATCATAGGGTTGATTGAGCCCGTGGCATGGCAACGCTGTGAAGTCGTCAACAAGGTGGAGCAAGAATCGCTCAAGGACGTTCTTGAACAATGGGGCGCGCGATGAGTGTCGCCATCCTGATCAGCGGCAGCATCTTTCGCGAACCGCAACAGCGCACCTCGCAGAGCGGCAAGCGCTACGTCACCACCACGATCAAGGCCGCGGCGGCCGACAACACCACGTCGGATTTTTGGAGCGTGCTCGCGTTCGGCGACACCGCGAGCGCCGAGCTGTTGCGCCTCGCCGTTGGCGAGCGCGTGGCGATCCAGGGCGGATTGAAGCTCGAAGTCTACACCGCAAACGACGGTCAAACGAAGGTCAGCCGCACGATTTTCGTCGATCATGTTTTAGCGGTTCGTCAGCCGCCGAAAGAGCGAAAGCCGAAGGCGAAGGCGACGGCATCGCACGACCAACCCACCACCACCACCAGCACCGCAACCGATCCGGATCTCGACGATTCGATTCCGTTCTGACCACCACACACAAGGAGACCGACGAATGAAGATCGAACCACTATCGGAATCCGAAAAGCGTGCGCTTCTCGAAACGCCGCAGGAGGAGGCCGCGCTCGATGAATCGGACCGAGCAAAGGCCGACGAGCTGTACGTAGAAGTGCTCAAAGCGTTGCTCGAACGGTTCAACCGAGAATTCCCAGATCCTATTTAGTCCGATGACCGCGGCCGCACCGATCAAACACCAACACGCCTCGCCGATCGAAATTTTTCGCGAGCGATGCGAGGCGCGTGCAACGTTGTGCGCGGCCGGCTTGATGACGTTGCAGGATGCGGTCGACGGAATGCAAGAAGTGGCTGCAGCGCAGGGGTTAGTTGCAACGCACGGACAAGACGCCGTACAAGAAATTCTCGCGGAAAGTTTTGCGAGGTGGCAATATGAATAGGCTCGCACCATCCGCCGGTCCGCTCGCATTCATCAGCCCCGTCATCGAGTTCGCGGAGCCTGGCGACAAGCTCAAAACATTCGTCGACCAGGTTCGCGTCGTCGGCATTCTACTCCGCAAAGGTCGCTTCAACTCGGACGCAGAGATGGTCAAGCGCGAGTTATGGGGCATCGCTCAGGCGAACGGGCTGACAGACGAGCCAGACAGCTTCGCTGAAGAGATGGTCGAATACGAGATCGACAAAGCGACCGCGATCGATGACGAGCCGCGCGCGACTAACGGGCATGATGACGAGCCGCCACCGCAGATCGAGATCCCGGAAAGTGCTGGCGCTGATCCGGATCATGCGCCGCCGCAGATCGAGATCACTTCGTTGCCGCCGCTCACCATCAACGATTGGATCGCCCGCGATCTTCCGCAACCGGATTTTCTATCAGGGCATTGGCTGACGACCACCAGCCGCGTCCTCCTCTCGGCAACGACGGGATTGGGCAAGAGTAATCTCGGCATCGCCTTGGGCATGCGCATTGCCGCCGGCGTTAATTTTCTGCACTGGGACAATGAGCGCGCGGCGAAAGTACTCTTCATCGACGGCGAGATGTCGCGACGCCTTTTGCGGCAGAGGATCATCGACGAAGCTGGCCGAGTTGGCCAAAAGCCGGGAAACTTCCACGCTTTAAGCAGCGAAGACATTCCGGATTTTAAGGCACTCAATACCGCGGAAGGCCAGCTCTGGATCAGCGCTCTGATCAGGCGCCTCGGTGGGATCGACCTGATCATCTTCGACAACATCATGTCATTGATTTCCGGTGATATGAAAGATGAGGAACCATGGCAGCAGACGCTTCCCTGGGTACGATGGCTGACGCGGCAGGCCGTCGGCCAGATCTGGATCCATCACACCGGCCACGACGAAACGCGATCCTACGGCACCAAAACCCGCGAATGGCAGATGGACACCGTCATTCACCTCGACGTGGTGAAGCGCGATGAGACCGATATTTCGTTCTGCCTCCAATTCAAAAAGGCGCGAGAGCGAACGCCCGCGACGCGGTTCGATTTCCAGGACGTCAAGATCGCGCTGATCGATGACCGCTGGGAATATGAGCTCACCGACACGCGTCGGCCCGGCAAAGTGCCCCCGCAGACGGAAAAGGCGCTGGACGCGCTCATGAACGTCCTGGCCGGCGACCAAGTCGTGATGCTGCCGGGAAGCCGCCGCGCCGCCCATCGCGATCACTGGGCCGCCGAATGCAACGCCCGCGGTCTGATCGACATCAAGAGAAAAGAAAAGAGCGCGACGACGATTTTCAACAGGTTCCGACGGGAGCTCGTCGCCGCAAATCGCATCGCTTGCGACGGAGATTTGCAGTGGATGCTTTAGGCTAAAAACCCAATAAAACCGCTTGTTCGGGATTGTTTCCGACTATCAAAAACCCAGCAAAATGGGCCTTTTTCGATTGTTTCCAAACGGCCAAAAACATCGCCGGAAACAATGAAACGGAAACGAGCGGAAACCACTGATAAACAAGGCTCGAACAATCGGAAACAACGCGGAAACAACGCCGGAAACAAGGAAACAACCCCCTACGGGGGAGGCGGACTACTTCCGCTCCTCCGCGCTTCGCTCCCGTCGCCTTGGCGGCTCCTCCGCTGCACGCTCCGCCCCTCCGCCGGATAGCCCTGAAAACCCGTCTTCGCGCAAAAACCAACACGGCGGAAAAATTGTCGACGCCCGCCGATCGCACCGCCACGCATGGCCGTCAAGTCTTCGTGAAATGTGAGATGGCATGGCCGTCAAGTCTTCGTGAAATGTGAGATGGCCAACTGTCGCTCGTGAGCGTGCGGCTTACGTTGGAGCCAATTGATGTTGTCGCATCAAAACTCGACATCATCCACGGAGCGAGGCGCGAGCCTTCTCCAAGAGAGTCTAGCCAACGGAGACCACCATGAAAAACACTGCACTCACCATCTTCGGCGCGCTGCTGATCTCAGGATTGGCGGTCCAAATGGCAGCGGCTTCCCCGTACCACCACCGCAGCAAGGTCCACCTCAGCCATTTTCGAGGAGCCTACAATCAGGTGAACGGGCCGATCAGCGTCCGTCCAATCCAACCATCCTTCCAACCGGCGCCCGCTTTGCCCCAGACGGAGTCCGGCGGCATGGGCGGCTGGGGAAGCATGACCGGCTTTAATTGAGTTTCATCGGCAAGCCGCTCGACTCACACTCGGGCGACTGAATCCGAAGCTACCCCACTCTAAGGCGGGTGGGGTAGCGTTCGTGGAAGCCCGTTCAGGCCGCGCGCTAAAGCCTTATCTGAACCGCTGGCCGCGTCGCTCTTCTTCCTCCCCCGCGCATATGGTTGATGTTAGAAATAGCCGCGCGCGACCTCGGGCGGCACGCTGCAGTCGATTAACTGGCTGTAAAGCTCCCGCGGTGCTCGTTCAAGCGCGGCGGGATCGGGCCGCTGTTGCGGTTCGAAATTCGCAGTCAACTGCGGATGTCGCCCTGCACTGTATGCATTTGCCACACCGTCATTGCCTTGCCGTTTCGCGCGTGGAACCGCGACGAAAAATTGCGCTTGGCAGCGGGAATTTCGGTGCTGTAATTCCCGTCGGTTGAGCCAACTGTCTACTTTTCGTTGTTTGGTGACGGTTCGATGGCGGGCAAAAATACCAACTAAATCAGTGGTTGCCAGAATCAACTGTAGTCCAAAGGGCTATATTGCCGACAGTTTGCAAGCCCTAGCTTAGGTATCCACTGCGGACTAGTCTCCCGCATATCCCACAGGAATGACTCCTCCTAGTGCGGTTGCAGCGTCACGAACTTGTCAAGCTTCCTTACAGGACTTTAATCGAGCATTCATGTCCCGTTTAACTGGACTACGCGATGATGTTTGTCCATCGGACGCTAGCAACGTTCGATAGAAACAATGATAGCTTACATGGGATCGATTCCGGCGGGCCTTCTGCTCTCATCAGGTGAAATGGAGATCACATGAAACGCCCAGTGACACTACACAGCTGTCTTCAGCTGCTCGAACTTCTCAGAGCAAATGATGACGAGGTGTCTCCTGTTTCTCAGAACCGAACAGGCCAGCCGACAAGAGCCAGCGGTGGTCGGTAGACCGCGGGTTAGGTGTAGCGGATTGAAGAGCAAGACCGGGCCCCCTCCGACCGCATCTCCCGCACCGGCACGGGTGTCGAAGTTTTTTAAGTGAGAGGCGCGTGCGCGAATGGGCGGCTAGATGCCGTCTATTGGGATTGTTTCGGGAGTACTTGGCGCGAGCGGGAACCCGACTCTTGTTGCGAATTCTTCTGCCTTCGTTGGGATTTCTGAGTCGGTACCACAGGGTCGCCGCCCTTTTCTGGCTGACCATAAAAGAGGCTACCGGGGCCATGGGCGGGCGGCAGCCCCACCTGGGCAAACGCCGTCGCGATATCTGCGCCGCACACAAGCGGCAGAGCGATACAAACGAGGTGAAGAATATGCTTCATGGTTAGCCTCCTCGATCACGGGTTGGTGACGGGCTTAAGCGGACATGGGCACTTAAGTCGGTCCTAAGGTCCCTCATTCTAACGCTGCTGCCCACCATAATAGCCGCGAACGACAGTGACGAAAACGGCGAGAGGCAACGCATCACCAAGGCTCCTATTATGCCGACAGTTTTAGGCACTCCCGCCGCACCGCTGAGAGGTCCGCCGGTTTGACAGTCTGCGGCTGCAAAGCTGCCGCACCGCTGAGAGGTCCGCCGGTTTGACAGTCTGCGGCTGCAAAGCGCCAAACAGCTTAAACGTGTTTCCTAGAGAAATGCCACTGGGCGCCCCGCAAACGGTCGCTGGTGCGTTTCGGGCCTTGGCGGGTATCTCACAGCCTCCAGCACAAACCAACGCATGCTGGCCCGGCCCGCGAGGCGGCGCGCGTGCTTCCGCCGCGAAGCATGGCTCGGCGAGCGCTTGTCCGCTGCCGGCGGGTGTCGATCACGATTTTAATTTCCGAAATTGATTTCCGAAAATGCCAACGCGACGGCGCGGCTGTTGCTCGCGTGTAACGCTTTACGGCGGGGACTTGCGCGATTGCGCGACTCACCCAATCTTCGAGGGATGCAAACCGTTCACAAGCCAATCGCGCGTAGTTCGACGACCAATCGTTCCGCCGTGACGAATGGCACGAAGTTGCTCGTCGGCATTGATGGCCGCAGCCCAACGGCGCGGCGCTTTCGTGACCTCGTGCAGGCGTTCAAGGCAGAGATCGGCGGCGATCTGAGCCAGACCGAAATGGCGATGATTAAGACGGCGGCGAGCCTCACGCTGACGGCCGAACTGATGCAGGCCGATATTGTGAACGGCAAGATGGTGGATTCGGGCGACTTGATCCGGCTTAGCAGTGAGGCGCGGCGAATTCTCGCCGAGATCGCCGGGAAGGCCAGCAAGCGGAAGCCGACCGTGCCGGCGTTGCAGGCCTATCTCGCCAGCAAAGCCGCGGCCGAAGAGCCGGAGGGATAAGCCGTGATGGTCAACATTATTTCGGCTCTCGAGGACGAACGGCTTTTCAAGCCGTGGTTTCGTGGCGAGAGCTGGGACGGCTGGCGGACCATCCTGAAAGCGGCCTACGCGTTGCCGATGACCGGCGACGAGGTCGATTTCTTTCACAGTGTTGCCGATCGGGAGCCGCCGGAACGTCCGGTTCGCGAACTTTGGTGCATCTGCGGTCGCGGCGCGGGAAAGGATTCGATCGCATCCGTCATCGCGGCGCACAGTGCGGCGCTTTTCAGCGAGGGCGACAGGTTGAGACCGGGCGAGCGCGGGCTTGTGATGTGTTTGGCGACCGATCGCGATCAGAGCAAAATCGTGTTGAACTACACGCGCAGTTTTTTCACCGATATTCCGATGCTGGCTTCCATGGTGACGCGGGAAACTGCGTTGGGTTTTGAGTTGAATAACGGCATCGACGTCGCGATCACGACCAACTCTTTCCGCGCCGTCCGCGGTCGTTCGGTACTGTGCGCCATCCTCGACGAAACGAGTTTTTGGTTGAACGAAGACTCCGCAAATCCGGATGAGGAAGTGCTAACCGCGATCAAGCCTGCGCTGGCGAGGCTTCCCGGGTCGATTGTCATCGGCATCTCAACGCCATATCGAAAGAAGGGTTTGCTTTGGAAGAAGTTCAAGCAGCATTTCGGCCGAGCCGATGGCGACGTCCTCGTTATTCGGGCCGCCACCAGACAGATGAATCCGACCATTGATCAAAGCTTCGTCGACGAAGCGCTCGAGGAAGATGCTACAAGGGCGAAAGCCGAGTGGTTGGCGGAATTTCGCGATGACATCGGCGGATGGGCTGATTTTGCGCTGATTGAGCAGGCGGTTGATTTCGGTTGCACCGTGAGGCCACCGTTGGCGGATCGGAAATTTAAATATTGGAGTTTTTGCGATCCAAGCGGCGGTGCGCGGGACAGTTTCACCGCGGCGATTGCACATGATGAAAATGGCGTCGCGGTGCTTGATTGCGTCGTCGAGATCAAGGCGCCTTTCAATCCGACCAGCGCGGTCGCCCAGATCGCGGCGGTGCTGAAAAGCTATGGCCTGCACGAGACGGTGGGCGACCGCTATGCGGCGCAATGGGTTGTCGATGCTTTCGCGAAATGCGGCATTCGGTACAAGCACAGCGAGCGCGATCGGTCGTCGATTTATTTGGATTGCTTGCCGTTGTTTACGAGCGGAAAGGTGCGGCTTGTCGACCACAAGCGCCTCGTTTCTCAATTCTCGTCGCTGGAACGCCGCACATCATCGGTCGGAAAGGATCGCGTCGACCACGGACCGGGCGGCAAAGATGATCTGTGCAATGCTGCGGCTGGCGCGCTGGTGTTGGCCGCGGCGCCGGCGGTCGAGTGGATGGCACCGCGTTTCGGAATAACAACCACAACCGGCGGCAATTTTAATGGCCACTGGTTAACCCCCGGTGTCCCCGGGCAGCCCGACAGCACCGTGTATCCGGCGACGGCGGAGGGCTTCCGATCAATGATCGCTGCTATTTCAGAAAAATGAGAGCCACAGCACGGCCAGCATAAGGAGAATGACAAATGGCAGTCAACCGCAGTTCTCGAAACCACCAATTGCTCTCGCAAGTCGGCGCGAAGAATCCGTTCAAGAAGTTGGCCATCGACTTGCTCGATGTCTCGAGCGGCTTCGCAAAGGGCATGGAAGCCGTCAGGGCCAAGCGGGGCCTTTCCGCCGAAGGAAAACGGGATGAAGCGCGAGACCTTGTGCGCAAGGCGTTACGCACCCGACAGGACCTCCGAAAACCACTCGCACAATATAACGCCCAGACCGAAGCAATGGCTGCCAAGGTCAAGCTGCCGGACCTCGATAGAACGGACGAATACGCCGTCAGGCTGCATTTCAGGATGCTCGACCTGTCATATGATATGACGCCGCTTGAGCGAATGGGGCTCATGACTGGGCCGGGCCGCGACCCGGATTTTATATTGTCGAGCTTCGCTAGTTTATCTATGTTTCCTTAAGCGGCTATGGCCAAGCCACTTCTTGGAGGAATCGTCCCGCGTTTGCGCCGACTGTGCAGGCTGAGACCGGCCTGACCGCGATTGGCTGCACATTTAGCGCGCGCGGCTCCGACATTGCGCTTAGACATAGAGGTGGGTGTCTCATACCTAGGTCTATTTGACCTTAGGAAGCAGCGCGAACTGGAGCGCGCCTATACCCAGATATAGTATTTAGTGCTGGCGGAATGATTGCTTCTGCGCCTACACCTGAATAAGGGTGATACCGAAGTTGTTTGAGCGTCGCCCGGCATTCAGTCGATGGAGCCCGCTGAAAGGCAGACTGCTCAGTCTGTCTTCATACAGGGCTCTGGACTAGGCCGACGAGTCAAAGCCCGTACATCAGGATGGTTGAAATTTATCGGAGCCGGCGATCGGTAGGGTTGCAAACCCGACTTAAGATACGGGGCCCGTGTTCAATGCCAATAGATCTCTCGCTTGCAAAAGCGGGTACTAGACACATAGTCTCGGAGGTGGCCGAGGTCGCAACGGTAGATATAATTGACGATGACGCATCGATGCGTGATGGGCTGGCTAGTCTCATTCGATCGGTCGGCTATCATGCCGCGACATACCCCTCCGTGGCAGCCTTTTTAGCTACGAAGCGCCCCGACGTGCGAAGCTGCCTTCTCCTCGACGTTCGATTGCCAGGCACCAGTGGTCTGGATTTTCAGGGCGAGCTTGCTGGATTGGGGATCAAAATGCCGGTCGTCCTTATGACCGCCCATGCCGATATTCCGATGTCAGTACGTGGTATGAAAGCAGGTGCCGTAGACTTCTTAACGAAGCCATTCCGGGACCAGGATCTATTGGATTCAATTTCTATCGCGCTCGAACGCGATGGCGTGAGGCGTGAAGCTGCGGCGGCAAATAGGGACCTCCTAGACAGGTTTCATCAGCTTTCTCCGCGCGAACAGGAGGTGATGCGTCTTGTCACCTCCGGAAAGATGAATAAAGAGGTCGCGGGAGCGCTTCATCTTGCGGAGATCACGGTTAAGATCCATCGGGCCTCAGCGATGCGCAAGATGGGCGCGCGCACGCTAGCTGACCTTGTCAAGTTGGCTGAAACGCTGGAGCTTGGGACGTCTGAATAAGACGTGCCGCGTATTTTTTTATCGCGCCAATTGTCAACTACTTGGTCTTGCCGCAACGTCGCCCTAGGCGGGTCTTACGAGCTCAGAGCCATCAGGCCGATTCGCTATACCGATGTATTAGCACTGATACACCTGCATAATTGGATCGGCATACAGCTAGCGTAACTTCGCGGTGAAAACGTCGGACGGAGTTATTGCGACGTGCCCACCGATCCAAGGATTCGTCTCGAAATCCGAACCGACGAGCGGCGTCCCGCCGGTCAGGCAGGCATCGGCAATCGCCGAGTGATGCTGTCTTCTTCCCGCGGTAGGTCGGCCGCGGATATGCTCTCAAGGGTACACTCACGAAGATCTGTGGGTAGCAATGAGCTTGTAGTTGAGGAAAATTCGATGATCTTCGCGAACTATGTGACGTATGGGGACAGAGCCAAGATTTTGAAGCTTCGTCCAACCCATCAGAAATATCTATTCGGATTACGGGATCGGGGATTAGTAGTCGCGGCCGGATCGTTTCCCGAGGATGTCGGGGGATTATTCCTATATGAAACTGACACGCTCGAGTCTGCAGAACAGTTGATGGCAGGCGATCCCTATGTTCTCGGGGGTGCGATTGCACACTATAAGATTACGCCATGGGAAATTCACGCAGTAAACCCTGCTCTTTTGCGGCTTACACATTTCGCGGCGGATTCGTGACGGCCCGCCGAATCTGAAATCAATGTTTTTACTGCAATCAGGCTTAAGGCGATAGTGCTTTCGCGCTGCTAGCGACGCATCGTCTTTAGATTAGTTACGGGCCGAAGCCGGAGAGATCAAGTAGTCTCTCCGGCTTCATTACCTGTCGTGCTAGTTCAAGCTAGTCGTGTTGTTCAACATGCGGCGGGACGTTGGACAAAAGTACGCCAGCCTCAGCGAAACCGTGAATCTGTGAGTCGCTGTAGCCCAAGTCTCGAAGGACCTCAGCATTGTCTTCGCCGCGATAGGAAGGGGCTTCTGCTGGCATGAGTCGGTCCTTCGAGAAGCGCCAAGGCTTCCCAGGAATCTTAAGAGACCGACCCTGGCGGTCGCTAACCTCCTCGATCGCGCCCCACCACTTCGCCCATTCAGAATTAGCGAAGTTCTTCGTCGTGTGGATGTCGCCAAAGGCAAGCTTGACCTCGTCAAGCTGAGCGTCGAGCAGTCCGGGCGTCGGGAACGTATTGATCCACTCCTGAACAATGTCGTGCAGCGCATCAATATTTTGCTTACGCAGCTCGGTCGTCATAAAGCGTGGATCGCTGGCGAGGTCAGGTCGCCGCATTGCCGCGAGAAAATTGGGGAATGTCAGCTCGCTGTATAGGCTCGTTGCGATTGTAACTTTGTCTCCGTAGGCGCTGGTGAAAAACGGTGAATCGCCTGGACCTAGGGCTAGCGGCTCTGCGCCCATGTCAACGTCCGAGAGTAAGGCGTGAACCAGCTCATTTACGGAAAGCATGGTTGCTGCCATGGAGACGTCGATATATTGACCTTCGCCCGTTTTCTCCCGGCCGTGAACTGCGGCCAGAATCGCGATCGTTGCCTCAAGACCCGTGTAGATGTCTGCATGTGAGTAAATATCATGCCTGGCTTGCTTCAGATCGGGCTTTAGATGGTCCACAAAGCCATCAAGAAAGCCAGTTTCGGCATGCACGGTTACCGCGTATGCACTGCGCCCCGAGAGAGGGCCCTTCTGCCCGTAGCCGCTGATCGAAGCGTAGATGACACGAGGATTTCGCTTCGATATCGTTTCATAATCCATTTGAAAGTACTCGAGCGTTCCCGCACGAAAGTTTTCGACGATAATGTCGGCCGAATCGCACATTTTCCATACGATCTCGCGGCCCTCGGGGTAGTTTAAGTCAACGCTAATGTTTCGCTTTCCGGCATTCTGCTGAACGTAGTAGCCAGAAAGTGCGCCCGTCTTATCCCGCGGAAAGGCGGTGCGCGTAATGTCGCCTGCCGGTGGTTCGATTTTAATGACCTCCGCACCAAGGTCGTGGAGCAATTTCGTGCAATGCGGGCCGGCAAGCACACGGGTGAAATCGACGACCCGGAGGCCGCTCAAAGGTCCAGTACGTGACATGATGAAGCTCCTTCCTTAGTGCCCAGTAAACAAAGCGTGACCCGGCGAGTTGAACTCATGGAAGGCTTTTAAGCCCGCCGCGAGATCGTCGCTTTCAAAAATAGGCCGCTGAAGATCGAACATCGCCTGATCGGCGATGGCCATTCCCTCGTTTACAAATTTAGTAATGAGGGCTTTCGTCGCGGAGTTCGCTTTGGTTGGGCCGTGTGCCAATTCGTGTGCAATCGTGCGCGTTACCTCGTCCAGACGTGCTTCGGGTACGACGGTGTTGATGATGCCCCACGACTCCAACGTTGCGGCATCGTAACGCCGGCCGAGCAACGCCATTTCCTTGGCTCTCGCGACGCCGGCGCGTGCGGCCACACGTTGGATACCGCCCATCAGCGGATGAACGCCAAGTGTGACCTCAACGCTGCCGAGTCGTGCCGTATCGGCCGCGATGATGATGTCGCAAGCGAGTGCGAGCTCTAGCCCACCCCCCACGGCCAAGCCGTGGACGCTGGCGATCAATGGAACATTGATTGCTTCGATCGCCTCAAGATAGGGCAGGATCTCGAATTGGCGATTGTATAGGGCAGCGCCCTTGTTCTCGAAGAGCGTAAGGTCGGCGCCGGCGCAGAAATTGCGCAGTTTGCTTCGTAAAACAATCGCGCGCGCACCATCCTCTTCCGCCCGCTTCAGTGCGCCAATTAGTCCATCCATCAGCGCTTTACTCATTAGATTGTGGGGCGCAAAGCACATGGAGACAGTTGCGACTGCTCCGTCGTGTGCTACTTCGATCACGTGATCTTCAAGACTCATTTGCTCTCTCCAAGATTCGGCCGGCGCGAATTGCCGACACTGCGGGCGTTGCGCGTCCCGCTCGGTGTTCAAAGAAACGCACGAGAGCCCCTTCGAATATCATGCATGGGGTACAGCGAAGTATACCTTCGTAGAAAGCATCGGTTCATCTGTATAGCTGCGCGAACGTCGCTCGGTCGGTACGGTCGATTCACATTCATCTATTGAAGGATCGACCATCATGCGCCTCCCATTGATCCCGCCGAGCAAGCTGACGCCTGAGCAGGCCGCGTTGTATGACGACATGAAAGCGAGCATCTCGGCTGACTATCAGGGCTTTATTTCCATGTGTTCCGATGGATCACTAACCGGGCCCTGGAATCCGTGGCTTCATTGGCCGAAGGTCGGCAAGGCTGCGTGGGAACTTTCTAAACAGCTCACTGCGACATCCACGCTCCCGGAAGAGTGTCGGCAGATCGCTATTCTGGTGACGGGTGCACGCTTCAAGGCGGGATACGAAGTTTATGCGCATGTCGCACTGGCCCAGAAAGCGGCGCATCTCGACGACGATGTCATCTCGGCGATTATCGCGGGCCAGCGTCCGAGTGGATTACCGCGCAAGCAGGCTCTGGCCTACGATGCTGCTGCGGCGCTTGTGAGCGGCGGAACAATGCCGGAGCTTCCGTTTCGGCTTGCGAGGGAAGCCTTCGGTGCCGATGGCGTTGCTGAATTGATCTTTCTTGTAGGCATGTACAGCAACGTCTCGATGGTGCTGAACGGCTTCGACATGGGTATCCCGGCTCCCGATAGAAACTAGGCAGTCGGCTGATCGGAGACGAGCGAGCGCCACTGTCGAGCGGCGCTCGCCGTCTCAGCGGCTTTGGCACATTCAGGGGAAGGAAAGGCGCGCTCTACGAGCCGACGGCCGAACTATACCTAGGTATGAACGATCGAACGAAAGAACGACGACGATAAGTAATTGACGGCTCTATAGGTGTCGCGGGTACCCAACTCGTGAGACGGAGACAACCAAATGTCATTGGGTTGCGAAGCTCGGCCTTTGACTACAACAACGACATTGGGCGCCGGGCCATCCACGAAGGTTCTGGACTTACGAACAGAAGCTCTTCTTCGTGGTCCAGTCTTGCCTTCGCTACTCCGATTGGCTTGGCCGAACGTTCTCGTTATGGCAGCCCAGTCAAGCACTGGCCTGATCGAGATGTGGTTTGTAGCCAAGCTTGGGTCCGATTCTCTTGCGGGCATGGCTTTGGTGCTCCCGATGCTGGTCCTGATGCAGAGCATGTCTCAAGGATCGGTTGGTGGCGGTATTTCATCAGCCATCGCGCGTGCTCTTGGCTCCGGTCGGCGCGATAAGGCTGATGACTTCGTGATCCACGCACTCGTGGTCAATGTCGGGATTGGTGTCCTATTCTCCATCGCAATGTTAATCGGCGGTCCGTGGCTGTACCGAGCGCTCGGAGGAACCGGTGCCGCTCTGACGGCCGCGGTCACATATTCGAATATTATCTTTGGTGCGGTGGTCGTTCTGCTTTGGCTGTTCAACGCGCTTGGCAGTATCATCCGGGGAACCGGAAACATGTTCGTGCCTGGTGTCGTTTTTTGTGGAGGCGCATTGCTGCTAATACCGCTCTCACCGGCCTTGATTTTCGGCTGGGGCCCTTTTCCGCGTCTGGGAATCGCGGGCGGTGGAGTCGCCTTGTTTATCTACTATGCGATCGGGACCCTTATTCTTGGTTGGTATATCGCCAGTGGTCGAAATCTGGCGGCGTTTAAGATTACGCGCATTCGCTGGGAATTGGTACGAGAGATACTTTCAGTTGGAGCCGTAGCTGCTGTTAACACGATACAGATCAACGTTACGATCGCAGTCACGATGGGATTTATGGCCGCCTACGCTGGGCCGGATGCGGTTGCAGGATTCGGTACCGGGACCCGACTTGAATATCTGATGCCGCCGATTTCGTTTGGACTCGGTGCGCCGCTGGTGGCGCTGGTCGGCACAAACGTCGGCGCGCAACAAAAGAAACGAGCGCTGAATATAGCGCTGGTCGGTGGTCTGGTCGGGTTTTTCGTGACGGAAGCGATCGGCGCGACCGCGGCCATATGGCCACGTGCTTGGCTTACATTGTTTACCCAGGATCTGCATATCGTTGCGATAGGCACGCAGTATTTGCGGACGGTCGGGCCATTCTACGGCTTCTTCGGCCTCGGAATTTCGATGTATTTTGCATCTCAAGGTGCGGGAAAACTAGGCTGGTCGCTCGTGGGCGGTCTGGTGCGTGTGTTGGTAGCGATAGGCGGCGGCTGGATCGTGCTGCGCGTTACCGGATCGACCTCACTTCTGCTCGCCGTCTATGCAGCGGGGATGTTTCTCTACGGAATCATCATTGCTGTATCCGTTGCTTCCGGTACTTGGTTTTCGGGCGACGATGAATTTTCCGAAAAATCGAAAGCGGCTCTGTAGGCAGCCACGAGGAAATCGTCGTGTCAGTCGAAACACAGCGCGCTCTACAGGGTGACGGCCAGATTACCTCGGGACGAATTGGCAGGCGCCTCTCGGCCGTATTGGCCGCGGATCTCGCTGGCTATAGTCGTCTGATGGGTCGGGACGAGGAAGGGACGCTTGCGCGGCTGATGGCGTGCCGCCAGGCTTGCTTCGATCCCAAAATTGCGGAGCATCACGGAAGGATCGTTAAAACGACGGGCGACGGCCTCCTAGTTGACTTCGGGAGCGCGGTCGACGCAGTACGTTGCGCGGTCGAAATACAAGGGCTTGTGGCCAAGAGTAACGCAGGAGTTCCAAACGAGCTGCGCTTCCAATTTCGCATCGGGATCCATGTTGGCGATATCATTATCGACGAGCAGGATATGTTTGGAGATGGAGTCAATATAGCGGCCCGGCTTGAGGGCATTGCGGAGCCCGGTGGTGTCTGCATTTCCGATGATGCTTATCGCCAAATTCGTGGCAAAGTTGAAATTGCATACGACGATATGGGTCCGCAGGAGTTGAAAAATATCGCCGAGCCCGTTCGGGCGTGGCGTGCACGGCCCGAAAACACTGAGTCGTCAATCGGCCGGCATGAACCGATAGCGCATTTCGATACACCGTCGATCGCGGTGTTACCATTCCAGAATATGAGCGGTGATGCGGAGCAGGAGTATCTCGCCGACGGAATAGTGGAAGACGTTCTCACCGAACTGGCGCGGTTTCGATCGTTGAATGTTGTCGCTCGGAACTCCAGCTTTGTTTACAAAGGCCAGGCGGTCGATATCAAGCGAGTCGGAAGAGAACTCGGGGCTCGATACATCTTGGAAGGGAGCGTTCGTAAGGCTGGAAAGCGTATCCGGGTGACGAGCCAACTAATCGATACGATGACGGGCGCGCATATCTGGGCGGAACATTTTGACGGCGACGCCGATGCGACATTTGATCGACAGGATGACATCACTCGGAGCGTCATCGGCGCACTGGCGACCTCCCTTGAGCGAGCCGAGACCGAACGCGCAAAGAAGAGGCCTACTGCTGCCTATGCCGCGTATGATCACTTCCTAGTAGGTATGGCTGCTATTTACGAGGGCACGAGAGCGTCTAATGCACGTGCGCTCGATCACTTCGCGAAAGCGACGACCATCGATCCTAATTTTAGCGCAGCTTACGCGATGAGCTGCTACTGCTATGTTTGGCGCAAGGCCAGCGGGTGGCCGAGCGGTTCAAATGAGATAACACTCGTCGGCTCTATGGCGCGAAAGGCGATGGGCGCGTGCCGTTCGCGCAGAAGCCGGCGCAGCGGCCAACCACTCCGATCCGTGCGGCGAGCCGGAGCTGCGGCGCGAGATCGCCGCTCACCTTGCAATTGCGCGCGGCGTGGTGTGTTCGCCTTCACAGATTATCGTCACGTCGGGCTTCACCGGCGGGTTGGGCCTGACGCTTCGGGTGCTTGGCCTAGAAGGGCGCCGGGCATGGATGGAGGATCCGGGGTTTCCACTCACCCGACGCGGGCTCGAGATCGCCAAGCTGACGTTCACGCCCATTCCGGTCGATGCCAATGGCATCGACGTCGATCACGGCGTTCAGGTCGCACCCGACCCCTCTTCTCTTATCGACGAGCAACTGCACCGGCTCGGGTTGCTCTAACGCATGTTCAGCGCGACAGCCATCCGAATAAGATCGGCGAGAGATCGCGCGCCCATTTTTCGCATAACAGCGCCTCGGTGGACCTTAACGGTGATTTCGCTAAGTTTAAGTTGGCCGGCAACCTGCTTGTTCATCTTTCCCGCGGTTACAAGCTTCATGACTTCTTGCTCTCGAATGGAGAGCGATTCGAAACGCTCCCGAAGACTCGCGTCTTTCGCTTCGGCCGAGAGACGAACCCGATCTCGTTCGATGGCAGCCGCAACCGCATCGAGCATATCTTGCTCGCGAAACGGCTTTGTAAGAAAATCGACGGCACCGGCTTTCATTCCACGAACCGACATGGGTACATCACCATGGCCAGTCATCAGCACCACCGGCAGATGGATTCCGTGGTCAGCAAGCCTGGCTTGGAAATCCAGCCCATTCACGCCCGGCAATCGTATGTCGAGAACGAGACATCCAGGCGCGTTAGGTCGGGGAGCATTCAGGAAATCCGTTACCGATCCATAGTCACGCACCCTGAGACCGTTCGCCCGAAAAAGGCTGTTCAGGGAGAACCGTAGTGATTCGTCGTCGTCTATGATTTGAACTAGCGGCGCCTGAGACATCAGCTTTCCACTCGATTCGACCTTCCAAGTAGGTGGCGGCTCGGTGCCGCGCTCCAATGGCTTACGTACCGCGTCAAGAGAGCCGTCCACTCCCTTTAAATAAAGACACGAAATCCGAAGATGAGATGAACTCCAGTACCGCCCTCAATTCTATAGTTGCCAATTGCAGCATATGCCAACGTCCGACATCTTTGCGGACATCAGATCGACCGCGCGAGCGCCTCTGGATCCTAGCGAACACCGTTCGCCTGTACCCAAACAACGCTAACGATTATCGATCTAAAAATCGATTTCTTCCCGAGCTGATTGACAAGCGTCATCCTTACTGCGGTTGCTACTGGCCAACTCGTTAGTAGTCTTGGCTTAGTCAGCGCCTCTCGGAGCCCACCGCCTCAGCCGTGCTGCCGGCCTTCCGAGTCGACGATATTGCTAACTGAAGATGGAATACGGAGCCTCTGGGCAGATTTTTTGTTACCCACATCCTACCGTCGTGAGCTTCCATGATTGTTCGGCAAATCGAGAGTCCCATCCCCATTCCATAAGGTTTCGTTGTGAATAGCGGATCGAACATTCGTTCGATATCGGCCTCATCAAAGCCTCCACCGCGATCCGCGACACTGACATGAACATCGCCGGTCGCCACTTGGGTCGTTGTGATCGTAATCACTTTTGTTCCGCGGTCCAACTCGGACATTGCCTCTAACGCATTGCGTACCAGGTTTATGACAACGAGCTGAAGCTGGAGGCGGTCACCATCTAAGTACAAAGGTCTCTCGACGAGTTCTAAAACAATATTTGTGCCAGCTTGTTCGATCTCAGTCCTTTCAATACTTATGACTTCTCGTATCGCGTCATTAATGTCGAACGGATGGAAGGCCTTCTGATGCTCGCGCGCCAATGATTGGATACTAGCGACAACGGCCGTCGCTCGGCGACCATCGCTTGTGAGTCGGGATAGTGCGGTGCGTGCTTCTGTTAGATTTGGTGGATCTCTCGAGAGCCAGTGAAGGCTGGCTTCAGCTGCGGTAACCACCGCCGCCAAGGGCTGCTTGATCTCATGGGCAATTGAACCGGCAAGCTCTCCGAGGGCGGACAGCCGCATTCCTGCAGCAAGCTCTTTCTGGAGCTGCAGGAAGCGCTGCTCCACTAAGCGACGGTCCGTGACGTCCAAAATTATGCCGTCGTATTCAACGTCCCCGTCCGGGAGAACCTCCGGGTGCCCCTCAGCCCTAAGATACCTGATCTCGCCGTCAGGACGGATCGCGCGATACTCAGCTTGAAAGTTGGCGTGCGCGTTCGCGGCCCGAAATAACTCAAGTTCGACGGCGGGAAAGTCCTCAGGGTGCACTCTGTCGGCCCATGTGCTATAGGGCACAGAAGCAGCAGGCTCAATCCCGAACAATCGATAGCATTCGTCTGACGCGCGGGATACGCCTGTTCGGACATTCCAACGGAAGTGACCCATCTGTCCGATACGCTGGGCCTTCAAAAGTGAGGTCTGCGCCGCGAGCAACTTCTCCTCCGTCTCAATGCGCTTACGGTTTTCAATCGTAATCTTCTCGAGTTGAAGTGCATGGCGAAAGGAGATTGCTCCTTGATTCAAGAAGAGGTTTAACACCTCAATTGAGGTGGCATCTGCCGTGTGCTCCCTTGCGCAGACTTCCAGATATAGAACCAAAGTTAGATTGTCGTCCACGCGCGACGGAATGCCCAGCACTTGAATCGGCAACCGTCGTTCAGGACGCCCCTTGAGCAAAGAAGCGATTTCCGCCGGGTCTTCGACAATTTTAGGGCGAGCAGATCTGATCGCTTGATCAACGAATGCCAAAGACGCGCAGAGGGGTTTCGTTATTTCGCCCCATAACAAAGCGCTTTCATTCCACCTTGCCTCGATAGCAATCGTAGGCTTGCTTCCTTGAAAACGCAGGAGGGCTGCGTATTCGGCTCCCGCCAGTTCTATTGAGGCCGCCAACAGTGCGCGGACGACTCCTGCCGTGTCGATCTCTTCCGAGATCTTCAGCAGTGGCTGCAGCCGACCCAACAACCAGCGGCTTTCCTTCGCCGCCGCCTCTGCAGGCGCCATCGGTCCGCGCTCTCGAAGCTTGCGCAGCGGGTGCATTGTGAAATCCCTCTTTGCGCAAGAATTGGTGCTGCGCGTCTACGATGACCTGGCGAGTATCCTTCGAACGAGCGTGACGTGTTCGACCGTGATTGTTTGTTTGGTCAACTCAGCCATGGGAGCATCCTTTCAGCGTGAATAGCAATCCACCAAAGTCTAAAGTTTGA
>Ga0210401_10000735_pt1 | contig 39736 bp, 35 predicted proteins | sample IncBWH32MmetaG_FD_150866 | JGI IMG/M metagenome (GOLD analysis project Ga0210401, IMG submission 150866) | Forest soil microbial communities from Barre Woods Harvard Forest LTER site, Petersham, Massachusetts, United States - Inc-BW-H-32-M | ecosystem: Environmental > Terrestrial > Soil >... | reverse complement strand
GCCAAGCCCGCCGCGCAGGTGCCTATGCCAACCGGCACCACGAGCAAGTTCTACCTGGAGAACACGTTCACCCAGTCCTGGGCCCAGGGCGGTCTGCTGGTTCCCGTTCCGCCGCCGCCACCCTCGGCGTGGGAGGAGCGGCTGCTGTTCGACGTGCGGGACGAATGGCGCCTCGGAAGCGCAGTCTCGCTGATCTATAGCGGGCGGCTGAACCTGCGCGCGGAAGATCACCTGAACTTCCCCAGCCATCAGAACGTTACGAACGACCTGCGCGAAGCCTATGCGAGCTCGGAGCCGCTCGAGCAGACGTTCGTGGATGCCGGACGCATCAACCTGAAGAGCGGCGTCGCGCTCGGCTTCAATCCGACCGATTTCTTCAAGACGCGGGCCGTGGTCGAGCCGGTTTCGGTTGATCCGGTGGTGCTGCGCGAGGACCGTCTCGGGACACTGATGCTGCGGGCGCAGCGCGTGTGGAGCGCCGGCTCATTGACGGTCGCCTACGCGCCCGCGGTGGCGTCGCGGTCTGCGATCTACGGGGACAATGATCTGCATAGCTTCGACCCGGTGTTCGACCGCACCAATGCGCAGGATCGCTTCCTGCTCAAGGGCAGCATCGACATCGGCGACCGCCTCAGCCCCGAGTGGCTCGCTTACCACGAGGATGGCAGGACGCGTTGGGGGCTCAATCTGACCGCGAGCGTCAGTCAGTCGGTGGTCGCCTATGCCGAATGGTCGGCTGGCCCGAGGCCGAGCCTGATCGACGATGCGTTGCGTTTCGGGCGCGCAACCGGCACGCTGGCGCCCGACGCCCGCGCCGTGCTGCCCGACGACGCTCGTGAGCACTTTCGCAACGAGTTGGCGGTGGGCGCTTCGTACACGACCGGCGCGCCCAAGATCACGTTCAATCTCGAGTTCAACTACAACCAGGCCGGCTTCTCCGGGACCGATTGGAACAACTGGTTCCGCGCCGGGCGCGGCGCAATCGGCTCCTCGCCGACCGCCGGCGAGCTCTGGTATATCCGCGATTACGCGCTCGACCAGCAGGAACAGCTCACCCGCAGCTCGATCTTTCTGCGCGCTGATTGGGTCGACGCCTTCATTCCGAAGCTGGAACTGAGCGGATTCGTCAACACCGACGTGATAGATGGATCCGAGCGCGTTCAGCTGACGGCAGACTACTACCTGTCGGACTTCTGGACGATCGGCGGCCTGGTGCTGACAGAGCTCGGCGGGCGCCATTCGGAATTCGGCAGCCTGCCTCAGGGCGGCAGCGTGCTGCTCAAAGTCGCCCGCTACTTCTGACAACCGCCGGCTGTCCAGGGCCGCAGCGCGCGCAATGCGCGCCCGCCGGCCGCAAGCTATCGTAGCGGCATGCGCTTATCGGATGGGCGCCGGATCGGCTGCCTGGAGGTCGGGACAAGCGACGGGTTCCCGGTCTTCCACTTTCATGGCAACGGCTCATCGCGGCTGGAGGTGACGCTGCTCGCTGATGTGGCCGCAGCGATCGGAGCGCGTGTGATCGGCCTGGATCGTCCGGGGATCGGTGATTCCGATCCGGCACCCGGGCGCTCGCTGCTGGACTGGCCAAACGATGTCGTCCAGGTCGCCGAGCGGCTTCGGATCGAGCGCTTCGCCGTCACAGGCTTCTCCGCCGGCGGCGCCTACGCGCTGGCGTGCGCACACCGGCTGCCTGATCGACTGACCGGTTGCGCGCTGATCAGCTCGATCTGCCCGCCGGAACTGGTGCAGCGAGGTGCTCCCGCCTTGGTTCGCGTGGGGTGGTGTCTTGCTCAACATCATCCGGAACTGTTTCACGCCGCCATGCGATTGCTGCTGCCGGATTTGGCTTCGGACGCGGCCAGCGCCGAGATGCGGCTGTCGCGCATCGCGTCGTGGCTCGCCGCGCCGGACCGGGCCGTGCTGAACCAACCGCAGGTGAGACAGGCACTTTTGCGGGCCATGACCGAAAGCCGCCGCCAGGGCGCCAGCGCCAACCGGCTGGAGGTGCTGGCGCTGCTGCGCGGCTGGAATTTGCGGATCGAGCAGATCGCCCTGCGCGGGATATTTCTGTGGCACGGTGAGCGGGATCGACTCACTCCGATCGGGCCGGCTCGGCTGCTGGCCGAGCGGCTTTCCCACTGCAACGCAACCTTCTGCCCGGGCGACGGGCATTTCTCCACGCTGGCCCATCATGCGCGCGACGTTTTCGCGGCACTTCGGCGTTGATCGACGGTTTGAAGGCACGCGACGCCGAGCCGCCTTGCGCTTCTATCATCCGATGATGACGCCGATCAGACCACAGCAAGGCGCGCCCCATGGGGCGCTTGCCGAATTCGGCCGCCGCTGCCTGCGTTGGCTCGTCGGGTGGTGGCGGATCGTTCGCCTCGGCGCATCAAGGCTCGTGCTGTCGCTGTCGCGCTCCGTTCAGGCCTGGCGAGCCGAAAAGGCCGGCGCCCTCGACCAGGCCGAGCGCTTGCGCAAGCGCATCGGCCTGGTGCAGGACTCGATTGGCGCGCAGTGATGGTGGCGACCGTATTCGGCATTTCGGCAACGGCCTTTTTGGGCCTGCTGGGCCTCGTTTATTTGCGCCAGGAGAAGCTGCTCTTTTTTCCGGAACCGCTGCCGGATGATTTCCCGCGGGCGATGCCGGATTTCGAACCGGTGTCGATTCGGGTCGAGGGTGCGACGCTGTTCGCGGTGCACCTGAAACTACCGCAGCCCAAAGGAGTCGTCTTCTTTCTTCACGGCAACGCCGGCAACGTCAAGGATTGGATCGGCGACCCGCAGTTCTATCGGACCGCGAACTTCGATCTTGTCATGATCGATTACCGCGGTTACGGCAGAAGCAGCGGGCGGATTGAAAGCGAGACTCAACTGCACAGCGACGTGGCCGTTGCGTGGGAGCAGATCGCGGTTCGCTACCAGCATCTGCGCAAAGTCGTGTACGGACGCTCGCTGGGCACGGCCCTGGCAGCGCGACTGGCCGCGCGGATACAACCCGATCTGACGGTGCTCGTATCGGCTTACTGGAGCATCGCCGAACTGGCACGCCTGCATTACCCGTTGCTGCCGTCCTTCCTGTTGCGTTACCCGATGATGACGTTCAAGGACATCGGCCGTATCGACAAACGCGTCCTCCTGATCCACGGCGATCAGGATCGGCTGATCCCCTTTGAGCACAGTGAGCGCCTTCGCGCGCTGGTCCCAGACGCGGAGCTGGTGCGCGTCACCGGCGCCGGCCACAACGATTTGCAGGACTTCGACCAGTATCTGCAAGCGATTGCCGGGGCACTGGCTCGGCTGTGAGGCGTGCAAGCCGGGTGATATCGGTTCAACCCATGTCCGGCTTGATCGAACGAATGGTCTAAGCCGAACGGCCGGGGAGTCCGTCGAAAGGACTCCCACGAAGGAAGTAGAGGAGCCGATGCCCATACCAATAATGCGGCGTTATAAAGGCTCCGCTGGACAGGAGGCGCGTCGCGCCCAGGCGGATTCGCCGGTCGCGCAGCAGTTTCCGTGGCGTGATCGGTCGAAGCGGCTTGAAAGTCGATCGCTTTCGACCAAAGCCTTCAAGCAGCGGACTCTTTATGTTTGACAGATTGAGTGACGCTGTTCAGCGAGCGATCGACGCGGTCCTGGATCGTCCAGAGGCACGCGCGCGGGGGAGTTGGCTAAGCCGCGAGGAAGCCATCATGGGTACGTCGGTGCGGGTCGAGTTGTGGAGCGAGAATCGCGCCGCGGGCGAGGCTGCCATCGCGGCGGTGATGCATCAGATGCACCACATCGACGACACGATGAGTCACTGCAAGCCGGACTCGGAGCTGATGCGAATCAATCGCTGCGCCTCGGATGGACCGGTCGCGATCAGCCAGCCGATGGTCGACATCATCGCCCGCGCGCTCGATTTTTCGAAGCTGTCCGAAGGCGCGTTCGACATTACGTACGCGAGCGTCGGTCATCTGTACGACTACCGGCGTGGGATCCAGCCGGGCGAGGACGCGCTTGCGCGAGGATGTGCTGCGATCGGCTATCGCAACCTGATCCTGGATCGACAGCGCCGCACGATCCAATTCGCGCGGCCGGGAGTTCGGATCGACCTGGGCGGGTTTGCCAAAGGGCTGGCGGTCGATGATGGCGTTTCGATCTTGCAGGCCCGAGGGATTCGCAACGCGATCGTGACGGCCGGCGGCGACAGTCGCATTTTGGGCGACCGGCGTGGTCGGCCGTGGACGATCGGAATCCGCGACCCGCGTAACGCCCAAGCGATGGTGGCGGTGCTGCCGCTGCAAGACGTTGCGCTCTCGACATCGGGTGACTACGAGCGCTATTTCGAGCGCGATGGGGTCCGCTACCACCATCTGATCGACCCGGCCACCGGCAAGTCGCCCAGCAGCGTGCGCAGCGTGACCGTGGTCGCCCCCGACGGGCTTACCAGCGAAGCACTCAGCAAAAGCGTGTTCGTGATGGGCGTGGACAAGGGCATGCGACTGGTCGAATCCCTTCAAGGGGTCGACGCAGTCGTGGTGGATGCAGGCGGCGCGCTGCACTACTCCTCGGGTCTGCTGGCGGGCGGTCACCAATAAACCAATGGAGCTCGATCAATCGATCGGTTCGGAGGCGAGAATGAACGTCGATTCGAAGTTGGCACGACAGGTCAGCCTATGGACAGCGCTCGTCTCCTGCATCGGACTGGCCAGCTGCGGTTCGGGCGACAACACCGACTCCAGCACCGTCACGGTCGCCGGCGACGTGCCGATCGCCTACGCGATGCGAAACAACGCCGTCACGCTCAATCCGCTGACCGGCGGTCCATTCGCAGCGGGTGGCGACCTGATCATCCGTGAGAAATCCTCGCCGAGCGCCCCCGAGCACAACATGACCGCGCAGTTCACGCAGGGCAACGGGGACGTGGCCGACCCGTCGGTCTCTTTCGATGGCAAGAAGATCGTGTTCGCGATGAACTGCCCTGCCTCGAACACGTCGAAGATCGGAGGACAACCCGCTTGCACCGGTCGCTGGAACATCTGGGAATACGACATGACCAATGGCGGTCTCACGGCCGGCACGTTCCGCCGCATCACGAGCTCGTCGAACGACGACGACGTCGGCCCGAGCTATCTGCCTGGCGGCGCCGGCTTCGTGATGTCGTCCGACCGGCAGGCGAAGTCGTACCCGAACCAGGCACTCGGTCACAGCTATTACGCGCTCGACGAGTACGAGCGCGAGCGGGTGTTCAACCTGCATACGATGGATCTGAACGGCGGCAACATCCAGCAGATCTCGTTCAATCAGAGCCACGACCGCAACCCGGTCGTGCGCCCCGACGGCACGATCATGTATTCGCGCTGGGACCATGTGGGCGACCGCAACCGATTCACGGTGTTTACGACCAAGCCGGACGGCACAGGCCTGTTCGTGCTGTATGGCGCGCACGACGAGGTCAACAGTTTCCTGCATCCGCGCGACATGGACCCGAACGGCCCCTACAAGGGCTACATCGCGAGCGACGCGATGCCGCTGGACCGCACCCAGGAAGGCGGCGCGCTGATGTTCATCAACGCGGCCGACTACACCGAGCAAAACACGCCGGCCAACAAGTCGTTTGCCGCCCAGGGTGGGCAGATGCAGCCGACCTCGCAGCCGCTGAACTATGGCACCGGCATATCACTGTACGGGCGCGTCTCCTCGCCGTTCCCGCTGCGCGACGGCAGCAACCGCGTTCTGTTGGCGTACGCCCCTTGTGAGGTCACCCGCAGCGGCGTGGTGGTGCCTTGCGCGACACTGTCGGCGGCCGAGGTTGCGCGCCTGAGTCAGGAAAACCGGTTGATCGCGCAGATCCAGGCCGATCCGCTGCAGAACAACGTGCGGCCATCTTACGCGATCTACATGTATGACCCGGGCGCTCAGACCTGGTTGAACGTGGCCATACCTCCGGCCGGTTTCCTCTACGACCACCCGGTGCCGATCATGGCGACCCCCGAGCCGCTGGCGGTTGCACCCACGTCGCTGGATTCGACGCTGCCTGCGGGGTACGGCGTGCTCGACGTGCAGAGCGTGTACGACACCGACGGGCTCGGGCGCATGGGCGATCCGGTACTCGCCGCTGCAGTGGACTCGCCGGGTTGCGCGACGCCGATCGCCCAGACCACACCCTCCGATCCGCTCGACACGCGCCCCAGCGTGGCCGATCTGATCAAGATCAAGGACCCGGCGAACGCCGCCTACCAGTGCGCGCCGGTGCGCTTCGTGCGCGTGCTGCGCGCGGTGGCTCCGCCCGACGGCGGGACCGGGACGCGGCAGGCGATCGGCGAGACCAATTTTGAGATGCAGCAGTTGCTGGGCTATGCGCCGGTGCAGCCCGACGGATCGGTTGCTCTGCTGGTGCCGGCCGACACGCCGATCGGCCTGCAGTTGCTCGATTCCGAGGGGCGCGCGTTCCAGATGCACACGAACTGGATCCAGGTGCGCGCGGGTGAGCACCGCGCGTGCGACGGCTGCCACAGCCCACGCCGGGGCGCCGCGATCAACACGGGGACCGTCGCCAATGCGGTGCCGGCCTCATGGAAGTCGGCGATGGCGAGCCAGCACCAGCCCGGCGACACGATGGCGCTGACGCTGAGCCGGGTTACTCCGACCACGCTGAACTACTCGAATGATCCGGTCTATACCGACGTGTGGGCCGATACCAGCCAGGCCGGCGTGACCGCTCGGCCTTCGATATCCATTACGTACGCCGGGCTAACGACGTCACAGACACCGACCAACGGGATCATCAACTACCCGGATCAGATTCAGCCGATTTGGGAGGCCACCGCCAACCGCACGGGTGGCGCCTGCACGACGTGCCACAACAGCTCCGACCCGATCGGACTGGATTTGACCAGCACCATTGCGGGCACCGGGCGGCTGGTTTCGTATGAGTCGCTGCTGGTTGGCACACCAATGCTCAACAGCAACGGGACGCCAGTGACGCAGGTTGAAGACGGCGTGCTGGTGATCGCGCGCAACCCGGCCCTGGTGATTCCGACCGGCAGTGAAAGCGACGTGATCGGAGTGGCGCGCAAGAGCCGGTTGACTGAGATCCTGTGGGGTGAAAGCCTGATGACCGACGCTGCATCGCAGGCCGCGCACCCGAACCCGCCTGGGAGTGTCGCGAACCATGCCACAATGCTGACCGCGGCCGAAAAGCGCTTGCTGACCGAGTGGATGGATCTGGGCGCGAAGTATTACAACGATCCATTCAACCCAGCGAGCGGGCTGCAGATGGTGAACTCCCTCAGTATGGCGACTTTTACGGCGCAGATCGAACCGATACTGATGAAGACGTGCGCGGCGAACTGCCATCAGGGCGTCGGCAGCAACCAGTTGCCGCCGCCGGGTACCTCATTCGTCGACAACAAGCTGGTACTGACCGGGACGGCCAGCAGCGACTTCAACGTCGTGTTGACGATGATCAGCAACGTACCGTCGTGCAGTGATTCTCAAATCGCCGCCGACATTGGTAAAAACCTGCTGCTGAGCATGCCTTCGACCATTCCGCATCCGCCGGGGGCGACTGGCCAGACGACCGCCGTACTGCCGCTGGGCAGCGCGGACTACACCACGATCGCCAACTGGATCAAAGCCGGCTGCACTCCGTGATATACCGTGTGCGACGACGCCTGAGAGCAGCACGCGCCGCGGCCGCTTTGGCGCTAATCGGGCTTGCCTCCTGCGGGGGCGGCACGGTCAGCGATCCGCCGATGACAGGCGCGCAGGTGCTGGCGTTTGCTTTTTTCCAAAGGTGTGTGGACCCGATCTTCGTGACGCCGCTGCAGGTTACCGTCGGAGGATCGACGACCACCAAAACGTGCGCGGCTGCCGCATGCCATGCGAGCGCGACGGGTGCCGGCGGGGCATTCCGTATCATTCCGACCGCTCAACCTGTCGACTTGACCAACCCGGCGAATACGCCCGACGTTATCCGAGCTTCCGACATGTACAAGAACTTCACCTCGGCACAGGGTGAGACCGTGATCGGCTCGCCGACGCAGAGTTTGCTTCTGAACAAACCGCTGGTGAACGGCGTGTTCCACGGCGGTGGGGTGGTTTTCACGAGCGAGCAGGATCCGAACGTGGGAACGATCAAGACCTGGATCCTCAACCCTGTGCCCCAGGGCCAGGACGAATTCAGCTTCGACCCCAACTCAGGCTCGTGCAGCTGACCCCGGGGGCGGCTGCCTTGATCTCCAAGTACAGGTCGCTGAAGTCGCTGGCCGCGCTCTTTTTGCCGCTGTGGCTTGTACCGGCCATCGCGGGCGAAAAGGTGGAAGTGGCGGCGCCGTATATCGAATTGCATACGGGCCCGGGACGCGGTTATCCGGTCTTCTACGTGGCCGGGCGTCACGAGTGGGTCGAGATCAAGCTGCGCCACACGGACTGGTTCCTGGTGCGCACAGAAAACGGGAAGGAAGGCTGGGTGACGCAGCAGCAAATGGAAGAGACGCTGACGCAGATCGGGACCAAGACGGCTTTTCGAAACGTCCTGGTGGACGAGTACCTGCATCGCCGCCTCGAATTCGGCGCCGGTTGGGGGCACTTCAAGTCCGACCCGATGCTGAAGGCGTGGATCGCCTACAACTTTACGGATACCGTGGCCGTCGAGGCCACCGGCGGACAGGTGGGTGGCTCTTTTTCAGGCACCAACCTGTGGCACGTGAACCTGCTGCTCGAGCCGTTTTCGGACTGGCGGCTGGTTCCGGCGCCCTACGTCGGAATCGGCCTCGGGCGCCTGATCAACGTTCCGAATGCGAGCCTGGTTGGTGCGGTTACCAGCAATTCCAGGATGGCCGATGCAACGGTCGGGTTGCGCTACCACCTGGGCGACCGCTTTCTGGCGCGGCTGGACTACACGCAATACCTCGCCTACATCGCGGACAACCGCACCGACCAGTATCGGGCCGTCACAATCGGCATTGGATTTTTCTTCTGAAACGTTTCGTGAGCTAGCACTATGCCAAAACCCGCACGATGGAACATCCTGTTGGTGGCCGCGGTCGGACTTTGGCCGATGCTGGCGATCGCGGCCGATCAGCCCCCCGCCGACGAAACGGCGAAGCCGCCCGGGTCCGGCGATCAGGTCATTCAGCCGGAACTGGACCGCCGCGAGGTCAAGCTCCTTCACATCCCGTCGAACGACTTCGAGTTCGGACTGTTCACCGGCGTTTTCAATACCGAGTATTTCGGCAGTGACCTGATCGGGGGTGTCCGCCTCGGCTACCACATTACGGAGGATTTCTTCGCCGAGGCGGTGTATGGCGACACGCGCGCAACCGACGAGGTGTACCGCCAGTTCCTTCCGGGCGGAATCTTCCCGAATCAGGTCGAGAAGTTGCGCTATTACGAAATCACGGGCGGCGTCAACGTGCTGCCAGGCGAGGTGTACGTCTGGAGAAACACGGCCAAGCCCAGCGCGCTATACCTGATCGCCGGTTTGGGGGGCACGAAGTTTCTGGACCAGTGGCATTTCACCGCGACCGCCGGCTTCGGCGCTCGCGTGTGGCTGGCCAACTGGGCATCGCTGCAGATCGACATGCGCGATCACATTTTTTCGCTCGATGTATTGGGACAACAAAGATCTACACAGAACCTGGAGTTCAGCGGCGGGGTGACATTCTTTTTTTGATGGAGATGCCGTAATGAACTCGAAAGATCGTGCAATACGCCGGCGTACCGCCGCTTTCCTGGGCACCTGCCTGGCAGCGATGGCGGGTGCTGGCGCTGCCGCCGTGCTGACCTCCGGTCCCGCGCCGGATTTCACGCTGCACAGCGTGGCTGGATCCAATCTGCGACTGCGGGAGCAGAAAGGGCAGGTCGTGATGTTGAACTTCTGGGCCAGTTGGTGCGGACCCTGCCGCGAGGAGATGCCCCGTCTGGACCGGCTCTACGAGCGGTATCACGCTTCGGGCTTTCAACTGCTCGGAGTCAACGTCGACGACGATGTTCGCAACGCGGCCGGCGTGTCTACCAAGCTGGGACTGCACTTCCCGGTGTTGCTGGATACCGAGAAGAAGGTCAGCCGGCTGTACGACCTCAGTACGATGCCGTCCACCGTGTTGATCGACCGCGATGGTCGCGTCCGCTACATCCACCGCGGCTACAAGGACGGGGTCGAGCAGGCCTACGAAGACCAGATCCGGGAGTTGCTGCGAGAATGAACGCGTGTCGGATCGTTGCGGGCGGCCTGGCGGCCGTGCTGCTGTTGGCCGGCTGCTCGATCCAGCCGTGGGTAAAGCCGTACGAACGAGAGCGGCTGGCCGATCCGATCATGAAGTTTTCGGGCGATCCACTGGCCGACAAGCACCGGGAGCACGTCTTTGACGTGCGCGAAGCGGCCCACGGTGCGACGGGCGTGCAGGGAGGCGGCTGTGGTTGTAACTAGAAGCCGCCTAACCGAAGGCCGTCGCACGGATCCGGCGTTTGGCCGATCGGCCCGCGCCGTGCTGCGTGGCATCGTGTGGTGTGCGGCGCCCCTGCTGATGCGGGTGCGCGCCCGACAGGCTCAGGGAGCGCGCCTGACGCGCTTGGCTGGCCTGCTCGGCGGCGTGCTGGCAGCTGCCCGCGCCCATGGTGTCGAGCTGCCGGAAGATCGCGCCGACGCGATGTTCCATCTGTACGACGGCGGCGGAGTAACCGCCCTGGGCCCCGCCGTCTTGATCCGCAAAAGCCTTTTCGATCGCTTCTCGCTGTCGGGATCCTATTACGTAGACATGGTTAGCAATGCGTCGATCGATGTCGTGACCACCGCGAGCCCCTATCATGAGACTCGCAGGGAGTCCGCGCTGGGCCTGGACTATGTCTATCACGACTCGTTGATCAGCCTGTCGGGAACCCACAGCAAGGAGCCGGACTATTCGGCGGACAGTGCGGGCGTGGATGTTTCGCAGGACGTTTTCGGCGGAATGACGACGATCAGCGTCGGCTACACGCGTGGTTGGGATACGGTGGGCAAGCACGGGTCACCCTCTTTTTCCGCGCCTGCCAATCACTGGCAGTACAGGGCCGGAATCACGCAGGTGCTGACGCCGCGATGGCTGATGAGCCTGAATCTGGAGTCGGTCTCGGACGATGGCTACCTGCAAAGCCCTTATCGCGTTGCGCGGCTGTTCGGCGCCGCCGTCCCGGAGAGTGATCCGACCACACGAACCGGCCGTGCTGCGCTGTTGCGCGTGGCCGGGGATATCGGATCGCGCGGCGCCGTGCACGTCCAGTACCGTTACTTCTGGGACACCTGGGGCATTGCAGCGCACACCGCGGAGCTCGGCTATGCGCGTCACTTCGGCGACCGCTGGCTGGCCGAAGGCTATGTGCGCTACTACACGCAGGGCGATGCGCTTTTCTACAGCAACAATTTCACGTCCAGCAGGACGTACATGTCGCGCAATCGCCAACTGAGCTCGTTTTGGGATGGCGGCCCGGGCCTGAAGGTTTCCTACTCCGCCGGTCGCGTTGCGTCGCGTTTCGACGTCAAGCTCACCGCCGGCTATCAATGGCTGCGCTTCCAGTACCACGACTTCACCGACATTCGCACCGGACAGTTGTACTCGTTCAACGCGAACGTGCTGGAATTCTTCGTGTCGGCCGCGTATTGAAATTCGCTATCCGGATAAAGGGCTTGTACAGGATGGGTGCATCGAGGATGGACGCATCGAGTTTGGACCAGCCGCTTCAAACGCGGATCGCTCGCAATGCGATGGCGGGTACCCGATCGCCGCCGACGTGGTGCCGGGCCGCTGCGGTCGTGCTGGCGGCCGCCGTTGCTCCGGTGTGGGCGGCCGACGACGCGCCCGTTCAATCAGGCGACGCTCCCGCCGCTGCGCAGAGCGTGCCCGTTTCGCCGGCGACGGCACCCGCTCCAACGCAGAGCGCGCCCGCTGCGCCGCAGAGCACCTCGAGCCCGTCGGCGGATGCGCCCGCTGCGCCGCAGAGCACCTCGAGCCCGTCCGCGGATGCGCCCGCTGCGCCGCAGAGCACCTCGAGCCCGTCCGCGAATGCGCCCGCCCCGCCCGCGAACGCCGGGACCCCACCGGCCAGCGAGTTCAGCGACCTTGACACCCGGATCCAGGATACGAAGAGCGAAGTCATCCAGTTGAACCGCGACCTGATGGTGCTGGAAGAGGAGCTGCTCTTCCCGGCCAGCACTCAGGTCGCCGTATTCGTTTCGATGGACGTGGGGAATCTGTTCGATCTGGATTCGGTACAGGTCAAGATGGACGACAAGGAGGTTGCCAACTACCTCTACACGCCGGCCGAGGTGCTGGCTCTGCACCGCGGCGGTGTACAGCGCATATACCTGGGCAACCTCAAAGCGGGCAGCCACGAGCTGGTGGCGTTCTTCACGGGTGGCGGCCCGCACCGGCGCGACTACCGACGCGCCACCAGCGTCAAGTTCGACAAGAGTACCGATCCGAAGTACATCGAATTGCGAATCAAGGACTCCACCGGCAAGCTGCAGCCTGAGTTCGACGTCAGGATATGGCCAGGCGCCAACTCGCCCGCACCGCCGCCCAGTCAATGACAGTGAAAGCGAAGGTCACGGCTTGTCGGCAGTCTCGCTCGCGCTCGCGCGTGCGTTGGACGGCTGCCTGGGCAGCGCTGGCCGCGTGCGTGACGGCGACGGCGGCGACGCCGCCGGCCCACGTGGTCAGGGACCCGTACTACGGCGACAGCCTCTTCTATTTTTTCCAGCAGCGCTATTTCTCGTCGGTCACCGACTTGATGGTGTCGCAGCATTTCGCACGGCTGCCTCACCACGTGGACGAAGCCGAACTGCTGCGGGGGGGCTTGTACCTGTCGTACGGGATGCATCGTGAGGCTGGCGACATCTTCGCGCGGCTGATCGAGAAGAGTGCCAAGCCGGCGGTGCGCGACCGCGCCTGGTACTACCTGGCCAAGATCCGATATCAGCGCGACCTGCCCGCGCAAGCGGAAGAGGCGCTGGCCCATATCGGTGACCACTTGCCACCGGAGCTCGAAGAGGACCGGGCGCTGTTGCAAGCCAACCTGCTGATGGCGCGCGGCGCCTATGCGGATGCTGCCAAGGCCTTGACCGGTTTGGCCAACAATCCCAAAGCCAGCGTGTACGTGCGCTACAACCTCGGCGTCGCGCTGATCAAGAGCGGCCAGGTCGAGCAGGGCACGGCGCTGCTGGATCAAATCGGCCGCACGCCCGCCGAGGGCGAGGAAATGCTCAGCCTGCGCGACAAGGCCAACGTGGCCCTTGGCTTCACAGCGCTGCAGCACAACGATCCGGACCACGCCTCCACCTATCTGGAACGGGTGCGACTGTCAGGCATGCTGGCCAACAAGGCCTTGCTCGGATTCGGGTGGGCGGCCGCAACCCGCAGGCAGCCCAAGGAAGCACTGGTTCCCTGGCTCGAGCTGTCCAAGCGCAGCACGATGGATGCCGCGGTCCTCGAAGCCAAGCTGGCAGTTCCTTACGCGATGGGCGAGATCGGTGCCTACTCGCAATCGCTGGAGCTCTATAACGATGCGATCTCGGTATTCGAGCGCGAGCGCGTCAACCTGGATGAATCGATCTCCGCGATCCATCACGGCAAGTTGCTCGAGGGCCTGCTGGATCGCAACCCCGGCGAGGACGAAATGGGCTGGTTCTGGAACATCGATCAGCTGCCGCATCTGCCGCACCCAGAACATCTGACCCCGGTTCTCGCCCGGCACGACTTCCAGGAGGCCTTCAAGAACTATCGGGACCTGCTGTTCCTGCAGAGGAACCTGCACGAATGGCAGGACAAGCTGGGCGTCTATAGCGACATGCTGGCCAACCGGCGCCAGGCGTTTGCCGAGCGCTTGCCGAAGGTCCGAGCGCAGGAGGGCGCATCTGGCCTGAACGGCCTGGAGCAGCGTCGCGACGACCTGACGCGCGAACTGACTTGGGCCGAAGCGCATTCGAACGTGTACGCGTTCACGGATCCGCAGGAGAAAAAGCTGGCGGACCGCCTGACGCGCGTGCACGAGATACTGGAGCGCGTTGGCGACGATCCGCAATTCGAGCAGGAGCGCGAGCGCTATCGGCTCGTATCGGGGGCTCTGACGTGGCAGCTCACGCAGGAATACCCGGCGCGACTGTGGGAGGCCAAGAAGCAGCTGATGGAGCTGGACACCGAGCTGGGGCAGGCGCGCGACCGCGATACCGCACTGGCGCAGGCGCAGCTCGAGGAACCGGCCCATTTCGAGCAGTACGCCACGCGCATTGCGCAGCTCGACTGGCGGATCCGAGCGCTGCAGCCGCACGTGGCCGCACTGATACACGCGCAGGATCGATATATGCAGGGGCTGGCCGTGGCCGAGTTGGAGCATCAGAAAGAGCAACTCGCCACCTATGCGACGCAGGCGCGCTTTGCGGTTGCCCGCATCTACGATCGCGCCAACCTCGGGAAGGCCGGAGACGGTGACGACAGCGGCGAAGCGACCCATTGACCACGGGACCTGGACCATGAGGCCCGGTGGGACTCGACGCGAGCGAACGCTGGCCCGGCACCTGGCCACGCTCGTCGCGTGGATTGGCTTCGCCGCGTTGAGTGCGTGCACGACTCCCAAAAAGCCGATCGAGGAGGCGCCCACATTGAAAAGCCTGGCGAGCCGCACCGTGGACGTCGTCCCCGATCAGAACGTGCCGGGCAGCCAGGAGCGAACGATCGCGGCCTACCAGGAGTTCCTGAAGTCCGCGCCCAATGATCCGCAGCGACCGGAAGCTATGCGCCGCCTGGGCGACCTGGAAATGGACCTGGCGGACGTGCACGCGGCGGGCGACAAATCGTCCACCGGTGCGCCCGACTATAAGGCGGCGGTGGCGCTCTATGAGGGATACCTGAAGAATTTCCCGAAGGATCCGGCCAACGACAAGGTGCTGTACCAGTTGGCGCGCGCCCACGAGCAGGGTGGCGAGCTGGAGCAGGCGTTGAAGACCCTCGATCGCCTGGTGAAGGACTATCCGACCACGCGCTATCGCGACGAGGCGCAGTTCCGCCGCGGCGAGCTGTTGTTCGCGATGCGCGACTACCCGAAGAGCGAGGTCGCGTACGACATGGTGCTGCACGGCGACACCCGATCGCCTTACTACGAGCGATCGCTCTACATGAAGGGCTGGTCGATCTACAAGCAGGGCCAGCTGGACGAGGCGTTGAACTCGTTTTTCGCGGTGCTCGACCGCAAACTGCCGCCTTTGGGCGACGAAGGCAATCTCGATCAGATCCCGACGCTGAGCCGCGGCGACCGGGAGTTGCTCGACGACACGTTTCGCGTAACCAGCCTGAGCCTCGAGAATCTGCAAGGCGCCGAGTCGATTGCAAACTACATGACGACGCCGGTGAGGCACCAGTACGAGTTCCGCGTGTACCAGCAGCTGGCGGAGCTGTACCTGACGCAGCAGCGTTACAAAGACGCGGCCGACACCTTGCTCGCGTTCGCGCACCACTACCCGCTTCATGCGCAATCGCCGTTGATGGAAGCGCGCGTGATCCAGATCTATCAGAAGACCGGGTTCGCCTCGCTGGCGTTGACCGCGAAGAAAGAATATGTCGCGCAATACGGCGCCCACAGCAAGTTCCGGCAGTCCAATCCGGCAGCGTGGGAAAAGCTCGTCCAGCCGATCGTGAAGACCGATCTGGCCGAGCTGGCGCAGCAGTACCACTCGAGCGCGCAGAAGACCAAGAAAACCGAGGACTACCAGGAGGCCGTGCGCTGGTATCGCGACTACCTGGAGTCGTTCCCGTCGGATCCGCAAGCGGCACAGACCAATTTCCTGCTGGCCGAACTGCTGTTCGAGGACAAGCATTTCGCCGAGGCGGCTCCCGAATACGAGAAGGCGGCCTACGAGTACCCGCGTCATCCGAAGAGTGCCGATGCGGGCTACGCCGCGCTGCTGTCCTACGCGGAGATGGAGAAGAAGGCGCCGCCGGGCGAGCCTGCCAGGAAGCTGGAGCTGACCGGGATCGACAGCGCGCTGCGGTTTGCGCATACCTTCCCGGACGATCCGCGTACCGGTTCGGTGCTGGCCGACGCGGCCGACAAGCTCTACACGCTGCACGACCCGCTGCGTGCCCAGTCGGTTGCTGAGCAGGTGGTGGACCTGAAGCCGCCGGCCGCGCCCGCGCAGCGGCGCGTCGCATGGACCGTGCTCGGGCACACCGCGTTCGAAAGCGGTGATTTCGAACGGGCGGAGCACGCCTATGGCGAAGTGCTGGCGCTGATTCCGGACAACGATCCGGCCCGCAAGGACCTCACGGAGCGCGTGGCTGCCTCGATCTACAAGCAGGCCGAGCAGGCGCGTGACAAGGGCGATCTGCGCGCGGCCGTCAGCCATTTCGAGCGCGTGGCCACCGCGGTGCCGCAGTCCAAGGTGCGGGCGAACGCCGAATACGACGCAGCTGCTGCGCTGATCGGCTTGAAGGACTGGGATGGCGCGGCTCACGCGCTGGAGAACTTCCGCCGCCAATACCCGGACAATCCGCTGCAGACCGAGGTTCCGAGCAAGCTTGCGGCGGTTTACACCGAGCAAGGCAAGTGGGCCCTGGCGGCAGCCGAGTTCGACCGGATCGCAGGCGCCACCAAGGACCCGCAGATTGCGCGCGGCGCGCTGTGGCAGGCCGCCGGCCTGTACGACAAGGCGGGGACGCGCGAACCAGCGGCGGCGGCCTACGAGCGTTACGTGAAGCAGTATCCCGAGCCGCTGGAAGCGGCCGAAGAGGGGCGCTACCGGCTGTCCTGGTATGCCAATCAGGACGGCAACAGTGCACACGAACTCAAGTGGATGAAGGAAATACTGCAGGCCGATCAGGGTGGCGGCGGCGGACGCACCGATCGCACGCGTTATCTAGGCGCCAAGGCGGCGCTCGCGTTGGCAGCGCCGGCGTACGAGGAGTATCACAAGGTGGCACTGGTCGAGCCGCTGAAGGCGCAGTTGAAGTTGAAAAAGGCCAAGATGGAACAAGCGTTGAAGGCGTACGGTGTCGCCGCGGAGTACGGAGTGGCCGACGTGGCGACCGAGGCGACCTATCGGATCGCCGAGGTGTACCACGATTTCGGAAAGGCCATGCTCGGCTCGCAACGCCCCAAGGGCTTGTCGAAGGATGAGCTGGAACAGTACGACGTGATGCTCGAAGAGCAGGCCTACCCGTTCGAAGAAAAGGCGATCCAATTGCACGAGGCGAACGCGCACCACAGTGCAGACGGCATCTACGACGAGTGGGTGCGGAAGAGCTACAGCGCGCTGGGCGAACTGCGGCCGGTGCGCTACGCCAAGACAGAACGCAGCGAGGCTGCAATCGATGCGATTCGCTGACCTGCTCCGGCGTTGCGTTCTGCCGGGCGCGCTGTGCGTGGCCATGGGCGGCTGCGCTGGGCCGAAACCGGCCGCGGCCCCGCAGCCCGCTGCTCCGACGGCGCCGCGGCCTGCGGCGGCGGCGGGCCAGTCCAATGCGGCGTCACCCGCATCGGCGCAGTCGGCGGCAGCGGCAGCGGCGCGCGCGAAGGAAACGCCGTCCGGAATCAGCCCCGATGTGCAGCGCACATTCGAGTATGGGGTGGACGCGATGAACGCGGGGAACGCGGACGAGGCCGCGAAGGTTTTCCGGGCGCTCGCACGGACCAATGCCGATCTGGGTGGGCCGCACGCCAATCTGGGCATCATCTACCGGCAGGAGGGCAAGGGCGCAGAGGCGGTGGCCGAGCTGGAGCAAGCGGTTCGCCTGAACCCGCAGCAGCCCGTATACCTGAACCAGCTCGGGATCTCGTATCGCCAGCAGGGTCAGTTCGCCAAGGCGCGTGAAGCGTATGAGAAAGCCATCGCACTGGACCCGAGCTATCCCGCGGTTTATTTGAATTTGGGCATACTTTTCGACCTGTATTTCTGGGACAGCAAGCGGGCGCTCGACCTCTACGATCGCTATCTCGCGCTCACTCCAGGCGGTGACGACAAGGTGGTGAAATGGGTCGCCGACATCAAGAATCGCAACCAGCAAGGCGGTAAGTTGAGCCGTCAGGAGCAGCCATGAAACAGCGCAAAGTCGGCAAGTCTGCCGCGATTGCCATGGTGGCGTTGCTGAGCGCCGCCGCAACCCAGGCCGACGACCGGGCACCCATCGACAAGTCCAAGACCGACAGGGCGACCAGCGACAAAACCCAGGTCGACCGGGCAACCATCGACCAAAGCCAGATTATCGGCAACCGCGAACTGCCGAAGGTGCTCTACATTGTTCCCTGGAAGAAGCCGGCTGCCGGCGGGCTGTCCGGGCCGCCGGTCGAAAGCGTGCTCGACGAGGCGCTGGCGCCCGTCGATCGCGACGTGTTCAGGCGGCAGGTTCACTATGACACGCTAATGCATCCGGCCGTAGCGGCCCCACCCGCCAGCGGGGCCGCCACGACGAGCCCGGCGCCGAGCCGGAACTAGTATCTTTCCCTTCAAGCGAGCGAATTTTGCAATCGGAGATCTGGTGATGAGTACGTTCGATACGGTCGTGAAGTTCTTCCAGGACTGCGGCTTGTTCATCTACCCCAGCCTGTTGATCATGGCAGCGGGTCTGTCGATTGCGATCGAACGGTTCATCGTTCTGGGTCGCGCCCGGGCCGAAAATCGCAAAGTGTGGGACCGCATCCTGCCGATGCTGCAGGGTGGCAAGTTCCAGCAGGTGCTCGGCTACACGACCAAGTCCGACACGGCGATCGGAAAGATCGTCAGTAACGGCCTGTCCCGCCTGCAAACGGCGCGTCGCCGCGAGGACATCGACGCGGCCATGGAGGAAGGCATGATGGAGATCGTGCCGCGCCTGGAAAAGCGCACTCACTACATTGCGACCTTCGCCAACGTGATCACGCTGGTGGGTCTGCTGGGAACGATCTCGGGCCTGATCCGCGCATTCACGGCGGTGGCTCAGGTCAACCCGGCCGAGAAGGCCGAGATGCTCTCGGCCAGTATCTCGATCGCGATGAACAACACGGCCTTCGCGCTGGCGGTGGCGATCCCGTTCCTGCTGATCCATTCGTTCCTGAATGCGCGCGCCAGCGAGATCGTCGACAGCCTTGAGGCGGCCAAGATCAGCTTCCTGAACCTGGTCCAAAGCCACTCGCAGCAAGAGGCCCGGGGAGCGCACTAGCCATGCGTGTTCGACGCCTGCACAAACGGCCGGCGGCGCTCGAGGTCACCGCGTTCATCAACCTGATCGTGGTGCTCGTGCCGTTCCTGCTGTCGACCGCGGTGTTTTCCCGCCTGGCCGTGCTCGACCTGACGCTGCCCGCCCAATCGAGCGGGGTTGAGAAGCTCAAGGGAGATTTGCAGCTGGAAGTGGTGATCCGGCCCGAAGGGCTGAACGTGGGCGACCGCATCGGTGGACAGATCCTGTGGATTCCGAACAAGGAATCCGGCTACGACTACCCCGCCCTGGCGGATCTGATGCTGGAGCTCAAGGCGCGCTTTCCCGACAAGACCGAGGCGTCGATCCTGGCGGAGCCGGGCACCCCTTACGATGTGTTGGTGGGAGTTATGGATGCGGTGCGCGAGACGCATGTCGCGCAGGGGGCTAACGCGGTGCGCGCGGACCTGTTCCCCGACATCTCGATCGGCGATGCACCGATCCGTGCTCCGGAGGGCAAATCATGAGCCTGATGACCCCGCTGGAGAAGCGCAAGGAGCGCCAGACCCGCAACGTCTCGCTGGTCGACCTGAACCTGGTGTCGCTGATCGACATCTTCACGATCCTGATCTTCTTTCTGCTGTCCAACTCGGCCGACGTCGAGATCCTGCCCAGCAACAAGGCGGTGAAGCTGCCGGAATCGACTGCCGAGAAGAAGCCGCGCGAGACGATCGTCGTGATGGTCACTCCGAGCGACATCCTGGTGCAGGGACGTAAGGTCGCTCAGGTGGCCGATGTGATGGCGCTCGATGGCGATCTGATCGAGCCGCTGAAGGCCGAACTGGAGTCGCAGGCCGGCCGCCAGGTGATCCGTCCCGAAAACGAGGCGCAGACCAAGGCGGTCACGATCATGGGCGACAAGCAGATACCGTATAAGCTGCTTCGCAAAGTGATGGTCACGTGCGCACGCGCGAACTTCACCGAGGTTTCGTTCGCGGTGTTGAGAAAGAGCGAAGCGTAATGGCTGCCGCCACCATCACCTATCGCGCGGCGATCCTGCCGTGGACCGGATCGTCCGCCGACGAAAAGCGGTTTCGGCGGATTCTCGGCCAGGTGATGCTGCTGTGTCTGCTGCTTGGGCTGGCGGTCCGCTGGCTGCCGGTACCGAAGGTCGATCGCGAGCAGACCCAGGAACTGTCGCCTCGTTTGGCCAAGTTGCTGCTCGAGCACCAGCCGCTGCCGCCTGCGCCGGTCATCAAGCCGCCGCCGCTGCCCGAGCCGACCAAGTCGGTGTTGCCCAAGCAGGTGACTCCCAAGGTGCGGCAAGAGAAGATCCCCGTGCCCGAAGCGCGCCAGCCGATACCCGAGAAGCCCCCCGGTGAGGCACTGGAGGCGGCCCGCAAGAAGGCGGCGGGCGTCGGGCTGCTCGCGATGAAAGAGGAACTGCAGGAGATGCACGGGGCGCCGCTCGCCTTGCAGCTCAAGAACAATATCAAGCAGGGTCCCGGCGTCGGCACCGGCACGGGCGCCGGCGTGGGCTCGGGCCAGGGGCTCGGAATTCCGACCCGCTCGATGATCACGTCCAACGCGACCAACGGCAGTGGCGGCATCAATACCGCTGGCTACAGTCGCGACACGGGCGGCGGGGGCCTCGCGGGACGGTCCACCACGCTGGTGGCGGGCGTGGCCGGAGGAGGTGGAGGAGGCGGACCCGGTGGCGGGGCCGGCGGAACGCTGCAGCGGGGCGGCGATGGCAAGGCGTCGCGCTCGATCGAGGAGATCAAGCTGGTGTTCGAGCGCAATAAGGGCGCCATTTATGCGATCTACAACCGCGCATTGCGCGAGGATCCCACGCTGCAAGGCAAGGTCGTGCTCGAACTGAAGATCGCGCCGTCCGGACAGGTGCTCGATTGCAAGATCGTCTCGAGCGAGTTGAAGGATGGCGAGCTCGAGCGCAAGTTGCTGGCCCGGATCCGACAGTTCGATTTCGGTGCCAAGGACGTGGCGCAGATGGTCGTCACCTGGCCGGTGGATTTCCTGCCCTCATGATGATGAAAGCGGCGATGATGCTGGGGATCGGGCCGCTGCTGGCCCTGCCGATGGCGCTTGCGCTGGCGCAGGAGTCGAAGCCGGCCGACCCCGCGTCCGGACCCGCGATGCACGTGGTTCCCTACTGCATCGAGCCGATGGATTCGATGCCGGAGAAGATCCGCGCCTTGATCGAGGCGCAGTTTCGATGCGAGGCCGGCACGCACCTGAAGCGCGACAGCCGGCCCGTGCGTGTGCTCCCGAGTGGCGAGGAGGGGCGCCCGTTCGTGCTGCGCTTCAACCGTCCGGAAGAGGCCAACGCCTGGTACGTGCGCGGCTTCGCTGAAGAGCCGCAGAAATAATCGCCGCGATCGCAGATGCCGGCATGGCCGGCATCTGCGCACATCGTCCGATCAGTCCTTTTCGTGCGCACGCGTGCCGGTCGATGGAGCGCCTCCGGCCAGGCTGCCGCGCTGTGGCAGCGCGGCGATGTAACGGTCGCCAGCCTGGACCAGCCGCGTCTTTTCGCCGAGCTTGAAGTGGACGGTTTCCATGCCGCGCGCGATGCTGGATGACATTTCCGCAGGCACGTGCTGCTTGAGCCAGGCCTCGAGTTGATCGGGCGGTACCGAGTTCCAGAAGGCCGCAGGCAGGTACTGGGCGATCGCCAGAGGGGCGTAGCTCGTGAAGGGCGCCATCAGCACGTCGACGTTGTCGGAGAAGGTCGTCCACGAGAGTTGTGGCTGCTCATCGACCAATGCCATCACGAGGTTGAGCCGTAGCGTCGCGGCCTGCTGCGGAATCTCGTTGGACAGAGCGATGTGGGCCGCTTCGGCTGCCAGCTTCGGATCGCGCACGCGCATCAGCGCGGCATAGTCGCGCCGCAATTCCGTCTCGTTCTTTGCGGTTTTTGCCACCGTGTGCAACTGCTCGAAGGTGGTGGCATCCGCGTTTCGTCCAACGACAAAAAGCACCGCCTCCTGGTCGTCGGGGCTGATCGTGCTGCGGTCTGCGAGGAAGGCCGAGAAGCGCTTGCGCGCCTCGGCGATCGTCTGCAGGTCTGCCCAGTCGCCGAGGTCCTCCAGCACGGTGCGACGCAGGCTTTGAATGCCGGGCGTGTCGTTTGGTTTTGACGTCCAGCCGAGGCGGTCGGCCACCGGCTTGAGGATCGAACGTGCATAGTCGGCAAAGGCATCATGGCCGGAGCCGCCGCGCTCGTCGAACTCGATCGTACCCAGCGCCCTGGTGATCTGGGTCCACGCTCGTTCCTCGAGGCGATCGCCCATCGCGTTGGCGAGCGCGAGGTAGGTCGGTAGGTCCTGTGCGCCGACCTCGACCAGCGCCCATTGGTCGTCCAGCAGCGCGATCCGATCGCGTCGGGAAAGCGTGGCGAATCGCTGGGTTGTCGTCCGCAGCGTCGCCTCGTCGTACAGGGCGCGGTAGAAGCCGATGGCCCCCGCGTTGACCGTCAAGGCTTCGTCGCAGCGGCCAGCGGAGGTCGTTTGGCCATCCTTGGTCAGCAGCAGAGCCTGGGGCGCGCCATTCGACCCGGAGCGGATCTGCAGCGGGACGTTCCAATGCGCAGCGCCCGAATCCGTCCCGCTCAGCAGGAAGCGCCTTTGGGAAAGCCTGATCGTGCGCTTGCCATCCGGATCACAGCTCGCGGTGACAGACACCAGGGGGAAGCCGGGCTGTGCCGCCCAGGTCGACACGATGGCGCCAACGTCGCGCCCGCTGGCCGCGCTCAACGCATTCCACAGGTCCGTCGTGGTCGCGTTCGAGTACGCGTGAGCCTTCATGAAGCGCCGAATGCCGTCCCGAAAGACATCCGGACCGAGGTAGGCCTCCAGCATCCGCAGCACGCCCTCGCCCTTGTTGTACGTGATCTGGGGATCGAACGCGTTCTGCGCTTCCTGTTCGTCGGTCACATGCTGCTGGATCGCGTGAGAGGTGTCGCGCGCGTCGGCGCCCATCGCCGTCTCCTTGGTCGCGTCCTCGGACTCCCACCAGTTCCAACTGGGATTGCGCAGATCGGTCTCCTTGGCCGCCATCCACGAGGCGAAGCTCTCGTTGAGCCAGATATCGTCCCACCAGCCCATCGTCACCAGATCGCCGTTCCATTGGTGGGCCATTTCATGCGCCTGATCGCTGAACACCTGCTGGCGGTCAGCGATCGTGCTGGAGGCCGTGACCAGCAGAATCTGGTCGTTGTAAGTGATCGCTCCCCAGTTCTCCATGGCGCCGCTGAATCCACCGGGCACCGCGATCGAATCGAGCTTGGGCAGCGGAAACGGGTAGCCGAAGTAGTCGTTGTAGTCGGCCAGGATCTGCCTGGCGTTGGCCAGCGCAGTGGCTCCGTCCTTTTCCTGGCCGCGAACGGCCCATACGCCCAAGCGGGTTCCGGAATCATCGGCCGACGTCTCAGCCAGGTCGCCGGCCGAAAACTCGAGCAGATACGTGGGCATCTTCGGTGTGGCCGCGAAGCTGACCGTGGCCAGGTTGCCCTGCACCACGCGACTGGCGACGGGCATGTTCGACAGGGCCGCCCATTCGGCCGGCACGGTCATGGTCAAGCGAAACGTTGAGCGGAAAGCCGGCTCGTCCCAGCACGGAAACATGCGCCGCGCGTCGGTGGACTCGAATTCGGTTGACAGCAGCAACCCCTTGCCGCCCCCCGGCTTCACATAGGGCTGGGCGAACAGCCCCTGAGGCTCCTTTTCTATCCTGCCTTTGTACGAAAAGGTCAGCGTGTGCCGCCCAACCGGGGCCGGCTTTCCGAGTTTCACCGTCGTCAGTTGCTTCTGGTCGTCGGATACCGCGCTGTCGACTGCTTGGCCGTCGAGCTGAACCTGGTCGAGCGTCTCATTCAAGGAATTGAACACGATCGTGTCCGTGGCCTGCCGGAAATCGAGAACCACCGATTCCTGACCAGTCAGCGTCAGTTCCATCGCATCCGGAACGATCGCGATCGTGTAATCGATTGGGACGACGTTCTTCGGCAATCTTCCGAAAGCCGAATCGAACGAAAACGGGGCTTGCGCCGATGCAGGCCCGGCCAAGGCCAGGAAGAGCGCAATACCGGCGAGCGAAATGCTCGCCATCCTCATCGAACGAGCAGCGAATCCTGGGCGCATAGATGCCTCTCCATCATCAGGGTTCTCATTAGGGTTTTCAGGGACGGACTTTGGACTGTAGGTGACCAGCCGGTGGTGCGCCATCCCATTGCGACGAAGCGCCGAATCGAGCGAATAAACCGCAGACGGACCGGACAGGATGGCCGAAATCCGACTTCCAGGACATTTCAGGACAGCGGCGTCGGCGATCAGCCGTTCAGTGTTCCGACTTGCGCGCGGCGATCCATTCGTCGATTCGCGACTCCAGCACGTCAAGCGGCAGCGGCCCGTCGTCGATCAACGCGTTGTGGAAGCGCCGTAGATCGAAGCGATCACCCAGCGCTGCCTTGGCCTTGGAACGCAGCTCCTTGATCTTCAGTTCGCCGATCTTGTAGCCAAGCGCCTGGCCCGGCCACACGATGTAGCGATCGACCTCGGCCTTGGCGAAATCCTCGTTGATCGCGGCATTGTCGATCAGGTACAGGATGGCGCGATCGCGATCCCAGCCGAAAGCGTGCAATCCGGTGTCGATCACCAGCCGGCAGGCCCGCAACATCTCGGCCGACAGCTGACCGAATTTCGAGTAAGGCTCGGCGTAAAACCCCATTTCATCGCCCAGACTCTCTGCGTACAAGGCCCAGCCTTCCGCGTAAGCGATAAAGAACCCGAAACGGCGGAAGTCCGGAAGATCCTTCAACTCCTGTGCGCGCGCCACTTGAAGGTGGTGGCCGGGGACTGCCTCGTGCAGCAGCAGGTCTTCCATGTTGTATTTGGGTCGCGTGCGCAGGTGGTTCACATTGGCCTCGAAGAAGCCGGCCCGAGTCCCGTCACCGCCGCCGCGCGTGTAGTGCTCGGCGTTGTCCCCCTCGTAGGCCGGCATCGCCCGGATTCCATAGGGCAGGCGCGGCAGCTCGGCGAACAGCTTCGGCAGTTCGGCGTCGGCCCGTTTTGCGATGTCGCGATAGCCGATCAGCATGTCCTCCGGCTTGTCGTAGTAGAACTGCGGCGAGTCGTGCAGGAAACGCATGAAGTCGGCGCGCGAGCCTTTGAATCCGGTGCGCGCGATCAGCGAATCCATCTCCGAACGGATGCGCGCGACCTCGCGCAGTCCGATGTCACGGATGTCGCGCGCGCTCAGCGTCGTCGTGGTGTTGTTGGCAATCAGCGCCTGGTAAAAGTCGGCGCCTCCGGGCAGCTTGCTGGCGCCCAGTCCTTTGCGCCGGGTTGCGGCAGGAAGATACGCGGTCTCGTAGAACTGCTTCAGATCCCGGAACGCCGGCATCACCTGCTCGGAAAGCAGTTGGCGCGCGCTATCCGTCAGGCGCTTCTGGTCGGCCTCGGTGATGTCCGGCGGGAATCTGGTAAATGGCAGGAAAAGCGGCGACTGCGCCGGGTCGGCCGCGCTCTGCGCATCGAGCTGCTCGGGAACGCGCTGGACTGCTACCGCGGGCTGAACCCAGCCGGCATCGATCGCCGCTTGCATCTGCTGACGGTACTGGGTCAGCAAGCGTGGGACCGCGCCGAGCCGTTTCAGATAAGCCTCGTAGTCGGCCACCGTCCCGAAATGCGTCGATTTCGCCAGCAGCGGCAGCGTGAGCTGAGGCCCGTACATCTGCGTCACCGGCGACCAGCCCATCTGCGAAAAGTCGTTGGCACCAAACGGCAGATCCGGGAAGAAGCTGTCGACCCGGGTCCGGTTGACTGCAACGGTTGTCAGCACCTGCAGCGACACGCGGTTCTGAGGCGTCAACTGGGACGAGTCGAAAGTTCGGAGCTCCTTCAACAAGTCGACCCAATGCGCCTTACGGGCCCGGACCGCTTCGGCAGATTGATCCGTCAGGCGGTCGTTGTAGCGGTTGTCGCCCCTCAGCGTTGCGCCCTCGGGATGATCGCGCGCGATCCACTCCCAGTGATCGGCGATCAAGGTGCCGAAGCGCTGATCGGCGCCGGCCCCGCTCTGCGCGAGCGCCGCGTGCGCGAGCACCACCGCAATCAGGCCGGCCGCGGTCCATCGGGCGGCGTTCCGCGCCATGCTGATCATTCGCATCCTTCGAACCCATCCATCGAGGAGAGCGGCGATGATGCCGCCTGAGTCCCTCGACGGTCAATTGCGTGTTGGATACGAATCGTGCTTGGGAAATGACCGGCGCAGCGCGCTGGGCGCGCGCACCGGGTCAGAGCAAACCGCTGGCGGAAGCCGCGACGACTACTTGTGCGCCTTGGAGGCCTCGACCGCTTCGTGAAGCTCCTTTTCAGCTTGCCGCAGCAGGTCCTCGGCCTTGATGCCGTGGCCTTCCATGTCGTAGTGGTTCGCGGCGCGCGCGCGCTCCATTTCGTGGATCGATTCGACGATGTGCTTGTGCACCTTGTCCAGGTCGCGCCAGTCGCGCACTTCAGCCAGTGCATAGCCGCACACCAGGGACAGTGCGGATGCGGCAATCAGAAGCTTCTTCATGGGTGTTCCTCCGAAGAGTCGGTGTGAGCGCGCCTCGGCGGGGATTCACCGGACGATCGCGCAGGCCCAGGGGCCCGCACGCCTCAACGTGAGGGGCGAAACGCTCGTTGACTGGTCGGCTCGCAGGTTTACCAGCCGTTACACGCGTTGCTGAGCGCTAAACCGTTCAACCGAGGCCTTGCACCGCTGCGTTCTCACGGGGGCATCGCGGGGGCATCGCGGGGGCATCGCGCTGCGGCTATGCTGGTGGTCCGAACGAGATCAAATCGGCAGGCAACCTGATGCGGCTGTACGTCGATTCCAACTACCTTTCCCCCTACGCGATGTCCGCCTTTGTGGCGCTTCGGGAAAAGGCGCTGCCGCTCGAGCTGATCGAGCTCGATCTGAGCACCGGCGCGCATCGCGAGGCGCGCTTTGCGAAGACCTCGATCACGCAACGCGTACCGACGCTGGTCGACGGTGAGTTCACGCTGTCGGAGTCCTCTGCGATCGGTGAATACCTGGAGGATGCATACCCCGGCACGCCGCTTTATCCGTCGGACCCCAGGGCGCGGGCGCGCGCTCGGCAGATCCAGGCCTGGTTGCGCAGCGACCTGATGCCGATACGGCAGGAACGATCGACCGAAGTCGTCTTCTGCCGGCCGGTCGATCGTCCGCTTTCCGACGAAGCGAAGGCGTCCGCCGCTCGCCTGTTCGCGGCCGGGTTCGAGCTGCTCGCAGGCCATCGGGACACGCTGTTCGATCGCTGGTCGATCGTCGACGTCGATCTTGCGTTGATGCTGAATCGGCTCGTGCTGAATGGCGATGCAGTTCCGGACCACCTCGCCACCTATGCGAGGAAGCAGTGGCAGCGCCCGTCGGTGCAGCAGTGGGTCTGCCGGGCGCGGCCTCCAATTCAACCGGCCGAATAGGCAGGACTCCGCGGCACCGTTGTCTTAACGGTGCGAGCCGCCTTCCCACCTACCGCCCTCAGGGTTATGCTGCTGCGAGGCGGCGCCTGGCGCCAGCCGCTAGACTTGATCGGTGTCGCTGACAACAGCTGTCGAGTTTCATCGCGGGCCTTCCGAAGGCGTCGTTGCCCTGACCGGGGCGCTGGATGCGCATTCGCTGCCGCCGATATGGTCCGATGCCCGAGCCGCCGTTCGCCAGAACGGAGCCGCGCCGTTGCGGGTGGATGCCTCGGGGGTCACCTATTGCGATGGATCGGGCATTGCGTTCCTGCTTGACCTGCTGCACGAGGGATCACGCCAGGGCAGCCAGGTAACGATCACCAACCTGGCACCTCGCTTCGCCGAGCTGCTCGGCCAATTCGACCACGCCTGTCTCGATGACGCGCTGCCGGCGCCTGCCGCAGCGCGGCTGGGGCCTGTCGCGGAGTTCGGTCGCGCGCTGCTGCAACTGGGCGGCGATCTGAAGTATCAAGGCATCTACGTGCGGCGCGTGGTGCTGTGCCTGCTGTACGAGTTGCGACGCCCGTCACTGGTGCGTTGGAAGGAAGTCCTCGGGGTCGCCCAGCAGATGGGGGTGAACGGCCTGCCGGTCGTCACGCTGATCGCGTTTCTGATGGGGGTGGTGCTCGCCTATCAGTCGGCCGTGCCGATGCGCCAGTTTGGAGCCGAGATATTCGTTGCCAATCTGATCGGATTGTCGTTGTTGCGCGAGCTGGCCCCGCTGATGACTGCGATCGTGCTGGCAGGCCGCACCGGGGCTGCCTTCGCGGCCGAGATCGGAACGATGGAGGTGAACGAGGAAATCGACGCCCTCATCACGATGGCGCTCGATCCGCTGCGCTTCCTGGTGGTGCCGCGCGTGATCGCCACGATGCTCGTGACGCCGCTGCTGACGATCTACGCCGGCATGGTCGGGCTGATCGGCGGCGGGCTGGTGATGCTCACGTTCGACATTCCGCTGGTCACCTATTACAAGCAGATCATCAGCGTCGTGTCGATCGGCGACTTTGTCGGGGGGCTGTTCAAGTCGGTGGTCTTCGCGTTTCTGGTTGCGACCGTCGGTTGCCTGCGCGGGCTGCAGACTCAGGGCGGCCCACGGGCGGTCGGGCAGGCCACCACGCGCGCGGTCGTTTCCGCCATCGTGCTGATCGTCGTGTTCGATGGTTTGTTCGCCGTTGCGTTCAATCTGCTGAGAATCTGACAACCCGCCCTATCGTCGAACCACCGACGCCGAAGCCCCGCATGAAATCCGCCGACGCCATCATCGAGGTCGAGAATCTGACGGTGGGCTATGTGCGCGATGGCGAGGAGGCGGTGCTGCTGCAGGACATTTCGTTCAAGGTATTGAGGGGCGAGGTTTTCGCGATCCTCGGCGGCTCCGGCTCGGGCAAGAGCACCCTGCTGAAGCATATGATCGGGTTGCTCAAGCCGATGGCCGGGCGCATCGCGATCGACGGCGATGACATCGTCGCCGCGAGGGGCGTGCAGCGGCGCGAGATCATGCGCAAGTTCGGTGTGATGTATCAGATGGGTGCCCTGTTCGGTTCGATGAGCACGCTCGAGAACGTGCGTTTGCCGTTGGAGGAATTCACCGACTTCGACGACGAGGCGATCGACCTGATCGCCCGCACCAAGCTCTATCTGGTGGGCTTGTCGGATGCGGTGCACCGCGCGCCGGCGGAACTCAGCGGTGGCATGCAGAAGCGCGCGGCCATCGCCCGCGCCATGGCGCTGGATCCAGCGATCGTATTTCTCGACGAGCCATCGGCGGGCCTGGATCCGATCACGTCGGCCGAGCTCGATCGGCTGATCGTTCGCCTGGCGCGGACGCTTGGGATCACGTTCGTGGTCGTCACCCACGAGCTGCCCAGCATTTTCGCGATCGCCCACCGCGTCATCATGCTCGATCAAAGAACGCACGGGATCATCGCGACGGGCGCTCCGGCGGAGTTGCGCGACCACAACAGCGATCCCTGGGTGCATCGGTTCTTCAATCGCGAGCCGGAGGAGGTTGCGCCATGAATCGACCGACCGATCGACCGAGCCGGCCCAAGCGACCGGACCCACGCCTTTTCAGCGTCGGGGCGTTCGCGCTGATCGCGCTGGTGTTGTGCATCGGCGTCGTGCTGGTGCTGGGGGGGTCGCGCTGGTTCCGCCGCTCCGCAATCCTGGAAACGTATTTCGACGAAAGCGTGCAGGGGCTGGATATCGGCTCCAAGGTCAAGTATCGCGGCGTCGTGCTCGGGCAGGTCACGCACATCGGCTTTACCTATGAGAGGTACGAAAGCGAGAATCCTGCCGGCAATCCCAAACGCTACGTTCTGGTCGAAGCGGCGGTGCGTCCCGAACGGGTCGGGATACGCCAGACCTGGGATGAAGCGAGTCGCGAGAAGGAGATTGCCAAGGGCCTCAGGATCCGCCTCGCGTCACAGGGGCTCACCGGCACCAACTACCTGGAAATGGATTACGTCGACCCGACGACCAATATCCCATTGCCGATCGACTGGCAGCCGGAGCACTTCTATGTGCCATCGGCGCGCAGCACGGTAACGCAGATTGTCGACGCGGCCGAGCAGACCTTGAACAAGGTCCAGCGGCTGAACCTCGAGGAGACGATCGCCAATCTGAACCGGCTGCTGGCCTCGCTCGACCGCACGGTGGACGCCTTCAATCGGGCCGAAATTCCGTCTCACGCGGCGGCAGCTTTGCAGCACGTCGAGCAGGTCCCGTTCGCCGATATCGGCCAGCAGGCGCGCACTCTGTTGAGCGAGTTGCGCGAAACGAATCGCGCGCTGCAGCAGACGGTTGGCAACCCGGCCTGGGCGAGTGTCTCGCGCGACCTGCAGGCCACGGCGGCGAAAGTGCGCAAGCTGGCTGAAGACCCGGCGCTGCCGTCGATGCTGGCCAGAGCGGACCAGGTCACGCGGCGCGTCGATCGCCTGCTGGCCAGCCGGGACGCCGAGCTGGGTGCTACCGTCGACAACCTGGCCCAGATCAGCGAGAACCTCAAGCAACTGACCGACGTGCTGAAGCGCGATCCTTCCGCGGTCCTGTTTTCGCGGCCGGCGCCGCCGCTGCAGAGGTAGCCCCGTCGTGCGTCCATCGCGACCTGCCGCCGCCCGCCTGGGCTGCTTGCTTGTTCCATCGGCCTTGCTGCTGCTGGCTGCGGGCTGCAGCGCGGTGGCCGACCCGCCTCAACCCCAGACCTTCCTGATTCGCCTCGATCCGGGGGCCGAACCCGACCGTCCTGCACGCAAGCCGCTTGCGGCCGTGTCTATCGCTCCGGTCACCGTGTCGGCTCCTTTCTCCGAGCGCAATCTGGTCGTCAGGCGATCCGAGGTCGGCTACGCGGTGGACCCGTACTCCGAATTCGCTGCCAGCCCGGTATCGATGTGGACCGACGTGTTGCGCAGCTGGCTCGATCGGCGCCACCTGTTCGATCGCGTGCTGTCGATCGACAGCAGTGCCGACGCCGATCTGACGCTCGAGACCAGCCTGCTGGAGGCTGTGGTCGATCGACGCGGAGGGCTGCCACCCAGCTCGCACCTGACGATGCGCTTTCTGCTGATTCAGAATCACACCCCGTACCAGGTCCTGCTGGATCGGACGTTCAGTCGCGAGGAAGCCGTCAAGGGCTCCGGCGTCGAGGGCGAGGTGGCCGCGCTGTCGCTGGCAGCGCAGCATGTGCTGGGCGAGTTCGAGACCGCGGTGTTACAGGTGGGTACACAATGAGCCCGGACAAGGCTCCCGCGCTCCCCCTGGGCCTCGCCAAGCCCCTCGTTCTTCTTTTACATTGGCTAGGGGAGCACGAGGGGGCTCGCCAAGCCCACTCGTTCCTCCCCTTTGGCCTTTTCCGGCCGCAGAAAGCTTGGCGGGTGAGATGCACCTGATCGTTGAACTGGCGCAGCGCTACGGGCTGGGCCTCGTATTCGCCACCGTGCTGATCGAGCAGCTCGGCCTTCCGATCCCGTCGTATCCGGTGCTGATCATCACCGCGGCCTTGTCCGCGCAAAGCGACTACGGTGTGCCGCAGCTGATCGCGGCCGCCGTGATCGCGTGCCTGCTGGCCGACTACGCCTGGTTCCGCGCCGGCCGGCGCTTCGGTCGTCGCGTTCTGTCGCTGATGTGCCGGCTGTCGCTGTCGCCGGACAGCTGCGTACGGCAGACCGAAAGCATCTATGAGCGGTGGGGCGCGCCTTCGTTGCTGGTCGCCAAGTTCGTCCCGGGATTCGGTGCAGTCGCTACGGCGATGGCCGGAGTCGTCGGCGTCACTGCGCTGCCGTTCTTGTTCTTCGACATGATCGGAGCCACGATATGGACCGGGCTGGCGGCCGTACTCGGCTGGATCTTTCGCAACGCGATCGATGACATTCTGCAGGTGATCGAATCGGCAGGCCGCTGGGGCGTGGCCGCGATCCTCGTTGCGCTCGGGTTGTACTTGATGGTGAAGTTCGCGCAGCGACAGCGCTTCCTGCGGCGACTGCGCATGGCGCGCGTGTCGGTCAGCGAACTGCACTCGATGCTCAAAGACGAACCGCCGCCCTTGCTGATCGACGTGCGCTCGGCCCTGAGTCGCGAAAGCGGTTACATCCCGGGCTCGCGTTGGGTCGAACCGCGAGCCCCCGACGAGGAATTGCGCAACCTTCCGGTGAGCCGGGAGGTGGTGGTCTATTGCGCTTGCCCGAACGAGGCCTCCGCTGCGGTCGTCGCCAAACGCTTGATGAACGCGGGTTTTCAGCGGGTGCGGCCGCTGCATGGCGGGATCGACGCGTGGGTCGCGTCCGGCCTGCCGCTGGAGACCTCTAGCGAGCAATAAGCCCGCGCGCCACGATGCGCGTTGGTTTCAGCGAGCGCTCAACGGCCGCATCGCGACGATCAAGTCCCACGCGGTCTGCGCGGTGGGATGGATCGTCGTCTCGTAATAGTCCTTCAAGCCGGCGATCTCGAGTGCGACCTCGAATGGGAACCCCTGGCGGCCACCGCGCCGGTCGATCAACAGGTCCTCGAGGTATTCCAGGCACCGCCGATGGTCGGACCAAATGCGCGACAGCGCGTTTGCGATTCTCACGAACTGAGTTGGAAGGGCAGTGGGGCGAACGTCGGGTGGCAGCGAGGCAAGCCACTTGATCGTGTCGGCGACCAGCACTTCCGGCGGTTGCGGTCGCCGCCGAGCAATGATGTCCTCAAGCGATTCCTGAACCAGCGCAGCCATGAGTCCCCACCCATTTCCCTGAGCGCAAAGCGGTTGAGCACCGCGCAGGCGCGTTTGAGATGCAGGCAGTGTGGCAGCGGCGGGGTGATGCCGCAATCGGGCAAGCTACTCCCATATAGGGGGGACTTTGCCCAGGACAGTAACTAATTCAAGTGAGGTTTTCCCTCATCGCGTGGCACGCGAATCGAGCCCTTTATTTGACCTTTAACCCGACCAAGCTCGGCAACCCAGCCGGATAGGTCAGAGTGAACCGCTCAAGCGTCTGCAGCACGATCTCCATCACCATCAAGTTCCGGTGACTCTTGCTGTCGGACGGCACGATGTACCAGGGCGCGTGCGCGGTTGCAGTGGCGCCCAGGGCCAGTTCGTAAGCCTGCTGGTAGTTGCTCCACAGCGAGCGCGCCTTCAAGTCCGACTCGTCGATCTTCCAGCGGCGTTCCGGATCGTCGATGCGCTGCTGCAACCGGTGCCGCTGCTCGTCCTTGCTGATGTGCAGAAAGCACTTGATCAGCGTGGTGCCCGTGTCGGCGAGCAGCTCTTCAAAGGCGCGGATGTGACCGTAACGCCGCACGCGCTCGTTGTCGTCGATCAGACCGGAGACATACTCGACGACGACCGCCTCGTAGTGCGATCGGTTGAAAATCACGATCTCGCCCGGCACGGGCACGTCCCGATGGTGGCGCCACAGGAAATCCCGCTGCGCTTCCGGGGCCGACGGCACTTTGTACGAGATCGCCCGCACGCCGAGCGGATCGACCTCGCGGAATACCCAGTGGATCGTGCCGTCCTTGCCGGATGTGTCCATTCCTTGCAGCACCAGCAGCAGCTTGTGACTCTTGTCGGCGTACAAACGGTTCTGAAGCTCTGCCAGTCGTGCGGACAGCTCGCTGAGTCGGGCCTTGTCGGCCTCCTTGTCGCCAACCGAAAACGGTTGCTGCGCCGGATCGATCTGGGACAGGTTGACGCGGCCCGGCGCCTGCAGGCGCAAATTCGGGTGCTTGAATGGGTCGGCCATGGGCCCGTCACGCGGCGCGAGGATGGATGGGGATCACTCGCGCGGGCTGATGGCCTCGCAGCTGCTCGAGCAACTGCGTTCGTTGCTCGCGCGCGGTCTGGATGCTGGCTGCCTTCACGTGTCCGTAGCCGCGGATGTGCTCGGGCAGCCAGGCCAGCTCGACCGCCAGCGCATGGTTGCGCGCATCGAGGCGCGACAGCACTTCGTCGATCATCGACTCATATTCCCGGATCAGCGCGCGCTCGGTGCGTCGCTCTTGCGTGTAGCCGAACGGATCGAAGGGCGTTGCGCGCAGGAACTTGAGGCGGGCCAGACGCGTGAAGACCTTGCCGACCCACGGGCCGAAGCGGCGCTTGCGGGCAACGCCGGAGTTCGGATCGCGGCGCGCCAGCAGCGGCGGCGCCAGGTAGTAGTTGAGTCGATACGGACCCTCGAATTGCGCCGCGATGCTCTGGTGAAACGCGGGATCCGCGTGCAGGCGCGCGACTTCGTACTCATCCTTGTACGCGAGCAGCTTGAAGTAGTACCGCGCGACCGCCTCGGCCAGCTGCGTGGCGCCGTTCAGGCGGTCGGATTCGACCCGGCGCACCCGATCGACCAGCTCCGTGTAACGCCGGGCGTACGCTGCGTCCTGATAGGCGGTCAGGAAATCGGCTCGGCGCGAGGCCAGTTCCGCAACCGATCCGGGGGCGCGCTTGAACTCGATGACCTGAGCCGGGAACGCGATGCCACGCACCGCAGCCGCGTCGAAGGCGGCTGCGCGGCCCCACGAGAAGGCGCGCCGGTTGGCCTCGACCGCCGTTCCGTTCAGCTCGATCGCCCGCATCAGGCTCTCGTGCCGTAGCGGCAGCCATCCGCGCTGCCAGGCAAAGCCAAGCACGAAGGGGTTGGTAAAGATCGCGTCGCCCATCAGCGCGGTCGCGAGCGACTGCGCGTCGACCAGCGCGCAGTCCTCGTCGCGGCCGATCGCCTGCCGGATGCGCTGCTCCAGCTCGGCACCGTGGCAATGCCAGTCGGGGTCGCGTATGAATTCCGCGGTCGGCGATTCGGCGGTGTTGATCACCGCGCGCGTGCGCCCGGGGCCGACCTTCGAAAGCGTCTCGTTGCCCGCGCTGACGATCAGATCGCATCCAAGCAAAAGATCGGCTTCGCCGGTGGCGATCCGCGTGGCGAACAGGTCATCGGGCCTGGCGGCCAGGCGCACGTGCGAGTACACCGCGCCGCCTTTCTGCGCCAGGCCGGCCATGTCCAGCACCGAAATGCCGCGGCCCTCCAGGTGCGCGGCCGTGCCGATCAGCTGGCCGACCGTCACCACGCCGGTGCCGCCGACACCGGTGATCACGATCCCATACGACTTGCCCGCCGGCAGCGCCGCCAATTCGGGCTCAGGAGCCTGCAGTGGAGCGGCCTGCGCCGCACGGGGCTTGCGAAGCTGGCCACCTTCCACGGTGACAAAGCTCGGGCAGAAGCCGTTCAGGCAGGAAAAGTCCTTGTTGCACGAGGACTGGTTGATGCGGCGCTTGCGACCGAACTCGGTCTCATGCGGCTCCACCGACAGGCAGTTCGACTGCACGCTGCAGTCGCCGCAGCCCTCGCACACCAGCTCGTTGATTACGGCGCGGCGCGCTGGATCCGGATAGGCGCCGCGCTTGCGACGCCGGCGCTTCTCATTGGCACAGGTCTGGTCGTAAACCAGCACCGAAACGCCCCGGTATTGGCGCAACTCGCGCTGAACTGCATCGAGCTCGCTGCGCGGGTGCACCGTCACCCCCGGCGCGAACTGCGCGCGCGACCCATACTTGTGCGGCTCGTCGGTCACGACGACGATCCGTTGCACCCCTTCGGCGGCCACCTGCCGGGTCAGCTGGGGCGCGTCGAGCGCACCGTCGACATGCTGGCCTCCGGTCATCGCCACCGCATCGTTGTACAGGATCTTGTACGTGATCGGCACGTTCGCCGCCACCGCCGCGCGCACGGCCAGGTAGCCCGAATGAAAGTAGGTCCCATCCCCCAGGTTGGCGAAAATGTGCGGCTCGTTCGTGAACGGTGCCTGGCCGATCCAGGGCACCCCCTCGCCGCCCATCTGCGTGAAGGTCGCCGTGTTGCGATCCATCCAGAGCGCCATGTAGTGGCAGCCGATTCCCGCCACCGCTCGCGATCCTTCGGGCACACGGGTGGAGGTGTTGTGCGGGCAACCGGAACAGAAGTACGGCACGCGCTGCGGTGTCGGGTCGATCGGGTGCGCGGCACGCTCACTCGCCGCGATCACCGCAAGCCGCGCCTGGATCGAGGCGCGCACGTCGGGCGGCAGCTCCAGCTTGCCGATGCGCGCGGCGATCGCCTTGGCGACGATCGCGGGGGAAAACTCGTCGGCCGCCGGCAGGATCCAGTTGCCCTGCGGCACGGCCCACTCACCCCCGTCCTTTTCGTCGAACTTGCCGATCACGCGCGGCACGCGCTTGCCGGCCGCGATCCACTGGAACAACTCCTCCTTCAGTTGGTACTCGATCACTTGGCGCTTTTCCTCGACCACCAGGATCTCGGTCAAGCCTTCGGCGAAGTCGCGGATTGTGTGCGGCTCAAGCGGCCACACCATCGCGCACTTGAACAGGCGTATGCCGATGCGCCGGCAAGTCGCCTCGTCCAGGCCCAGGTCGACCAGCGCCTGGCGCGTATCGAGGTACGCCTTGCCGCTGGCTACGATGCCGAAGCGCGCCGCAGGCGAATCGATCTCGGTGCGATTCAGGCCGTTGAAGCGGCAATACGCGAGCGCCGCATACAGCTTGTAGTCGAGCAGGCGTGCCTCCTGCGCCAGCGGTGCGTCGGGCCACCGGATGTTCAGGCCCCCCGGCGGCATCGCAAAGTCCGTCGGCAATTGGATGGTGACCCGATCGGGATCGACCATCACCGAACTGGAGGCCTCGACCACCTCGGTCACGCACTTGAATCCGACCCAGATGCCGGCGTAGCGGCTCATCGCGTAAGCATGCAGTCCCAGGTCCAGGTACTCCTGGATCGAGGAGGGAAAGAGCACCGGTATCAGGCAGGCCTTCAGGATGTGATCGGATTGATGCGCGAGCGTCGAGCTCTTCGCTCCGTGGTCGTCGCCGACCGCGACCAGCACGCCGCCGTGCGGGCTGGTACCCGCGGCATTGGCGTGCTTGAAGACGTCGCCGCAACGATCCACACCCGGACCCTTGCCGTACCACATTCCGAACACGCCGTCGTAGCGGGCACCTGCGAACATATTCACCTGCTGGCTGCCCCAGACAGCGGTGGCCGCGAGGTCCTCGTTAACCCCGGGCTGGAACCGCACATGGTGCCGCTCCAGATGCGCGCGAGCGCGCGTCGCCGTCATGTCGACGCCGCCCAGCGGAGATCCGCGATAGCCGGTCAGGAAGCCGGCGGTGTTCAGGCCTTTGGCGAGGTCGCGCTGGCGCTGCAACATCAGCAGGCGCACCAGCGCCTGCGTCCCGCTCAGGTAGATCGGACCGCGCTCTCGCGTCCATCGGTCCTCGAGGCTCGCCTGTTCCAGCGCCTGGCGCAGATTCGGGTCCAGTGGTGCGTTCATCGATTGGCTCTTGCCGTTCCGTCGAATTCGGGTGCGCAGGATACTCCTCTGTGTGCGCCGCTACTGCCGGCGCCCGCCATCGCAGATATCATCCCACCATGTTGAAGCGCGCGACGTTGCGAGCGTTGCTCGGGAGGGCCGCTTGAGGAACGCACTGTTCGCCGTGATCGGCGCCTTCTTGCCGTTGCATTTCGCCGCGGCCAATGAGTTGACCGTCATCTCTTTCGGGCGCGCCGACCAGGCGGCCTTGAGCAAGGCCTATTTCGGGCCGTTTCAGACCAAGACCGGCGTCGAGGTGAAGTCGCTTTCGTACGAGGGTGAAACCACCGAGCTGGATCAGATGGTGAAGGCCGGCAGCCCGGATTGGGACGTGATTCAGGTCGAATCGCGGACCCTGCAGCTTGGCTGCCAGCAAGGTTTATTCGAAAAACTCGACATCCGGAAGATCGGCGATCGGGGCGATTTCATACCAGGCGCCGTGTCCGAGTGCGGAGTGGGCATTTTCGCGTGGTCGATGGCGCTCGCTTACGATGCCGACAAGGTCAAGCAGGCGCCGAGAAACTGGGGCGACTTGTGGGATGTGAAGAAATACCCCGGCAAGCGCGGCTTGCGGCGAAGCGCGAAGTACACGCTGGAGATCGCGCTGCTGGCCGATGGGGTTGCGCCGGATGATGTTTACAAGATTCTCGCCACACCAGAAGGGGTGGATCGGGCCTTCAGAAAGCTCGACCAGATCAAGCCCGACATACTGTGGTGGGAGGCTGCGCCGCAGCCGGCGACATACCTCGCGAGCGGCAACTTCGTGATGACATCGGCCTACACGCTCTGGTTCGAGCCGGACCGCCGACCAAAATCGAGCCTCAGGCTGGCCTGGGACCAGAGCCTGTACGACGTCGACAGCTGGGCCATCCCGAAGGGCACTCCCAGGGCATCCGACGCCTATCGATTCATCGCCTTTGCGAGCCAACCCGAGCAGCAGAAGGTTCTGTCCGACACGCTCGCCTATGGGCCGACCAACCGCAAAGCGGTGCAGCTGCTCGATGCGCAGCGAGCGGGTGCGATCCCATCGGCTGACATGAATCTGAAGCACGCACTCAAGGTCGACATCGGATTCTGGATCCAGCACGGCGAGGCACTGGAAAGGCGCTTTGACCAGTGGGCACCACCGATCTGCAGGCAGCAGACCGACGATGATGACGACGACTACAAGGAACAGGCTTTCTGTCAGGACTCTTACGGCAACCTGCGCGGCAAGCCGCCGTCGGCCCACGGGCCGGCCGGCCACTAGAACAGAAACGGCCCGGTGCTTGCGCGCCGGGCCGCGTGGTTGAGCGGTTGCCCCCGCCTAGTCGTCTTTTTCCTTGCCCAGGCCAATCTTCAGCGCCTTGCCCGTCAGCTTCGCGATATCCAGCCCGCCGCCGACGCGGTCGCCGCAATACAGCAGGCCGCGATTGTCGACATCAGTGTTGTCGCAGGAGACGTCGAGCGAGCTGCCCGACACGCCGTTGACCGTCCACCCGCTGGGCTGGGTGAAGCTGTTGACCGGGGCGATGAAGTGCGCGACCTCCTTCGGATGGTACGGATCACGAACATCGGTCACGCGAATCCCGGCGTCGAACCAGGCGCTGGTCATCAGCCGCGGATAGAACGGGTCGCCCGCCATGTTTTCCGACATCGAGTGCACGCCAAACCGCGTGCCGCGCGCGCAGAAATTCGGCCGTCCGCCCACTTGGCCTGAAAAATCATCGACGGTCACGGTCGAGATCGGCCACGGGTGCTGCTCGGCGCTGGTGCTGCCGCCCTGGCCGATCGTCCCCGTGATATCGAGCAGGTACAGCAGGTGGGGCGAGCCCTGGCAGCGGTTGTCGGTTTCTTCCGAGCTCACGGCCAGGATGTCGCGCAGGTTGTTGTTCGAGAAATTCGCGTACTGCTGCAGCTTGATGCCGTAAAAGGGAACCGTCGAGTGGCCGCCCTCTACCCCGGGCATGTAGAGCACCCCGATCTGCCCCTGCAGCAGCTCCGCATCGGTCGGCTTGGCCGGGTTGGCGTACACGCCGGTACCGTAGGGCGCGGGCAGCACCTTGGTCAGGTCATTGATCTGAATGATGCCGTCGGAACCCACCCCATAGGGCATGTACAGGCGGTTGTGGGTGGCGCCGTGCAACGTCGAAACCACAACCGGGCCATGCACGCCCGGAGGCACGGTGCGCGTCGTGTTCTCGGTGCCCGGGATCACGAACGTCGAGCCCGGATTCTGTCCCGGAT
>Ga0210401_10000733_pt1 | contig 39790 bp, 36 predicted proteins | sample IncBWH32MmetaG_FD_150866 | JGI IMG/M metagenome (GOLD analysis project Ga0210401, IMG submission 150866) | Forest soil microbial communities from Barre Woods Harvard Forest LTER site, Petersham, Massachusetts, United States - Inc-BW-H-32-M | ecosystem: Environmental > Terrestrial > Soil >... | reverse complement strand
ATCGAAGGTCCCATCAACGGCACACGACTTGCAATCGATGCCCCAATTCCGAGGCCCCAGTAGGCGTCCTGATCGAATCTCAGGACTTGGCCCGTGAAGGCCATGCCCAGGGTCATAAGCAGAAGAAACACACCCACAATCCAAGTCAACTCACGAGGATATTTGTACGCGCCAAACAGAAAAACTTGAACCATGTGCATCAGAACGATGGCAACCATAAAGCTCGAGCCCCAGCCATGCAGCCCTCGAATGAACCATCCAAGCGCGACGTCGTGATTGAGGGTTTGCAGACTGTTCCAAGCTTCGCCGGCGGAAGGCACGTAAATGAGCGCCAGCAGGATGCCGGTTACGATTTGCAACATGAAGACGACGAAAGCAGCGCTGCCAAAAACATAAAACCAGCTCGCGGTCTCGCGCGGAACGGGATGCTCCATGGTTTCGCGAATGGACGAGCCAAGCTGGAGGCGCGCGTCCAGCCACTCGCCGATAGATTTGGTCAGACGCATGTTCGTATTTCTCGAATGAGATTTGAGGCTTGGCCCGGCGTAGGCATATCGCCGGCCTTGATGAGCAGCTTTCCGCTCTCAATCCTGTAGTCGTACTCGAACAATCCGCGTTCGGGAGGGCCGGATGCGCGGGAACCGTCCTGATAGTAAGCACCGCCATGGCAAGGGCACATGAACAAGCTAGATTGCGGGAACCAACGGACAGGACATCCCAGATGCGCACAATTAATCGCAAAGACCTGAAACGTCCGCCCGTCCACATTGCGAACCCAGCAGGCGATGTTAGCTGTATCCCCGTCCGATGCACTCACCACAGGATTTCGATACGTCGCCAGGCGAGTCTCACCGGAAGGAAATTGTTCAAGGCTGCCGAGAGGAATCCACGAATCATAGCCAGGTTTTCGCTCGCGGGTAACCGGAGAGAGGAGATAGCGCGCGATCGGCACGGCTAGAATCACACCGATGATCCCGTTGCAGAAAATTCCAGCCTTTACGAACAGATCACGCCGTGTGACTCCGCCGGTCAGACTCATTGAAGTTCTCCCATTGCATTGGCAGTTGTAGGAAAAGGTTGCCCTGGAAATTTCGGCCTCTGCGAAGCGAGCCAAGCCACGACATCGGAAACATCCTGCGCTGACATCGGCTTCCCCGGAATGTTGCTGCGCCAATCGGGAGCGCCCAGTTCAGGACGCCCCGCGATCACTATCGTCCGCAGCTCTTGATCATTGACCAATGCCAGGAAGGACCCATCCACAATCGAGCTTGCTTTTTGTCCTCCTCGGCCGTTGGCGCCATGGCAGGAAGAGCAATACGTGGCATAAACTTCCGCTCCACGCGCGAAATCGCCGGGCGCCGGTGAGGAGTACGGTGGCGGGTCGGCGCCGGCAAAGATATCCGGCTTTGACCAGCGCGTGCGAATCCCGCTGACAATTACGTCCACTTGTTTGGAAGTCAGCATGCCGCCGGCGCTTTGCGCGAAAGCAGGCATGGAAGTCCCGGGAATTCCGCTCGCCGTTGCACGATGCAGGACCGCGTCATCTGCAACTGCGAGGTAAACAGGATTGGCGAGCGCGATCGCTGCTCCGCCCTTTCCCTCTGATCCATGGCAACCCGCGCAGTTCTGCAAATACAAGGCGCTAAAATCTGAAATTTCGCCGGGTACGACTGGCATCTCATCTGGATTAGGCCGGCCAGGTGCGTTAGTACATCCGCACAAGACAAGTGCAGTGATGCCCAGGATTCCGAGAATGAGCAAGCGAAATCTCATCGCGAGCCGTTCCTGTTTGATTTTTCTTCGTTCAATCCCGGGGCTTCAATCCCGGCGCGCACGAGAAAAGGCTCGAACTGGCGCGCACGCAAACGCTCCTGCCGCGCGACCACCAATCCCGCAACAATGCCGAAAGCAAATTGCGACGCAATGAACCATGGCCAATCAATGCGCGCGTCAACTAACGGGTTTATGAGCCCTAAGATGCTGTGCAGCAATCCTGTCCAGAAGATCGGTGCTATGACTCCTCCCAGAAGGATTGGCCGACGTGGGAACATCGGCAGCATGGCTCCGTATAGCAGACCCACCAAAAGGGACGTGAGCAGATGAATGACGACAGCCAGGGAGAAGCTTGTTAAATGGAACGTGTTGAGCGATGTCATATCGAAATGGAACGATTGCGCTGAGGCCGTCGAGGCGAGCAGATTGATCGGATACCAAATGCTTCGTTGTTTTAAAAGACCGTAAAGGCAGGCAAGCACCGCCATGGCTGCGCTGCCAGCCAACCCACCTCTAATTCCGGCTGTCACTGGATATATTTCGAGCGGAAGCAAAGGCCGGGGGAGATCTGGCGCCAGCGGCAGCCTTTCGACTTCGCGGTGGGATGTAGAGACGATGATCACCTCCTCGCGCACTTCAACTGTTTCCTCCTTTTCGCGCGGAAGGACATCCCGGAACCAGCCAACACAACCGGTCACGATGAGGATCGCTCCGAGAATGCTGACCGATGCGCTGGTGAGCAGTCCAGCAAAGAGCAAGGTGACACCGAACGCGAGAACGATGGGCCACGCGGTTGGCGCGGGCAGATTTACCGTGACTGGCGCCCCAGGCGTTCCCGTTCCTGAAACTATTGGAACCATGTGACACTGCTTCTCTTATCGACCAATGACGTAAACCACGGTGAACACGATGACCCAAACCACGTCCACAAAATGCCAGTACAACGAAAAGATTTCCGCCCGCACGCTGTGCTCCTGTTTCACAAAGCCCAAGAGAGTGAAAATCATGCCCATCGCGAGAATGACCAGACCCACGGTGACGTGAAACGCATGTAGACCCACGAGCGAGTAATACGTTGTGCCAAAGAGATTGGTGCTGATGGTCAGACCCTTTTCGAAAATCAAATGTTGCCACGCACGGCCCGTTCCAACCAGAAAAACGGCGCCTAGCGCAATCGTTACGAACCACCATAATCCAAACGCTGCGACCTTCGCGTTTCGCAAAGCCCTGACAGCCAGATGAATCGTCAGACTGCTCGAGAGCAGGCTGGCCGTGGTAAAGATCGGAACATCGAGCACATCCTTTGGCGCGGGCCCCGACATACTTTTGCCGATGTAAAAGATGTAGGCGACCACGAAGATCGTGAAGATGGCAAACTCAGCGGCGATCAGGGTAAACATTCCCACATGCCCGCGCGAAGGAAGAACCCACTGAGGTTCATTCGATGGTCGTGTAATTGCCGCGCTGCTCAATCGAGATCTCCTGACTATTCGTACTTCCAATCCGGATCTTCCGGATGCTTGATGTCCCAAAGCGGACGCCTGCTCCTGACCACGGGAATCCTGGCAAAGTTGTATTCTGGCGGAGGAGAACTCGTGGACCATTCAAGGGTCCACGCGTCCCAGGGATCGCTCCCGGCAGAATCACCTTTGGCCAGGGACCGCAGCAAATTGAACGCAAACACAAGTATTCCGGCGATTTGAAAGACCACGCCGATGGAGACAATCAAGTTCCAGATTTCCCATCCGCGGCCAGCCTCGTAGGTGTAGATCCGGCGCGGCATCCCTAAGACCCCTGGGATGTGCATGAAATCGAAAGTCAGATGGAAGCCGATCAAAAATAGCCAGAAATGCCATGTGGCAAGAGTCTCGTTGTATATCCGGCCGCTCATCTTTGGGAACCAGTAGTAGAAGGCACCAAAGATTGCAAAAAGAATTGCCCCGACAAGCATGTAATGAAAATGCGCGACGACAAAATAGGAGGCGGTTAGTTGCCAGTTGAATGGAGCTGCGGAGAGCATGATTCCCGTCAAACCTGCGAGCAGGAATTGGAACAGAAATGCGATACAGAAAAGCATGGGCGATTTGAACTGAATCTTGCCTCCCCACATCGTCCCAATCCAATTGAAGATTTTGATTCCGGTGGGTATACCGACAATCATTGTAGTAATCACAAAGAAGCTGTTTCCATACGAACTCATCCCGACAGTGAACATATGGTGGGCCCAGACGCTCATGCTTACAAACCCAATGCAAACCGTCGCCGCGACCATCACTGGATATCCGAAGATCGGCTTGCGGGAGAACACCGGAATGATTTCGGAAACGAAGGCGAAAGCAGGGATGACCAGAATGTAGACTTCCGGGTGGCCGAAAATCCAGAAGAAGTGCATCCAGAGAACGGCGGAGCCTCCCGCCTGCGAATCGAAGAAATGCCCGCCAAGATAACGATCGATGGAGAGCATCATCTGAGCCGCTGTGAGCGGCGACACGGCCAGGATGACCATCCCCGCCATGACCAGGTTCATCCATGCCAGCAGCGGCATTTTCCCCAGAGTCATGCCAGTGCAACGCATGCACAAAATAGTCGCAATGAAATTGACTGCCGTTCCGATGCTGCCAAAACCGGAGACCAGCAACCCCAATGTCCAGAAGTCGGTGCTATGCCCGGGTGAAAATGCCCGAGCCGTGAGCGGCGCATAGGCGAACCATCCCACGTCGGGCGCGTTCCCAGCGCCATAAAGACCGTTGCCACCGATAAAACTGTAGTAAAGCAGCAGGCCACCGAAGGCGGTAAGCCAGAGACTGAGCGCATTCAGTCGCGGAAAGGCCATGTCTCGAGCGCCAATCATCAAGGGAATCAAATATGTGCCGAAGCCAAACAGAACCGGCATGGTAACGAAAAAAATCATCGTGGTCCCATGCACGGTGAACATGCGGTTGAAAACTTCCGGTGAAACGAAGTGATTGTGCGGAACGATCAGTTGGATCCGAATGATCGTCGCTTCAATCCCGCCAATAACCAGGAACGTCATCGCGTAGAGGATGTAAAGGATCCCCAGCTTCTTGTGATCGACGGTGACAATCCAGTCGTGCAGCCGGTCGCCGATAGGCCGCTCCGCGGGATTGACTACGTTGAGCGCAATTGTTTCCGAGGCCACGCCTTTGCCTTTCTATCGAAGCGTCTCAAGGTACGCCGTGAGCGCGTCCAGATCGTGATCATTTAATTTCATGGCCGGCATCAGCGAGCCGGGTTTAATCGCGTCGGGCTCTTGAATCCAAGTCTTGAGATTTTCGGGCGTATTGGGCGCGGCCCCCGAGGCGATCGTGTCACGGCTCATCAAATGAGTCAGGTCAGGACCAAAGCGCCCATCTGCCACGGTTCCAGAAACGATATGGCAGTTGATGCACGCGGTTGTCTCAAAAATCCTGCGTCCTTCGTCCACTGCGCTATTTGCCACCGCTGGCTTTCTTTCATTTCGGACCCATTCGTCGAACTGCTCTTGCGAGTCAACATAGACTCGCAGGAGCATCTTGGCGTGCTGCGTCCCACAGTACTGGGCGCATTGACCGACATACACTCCCACCTCATGCGGGTCGATCCACATTTTGTTAACGCGATTGGGAATCAAATCCGTCTTTCCCGCAAGGCGCGGAACCCAGAAGCTGTGGTCGGTGTCCGCGGAAAGCAGTTTCAGGAAAGTGGGCGTAGGGCGCGACGGATCGCTGACCGGAACGTGCAGCTCGTTTGCGGTCACGATCCCGAGCGCGGGATATCGATATTCCCACCAGAACTGGTGGCCGATTACTGTGACCTCGATCGCCCCTTCGGGCATGCGGGCATCCTGAATGGCGTGGATAACCCGTGCCGTAGCCAGGAAGAGAACCAACACTATGAGCACTGGAATCACGGTCCAGGCGAGCTCCATCTGATTACTGCCGTAAACCTGGGGAGGCTCAGCGCCACCTTCGGAACGCCTGCGGAACTTCGTGATGGCGTATGCCATCAAACTGAAAACAATGGAAAAGATGACACCGGTAATGCCCAGGACGAAAACCGAAAGATGGTAGATTGAATCGGCAGGCGTCGACTCCGGCTTAAATATACTGGGAATTGCGGGGCCGCTCACAGGGCCTGCCTCACATAGACTGGTCGCGAGAAGGAGCGATGCAAGCAGGATCAATATACCCGCGATCAGCCCCACAATTTTTCCTGACTTTCTCTCGCGGTTAGGATTTTCCATTGGGGTTGAGCAAACTCTCCTTTTATTTAGTGGACGAGATTGTTTCTCCCTGGGATTTTCGCCTTGCGGAATTAATGTTTGCCAAACCTTCCATTCGATCAATCACCGCGCAAAAATCGTAATCCGGATGATCGACAAATTCGGCGTCGTTAATCGGAAACGCCGCCGCGGCGGCAGGCATTGGCGCGTGCACGGTCGAAGCAGTTTCCAAAATGAGACGAAAATCCTTATTCATCAGGCCCACTGCAAATTCCGGCCGATAGTCATGCACCAAAGCTTTTGAGAGCTTTCCTAGATGAGCGGGCGCAATGACCGCTGTCTTTGACAGAACATCAAACAAACGCTGGCGATCAAGGCCGGCCTTTTCCCCGAAGGCAACCGCCTCCGCGATGGCCTGCATGCCGACTCCGAGCAGAGTGTTCACCACCAATTTCATCGTGGCTCCCGATCCGCTTGGTCCCAGGTAGAAATGCTGCCGGCCGATCGCTGCAAAGATTGCTTTTGCGGAGTTAAAGGATTCTTCGTCGCCGCCGCAAAGCAGAGTCAGCAAGCCTTGTTCAGCCGCCGGAGTGCTCCCAGAAACTGGGACGTCCAATACCCTCACGCCACAGGCAGAACCTAATCTGTACAGTTCACGCGAAGTTTCAGGGCTCACGGTGCTCATTTCTATAATCATCGAACCGCGGCGAATATGATCCAGCACTCCTTGCGGTCCGGTGTAGACGCCAAGAACAGCCGCATCATTTGGAAGACTCGACAGAACAACATCCGCGCCGGAAGCCAACTCGGCAATTGAGTGCGCCACGGTCCCACCGTATTTGATCAATGCGCCTGCCTTGTCTGCATGCCGGTCAAAGACGGTCACTGGGAAGCCATGATTGATCAGGCGTCCGGCCATGCGGAGGCCCATGGCGCCGATGCCGATAAATCCAAGTTTGCTGTGATCCTGAGCGATAGAGTTCATCGTCATTGTCCTCTCTCCGTCCCGACTCCGAGGGTGACGCCATTTTGAGTGAAGACATGCTGGTACAGAACTTGGTCCAGAGAGAAGGCGCCTGCTCCCTTGATGATCACTGTCAGTGCGAGAGCAAGCACCAGGACGTGGTATTCAATTCCATGGCCTTGTTTTTCCCCAAACCAGTTCATGAAGAACCCGAACTTCCGGTGAACTACAAGAAGCGCGACACTCATGACTATAGCGATGCCAAAAGCTGCGATGCGGCTTAGAAGTCCGACAATCAGTCCCAATCCACCCAAGAATTCCGCCGCCACCGACAACAACGCTAACGGCGCCGGGATTCGCAAGTTCTCTCGGAATGTGCGCACAGTGCTTTGCAAGCCAGGCCCGCCAAACCAGCCCAGCGCCATCTGTGCTCCGTGAGCAAAGAAGATAACTCCCAAGACGATTCGTACGATTGTGGTAACCCAATCACCGTCCGTTCCAACTATCCACGCAAGCATGTCCAAGGCCCTCCATTGTCACGATCAGTCCCCGTTTGAGAAAAGCACTTAAAGGTCCAGAATCGAAGCCAATGGAAAGCGTATAGCAGGTGCCATAAAATCAACGCTTGAGCGACATTCGACAGCGCAGGTGCTTGAGATGGCAAGAAAAGATACGGCGTTCAGGTGTCGGCATGCGGTCAGGTGTCAGGATGGTGGAGCCTTCGGAAGGGATATAAGGTTATCCAGGCCTTAGGATGAGTGACGTTTGATGTGGATTAAGTTTCTGCTGCTTCAATGAATTCCCAGTTTGAGCGCACCAGTCGTCAGATTGTGGAACCATACTTGCCTATTTCTCTTCGATACTCTCTGGCGTTTTGGGATGCGAGAACTGCGCCATTGCCGGATGAGAGCGGAACTCGAGATTCTCCTGGACACGGAAGGACTGCATTTCGCCAGGTCAGATCGAGTCACTGTATAAGGAGAAATCATGGCATTACCTACTCGCCCGCTGGGATCCACCGGGCTCAATATCACAAAAGTTGGATTTGGTTCATGGGCAATCGGAGGCGGAGGTTGGTCCTTTGGATGGGGACCGCAAGATGATTCCGACTCCCTGGCCACCATGCGGCACGTACTCGACTCGGGCATTAACTGGATCGATACAGCAGCAGTCTATGGTCTGGGCCACTCCGAAGAAGTTGTTGGGCGCCTATTGCGGGGCTTGCCAAAATCCCGACGGCCGTTTGTGTTCACGAAATGCGGCCTCATCTGGGATGGCAAAAATCGAATGAAAGAGCCGGCTCGAATCCTCAAGCCTGAATCCATACGGCGTGAATGCGAGGCATCACTGCTCCGGCTGGGGCTCGAGCGAATCGATCTCTATCAATTTCATTGGCCCGATGACACCGGAACTCCAGTCGAAGAATCCTGGTCGGAGATGGACAAGTTGGTGAAGGAAGGAAAAGTTCGAGCAGCAGGTGTGTCGAATTTCAATGTGGACCTGCTCGAACGCAGTGAAGCCATCCGTCATGTAGATTCTCTTCAGCCACCGTTTTCGCTGGTGAACCGCTTGGCCGCCGCCAGTGAAATCTCCTGGTGCCACAAACACAATTCCGGAGTGATTTGCTATAGCCCGATGCAGTCCGGGCTTCTCACGGACAGCTTTACGGCAATTCGGGTCACAAAACTGGCTGAGGACGACTGGCGACGCCGCGCGCCGGAATTCCAGGAGCCTAATCTCAGCCGAAACCTGGCTCTTCGTGACTCACTGTATCCAATCGCAGAGAGGCACCGTACTACGGTATCTTCGGTCGCAATTGCGTGGACACTCTGCTGGCCGGGAGTGACCGGAGCAATCGTTGGAGCCCGCACGCCCGCACAAGTGGACAGTTGGATTCAAGCTGCCTCTCTCGAGCTCACGGTTGCGGATCTACAGGAAATTGCGTCCGCAATCAAACGCACGAAAGCGGGTGCAGGCCCGGACCTGCCAAGGGAAAAGTTTCTAAATGCTCGCCAAAGCAGATGATGCGAGGGGTACTGGCATAGCTCGCGATGAAGCCAGCTGCGTTGCCGGCGGAAGGCATTTGCACCCACTAGCCCGGGGACTTGAGCTGTTCTTTTCGTGGAATGAGTTACAAAGTCACAGACAAGGAACCGTCAAAATCGGATCTGTTCACTAAAATCGTGACACCGTCATCAAAACTGGTTGCAATATGCGGGTGATTTCGAGCCGGCCAATATGGGCGATGCAGAGAATCAACCGGCATTTTGCAGATTCATCGGTCCAAGGTAATCGCGATAATAAGAATCTAGCGCTTCGCCTACGGGCTGGAACGGTGGCGTCCCGGTCTCTTTCAACTTGTCTTCGAAGAGCAGCGCAAATGAATGCACGGCACGAGCCGCCAGCGGATGCCATTGATTGATCCAGCTCTGAATCGTCACCCTGTTGTGGACATTATCTTCGATCGCCATTCGAACCAGAGACTCGCTCCACTGCCGGTGCCACTGACAGTCTTCATTCAGCGAATAGAATATCTGCCCGAGTAAGTAGTCGTGTGCCCGAAGGGCGACCTCGCCGAAATATTTCATAAATAACTCGTCGAAAAGAGGTTTGAGAACCAAGTTTAGTCCAACGAAGGATTCCGCCCAATCATAGGTGATGAGCAGTTTCTCAACCACTTCACGAAGGGGTTGCCACATCGAGTCCGTCTGCCACAAAGTTCTGCTGTCGGCCGCGAAGCCGCGGTAGACCTGCTGCAGTTGCCGGATGCGGTAGGCGATGCGCTGAATGCGACGCATCTCGTCGGCTGATTGAAACGCCGCTGCGATCGTGATGCGCCCGCTGGGCGCCATCTGGCCGACGTAGGACGCGATCATTTGAAAACCATGGCCCGGATACCGAAATGGAGCAAACACACTTGCGAGAATGTGCAGCCACGCAGGCGGAAGGTGGGCGTCGTAACCGGTCGTTTCGATTTCGTCCAGGATGCCGTCGACGAAGATCTCCTTGTCTCGCTGCAAAGCCGTGTATTTCGTGTAGGTCGTTTCTCGCGGGTCGCGAAATTTTTCCCACGAACTGCAGACCAGTGGGGATTCTTCCTGGAATCGGCGGTACCAATCCTTCAGCGGAACATCGAGCTCGAATCGCTTTCCTGTGAATCCCTCGCCTGTGAAGCACAGGAGTTTTGAAGACACGATTTCGTATTCACTCGGCATGCGCTTTTGCTGCATGAGGTGCCAGTACGTTTTCTGTTGAGGCATATAGCTCCCCGAAGGACCAGCAATCCTAGTGGTTCAAGGTGCGCTACGCGCTCGCCCAAATTGCCATGCCGCGTCGTCCTGGTTTAATTGCAGGGATCCCTTGAAAGCCGACATCACGGTTTCCAGTTCGCCCGGAAAGCGGAACGGACGACCCAGGTGCTTTTCGATTGCCGATCGGGTCACGATGCAGCGTCTGGGAACAAGGACTCGCAAATAGGCGCCGCGGTCCACCACCAAAACGTCCTGGTTCAGATCTTTGATCGCTGCCACGATGGCGTTGGCCACGGTTCCCGACTGGAGAACCGGGCCGACCCGGTCATACATCTCTCCGATCTCTCCAGTCATTGTTCACTTCCTCCGTTCACAATAGCTCCCAGGGTCTTGCCATGATTCACGTCCACCAGAACATTTTTTCCATCGAGCATCACCGGAAGCCCCCGCAAACAGGTATTCCTGGGGTTCACGCCACATCCCGTGCTGGCGTCAAATTCCCAGTGATGCCTTGCGCAGCGGAGGGTCTTCCCGGTCAAAGTGCCTTCACTCAAACGGCTGTTCTGATGTGGACAGGCATCGTCATATGCATAAATGCGGTCATCAAGATTGACCAGCACGATGCACTGCCCGTCTACCTCCAGACCCATCATTTCACCGCTCCAGAGGTCTTCTAATGCGGCAACCTTTCGAAAGCTCATCGGGGCTACCCTGGAATCACATCAAACCGGTCCAGCGCCTGCAATCCTGCTTGCACGACGGTAAGCGCGGGGTTCAACGTCTGGTCGTTGTAGACCACCTGGAATTGTTCGCTGCCCTGGACGCGGATGCTGGCTGCATCCTGAAGTTTTCTTCCCAGGGTTTGGACGGTGTCAGCTTCCTCCGCCAGAATCAGCAGACCGATCGTGTCCCCCTGCATGAAACCATAGAGAGGAATCGCCATGAAGATCCTCCGGGCAACGCTAGGCGGCAGAGGTTTTTCGAGCTCCGAGCCAGTCGTAGTTGCCACCATAAGCATCCTTGCCCCATGTATCTGGAGTAAGTCCGAAATAATCTGTCAGCAAATTGGTGAGTTGGGCCGGGGCTTCTCCGGAGAGGACCCGCTTCACCAAATCCTTATGATTGGCATACCGTTCAGGCTCCCGCAAAAAAATCCACTGGCACGGCTCCGAGCAGAAAACGTACTTGCGCCCGTCGTGTGCGAGAACCCTTGCGGCATTCCTGCGCGGCGTGCCGGCGCATAACGGCAACTGACACAAATCGCAAAAAGTCGGCAGAACATTGGCGTGCACAGCCAACTCATTTGCTGCCCCGGGTCCCGCCTTTCTCCAGCGTTCGCTGACCTGCTCCCAAACTGTATCCATCTCGTCCCAATGCTTGGGATATTTCTGGCGCAGCCACTTCCGCTCCGCGGGACTCGGGATCACAAAATTGAACCACAGAGTCGCGCGATACGTGTACGCGCTGGCATAGACCATGTGATGGTAAATGTCGAGTTCTTCCATCACAGTGTCCCAATACCAGGGTTTCTGGAGCCCGAACTCTTCCAATGTTCGTAGAAACTGGTCGATGATCCATTCCTCCATGAACTCCTTGAACGAATACGGGCGCTGGTCCAAGGCGGTCAAATAATCGATGGACACTCCCGTTAAGATCGTGAACAGGCGCCAGTTTCGCCAGAACCATTTGTCGACGAGGTACTGCACGTATTGGGGGTCGTGTTTCATGACGACTTCGAGAACCGGGTGCCCGATCTGCGCATGCCTCGCTTCATCCGTCTGAATGCTGGTAACCATCCTCTCGAACATGTGGTCGCTGGATTCGCGGGCCAGCGACGCAAGTCCGACGAACTGCAGATTGGTGAATCCCGTTTCCAGTATGAAATTCGTGGCGATGTGGAACTCGATCGCGTTTTGCCCCAGCGTCAATTCATCGAAGAAATGTCGCGCAGCAATCGCAAACCAATTATTGGTGTGGTAGAACTTGTGCGCCCAATCGAACTGGGAGTCCCATCGCACTAATTGATGGAAGAGGAGAAGCGGGATTTGAGTATGGCGATATTCATCCAGCGCTCCAAAGGTCGCCATGGTGCGCCAGGCGCTGTCGCGGCCAAACCTCGCACCCCGCAAATTGCCGATGACGCCTGTGAACTCCGCTAGCGGCAATGCGGCTGCGTGTACCTTCAGACTATTCATCCAGGGAGCGGCCAGCTTCTGAACATTTTCCAGGCGACCTACGGCGTCGCGCACCGCGTAAACGGCCATATCTTTTTCGTATTGGTTGTCGACGTATTCCCGGTAGGAGGTTTTGAAAGATTCTTCCCAGTCCTTCCATTCCGAGTGAGGCAGCCAGGGGTGTCCGCTGATTACTTCTGGAAAGACTTCCTCTTCGTGCACGTACGAGTAGTCCCAATCCAGTTTATTGGCGAGGGGCAACCATTCGTCTCTGCTAAGCATGGCTCCTCCCTTACGGTGAGGCGACCGGCGGATGGCTATTGGCGTTTGGTAATCTTAATGCGAATGCAGAGCAGACACTCATTCGCTCACGTGAGGCTACGCTCATACTGCGAAGACGTCAATACAGCGGTCCATGGAGAAATGCCCGGTCCGATTTCTGATACAATAAATCCCCTTACTGTCTCCGCTTCATAATTCAAGTGCCACGTATCTGCAAGGGGGGCACATCGATGCAACACCCACGACCCAGTGTTCATAAGACTTCCGCTCGGGCCGACAAAGGAAATTCAAATTCCCGTGAAGCGAGGAACCAAACTTCTCATTTTGACGAGTTGTTTGAGCAGGTTCCTGAAGCAGTTGCTATCCTAAGCACAAACGACCATGTCGTTCGCGTCAACAAGGAATTCACCCGCATGTTCGGTTATGAAGCGAGCGAGCTTTTAGATCGCCCCATTAATGATCTCATTGTTCCTGACGCACTTCTTGAGAGTTCCCGAGCGTATACACGCCTGCTGAAGCAGGGTGGCCGAGTTGAAGTCGAGACGATCCGAAAGCGCAAGGATGGGACTGAGATTTACGTTTCTCTTCTCGCCGTTCCAGTCACCAATGCAACCGGTCAGCAGGTCGCGAATTATGCCATTTATCGCGACATCACTGAGCGAAAGCGCGCTGAGGAACTATTGCGTGAGAGCGAGGCTCGGTTCCAGGCGATGGCCGACACGGCACCGGTCATGATCTGGATGACCGGTACGGATGCCCTTTGCAACTATTTCAACAAACCGTGGCTGGAGTTCACGGGCCGAACGATGGAACAGGAAGTAGGTCCAGGATGGGTTGAAGGTGTGCATCCAGACGATGTGAGAGGGTGCTTCGATTGCTTCCTGACCGCCTTCCATGCCCGAAAGCCGTTCAGAATGGAGTATCGGCTCAGGCGCGCGGATGGGGAATACCGTTGGGTGATCGAAAGCGGCATTCCGAGGTATACCGGCGGGGGAGAATTTGCGGGCTATATCGGTTCAAACATTGATATCACAGACCGCAAACGCGCAGAAGAGGAGAGAGAGAGATTACGCCAGGTACAAGCGGACCTTGCACATATAAACCGGGTGACCACGATGGGTGAGTTAACCGCTTCCTTGGCGCACGAGATTAAGCAGCCAATCTCTGCAGCGGTAATAGACGCCGGGACATGTTTGAAGTGGCTGGTGCGCGATCAGCCGAACATCGAAATGGCCCGCGAAGCCGTGACCAGAATCGTCGGCGATGTAACTCGGGCATCTGAAATCATCAGTCGAACCCGCTCCCTGTTCAAGAAGGAGGAACCACAACGAGAGTTGGTCGACGTGAATGAAATCATTCGTGAAATGATCGCCCTGCTGCGCAGCGAGGTTGGGCGATATTCAGTTTCGATCCATACCGAACTTGCGGCTGACCTGCCCAATATTAGTGCGGACCGGGTGCAATTGCAGCAGGTCTTCATGAACCTGATGCTCAATGCTATCGATGCCATGAATGAAGTGAACGCCGCACGGGAACTTACGATCAAGTCACAACGCAGTTCAGAGGATCAGCTGCTAATCTCGGTCAGTGATACCGGCACAGGACTCCCTCCTGAGAGCGCGGACAAGATGTTTGACGCATTTTTTACTACCAAACCCCAGGGAACCGGCATGGGACTTCGGATCAGCCGCTCCATCATCGAGTCACATGGTGGCCGCTTATGGGCCACTGCCAACCCTGAGCGGGGCACGACGTTCCAGTTCACCCTCCCAAGCGACTTCAAAGCGGCGTGAATGAACATCCGCAGGACCCGGTGATTTGAGCTTTTCGTCCTGACGAGTAACCCTTTTCAGTTGGATCTCCGGGCCTCGCGGAGGTCCTTCCAAGGCCCTCCTTTCGCGTAGCGCTCCGGATACAGAACCTTCGGACGTGGATCTTCCGCGGTGTCTAGCTGCAAGACCATCCACTTCGGGTAAGGAACACCAGGATCCGATGCCGCATCCAGAAGTTTGAAATCCTCGTCCGAGAGATGAAGGTCTACCGCGGCGATGTTATCTTCAAGTTGCTCCATTTTCCGGGCCGCGATGATGACGCTGCTGACGGCCGGACGCCCCAGCACCCACGAGAGCGCCACTCGGGCCGGACTTGCATTGTGCCGACTAGCTACCTCCTTCAGCGTTTCCACGACGCGATTGCCCATTTCATGGTCGAATGGCACGAACGAACCCGCCTCCGCGAATCGTGTACCAGCGGGAGCAGGATTTGTCCGACTGTACTTACCTGTCAGAAAGCCGCCGGCAAGCGGGCTCCAAACCAGAATGCCAATGTTGTAGTACTCGGCGAAGGAGTGGAACTCGTATTCGAGCCCCCGACCGACCAGGCTGTAGTACATCTGCGCTGTTACGTATTTTTCCAGCCCCAGGCGCTCTTGGAGCATAATCGCGGTTGCCGCTTGCCATGACATCAAGTTCGAGAGGCCGATATAGCGAACCTTCCCTTGGCGCACTAAATCGTCGAGCGTCCGAAGCGTCTCCTCGAGAGGCGTACTGCTGTCCCATCCATGCACCTGGTAAAGATCGATATAGTCGGTCTGCAGCCGTTGGAGGCTGCCCTCCACTTCGCGCAGGATGTTTACGCGGGTCGCGCCGCTTCGGTTGAAGTTCTCGCTCATCGGGAGGCGGACCTTGGTGGCCAGAACAATTTCTTGCCGCACTCCTTTCAAGGCATTGCCTACGAGTGTCTCGCTTTCTCCGAGGCTGTAGACATCCGCTGTGTCGATGAAATTGATACCTCGATCCAGGGCTACCTTCACCATCCGCGTCGTATCCTCTTGACCGAGGTTGCCCATGTTCATCCTGCCGCCAAACTGCATTGTGCCAAGGGCCACCTCACTGACAATGAGTCCCGTATTTCCTAATTTTCTATACTTCATTTCTCATACTCCTTCCGATGGAGGTAGAAATCTACTTTGCCGTCGCAGGGTTAGAAAGTTTGTAGTCATCGGTCAGCGTCTTCAGAAAAGCAACCAGATTATCCTCTTCCTGGTCTGTCAGCTTAAGGTCGCCTAATTGTCTCGTGTTGAGGTTGGTTGAATCTTCGGGTGGCGGCCAGCAGGTTTCCTTTTCCCCGGGATCTCCGGCCTTGCACTTGGGCAGGACGTCGCGTGTATTGTAGAAGTGCACGACCTCCTTCAGGCTCTTGAAGTAGCCATTGTGCATGTAGGCCTTTATAAATTCCGGGGTGGGACGCATGTCAACGTTGCGCAGTGTGGGTACCTGGAACTTGGCGTCAAATTTGGGAGCCTGTTCGATCCATCGCGAGTCTGGATTTAATTGACCGCTCAGGCTCTTCAACTTGCGCAGAAAAAATCCAACACCCGTGTCAACGTAAGCCTCACCTGCGGTGTTCGGACTGTACCCGCGTTCGTCTGACTTCGCTTCGAAGTAGAATTGCACCGCCGGATTCCGTGGTATGCCCAGATTGCTGGCTGTGAAATCCGTGAACAGCGGTTCTTCTCCGGGTCCACCGTCGCGGTGGCACTGGTTACATCGCGCCTTACCGCGGAACAGCGCATACCCATTCTCTTCCAGGGGCGTAAACTGGGCTTTTCCCGCCTGAACATAGTCATACTTCGAAGTGAACGGACTGACTTCCGGCGAAGCTTCGTAGGCTGCGGCCGCCAGCCCGAAGCTGTCATAGACATGGTCAGCACGTTGCCGGTCTGCCGCGCTGAGATGAACCGGGTATTGATCATTGTCCGGCGGGGGGCCAGATGTAGCGCAAACGCTTTCGACATCCTTCGGCCATTGAACGGCGAATGAGTCGGCGCCCCATACTGCCTCAAACAATTTGCGATATGGAACTTTGGAGAGCCGGTAGGCAAGACAGGCCGAGTCGGGCAATCCCATTTCAACCGGGTTCGTCGGCGGTCCCTGGGCTTGTTCTGCGCTCGGGTTTTGCAAGCGGTAGCCACTGGCGCGCATGTCCCAGAAATTGCCCCCAACGAAATCGCCTTGCAGCGCATTGTAGTGAAGCACAGGGGCGAAGGTCGCATACATGTAACTCTGCGGCTTTCGCTGGCTGAACCGCGTTCTTACCGACCCGGGATAAGAAACAGTGCTCAGATTCAAGGATTGAATCGGGCCGGTGAATCCCGTCTCCGGTGTATGGCAGAAACTGCATGCCTCGTTCTGATTCACCGAAAGATGCTTGTCAAAGAGCAATAGCTTTCCCAGAGTGCGGATTTGTCCTTGCCAATCAAGCGTAGTCTGGCTCATCTCACGAAGCGTGTCGGCCTCGATCTGATCGAGGTTGGCAACAACTCTAGCCACGTCCTGATCAAACCCCGGAGGCATATTTCCCGCGTGATCCGACAAATCTGTTCCAGAGGGATTCACTGAGTGATTGCGGTAAGGCTCAGTTCCAGTTGAAAGGAGCAGGAGGCCAAGCGGAAGAAACCCAAACAATGAGAATGCGAGAGTTCGATTACGCATGATTGTGACCTTCTTTTCTCCGGGCTAATTCACGGAGGAGGGGCCGGTCCTACCTCCGTGGTTAGTCGTGTGGAGCACTTGCATGCTCGCCGCCTTCGAAATAGTGAAACTCATTGGCAATCCCCAAGCCTTTACTTATTCCGCTATGTGCCAAGTGGAATCCGGGTCAAAAAGAGTCATCGCTTGGGCAAGCTGTGTTGTGTTGCGGCCAAGATCCTTTTCATAAATAGTTCCCGATTTGCTGACGGCGAAAGTCATCACTCCGGAAGAACGGTACTCCGCGGGATAGACGACGAAGGCGAATCCCCCGGTCATCTTCCCATTGACGACATAGTTTTTGGCGCCGCCCGAGGCATGAGGTCCCTGGCTCTTAAGGATGCGGAAGAAATAACCATTGAATGGAACGTGCTCGCCAACCTGGTTCGCTGGTAGATTCTGGCGCGCGTAGGCGATGAGTGGATTGGCTGGACTATCGAATTGATGAACCGTTCCGTCCCAATATAAGCCGTTGTATTTTCCCTCGTCGCTCACCAGTTTCTGCGCATATTCCTTGGAGAAGCCGTTCGGGGCCCTGTTGTAGTAATCCTTTTGGGCTTCCACCAAATCATTGCAGGCTTGAATTGCCAGCAGTTCGTTCTTGCCAATGCGTCGAAACAAAACTTCGTCCTCGCCGGCCTGGGTGTCGAAATACCAGGATCCGTTTTTGTTTATTAAAGGAATCGGAAGCGGCCAATTCTCGGCTCCGACGACAAGGGTTACAGTACCGTTCGGCTCCTTCACGAATCGGTGCATTTCCTCATACTTGGCCGTGAAGTTTGTCCGGGCATTAAGATCCTCAATCGGGTCTCCGGACGAGACGATATCGTTTCCCGCGGGGCCGAGCATGTTCAGGAGAGCTTGGTCATCTGGTGCCTGCATTGCTGTAAAGAGGGCGCGGCCAGCATCCGCGACTGACGCATACGTCTGCTGCCCCGCCTCTTGCGCGAACGTTGCTACGAACGAAGTCCCCACAGAGAGTGCCAACAGGACGAATGCACTGAACCGAATTAACTTCTTCCATTGAAGATGACCTATGATCGAAATATTCCGCAACATGGCAGTTCCTCTCATTTTTAAATTTTCTTCGAATTGCACAAGCCGGTACACGCGCTCACCTATGTCCACCACCACCGCCATGAAAGCCCCCGCCGCCATGGAAGCCGCCGCCCCCGTGGAACCCACCTCCGAAGCTAGATCGCCCGCGAGAAGAAAAGCCTCGGACATTTCCGCCGTGATCAAAGCCGCTGAAGGCGCCGGTGCGTGTTCCTTGCTGAGCATGAGAAAATGAAGACCCGTGAAATCCGGAATCCCCGGCGCCGCTTCGCTGAAATGAATTGCCGTGGCCGAAGTTATCGTGGCCGAAGTTGCCGTGGTCGAAATTGCCGCGGTTGAAATTGCCGCGATTCATGATTGTTCGACTGTGGGAGATATAGGTGTTGTGGTTGTAGATCATCCTATGGCCGTGCCAGTCCCAGCCCCAGTGATGCCAGCCCCAGCCGAAACCCCCGAAGAAACCGATTCCAAACCCAGCTCCGAAGTAAAGTCCCGGGCCGCCAAAGAAAATTCCGGGCACAGGATACCAACCTGGGTAAGCATCAATGGGATAACCGTACACGAGCCAGGGATCATACGCGGGGACATAAACCACATCCGGATCGGCGGGTTCAATGACGATGGTATTGCCTTGAGCTGTTACCTTCTCCTGTTCGTTGGTATTTAGGTGGCCCGCTTTTTGAGCCTGCTGACGCATTGTTTGGACAGCATCCATCAAGTCCTGCTGCTGGTTGGCATATGCGTCGCCAAGGGAGGAAGTCCAGGAGAGATTCTTGTCCATATTTTCAAGAACCAAGGGAAATTGAGTAAGGGCCTTGACGCTCGGGTCCCAGGATTGTTTGTCGACTTCTGCGGCCAGATCTTCTCCTTTGAGGCCGGTGTGACTCTGAATCCAGCGGTCCGCTTCGATAATCTCAGTTGGATAAGTGGAAGCGGCAAGGACCTGAGCAACAAGGGCGTCCGGGTACAGGGCAATTGGAGCGACCAATTGCTGCAACTCTTGAGGAGATTGTTTGACCGTCGAATCCGGCGATTTTTCGTTCGATTGGCCAGCGGGACTGTAGGAGCCAGCTTGCGCAGAAGTTTGCACGAGCAAACAGCCCATTAGTCCGATCAAAACACGTTCTGCCAACTTCATGTTCATGGCGCAATCTCCAGTACTTAAATACGAATTCATTGGGAATCGTATTGGCCGCGCAGGACGCCTGGCGGGATATCGTGCCGCCGAGCCAATTCTTCTAACGCGTTAATCTCCATTTGCACTTCGTCCACGCGCCGCACCAGGATTTCAATGCCAACCTCGGGGGTTAGGGCAAAGTCGCCTTCATCGAGGTTTATGCCACCCATCGTTCTTCTCAGGCTGCGCGCATCGTCGAGCGCCTGCTCGTATTCACGGAGCTGAGTTTTTCTGCGTTCAAGTTCATCGTTCAGCTGCGCTGCTTGTATCGCGTACCACTCCAGGTCCTCGGTTTTTACGTACGCTCCCGGCGCAGGTGCCGGCTTTGGCTTTTCTTCGTCAGTTCGCCCCACGATGGAAATCAGGCCGAGGCTGCGGAGTTTTTCGAGATCGTCATTCGTCCAAACCATCGCATGTTGGCTATTCATCTCTGCGTGCGGTCGATTAGCCGCACGCAGAGGCATGGCTACTACAACGAGTCCGAAAGTAACGGCGCAATAAAAGTATCGAGTCATGTGAGAGCCCTACTTCTTCGAAGAGCCTGGAGGAAATTGCTTGAACATTTTCTCCACGTCCTTATCGAGGTTCTGGATGTTCTTGTTGGAATTATTGGAGAGCGTATCGCTCGAGTTGCCCCTCCAGATCAGCTGTTTTGTCTTTGCGTCGAATAGGTCGACAACCAGCGTGCCTACCTTGTAAGTCTCCGTCGTCGTGGTTGCTTCTCCCAAACCCCCGAAGCCTCTCCAGCGCCAGCCACCACCAAAACCGTCGTAAAAGGTATTCAGGGTCTGCTGATTGTGTGTCATCTCCATAGCAACGACCGAAACATCGCCGCCTGAATCCACCTGGGTCCAGCCTTTTGCGGTCAGAGCGGAGTTGACGGCGCTCTTGATTCGATCGACGTCCAGGGGGTCCTTTGTCTTAACCTTTTCCCAGGAGTAGGTTTTGTATTGCCCGAAGTTTGCATTGCGATCGTAATCGGTCTTCACTTGCGTGGCCCACGACTGGGCTGCGAACAAAAGCATTAATCCCATCAAACCGAAAATTGCTTTTTGCAATTTCATATTTCCTCCATTTTGAAATTCCGCATCAAAACTCCACCGGCGCGAGAGTGGCCCACACGCGCTCAGGTGGTTATTTCTCTGGTGAGCCACTAGCCTTTCTGTTGCCCGCGACGGTGCGCAGGCACGTGAGCCTGAGCCTGCGAGGCCTCTTGACTAACCCTCTTTTCGTAGCGCGACTCGGTGACCGCGCTGCCATTTGGGTTGGCTTCGTCAAACAACTTCGCCAGGAAATATCGATCCCCGTATCTGTTGAAAATTAATTCGCTCTTGGCTGGCGCGGAGTTGGCTTCCGTGTCATGCACTTCGAAGAGGGCGGAAGCGGAACCGTCCTCGCTGCTGATTTCCATGATCGTGAGATCGGTGTTGTCCAGCGTGTGGATGATGTACTTTCCGGCAGGCAGTTTGGCGTCACCTGCATGGAATTGGAATGGGATATTAACTTCAAGGTCTCCCTCGATCTGCGCGTACGCTTTGGTTGTGGAGACCGTTAGTGTGAATATCAAAGCGATCAAGAACGACAACAAATAGGGCGTCCTGGATGTCAAGTTGCGGCTTGCATGAGGCTTGCTGATTGTTTCAGCGAACATGATTATTTCTCCTTATTCAAATTGCCACCAAAAGCTTCGGTGCATTCATCGACGAGAGCTGAACATGCAATGCGCTTGCCAATCGTGCAGAGTTTGTAAGTGACAGAAAGTACGGGTGTGCTACAGGCGATGGCGCAGCATGCTATTCCAACCTGCTAAACATGGCGTCCAATTGCCTGACACTGAGCTTCGGTAATCTCAATTTCCAGCTGCAAAACCGTTGATTATTTCCGGAACTTTCGACGATGCCGATGTAAATCCATGAGTGCAAGGCAATTCGTACAACGCATCTTGAGCGGCGTTTATCGCGCAAGGGCGCCGAGGGCAGCCGGCCGCGGAATTGCGGCATGGTTGGGCGCAAGAAGATCGTGAGCTCTACAAGAGTTTTTGTTGCTCAGCAGGATGTCAATCTAGTGGAAGATCCATTCCCGTATCATCGCTTTTCTGCTCCTCGGGAAGTGGATTTATGTTGGAGCGTGAAATTCCAAGTTTTTGCATTCGGAAGTAGAGGGTTGATCGCTTCATTCCGAGGCGCGCTGCAGCGCCATTGGGGCCTGCAACGACCCACTTGGTGTACTCGAGGGTCTTGAGGATATGATCGCGCTCGGCCTCTTCTAAAGTAATTGCTCCCAGCGACCCGGTATCGAGGGAGCACTTCAATTCTGCGAGAGGAGCGCGAAGTTCGGTTCCGGCGCTAAGGATTACGCTTCGCTCGATGAAATTCTGCAGCTCACGGATATTGCCCGGCCATACGTATGAGCTAAGTGCGGAAATAACTTCCTGAGGAATGTATTCGATTTGCTTACCCATTCGCCGGCCATAAATCTCCACAAAATGCTCCACCAGGTCTGGAATGTCTTCGCGTCGCGCCCGCAAGGGTGGTAACTGGATCGGGAACACGTTGAGACGATAGTAGAGATCGCTCCGAAATTCCTTCTTCTTCACCATGTCCGCCAATTCTCGGTTGGTCGCTGCCACCATTCGAACGTCAACATGGTGGGTCCGAGTACTGCCTAAGCGCTCGAACTCTTGTTCCTGCAAAACGCGGAGCAGCTTGGGTTGCAGTGCCGATGGAATATCACCCACTTCGTCCAGGAAGAGTGTTCCTTTGTCCGCCAGCTCGAATCGGCCAACCTTTTGAGCGATGGCGCCTGTAAATGCGCCTTTCTCATGGCCAAAGAGTTCGCTTTCCAATAGGTCGAATGGAATGGCCGCACAATTTAGCTTTACGAATTGGCGTCCGCAGCGAGAGCTGATATTGTGAATCGCCCGTGCAATCAGTTCCTTGCCGGTGCCGGTTTCTCCCTGGATCAAGACAGTGGAATCGGTCGGCGCCACCTGTTCGACCTGTGCAAACACGGATTCCAGAGCCAGGCTTTTGCCTACCAGCTGCTCGAATCTGCGCGGATTACGGTCCTGGTCATAGGAACTATTTCCTTCGAAAGCCACCGCATCGGGTGCCATTCATGACCTCCTGCGCATTCGGGCGCGCAGCTCCGTCGCTGGGCTCAACTCTCCAGAGCTGCGCGGACACTTTCCAGCAAGACTTCTCCATCGAACGGTTTCAACAGGAACTCCACCGCGCCTGCTCTCAACGCCTGGCCTCGCATCTTTGCGTCTCCATGCTCTGTAATGAAGATGATCGGAATTTTGCACCGCTCGGCGTTCAGTTGAGCCTGCAGTTCCAAACCTGACATTCCAGGCATTCGGATATCGGCAATCAGACAGGAAGTTTGGTGTTGTTGGCCCGATTTCAGGAATTCCTCCGCCGAAGCAAACGCTCGCGCCGGGAATCCGACGGCATTCAGCAGCCCGTCCAGTGCGTTACGCATCGAGTCATCGTCATCGACAATCGCAACTAGTTTGGTCGTATTTTGAGTACTCATAGTGCGCAGATTACGACATGACGGAAAACGGCGCAATTATACTTTGGTATACCAGACTTATTCCGACCTGATCGGTGAAAGGGAAACAACACATGGGAGGATATTCGAGAAAAAGCCAAATAACAATCTGGCTTCCTTTTGCGACAGCATCGAACTAGTTCTTGCCGTGCGGGAGCCGCTCCGGTTACGCCGCGGCTCTGATCAGTTCCGCGAACGACTCATCCTTCAAATTCCGCAACACATGTCGGTCCCCGCAATTAACAGTAAAAATTGTGACGATTGTGGGCCGTTGCGCTGGCACTTCGCAAAAAAGGTTACTTGGTGGGGCGCACGGTTCCGGGCCGCGAGTGCCGCCCGTGATTTAAGTTCTGATCCATAGGTTTCGCCAGGCCTGGTCTCCGTTCCGGATACCCACCTGATGCGGAGAGGTGCTCGTGCCTTATCCAGAAGAATAGACGGGATGCCAATCAGCCGACAGATTCAAGTGAGGCCGAACGTGCCAACGCGTCATTGAATCAGCGCATCCCCCATACTCCCAGTCACTTTGAGACCTTTTTCGCCGCGTATTCCCTCTGGCAAGGCAATTGCATTGTCCACGGGAGACTACTGTTTTACCGACGCGGGAAGGTAGGGGAGCCATGGAAGCATTTCATTCAACCTGCACAAAGAAATTCTCGGATAGCGAATTGGTAGCAGCCACAAAGTGTGGAAATACCGAGGCTTTCGACCAATTAGTTTTTCGCCATGAACGCAGAGTTTTTACGGTGGCACAACGCATCCTGAACAACCGGGAGGACGCTGAAGATGCTACCCAGGAGAGTTTTCTCAAGGCATTCCTTCACCTGAGCACCTTTCAAGAAAAATCGCGTTTCTCTACCTGGCTCACTCGCATCACCATGAACGAGTCATTTATGGTGCTACGCCGGAGGAGGAGAAATCTCGAAGTTTCGCAAGACCGACCTGACGATGATGTGAAGTCCGTCGCGTCGACGTTCGTTGACCACTGCCGCAACCCGGAAGAATCCTTCCGGGACCAAGAACGCAGTAAATTCCTGACTGACGCGATCAATCGGTTAAGTCCGAAGCTTCGAAGCACGATTTTGCTCTACGATATCGAAGAACACTCCGCCAACGAAACCGCTCAGATGCTTGGCACAACGATAGCCGCTGTGAAGTCGCGTCTCAATCATGGTCGCGAGAAATTGCGTGAAAAGTTAAAACCTGGCCACCAGTTTGGAATCTACACTGCCACTCCCAGCGAAGCACATTGTAGTAACGCGTAGTCCGGCCGTTTCGCAAAGGAGTGTGGATTTGCAGTTTTCAAATTCCACGCAAGTATCTTTATCCACGGTGCCATCATTACGACAGTCCGCAAAGAGGAAAGGTTGGGAAGCCACCGGACCGGCCCTGATCTCCGGTTATGTGTATTCCTATATCCGTATCATAATTTAACAGACCCCCTGTCAAAATGCTGACAACCATTCAATTCCCTGGACTCTTCGCCCGCATGTCCACGCCCATTGTTTCCGGCACACTTTCTTAGACACGCCTGTTTTCAACTACTTCGTCAAAATTTTCGCTTGGCCGACACAATGGCATCCGGACTGCAACGAAACGAATGTGAGGCAATAAAAATGTTAAGGGGAAATCATATGCGAAGGTTATTGGTCTATCTCAGCAGCGTTCTACTGATTGTTCTGCCACTCCTCGCCGAAGTGGCGAGCGCATCGAACAAAACCAAAGATGACGACCGTTTGAGAAATTGTGCCACTGTCTTGAAAGAAATTCTCGACGTACCTGATGACATACCGCAGGACTTGCTCGATAAGGCAGATTGTGTCGTGGTCTTTCCCTCCGTGTTAAAGGCCGGATTTTTCGTTGGCGGAAGCTACGGGCGGGGCGTTATGACGTGCCGCCAGGGCGACGATTTCAAAGGCCCGTGGGGTGCCCCCACAATGATGGCTCTCGAGGGCGGAAGCTTCGGCTTTCAGATCGGTGGAGAAGCCACGGATCTTGTGCTGCTCGTGATGAACGAAGGCGGCGCAAGAGCCATTCTCAGCAGCAAAGTCAAGCTTGGAGCGGATGCCTCCGCCGCCGCGGGCCCCGTCGGGCGCGATTCGTCGGCCGATTCGGACGTGACTCTGCGTGCCGAAATTCTGAGCTACTCAAGAGCGCGTGGCCTGTTTGCGGGAGTCTCTCTCGAAGGCTCCACGATCCGTCCTGACAATGGCGACAACCGCCGTGTGTACGGCAGGAAGATTCCTGCGAGGGATATTGTTCTGTCCGGAACTGTCACCTTGCCGCCGGCAGCTGGAGAATTAATCTCGACACTCGATGCAAAGATCCCAAAACACCGGGCGTAAGTTTGATTTGGTTGATAAAGCCGGACTGTGCCAAACGGAAAGAATGGGGACGTGAGTCATGTGGATCGTTCGACTTGCATTGCAGCGGCCCTACACCTTCGTGGTTATGGCCATACTCATCCTCATCCTGGGGACGCTGGCAATCGTGCGCACTCCCACCGATATCTTTCCGAACATCAACATTCCGGTGGTCAGCATTATATGGACTTACAACGGCTTATTGCCCGAGGATATGGCGGACCGGATCGTCAGCATTACAGAACGAGCCCTCACAACAACTGTCGATAACATCGAGCATATCGAGTCACAGTCGCTGAACAGTATCGCAGTTGTCAAAGTATTCTTGCAGCCAAACGCAAGCATTCAGCAAGGCATTGCACAGATCACGGCGGTTTCTCAGACTCAGCTGAAGCAGTTACCTGCCGGAACCACCCCGCCGCTCATACTGGCGTATAGCGCATCGAGCGTGCCCGTCCTGCAATTAGCGCTGTCAGGCCAAAATCTTTCGGAACAACAGCTCAATGACTACGGCCTAAATTTTATTCGCACACAGATCATTACGGTTCCCGGCGCATCTGTTCCGTACCCCTACGGTGGAAAACAGCGCCAGGTACAAGTAGACCTGAATACCACGGCACTGCAGTCGAAAGGGCTGTCCGCACTGGATGTGGTGAATGCCATCAGCGTTCAAAACCTGGTTCTGCCTACTGGAACGTCGAAAATCGGGTCCAGGGAATACGACGTTTCCATCCCTAACGCGGCGCCGCAAACGATTGCAGATCTGAACCGCATTCCGATCAAATCAGTCGGCGGCACTACTATTTACGTGAAGGATGTCGCCTGGGTGCGGGACGGATTTCCCCCGCAAACAAATATCGTGAGGGTGAACGGGCAGAGATCGGTACTACTGACGATTCAAAAGGCGGGCGATGCATCGACACTGAACGTGATCTCAGGCATCAAGGCGCTCCTCCCCCAAATCCGGCAGACGGTTCCAACTCAGCTGCAGATATCTCCTCTCGCTGATCAATCGATATTTGTCCGTGGCGCGATTAGCGGCGTTGTCCGAGAGACCCTGATCGCTGCCTGTCTGACGGCATTCATGATTCTCACTTTCCTGGGCAGTTGGAGAAGCACGATTATCATTGCAACATCCATACCACTGGCGATTCTCACCTCGATCATCGTATTCAGCGCCATCGGAGAAACGATCAATATCATGACGCTCGGAGGTCTCGCCCTGGCGGTTGGAATTCTGGTCGACGATGCCACCGTTGAGGTCGAAAACATCAATCGAAATCGCGAGGCGCAACCAGGGAAGGACATGGACGAAGTTGTGCTCGAGAGCGCTTCGCAAATCGCGACACCCGCCTTCGTATCCACGCTTTCGATCTGCATTGTGTTCGCTCCGATGTTCTTATTGTCCGGTGTAGCGCGTTATCTCTTTGTGCCGCTTGCCGAGGCAGTGGTGTTCGCTATGTTGGCATCGTACCTGCTCTCCCGGACGATTGTTCCGACAATGGCGAAGTACCTGTTGCGCGGCGATAAGATAGAAGAGAAAAATTCTCCCTCCAACCGCAATCCTCTAGTGCGATTTCAAAAGGGTTTTGAAGCGGCCTTCGAGAAATTCCGATTGACCTACCGTGGTTTGCTGGAAAGCTGCCTCCAGCACAGGAGTACTTTCCTAATTGCTTTCTTCGCGTGCTGTCTTGGTTCTCTGGCAATTCTGATTCCGTGGCTGGGCCGGGACTTTTTCCCCAATGTGGACAGCGGCACTTTCAAACTTCACCTGCGAGCGCCTACAGGAATGCGCATCGAGGACACCGCCGACCTTTGCGATCTGGTGGAGCAATCGATTCGCAAGCAGATTCCGGCGTCTGAGATTCACAGCGTAATTGACAACATAGGTCTGCCGTACAGCGGCATCAACCTCTCGTATAGTAATTCGGCCCCCGTGGGGACATCGGACGCCGATATTCTTGTGACTCTAAACGCCAATCACAATCCCACGGACAACTATATTCATCAACTTCGTTTGACGCTTCCAAAGGAGTTTCCGGGCGCGACATTTGCTTTCTTGCCGGCCGACATGGTCGGTCAGATTCTAAATTTTGGATTGCCTGCTCCCGTGGATGTGCAGGTCGTGGGAAACAACTTGGAGGAAAACCGATTCTATGCAGATACGCTTCTCGAGAAGTTGAGATCCGTCACCGGAACAGCCGATCTGAGAATTCAACAGCCATTTGATGAGCCATACCTGCGCTTCAGAGTCGAACGGACGAAGGCAGAAGAACTTGGCTTCACTGCCCATGACATTGCGCAAAATCTCTTAGTTTCGCTCAGCGGCAGTTTCCAAACTTCGCCCACGTTTTGGGTGGACCCACAAAACCATGTCAGCTACCAAATTGCCACTGAATCGCCGCAATACCGCACGAACTCCTTGCAAGCGCTTGAGAACATTCCAATCACGGGTACAGATCCGGTGACTCCGCCATCCCTCATGGCCAGTTTGGTTTCCATGCAACGAGGAGCGGGCATGGCTGTGGTTTCGCATTACAACATTGAACCCGTGATTGACATTTTCGGATCGGTCTCTGGGCGTGATCTGGGTGCCGTGGCAGGCGACATCAACAAGATCATTGATGGCACGCGGAAACAATTGCCTCGCGGTTCTCGAGTAGTGATCCGTGGGCAGGTCCAAACCATGCGGTCCTCCTACATCGGCCTCCTTGGCGGGTTGGCATTCTCGATCGTGCTGGTGTACCTGCTCATTGTCGTGAACTTTCAATCCTGGCTGGATCCTTTCATTATGATCTCAGCCCTCCCCGCGGCCCTGGCGGGGATTGCCTGGTTCTTGTTCTTAACGCACACGACTTTGAGCGTACCAGCCTTGATGGGCGCCGTCATGTGCATGGGCGTGGCAACTTCGAACAGCATTTTGGTAGTGAGCTTTGCGACTGAAAAAATGGAGGCAGGAAGCGATTCCATTACCGCGGCCTTGGAGGCAGGCTTTACACGTTTTCGGCCCGTGTTGATGACCGCGCTGGCCATGATCATTGGCATGGTGCCGATGGCACTGGGTCTCGGGGACGGCGGCGAACAAAATGCTCCTCTGGGCCGGGCGGTCATTGGTGGATTAATTTTCGCGACTGTTTCGACGCTGTTTTTTGTCCCCGCATTTTTCAGCCTTCTTCAGGGTTCGCGCCGCCATGCGGTCCAAGGCAGGACCTAATGTTCGCTATTACAAGATGGAGCCACAATGTCGCCTAACAATGAAAACGCAATCCATATAGGCGGGGAATCGCCAGAATTGAATGAAGCAGGCGGAGGAACGCACCTCTTCAAGCCATGGCTGATCGCGTTGATTGCGCTTCTCGTGGTCGTCGGACTCGTGGCCTCGGGAATCTGGTCACGCGTGAGAGCGACCGGGAAGCTGCGCACCGAAACATCGCAGGTAGCGCTCACCGCGGTATCGGTTATATCGCCGCAGAGAACCACGCCCGTGCAGGAAATTATTCTTCCCGGAAATGTGCAGCCATTCATTACTTCGCCGATTTATTCGCGGACGAATGGGTATTTGCAAAAATGGTATGTGGACATTGGCGCGTATGTGAAGAAAGGGCAATTGCTCGCAGTCATTGAGACTCCCGAAGTCGACCAACAGCTGGAGCAATCGCTCAGCAACCTCAATACCGCGAAGGCAAATCTCGCGCTCGCTGAGATTACCAAGAACCGCTACGAAGGGTTGCTGAAATCCCATGCCGTTGCCCAGCAGGATGTCGACAATGCCGTGGGCAACTACAACGCGAACCAAGCGACCGTTGAAGCCGCCGAAGCCAACGTCAAGCAGCTTCAGGCGCTGCAATCTTTTGAAAAGATTTACGCTCCGTTCGACGGCGTTGTGACGGCCCGCAACACGGATATCGGCGACCTGATCAATTCCGGCAGCAATGCCGGCGTGAAAACCGATCTATTCCACATTGCGCAGCCCGGGGTCTTGCGTGTCTACGTAAACGTCCCTGAGGAGTACTCGCAGGGAGTAAAGGTTGGAATGACGGCGGATCTGGCTCTAGCCGAATTTCCCGGGCGCAAATTCCTGGGAAAGCTGGTGCGGACGGCCGATGCGATCAATGTGTCCACGAGGACGTTGCTGATCGAAATCGATGTCGACAATCCCACGGGCACGCTGCTCACGGGCTCTTACGCAGAGGTCCATTTGAAGGTTCCGTCTCAGGCATCTACCTTCTTGCTTCCGGTGAACACGTTGATATTCCGGTCGGAAGGATTGCAAGTGGGCACCGTCAAAGACGGAAATGTCACGCTCACGACCGTGACTCCCGGCCACGATTTTGGAGATCAAATTGAGATCGTGGCCGGCCTCAAGTCAAACGATCAAGTCATCATCAACCCGCCGGACTCGATTGTTTCGGGGCAGAAAGTCCAAATCGTTCAAGGCACTCTGCCGGGAGACGCCAAATGAGCCGCCGTCGAGAGAATATTTTCCTTGAACTAAGGAAGGAAACATTCTGGATAAAGGCCCTTCTTGCATTCGTCGTCCTTGTGCCTGGATGCGCGGTTGGTCCGAACTACCACACTCCAACGGTCGATACTCCTCCCGCTTATAAAGAAGCTGCGGACTGGAAGCCTGCCCAGCCAAATGACCAAAATCTAGGTGGAGACTGGTGGACGATATTTAAAGATCCTGAGCTTGATAAATTGGAGCAGCAAGTCAATGTTTCGAACCAGAATCTGATCGCCGCCGAGGCGCAGTATCAGCAGGCCCGAGCCGCTCTTCGCTATAATCGAGCTGACTACTATCCCACGGTTACGGCAGGTCTTTCGGGGACTCGAGAGCGCGTGTCGTCCCGTCGTCCGCCGCGGACTTCGATCTTTGATGGAATTACTTACAACGACTTTGTTTTGCCTGTTGAAGTCTCCTATGAAGCTGACGTGTGGGGACGCGTGCGCCGCACAGTGGAATCTTATCGAGAACAGGCGCAAGCAAGCGCCGCGGATCTGGCAACGGTCAATCTGAGCATGCATGCTGACCTGGCAGTCGATTACTTTCAGGCTCGCAGCCTGGATGCCGAGGAACAGCTTCTAACTTCCACAGTAAAACAGTATGAGGATGCGCTGGAATTGACGGAAAGCCGCTTCGTGGGGGGATTGTCTTCGGAGGTGGAAGTCCAGCAGGCCAAGACTCAGCTGGATACAACTCGCGCGCAGGCCATTGACGTAGGTGTTCTGCGCGCGCAGTACGAGCACGCGGTTGCAATCCTCATAGGTAAACCCCCTTCGGAGTTGACACTTCCCCCACTTCCTCTAACTGCTCCGCCACCAGCGATCCCTGTCAACATGCCTTCGGAACTTCTGGAAAGGCGCCCGGACATCGCGGCTGCAGAGAGGCGCGTGGCAGCCGCCAATGCCCAGATTGGTGTTGCGAAGTCCGCCTACTATCCGACCATCGGCCTGACCGCCGGGGGAGGATTCGATAGCGGCAGCATTACAACGCTGTTGAACGGGCCAAGCGGGTTATGGTCGTTCGGAGCGTCGGCTCTGGGCACGGTTTTCGACGTGGGAAGACGCCGCGCGCTCACCGACCAGGCACGCGCCGCCTACGATGTTCAAGTGGCAGCCTATCGGGAGAGTGTGCTCACCGGATTCCAGCAGGTGGAAGACAATCTGGCAGCTTTGAGAATCCTGGAAAATGAAGCGAAGGTGCAGGATGAAGCAGTGAAGGCAGCGCAGACTTCGCTGGACCTTTCCAACACGCGCTACACCGGCGGCGTCACCAGTTATCTTGAGGTTACCATCGCGCAAAGTGCCGCGCTTCAGGACGAAGTGACTGCGGTCAATATCCTTGGCCGGCGGATGGCGAACACCGTGTTGCTGGTTCAAGCTCTTGGTGGTGGTTGGGACCGATCAAGCTTGCCGGCGCGACCCGAGTGCTGCGGCAAACTTGTCAGCAGCAACGGCTCGAATAGCATGAAAGCCGATTCGACACAGCAGAGTCTCCCATGAAAAAATTCGATAGCTTATCAGAGCAAGAAATTCTTGCGCTTGCTATCTCTCTCGAAGAGGAAGACGAGCGGGTTTATGCCGATTTTGCGGAGGGACTGCGCGCGAGTTTCCCCGCGTCCGCGGCCGTCTTTGATGCCATGCGCGCCGATGAAACAGGACATCGGCAGAGGCTTCTTTCCTTATACCAAAAGCAATTCGGCAATCACGTTCCTCTCATCCGGCGACAAGACGTAAAGGGTTTTGTGCATCGCACGCCCGTATGGCTGGTGCGTCCGCTTGGCCTGGACGCCGTGCGCAAGCAAGCCAGCGCGATTGAATTGGAGACCCGCCGTTTTTATGAGCGAGCCGCCAGCCGAGCGAAGGGCGCGGACGTTCGGCAACTTTTGGATGACTCGGCCGAAGAAGAACGTGGGCACGAAAATCGCGCCCAGGAACTCACCCAGCAGAACCTGCCTTCTGAAATTCGAAAGAATGAGGATCAGGCAAATCGGCGGCTCTTCGTTCTGCAGATCGTACAGCCAGGCCTTGCGGGCCTGATGGATGGATCGGGATCCACTCTCGCTCCCGTCTTCGCGGCGGCGTTTGCCACGAAGAGCACCTGGGACGCCTTTGCCGTTGGATTGGCCGCGTCATTGGGCGCCGGCATCAGCATGGGATTTGCCGAGGCGCTGTCCGACGATGGCAGCCTCACCGGGCGAGGAACCCCGTGGATTCGCGGCCTCATCACCGGATCCATGACGGCCCTGGGTGGCATCGGCCACACGATGCCGTATCTTATCCACAACTTCCAGTTGGCGACCACCATAGCAATCCTGATCGTCGTTGTTGAGCTGTCCATAATTACCTGGTTGCGCCACCGCTACATGGACACGCCGCCGCTTTCGGCTGCCTTGCAAGTCGCGCTGGGCGGCGCACTGGTATTCGCGGCTGGAATACTGATCGGAGGTTCGTAGCGGACGCGAACGAGGTATCGTCTTCAGTTAGGCCAATATCGCAATAGTTCTCCTCCCTCCATAAGTCTCACGCAGACCAACCTTTGCTTCGAACGGAGCAATTTTCCTGATCCGATTATCCTGGAGTTGATGGAGCGACCAGGTTTCTTCACGCTCAGTGCAGTTTCCTGCTGGCGAGGCCATCAACTATTGCGAGTGTCTTTGACTTTGACACTTGCACTGAAACCTGTCGACCGCTAGACACTGACGAAGTGCAACGATCATTAGATTTCGCGTCATTCGCGGCGTCGACCGGTTGGATCCACCTATATTTCCAATTGATTCAATCATTTCCAGATTCAATCTCCAATTTGTGAACTTGTTTGCTGCCTGGCAACACGCTTGCAGTTTCTCCGTGCGGGAACGAGGGAATTCAAATCGCAGGGACGCAAAAATGGAAAAGATCAACTATTTTCCGTTCACTCAGATCCAAATACGGAAGTGTATACACAAGGACATCCTTACACTGATCATGTTGGTTTTGGGAACGGCCTGCCCGCAACTATCGAGAGCCCAATCATTCGCCTCGACATCGATCCAGAAATCATCCCGAATCGATTTGAACAAATTGACGAAAAAGGCAGACTCGGGAGATATCCAGGCGCAAGTTCAACTGGGTTTCGCTTACCAGATTGGCGAAGGAGTCGATCGGAATATTGATGAGGCGATCCGGTGGTATCGCATGGCCGCAAATAGCGGCAATTCGGCCGCACAAAATAACCTCGGTTATCTCTATCAGACGGGGCCGGAAAAAATCAAGAATCTTGAGGAAGCGGGCAAGTGGTTCATGCGCGGAGCCGTGGATGGGAACTCCGAATCTCAATTAAATCTAGGGCTTCTGTATCTCCGAGGTGAGGGGATGAAGCAGAGCTTTGCGGATGCCCTGTATTGGATTCAACGTGCAGCAGATGCGGTAGATCCCAGGGCCATGGCTACTCTTGGCTACTTATATTCCATCGGGTATGGCGTCCCAAAAAATCCGGGCAAGGCGTTCGAGCTAGCCCAAAAAGCTGCTAGGAAGAACGACCCATCGGGACAGGCGCTGCTCGGAACTCTCTACGCAATCGGGATGGGTGTTTCCAAAGATGCAGTGCAAGCGGTGAGTTGGTATCGAAAGGCAGCGGAAGCGGGCGATGCCGCGGCTCAATATGGGCTAGGAACCATGTACGAGGTTGGCCAAGGTGTGCAGCGTGACACGCATCAAGCTTCGCGGCTGTACCGGATTGCCGGTGAAAATGGATCGATGGAGGCCCAGGCGGTTCTCGGGCAAATCTATGAATTTGGTCAAGGCGCCGAGGTTGACTACAAGGAAGCCGCCAAGTGGTACCGGCTGGCCGCCGAACAGGGCAATGTTATTTCCGCGACGAGATTGGGAGCAATGCTGTTTGGTGGCGAGGGAATTGAGCGGAGCACGACCGAGGCTGTCAAATGGTGGACTTGGGCCGCGGTGCGAGGAAATTCAGAAGCGCAATGCAGCCTTGGACAGATGTATTGGAAAGGTTCAGGCGTTCCGCGTGACCTGGCCAAGGCGTATTCGTGGTTTAGTCTCGCTGGAAAAACGAATGACGTAAGCAGGCAATTGAGCGAGATTTCTTCCGAGATGAGTTCAGAAGAAATGGCTAATGTTTATTGAGAAATTGCCCAAAGTGAGGGGACTGCAATGTATACGCGCTTGTGTTTTTCAGCCGCACTGGTAACTCTTGTGTGCATGCTGGCGGTGCGCGCAATCTGTTCCAAAGTGAAAACCTGGTTGACTTGAAGCATTGATTCTCCCGCAACGGGCGTGTCACCCCCGATCTTTTCTACGGTCTCTTCTCCCTGATGCAAATTGACTCTGTCATAGCGCGTGGGCTTCCAAATTCCCGCCCAAAAAATAAGAACGACTTCACGGTGGAATCGCTTGCCCATACGCGCTGATTCGGAAGGAGTCGAGCTGAGTGTCCATTGACTAAAACCACTGTCCATAATCTGACACCGATCACCGTTTTCGTATATCCGAACGAGCCCTGCCTTGTCTCCGCGTCACACTCTAACCGGAAGGTTCAAATGAAGTTGCAGATTGATAGAAGACTTCGTTCGGACTGGAACGGAACGTGCTTCGTTTTAATTGACCCGTTCGATGTGAGGAGTCGCAATGATTCAGTTGAAAGTGAATGGTACCGAACAATCGTTCAACGGCGATCCTGAAATGCCGTTGCTGTGGTATTTGCGCGATGTTTTGGGACTGACCGGATCAAAATTTGGTTGCGGCGTTGGGCTATGCGGCGCCTGCACCGTCCACGTGAATGGACAAGCCAAGCGATCCTGCGTGACGGCCATGCGCGATACGGCCGGACAAGAGATCACAACCGTTGAAGGTATCGAGATGAATGGACTACACCCAGTTCAGAAGGCCTGGATGCGAATCAACGTGCCGCAATGTGGTTATTGCCAGGTGGGTCAGATCATGCAGACGATTTCCCTGTTGAACAGCAAAAAAAATCCAACGAACCAGGAAATCGATGAGGCCATGTCCGGAAACATCTGCCGCTGCGGAACTTATCAGCGGATTCGCGCGGCGATCAAAGAAGCTGCGGAGGAAATGGCATGAGCTCGATTGAGAACGTGAGCCGGCGCAAATTCTTGACGGGAGGCGTCATCGCGGCAGGCGCCCTTGTGCTTGGCGTGCGGTATTACCCGAAGCTATTGTCCGGCGCGACGCTTCCCCACAATACAAATGCGGATCGTGCGAAATTAAATCCGAGCGTTTACCTAGGAATTGATCCAGACGGGACCGTGTGGATCGTGGCTAGCCGCTCAGAAATGGGAACGACCAGCCGAACTACTCTGCCATTGGTTGTCGCTGATGAATTGGATGCTGATTGGAATCGCGTGAAGATCGAGCAGGCGATCGGCGACAAGCGCTACGGCGATCAGTTTACAGATGGATCGCACTCAATCCGCTCTTTCTACGACGCGATGCGCGAAGCCGGAGCGACGGCGCGATTCATGCTGGTTCAAGCTGCTGCCAAGCAGTGGGGAGTTCCCCCAGCTGAGTGCGAAACCGATTTGCACGTCGTTGTCCACCGCCCCACAAACCGCAGTGCGGGTTATGGCGACCTGACGAAAGCAGCCGCGAAACTTCCAATCCCCGCAAAAGAAGAGCTGAAGCTCAAACCAAAAAGTGCCTGGCGATATATAGGCAAGGGACACGTCAGTTACGACCTTGAAGCCCTCGTGACCGGCAAAGCCATTTACGGCATGGATGCCCGTGTGGATGGCATGGTGTACGCGTCCGTGGAACACCCGCCCGTACTCGGCGGAAAAGTGAAATCGTTCGACGACAAAGAGGCTTTGAAGGTCGCGGGTGTGCAACAGACTGTCCCGATTGATCCATTTCAGCCTCCGCCGGCTTTTCAGCCGCTCGGCGGCATCGCGGTAATTGCAGATAGCACTTGGGCGGCGTTTCAGGGACGCAAGAAGTTGAACATCTCTTGGGACAACGGACCGAACGAGACCTACAACTCCGATGCGTACAAGAACGAGTTGCGCGAGACTTCCCACAATCCCGGCAAAGTGGTCCGCAACATTGGCGATGCCGACGCGGTGTTTGCCAAAGGCGGCAAAGTTTATGAGGCGGACTACTACGTTCCACTGCTGGCGCACGTTTCGATGGAGCCGATGGTAGCCCTTGCTGAATTCAAGGACGGGGAAGCGACACTGTGGGCGCCAACGCAGAGCCCGCAAACCGTGCAGGACATTGTCTCGAAAGAGCTGGGGATCGCGAAGGAAGACGTAATTTGCCACGTGACCCTGCTCGGTGGGGGATTCGGGCGCAAGTCCAAGCCCGATTACTGCGCTGAAGCAGCGATCTTGTCAAAAAAAATCGGCCGACCCGTCAAGGTGGTTTGGACGCGAGAGGACGATGTCAAGTTCGACTACTATAACGCGGTCGCCTCGATGTACATGAAAGCGACTTTGGGTTCGAACGGCAAGCCAACGGCATGGCTGCAACGTTCGGTTTTCCCCCCGATTTCTTCCATTTTTGACGTGAACGCGGTCTATGGCGACCCCCCGCACCTCCAGCAAGGCTGGACGGACATTCCTTACGATCTTCCGAATCTTCGCATCGAGAACGGTCCGGCGAAGGCTCACGTCCGCATCGGCTGGTTGCGCTCGGTGGCGAATATCTATCACGCATTTGCGATTCAATGCTTCACGGACGAACTGGCGCACGCGGCTGGCCGAGATCAGGTCGATTATTTGCTCGATCTGATCGGGAAGCCGCGCACGATCGATTTCTCGGGTGTGGAATATCCGAATTATGGAGCCTCGCTTGAAACCTATCCGTGGGAAACCGGCCGTCTTCGCCATGTTACGGAGCTGGCCGCGGAAAAATCCGGGTGGGGAAAGCGCAAACACGCGAAAGGCAGTGGTGTAGGGATTGCGGCGCACCGATGTTTCTTGTCGTACGTGGCCACAGTCGTGGAAGTCGAAGTCAATGATCAGGGTGAAGTTCGCATCCCTCGCGTGGATACGGTGGTAGACGCGGGCTTGGTGGTAAACCCGGAAGCGACACGCGCTCAATTCGAGGGCGCCGTGGTTTTCGGCACCAGCGTTGTACGAACCGGCGAGATTACGGCTACGAAGGGTGTAATTGACCAATCGAATTTTCAGGATTATCCGGTCGCTCGAATTGGAGACGTCCCCGATCAAACCAACGTGTACCTGGTCGACAGCGACGCTCCTCCAGCCGGCGTTGGTGAACCAGGGGTCCCGCCGTTTGTGGCGGCCTTCTGCAACGCGATATTCGCGGCAACCGGCAAGAGGGTAAGGGATCTACCGATTGCTAAACTTGGCCTGACTTAATGCGGCTGGGCCTGGAGCAGAGTTTCGACCAAGGCCAAATCGAATCACTATAAAGAAAGGCAAAGTCATGTTACAGGACAAAATCAGACAATATTGGTTTTTCAGTTCTTCTATTCTCACTGCCTTAATTGTCGGGTTAACTGGTTTCCCAGTTGCGATTGTGCAAGCGAATGCCGCCCAAGCCAGCGCCGCTGTCTCGGCGACATTCCGGACAAAATGCGCCATATGCCACGGGCCAGACGGAGCGGGCTCAGAAGTCGGAAAAAGCATGAACGTTCCGGATCTTCGCTCACAGGCAGTCCAGGGACAGGCCGACGCGGAACTCTCTCAAATTATTTCCGACGGCAAGGGCGGCATGCCTTCCTTTAAAAGTTCGCTTAGCGCGGATCAGATCCAAGCCCTGGTGAAGCATGTCCGCACCCTTGCTAAAAAGAAATAAAACCAAGGAAGTTCACCAGGAATATGACGAGTGCCACTACCCACCACACTCCCTCCAATACGCCACGCACTACAATCCGCAGGGCTACGCCATGTAGCCGGGAATACGGAGCGAGTCACCGAATAGTAACTCGCTCCGTCACAACCCGCCTCACGAGAATTCCACAGCAGCAGAAGTGAATCGCAAATCCGGAATGTGATTTTCGCCGCAGGGTCTTGGCTTGTCCGCGCCCATGTTCGCTTAGGCAAATCGGCGGGGTGGCCATCGTTTGACACCTGTCGGTATGTCGGCGCGACAAGTTGCTTCCTGATGACCTGACAACCCGGGACCAATCCCCCCGTTCGGATAACCGCCTCATTCTTCGGAACATCGGTTAGCGTCGAGTTCAGGTGGCAAATGGAATGCGACATGCATTTATAGTCGCGCACGTTATGGAAATTCTCAAGGTGGATTGAAATTCGGGGGGTGGGTAATGCGCAGACGAATCGCGTGCCTGGTGATTCTCGGTTTCTTTAGTGCTGCATGGGTAGCAATGGCCCGCAGCGGCGATAGCGGAACGTCGCCAAATGAACTCGGTAACCAGCCGGCAGTGAAGGCAGACGACTCAACCAAAACTGATACGCGGGAAAACGAGAAGGATGCGGTTGAATCGGAACTGCAAGAGCTACGGAACTTGGTCCAATCCCAAACCGAAGAGCTTTATGAGTTGCGAGCGCGTTTAGCTGCTGTCGAGGCTGGACGGACAGTCTCCAAGGAGACTCCCGTTTCCTCTACAGGCATTCAACCATCAATTTCATCTGCCACCCCTGATATTTCGGGACTGCCAATTGCAGCCAAGCAAGACGGTCCTAGCGGCTCGAACGAAAACAAATCGCCGCTGTCGTTCAAAATTGGTTCGGCGGAATTCACTCCCGGCGGATTTCTTGATTTCACTACGTTTTATCGCAGCACAAATGTTGGCAGTGGTATCGCTACAGCGTTCGGAGCAATTCCTTTCAACAATCAATTGCCGCAGGCCCGCTTGTCCGAGACGCATCTCTCGGCGCAATACTCTCGCTTATCTCTTAAAGTTGACACCCATCTAACCGATGCGACGACGGTTACTGGCTACGTGGAATCCGATTTTCTTGGCTTCCAGCCGGCAAACGCTTACCAGACCGCCAATAGCGATAGTTTGCGTTTGCGCGTCTACTGGGCCGATGTTCGGCACGGTAAGTGGGAAGTGTTGGCCGGGCAGGAATGGTCTTTGTTGACTCCTAATCGAGTGGGCCTTTCGCCTCTAACGCCCGATGTGTTCTATACATTGGACGAAGACCCGAACTTTCAAGTGGGCTTGACGTGGGCGCGACAGGCGCAGGTTCGCGTGGTTTATCACCCCACCAGCAACTGGGCCGTTGGGCTCTCGCTCGAAAACCCCCAGCAATACGCTCCCGCATCAGTCGTCTACCCTTCCCCATTTTTCACTGCACAGTTCGACAACGGAAGCGGGAGCACGAGCGCCGCCAGCAGCGGGACGAATACGGCCGTTCCCAATTTGCATCCTGACATCGTGGTGAAAACTGCGTTCGATGCGCATCCCGCTGGCCGCTCACTTCATATCGAGGCCGCCGGCCTGATTCGCAGCTTCAAGGTGTTTAATAATCTGACGACTCCATCGACCTCGAACACGATTACCGGCGGCGGCGGTTCCTTGAACGTGAATTACGAAGTGATTCACAATCTGCATCTCATCGCGAATTCTTTCTACAGCGACGGCGGCGGCCGTTACATCTTTGGTCTGGGCCCCGACGTAATCGTCAAACCCAACGGCACTCTCTCGGGAATTCACGCGGGTTCCGGCATCGGTGGTTTTGAATACCAGGCCACGCCGCACTACATGTTTTATGGGTATTACGGTGGGGCGTATTTCCAACGAAACTTTGGATTCCTGGCCGCGACGCCAACTTCTTCATGCGACGGCGTCTCGGGTTTCACTTGCGTGGGTTTTGGCTTCCCCGGATCGGCGAGCAACTCGAACCGAGCGGTTCAAGAAATTACCTTCGGCGTAATCCCTACACTGTGGTCCAACGAAAATTACGGGCGAGTGCAAATCATCACGCAATATTCGTACCTCGTCCGGAGCCCGTGGTCAATTCTTCCCGGCGACCCCAAGAACGCGCACA